>Ga0209589_1001784_pt1 | contig 36135 bp, 8 predicted proteins | sample CowpeawhiteBW_FD_187525 | JGI IMG/M metagenome (GOLD analysis project Ga0209589, IMG submission 187525) | Root nodule microbial communities of legume samples collected from California USA - Cow pea white BW (SPAdes) (version 2) | ecosystem: Host-associated > Plants > Roots > Nodule | place: USA...
TGTATACCCGTTGGGTTTGGGGATGGGGATGGGGATGAATTTTTATTATGGGGATGGGGATGGGATCATGATACCCGTACCCGCTCCGCCCCGTTGCCATCGAGCAAGAACCATATTGGAATACTGAGTAGTAAATAATAATCATAATAATAAAATTTTAACATATATCTTATATCTTTTGAACTTCAATTATGTTGGATGGTGATAAAAAAATATTCATGACAATTACATTAATTTTTTATATTGTAGTAAATAAAGGTTATTTATACAATTATAGTGAAAGAATTACAGTATGATTGATAATGAGTTAGAAAATAAAAAATAATTAGATAAAATATATCGAAATAGTATTCTAAAAAATAAACAAGAAATAAAAATATTAAAAATTTAACAAATGTTTACAAATAATTTGAGAGACTATTGAAAGAAATCGCACAAAGGAAAACAAATATATAATTAAGGGTATGATAAGTTGAAAAATATCTTAGAGATCTAAGAAAACTTATCAAATATCACAACATATATACTTAGTGGTTGAGAAATAACACAAATTGTTTTAGTAAAATAAAAGAGTTCTTCAAATGAAACAAAAACTAATAATAAGAATAATAAGTAAATGATTTTTTTTTATATTACCTAGTAAACGAAAAGTTTGTGCTATTAAATACTTAAATTGAGAGTATTAAACATTCTCATGTGAAAGAAAAATATACATTCAATAAAAATATTAAAAAATAATAGAAATATTCAAATGTGAAACATAAAAAATTTTAATTGACATACATTTTTTTAACATAATTACATAAATGTTATGATAAGATGAAAAATATATTTTGAAATGCAAATGAATTTCATGACAAACCAAATAATTAGAAGAAATAAAAGATAATATATATATATATATATGGTTATTTAATTAATTGAGAATATTTTAATAATTTAAACGGGGACGAGTATTATGGCGGGATATGTACATCCCTATACTCATCCCCATACTCAATTGAAAAAATCGAGGATTCTCCATACCCATACCCATACTCAGTCAATGCAGGAATTTTCCGTCAAAACGGGGACGTGTTCGAACAATACCCACAAAAATGAGTTTATTTGCCATCTCTAGTTAAGCCCGGTGGTTACATACTGATTTTGACATGCACTGCATAGCAACTCTTTTTTCTTTATCATTTTGTAGCTTAAAGATCAAGATAATTTAGAATTTAAAAAAGTATTTCTAAATATATGAAAATTTAATCAAGTATATGAACTAAACTTTCAACTACAACATTTTCTTGAATTTCTTTTGTAATAATATAAAATCCTAAAATTACTATATATGCATAACAAATACTAAAATCACTTCAAAACATATAAAAACCAAATATTATATAAAGATAGTCATAAAAAGAGGTACTCGTCGAAAAATATCAAAATAAGAATCATCATAACCCTTTACTTATAAGAGAGAATGAGTTGAAAATATCTCATTACTCAACAAACTTTTAGACAACACTTGAAAGGACATATATAAAATAGGCGCATTCTATATTTCAGATAAATTTGGCAACAAAATTATTTTGTAATAATGGAGGAACCTAACATCCCAAAATAATATAATAATGCTCCATAAAATATGGTATCAGTGCTTCCACTTAACTGTACGGACTTTTATATAAGATATTTTGCAACAGCTTTGCATACCTTGAAAAGATGTTTGTTTAAAAAATCTCCCTTAAGATATCAGTATTAATGTTTTTTTTTTAGGAATTTATGATTTGATATTTTATCAATTATTTAATATCCATGTTACAAAATCCTAATCATAATTTCTTTTAAAAAAGTTTATAACATTTTTCCAGATCTTTTAAAATATCTACCACACTTTTTTAATGTAGAAAAGTATTTTGAATTTTCGATTAGATACACCTATTAAAACTAAAATTGAAAATTATCTGTAAAATATCGAACGACCTAATAGATGTACATATTATTGTAGAAATAAAATGTAGATTTCAAAAAATTTATTAAGCGAATCTTTCAATTCATCGTGCCAAAATCAAATTATAATATAAGATATATATTATTTAGTGGTAGATTTTTATATTTAAAAAATACGAAAATGATATTCTAATATCAAAATATAATTTTCAAATTGTCGTAGATTTAAGCAAAAAGTCTTTCTTGATTCTCCATTTATTTGTACATGTTCATTACTAGTTATGTAATAGATCTGTTTTGATTTTTTATTTTGAGAACACTCACACACGTACTTTTTTTTCCTTATTACATTCACTAATTTCGTCACCTTTATTCATCATTTTTATACTCAAACGCTAATATAAGGTTTGTTTCATTTACAAAATAGTAACAATTGATAATTACGGATTCTCGCCTTGATTTTTTCTCTACCTCTTTCAATTTGAACGAACACACAGTATTGTGATTGACGAAGTATTGTCAATGGAGGAAGTTGGTACTAGATCCTCCTTCAGTTCAAAACTTATTCAAATAAAAACTTTTAAAATTTATTCAAATGAAAACTTTGAAAAACTGAAGAAAGATATACCCTGGATTCAAGCATTTCAATTAATTTTTTTGTTGTGTCAAAGTGTATAAAAATCGACCAGACAACAACTAAAAATATTTGATTTTGAATGGCTGAAGGAAACTAAAAAGATGGTTGTGAGGAATGAGAGTAAGAGAAAAGGAGCGAAAGGCAGAAAAAACCTTAGTGCCTCTTCCAAATGCAATCATGCACCCTCCCAGTTCCGAATTTCATTGTGCACAAAATTGCTACCATCAGCGATTACAAGAAAATTGAAAATTACCTTTAATAAATTCACCTCTGCTGATACCTTAATGGTGTTAAAATGTTATTAAAAGTGAGTCAAATTTTGGTGTTAAATATATTTTTTGTTGAAAACAATAGTTAAATAATAATATTTCATTTGGATAAAAAATTTAGTAATTAACGTTGCATTGGGTTACATTGGATATGTTACGTGTACTGTACAGATGACTAATTAACGTTAATTTTTTAATTTAGGAGAAATTTTGCAATTTTACGTTAACTTTTTAATTTAGGAGAAATTTTGCAATTAGGACTTGAGTTGGATTGTAGTCACACTCTTCATCATTGGAGGCGATTTCTTCATCTTCCTTTTTCTTGAGCTCAGATATGTAGAGGAAGCAGCTAATACTTGTCGTTTCATAGTTAGATTGCAGTCGCGCTCTCCATTTCAATTTTCTAGTTAATCATCATCAACGAGATAAGTGAGTTTAGGATTTTCTGGGTTATGTTGCTCGTGGGGTAGGGTTTTCGTAATTCTATTTTGGGATTTGTCTGTGCTTGGATTGTTGTGATGTTGTGCATGGTGTCTAAATTATCATACTTATACAGTACACGAAACACACGCAAATGCAACGTAATACAAATCGTGCCACCTGTACAGAGCTCCGTTACTGATTTAAACGTCGTCACAGAAAAGAACCAAATAAAACACGAATTGAGGACTATTTTAAATATTTAGGTAAAGATGATAACCATTATAATCATTTAATCAAAATGAGAACCATCCGCAACAAACATACGAAGATGAAAACGAAAAAAAAGTAACATTTAACTCTTACATCCGCAATTCAACCATGACTATGTCTGATGGACAACAACTACAATTAATTAAAAAGTTATTGAACTGATTAATGACTCAATATTTGTTGAACTAATAATACTTTCGTCTTAATGAGCAAATGTAAGTCAAATTTTATCTGACCAGAAGAACAAAGAGTGTGAAAAGAAAATACTTAAATATGAGAATATAAAGTTTTTCAAAATTTTATTTTTTAATTAAAATTTGAAATTCTAGGATCTTAAGAAATGAAGTAGTTAAAAAAATTTCATATACTTTGATATTTGTTATCTAAATAATATATTTTATGACAAAATATTTTGAATTTTGTACACAAATAAATATCGTATACAATATTTTCTGTGAAATTGTGCCAATTTTTAGATTCGATGAAAATATCACTACTTTTAAGCGATAAAATATCACGACCCACGACCTAAAATTCCCAACTTCTTTCGCTTTTGGTACATGGTAACAAGAGAATCGTTATCTGGTTTATGTAGATAAGTGATTCAATTTCACTTTCAGAATAATAGTAACGAAGTTCACATGCTCCTGTAACGCCTAACAGGAGAAAAATGGTAGTACATGAGGAATCTGAAACAGAAATAAGACTAAACTTACAAGGTGTAATGTGTGCTACAACGCACCTTCCAGTTCCTCGTCTCATATCAAAGACTCTCGAAAAATGAAAAACAGGATAAAAAAGAGAGGGAAAACTTGGTCGCAATAATTTACATGTTAGCTGTGTATAGAATAGATTAGCTTGCTACTGAGAACAGCTAAAAAGTTCGTTCTCTTGAAACTACAAAACTTTGCACCTCTAATTTAGGTGTCGGAAAATCTAACCTGCAATGCACACAGTCGATTGTTAATTATGGTTGTCCCTGTTTTGTGCAATATATTCAGGACTTTCAATTCACACTACCAATGTGAGAGTGCTAGTGGAAAAAGCTATACAACTAATTATATGCTGCACCATTTGAATAATCATCCCCTTCATTGGAACTACAATAATCTTTTTTTTTCTCCTGAATGTCATAAAAACATTGAAATATTTAGAAGTAACCATGTTTGCATTGTATATCAAGAAATTAGCATGCCCCGGACAAACCATGCTTTTACAAAAAGTGTTAATAAGACTTGTAGAATACTAAGCTAAAGGAATTCACCTGACTAACGATTTTCTGGATTATCCCTACTGGTACTGGGCTTCCCAACATTTGGTTGGTTCATTGCCTGATTCTGCACACGGAAATAATACACCTCAATTCATATACCCTGCTTGAAGAAAATCGAAAATCGAAAATCGAAATAACATTAGAGGACAAAATACCTGAATTACTTGAAACTGCATCTGGTGGGGACCAAGATATTGTTGATAAGGATCCGTGAAGTTTGGGAGACGTGACTGGTTTGGATGAGGTGGAGCAGGTGCAACCATATTATTATTATTATCTGACTGATTTTCTGGTTGCATTCTGGAAGAATCAGGAGCAGGAACACGCGGCATGTGGAAAGGAGGCATCGGAAACCTTGGTCCCAAATGAGCAGCTGCTGTTGCTGCCGGCAAAGCAGAACCAGGTAACATATTGGGAAACGGCATCACAGGTCTGTTCATTCCCATTTCCATTCCCATTCCCATTCCAACCCCCATTCCCATTGCTGGCATGTACTGCTGAATTCCAGGAAACATCATAGGTACCATGCCACATCCCATCGACATCATCTGCATAACAACATGGAACCTCGATAACTTTATATACACTATTCTAAGAAATTTGTTGTCACACAAAAAACGAAGAGTCTACCTGCACTTGTAACTGCAATGATTTCAAGTACGAAATTGCTTCATCCAACATTGAAGCTTTGTCCGACTATGGATTCAAAATAGGGACCAGAATTAGAAACAAATTATGAAGGAAATCAAATCTAAATTCTACACATTCTTGGGGAGCTAGAGATTTTATAAGTCCGTTTACCTTATTACATCGAGGTATAAGTTCTTGCAGAGCTCTCATCTTTTCATTAATCCGATCACGACGCCTCTGTGTGCAAATGCCAAGTGAAAGCTTTTTATGTTCTGAGAAAGAAAAGAGTATAAAAGATGTGAACTCGATAAAGAAATGAAAGTACATACCCTCTCAGAGAGATTATGCACCTCCGCTGCACGTGATCTCTTTGTAGATGTTGATCCTCGAACTTGCTTCTTTGCTTCCGATTCAAAATCAACATCCTTTTTTTTTCAGCAGGACAAAATGAAATAAGAATATAGAAGAAGCAAATAGTGAAACAAAATTCAAAATCAGAACCTTTTTAGTTTAAGAAAACAATAAAATTGAAGAGCATACATTCATATGTATGGTAATTTCTGCTTGTTTGAACTACTAACTTGTACGAAATCAAATAAGAGAAAGGGTATGAAAATGTCTCTCCCCATGTATGAACTATGTGAAATCATGCCTCACCACCTTATTAATACATTATTTGCCATTGACAATGACAACTTAAAACGCTGGAACTTAGTTCCTATCTTTAGCACACAATTGAAAATCACTCCCTAACTTTACACCAAAAAAGTACTCCCTAACATAAGTACTCATCACCCATACTTAAATTCGACCAAATGTGATTTAATGTCGTAGTGTTGATACCTTTACTCCTCCATTTACATGCGTACCCTTCCAAGATCCCCCAAAACGAAACCATAAAAAGAAAAGAAAAGAGTGAGATTTAAGTGTTTCATAAGCAAATCGCTGTTTATGTTGAATTGAAGTGTATCACTTGAATATAATACCAGTCATTACCATCTATGACAAATTATCAGCTGTAACTTCCATACTGAAAATTTATAGATTTAATTAAATTTAACTCTTTTTTAACCATATCAATCATAAATTGTTAATAAAATCGCTGATACTTTTTGTAATTACTTCAAAACTCATACTTAAAATACTATTACTGGTTGTCGGTGCAAAAAATTTACGTGTCAAAATTAAACTTAAAGAATTTAGTTAAAATATATAAAAGGTATACAAATTTGATTAAGGTATTTTAATTAATCATTGAAAAAAAATATCATGAAGTTTTATAAAAAGTTTAATTTGTATGCATTATTAATATAGAAAATTACATTAATGAAGATATTACTTTAAATATAAATTTTAAAATAGTTATTAAAATAAAATAATTTTGTGATTGGATATTAATGTTAAAAAGATTAATGTTGCGAATCCATTTAATTTAAATCCTATTTAAAAATATCTTCCATCATTTCCATGAACACAAAAGTTAGAGATTCATGGCCATCCACACACGTGTCGTGGACATGCGCAGCCGCGACGGTGAAAGTGACGGTATCAGAAGAGCGCACGGCCACAGCACCGAAATGAATGCAGCAGGACGGGAGTGCTCACGTAGACCCACGTCACCCACCCGGCGCACGATAGCGGATGCCAACGTACACGTAATTTGTAAACTGGAACTATGATATGATGTGAGAGCCAAAGAAACAACCATGAGTCAATTCAATTAACTCACCTCGCTCTGAGACTCCCATCCCTCCGCCTCCCGACCCTTCCGCTTCCGCTCTTCCGCCGGCGCCACCTGAACCGGCTCGCCGCTACTACTCGAGCCGCCCGGCGACGAAGCCATAGTCACGTCGCACATCATCGTGCTCCTACCGCCACCGCCACTCGTCGAAGGCACCGGAGCTCCGGCGCCTCCTTCCGTCGCTTCCACCGCGTTCCTCACAGTTTCCGAAACTCTCGAAACCGCCGCTGCGGTTGCGGCCGGCGTCTCGCACGAATCCACCACTGTGGATTCCTTCGCGGCCACCTTCACGCTCTGCTCGTCGGCTCTTGTGTTGTGCCTGGCGAAGTACGCGAAGTTCGGCGTCTTCGGTTCCAGCCGTCTCGGCAGCGGAATTGGAGGTCGAGGCGGTGCGGACATGGGGCGGTGGTCTGTGAGCTGAGACGTGGCGAGAGTTTGCATGGCCGTGCTGTTGTTAACGGTGGGCGGCGAGTAGAGGAAATCGGCGCAGAAAGCCTGATCCAACGGAGGTACGTCGTCGTCGTCGTCGATTGGATAGTGAAGCCAGGAAGCCATTTCGCCTTCTTGCATGAAGAGATGTTGATTGAAATTGTCGAGCTGCGGTCGAATCTCCCTGGATTCGGAAGGACCGGCGGCGGAGGCATCGTGGGAGTTTCTGGACGGCGGCGTGGGTTTTCTAAGGGAACGGTGATTCTGACTCTGCATCACAACCTGGCCGTTATGCCATAGCAGCTCCATGACATCGTCCTCTGCACTGTGGGTGAATTAATTAATTAAAGAATAAACGAAAAAAAAAATTGTGAAGAGCGCAGAGATAAGTTAAATACATACATAGAGGGTTTGCTTTGGCGAGGTAATCCCGAAGGCGTGAGAATGGGGTATGGGTTGTTGTTGTCGTCCATTTGAATATCGAAATCTGGAACAGAGTGATTGTGATTGGTCATATTGAAAGTGAAAAGTGGTGAGGATGAGATGAGAAGAGAAGTGAAAATATAAAGAATGAAGTGAAGTCGGTGAAGTTGAAAGAGGAGAGAAATAACTTACAGTTGTAGCTTAGTTGTGGGTGAACATGGTGAATGGTTGTGATATTTTAGTTATTTAGGGTTGGTTGCAGAAGAACATGGTGTGGTGTGTTGGCTCCTACCTGCTCCTCTCTCTCTCTCTCTCTCTCTCTGCCTTTAGCAACAACACTTCACAAATACATACCCACACCACAGATAAGATGCGAAGCTAAAGGACGAAAGGGATTTTTCACTGTTATTCACTTCTCCTTTTTTCTTTTCAACATCACAAACAAACAACTATTTCTATTATATATATTCTCACCAATTTCTTTTTCATAAATTCTTATTATTTCGCTACTTCATTTTTAATTTTTTGTGATGTGTGCTAATTAATGATGAAGGTGTAGTAAATGTCTGTATTTCTAAGTAAGTCATAAATTTTATATTAATTGGAAGGGACACAGAGAGAACCAGACTTGGCCAGTTTAGTGTACTGCTTTCTCTGCTTCTTCATAATAATTTGTCCTCACTAAACACGATTCATAATAATCTGTTTTCATTGATGACTATATACGGTAAAGAAATGCAATGCAACTGCTTTATTCACACATGAAGGCTTACTTAATTAAGCTGCAAAAATCTAAAATAAATTACTAAAATGAGATTACCTGCAAAACCACAACCTTTAACAATTTGATATAGAAATAATTAATTTACTGATGAATTATTAAAATATAATTAATTATGTGGATCCAACTTTATCTATTCACTTCCGACCCTAACAATGATTCACACCGCGTTTAGTTTATTTACTATGCTATAATTTGAATTTAATATATTTAGCACATTTAACTGATAAACAAAGTGTACTTTGATTCAAAATATTGAGATGCACCCACATTAATTTCTATGTTCTCTGCATTATTTAGTCTACTCTTCAAAATGTAATTTATGAAGTAAATACTAATAACAAAAAATATAGTTAAAAACTATGTAAAATGTCTAAAAGATATACAAGAATTGATTTTCATTACCAGATAAATAACATTTATAATTTATAGTTTAGACAGAATCTTAAATGTCAATCTAAATTTGTTTATTAAGTTGAAAATTAGATTTGTTGAAATTTAACTTAAATCTTTATTTACTTTTACGAGTTTCTAAATTTTAATGTTTGTTATATATATATATATATATATATATATATATATATATATATATATATATATATAAAAGTAGTCGTTTGTAACTTGATCTAATACTCAAAAATGGATATTGAATGTTAAAATGCCGATTTAAAGCTTATGGGTCCAGGAAACTAGTCTAAATTTGTTCTATAGTTTAAATTTTTGTATTATCCTGAAGTAACCAACTTCTTAACTCGTTAGATGATCAATTTAAAATGATGTTCAGACCAACAATAAGTATGGATGAGGAAAATATATCTCCTATAGGTCGAGTTATGAAGGAAGCGTGTAATGGATTAGTAAAAAAGATTTCATATTGACCGAGCTATGAAGAAAAAATATGAAAGTTTAGGAAAACAAATCCTTTATGGATCGAGCTATGAAGAAATGATATAAAAGATCAAGAAAACAGAACAATGTCATCTTGGAACTAACCAACATAAAGATAGGTATTGGGTCGACCAACCTAAAGATAGGTGTTGGCTCGACCAATATAAAGATAGGTGTTGAACTGTGTCAGGATATATGGTTTTATGATATTTAGTTATTATTATAACCCATATTTGTTATTATAAACATCATGAATTTATTATTTCTAAAGATAGTTATTATTTTTCAATGGTTAATATATCAAAAGATATCCTGAAAAATATGATTTGATATATTTAATTTTGATTGTAACTAATTTGACTTTAAATAAAAACCAACTCACATCGAGATAAAACTATTTTAATCTTAGTACTCTCCTTTTCACTCTAGGTCAAAAGGGTTTTTCATATTTATATTCAATAGAAGATACTCCAGTTTTTTTTTTTTCTTTTTTCGAAACAATATACAATACATGTTTTAATTCAATAATATTATTTACTTTGTATTCTTACCATTTCTAATTGTAATGTGATATGATAACAATTTATTCTTTTATATTATCATTAATTATAAAATTTTATATTTAATACGATTATTTATGTTATAATATATTAAAAGTTACATTGAAAACAAATTTTAGTTTACTAATAATTAAATTTCTTTACATCGATAATATATAACCAAAATTATATTTTTCTCTTTAACATTTCGTACTTAAGTATGCAGCACATATAATGTAAAGAGTGTACGAATCAATCTGAAAAGATTAGGATGACTGTTCTTTCAAATCTAGATTGGAGCAAACAACCTATAATGTTGCTTTTGTTTCAAAAAGATAATAATTATGATATACGAATTTTGTTTTTTTAATTAATTTATTTATTTTGTAACTCTTGAAATTAGTTTGTTGATACACAGTGCATAATTAAACGCACTTATATATATATATATATATATATATTTAATGTTAAGGCACATTTTAATGCTAATTATTTACTAAATTTAATAATAACCCAACCTCATAAAATATGCTATAAACAATTTCCTTAAAGTTTATATATATATATATATATATATATATATGAAATTGTCAATTCCAACATTATTTTATTTTTTGTTTTTTTAATATTTAATAGACATGTTGCCTTGAGTCTCTTGTTAGTTTTAAATTAAGAGTATTTAAATGATAATTTTGATAATATTACAAATTAGTATAAATAATTAAAAACTAACATATTTAATTTAAATTAATATATCTATTAAAGAATGAATATTAAAAATATATTGTTTAAGAAGATACTATCTTTAATGTAAACAGTTACAAAAACTTAGCTTTTCCATTTTGATTTGGTGCGTGTGTGATGTCTAAGGATATCCTCTCATATTTTTGTGTCCACTTCAATCATAGTACAGTGTAAAAGGTTTGATGGTTAATTGATTAGGTATACTTTTTGTGTCGTTTTCTTTCTGATGATGATGAGTCTTATTAGTTAGAACATAACCTTTTACTTCAAACACAGGCTGTGATTTCAACTATTGGATGAAGAATATGCCAATCCAATTCACCCATAATCTTCTGAGTACTTAATTACTACTATTAATAGGTCATGGAATAAAAAAATCTATGATTTGTGGTTCTGGAAGATTTTAACTTGAACCATATTCAAAAGAAAAGTAAATGATTTTGTTCTTTAAATAAGAAAAGAAATGGAACAAAAAAATATGTAAAGATCCTACATAAAGGAATATTTTATTACGAGAAAAATATGTGAAATCACTTTTTTCAACTATTTTATCCTTTTCCAAAGAAGAACACTCCAAAAATTAACTTGTTAGTGAATGTTTAACTTAAGTTATGTTATATTAGATTTTGGCAGTGAAAACAACATTACTTATTGAAACAACTCACTCAAGTAATCCATTTAACATTATTTCACTTCGATAAAAAATTATTAAGCGGCAGTACTTAACTTCATTACATCTAAGCATTTGAGTTCAAGATGTTATCAAATTAAATTTCAGATATAATTTATTAACAAGTCAAAAATATATAGAATTTAGGATATCAATTAACTTGTTATTAATAAATTTTGTTATTTTTAATTGAGACATTGTTAAATTTTGTATGTATTGAGCGTTCAAAATTTTTATATTTTTAATTAAATTTTTGTTATTTAATTTTTTCATTAACTAGGTGAGGTAGTTATTATTTTTCTTGTCATTAATTGGGCAACGTGGTTGTTACCTTATCCGTCATTAATTGAGTGACATAATTGTTATCTTACCCATCACTTTACTTATATCCATGTATTAACAAATGTGAAGTTTTGGGATTAATATAAGACGATATTGTTGTTAATCTAAAATGATGAGTGACTTTTATTGTTATAAAGATATTTAGGATAATGAAATTGTCATGCTCTCCGAGTGATCAGAAGATTACTATTAATGATTGATATTTTCTTATTCATCACCTTTAACAATCAAGGTGAGACAATTTTTGTTAAGCTACATGTTTTTTGTTTTTAATGAAAATAATAAAAGTCACTACCCATAATATCATTTTTGTATTAAAATCTTTTATTTCTTAAAATGTAAAAACAAGTAAGCAAAATGACAATGTAAGATAATATAACACACATCACCCGATTAACAAAAAAAATTAAATGATAAGAATTCAATTGCATAATATAAAAATTTAATTAAAAATGTTCTTGTAATGTCGAAATATACCCTAGAAAAGTACTATAAGAAATATTCTGGAACTTTTTCTCTTTCTTAAATGGAGATGTACTTTTTCAAACACTAATGTGGTTCGTGATGTACTAGACAAAAATGTCTCTAACATATAAGTGTAAAAGGGGTGCACACTCTGACATTGAAGTCAGATATGTATGTCAATAGCATTAAATGCTAAAAAGAAATACGTAATAAGTCACAAAAGTAATTTTGGCTTTCTTAAATTGTTTAGGATTTTGTTAATCCACTTCATACCTTAATTTCCTTGTTAATCATGCTTAATCCTTATCCAGACATTCAATCAAGGTTGAGGTGTGTTGCCGAAATGTCTTTATTAACATGAAATTGCTCTATGTTGACATATATGAAACAAAATATTCATGATTAAACTTAAGATTTATTTCTTTTTTCTTTTTTCTATATTTACAATTATCATTTCCTTTTTCTTCACTTAACTAAACAACTAATATTTTGTATATTTTCCTTTCTATTTTCTCACTACATCCGATTAAGAAAAAAATTGAGGAATTGCGACACAAATTCATAACATTTTATGGTTTTAGATATTTTTTTGGATTGGATGATGATGAGTGGTATGATTAATATATTGTAGTTAGAGAGGTGTAAGCATGGCATGTTGGCCAATTGAGAAACATTCTGGGGTTTCCTTCAGCCTCGACACCCATTTTTGCTTCCTCTACTCCCATTTTCAATTCTATCATGGAATATATTATGTCATAGATTATGCACTTTTAAAGCACGTTACTCATAATACTCCTTTTATTCACGACATTTTTAGTGTTCTTTATTTTTAATAATTTTACATTCTTTTTAGTGTGCTTTATTTGTTAACGTGACACAAATGGAATGACAAAAAAAAAGCCATTATAGTCTTTTTAATGTCACTGAAACAGATATGGATAAATCTACCCACTATTTACCTTGTCTAAAAAAACTCTCCCATTACTTATGGAAACATGTCCATACATAATACATGTCAATGATTTTTATTTTTTAATTTTAAAATTTTTTATCTAAAAATAAATTTTAAAATATAAACTTAAATTTGATCATAAAGTATTTTATAGTAAACTATTAGTAGAAATAAATAGCATTGCAAACAATAAACTTTAAAAAAATTATAAATTTAAATAAACAAATTTAAAAGTACAAAATTAAATTATGAATAGTTATTCAATTATTAATATTTCTCTTTTTAATAAATTTATTTTAATCATTTAATTTTTTTTTAAAATTCTTAACAAAAGTTACTAACAAAAAATTTTAATAGCAAATATCTCGTTGATAAGTTGATGAAAATAATAGCATTTATTATCTACGTAAAAATATTTTTAATACTTTTTGTAGACAGAATTTTTTTATCCCTACAGAAAAAGAATTATTTATTTGATATTTAAATGATCACTCTAGAAGAAATTAATATAACCGTCAATAGTCAATCTTATGAGGACTTTATCATGTTAATAAGTTATTTTATTTTAATACTTATATAATTGAGTATAACTTATACATATTTATATAAAATAACAACTTATGCTCTTTATTCGCTCAGAAAGTTTCTAAGATAAAAAAAAAATATTAATTTACGGTATTTCAACAATGTATGAGAAGAAATATAGTAGAGAAAAGAAAGGGAGAAGATCAAGAGTGTTCATTCATAGAAATTGCTTGTATTTCTTCTTCCAATTAGGTTACGCCACCTCAACACTTCCTAATAACAACTTGAAAAATATAAATAAAATATTTGTATACGTTGGGCTAATCTTAATCTACTCCATTTACCGTGACATCATAACCAATACGATTGGACACTATTTGCTTTCTATATTTTTGTTAGAAAAAAAAATAATAATATATTTTTAAGCTAATAAAATCTAAATAAATAAAAACATATAAGACCTAATAGAAAATGATTTTTTAAATATTTTTTCTATTAAAATAAGAAAAACACTACAACAAAAATTACTTTAGAGAACAACACAAAATTGTGAGTTAACCACAAAAATTGTGAGTTAAAATTTAGACAACAATTTTGTAGGTGTAGTCTAGGTGAGCGTAATTGTAGATAATAAGTCACGATTTTCAGTATGACAACAATTTTGAGATCTTTATTTAAAATCTTCATAAAAGACAACAGTTTTGATGTACGTGTTTTTTAAAACTTCACATTTTCAACGGTGTGAGCTTTTGGCGTTTTCAGTATAAAATCAAAGGAAGAGAAGAAATTCAAATTTTTGCATTTTTAAAACTAAATTTTGCATTTTCAATCAAAAAAGTAGGAAATAAATATTTCTAATCTAAAAATTTTAATTTTTAATGTATTTTAAACCATAATTTTATGGATTAGTCCACACTTTTTACCAGCAACATTTATATAAATATTAAAATAATTTTTAAGCTATATATATAAAAATGTTATCTTTATTATATTTAGACTATATTTTTATACCTATAGTCTCATTTAGTATTATCTAAACTCATTTTTGTTGTAGTGATATTGTCTCTATTATTATTTTTCCTTAGTAGTTTTACTCTAAACTTATTTTTCAAACTACATGACCCTGAAGGCAGTGTGGGGGCACCAGGGGATGGGCTCACCGACAGAAAGACCATATCAATTAAGGTTATCGTGGGACAAAAAAAAAAGATGGCTTATAATTACCAACAATCATAAAAATAATGGAAAAAAGAATCTTTGCCATTGATTTCCCAACATGTTTTTGTTGACCTTGGATGATATTCATGCAATACCTTTGATTTGTACGTGGTGTGTGTCTATAAGGAAAACAGAACAAATAAATAAATGAGTAAGAAAATAAAAATAAAAATCTAACCCTGTCTGGTTAAAAGTAAAATAGCAACATGCTGGTGAAGATTTTTCTTGATCCATGCCTTTGTTTTCCTCTCATTTGTCCTTCCAAACCCTTACTCTTCTACCACGCTTTTTCAGTTGTCGTCATCAATGCATAATTCACTGTATAAACAAGATTCTATTTAGGAAGAAAAAAAAAAAAAAAAAAAAGCTTCAAGAATTTCCACTTTTGGCCTGTATACTATGCATATGCCCCTCAACAAACTGCACAATAAATTTTACAACCAAAACGTCGTTGTTTTACTAAATGTGTTAAGCACAATAAAATATTGGCACTTTAAGTCGGTTGCCATTCCTATACATACAATAATTCTTTATTGGCAATAAAGAAAACGTAAGAGAGAAAAGAAACCATTTCTCTTTAAAAAAAGAAAAATAATATTTTAAATACTAAATTTTTACATCTTCCTTTAATAATTTAATATGACATTTTTTAAATAATTTTTTATTTTTTAATATTTTTATATTTTTATATTTCAAAATTACTCAAAAAATATTACATTAAATTATAAAAAAAAATGTCAAAATTTAATTTTTAAATTATGATTTTCCAAAGAAAACTACTCTATCAAGAAGCAGATGCTCATGCAGGTTCTTTGTGCAACTGCGACCATGTGATGCCTCAACTTTATTCCTCTTCACATGCTTTGTTTCTTTTCAACTTCCATTCACATTCTTAAAAAACACTCACTCCCCAGCTTTCAATTATTCATACAAAATAGATACATCAAAATATTTATTTAACATTTAACATGTGTTGATGAAGATGTTGGAATGAATTTAGAATAAATAAAAAAAGTAACACTTAAATTTGAAGAATTCCGTCAGAAGTCAACTTCCCATACAAATTGGTCTTGGAGGCTACCACCTTGCAACAAAGCAATTCTTCCGTAATTTTTGAAGACAAAACTATAAGAATATTCAACTTATCATTTTTCACAAAAGGCATAGAGTTTATCACAGCAGATAGAACTAGGGAGATGCAGATGAATAATCCAAACACTAAGAATCCCTCCAAAAGTTAATAAAAGAACCATCCCAAAAACCCAACCATTGTTATCACGAATCTCATAAAGAAGCTTTGCATAAAAAAAGAAGAAGGCCAAAGATGATTTAAAGCATTTAAAAGGATCCTTATTATCATCAAAAATCTTGGTTTGCTTCATATAGCTCAAGTCGTATCAGAGTATAACATATTCCAAGCTCTAATAATAAAGTCAGAGATTGAAATGAGGCCAAGTCCACCATTAAAATTTTGGTAAACAAACTTTCTTTCATGCTACATATCACATTTACATTAGTCCAAACAAAGTTAAGAATCCAGAACCCTAAGTCCTTGTCCAAAGGTGACAGAAAATCTCCTTATCTGACAACCTTTTACAAACCAGATATTAATGGACAAATAGTCTGGTAGAACTCAGAATAATCTCTATCCAAGAACAACTAACATCACAGAATCAAAAGTTTCGAGAGCAGAGGCCAATCCAAAGTATCAAAGCTCTTTTTGATATTAAATTTTGAGGATGACACCACCAGATTTAGTTATCAAAGAGACAGCTAGAATTAAATGATATCCCAACATGTTTTGGTAAAAGGAACCACTAAAAGTTAAGAGAAGTTACCTTGTTGATGCAGTTATCTAAGGAGTTGTTATTGGAAGCATAAAGGTAAAAGAACCGAGCCACATAACAGTCGAGGGAGACGAGAAAATGATCTCTGAAACACACTTTCGACCTAACAGATATATTATAGGAAACATAGTCAACTAATTTGATTAAACCTCATTTTCATCATTGTTTTGGAAAATGTTCCTAGCTAGAAAATATCTTTGTTCCTACACTGGTACTTCCATGTCAGTTAGAAGTAAATATTTAAAACGATTTAAATATTTTTTTTGAAGATGTCTTTTAAAAGTAAAAATACCTCAAAATACACGCTGATTCACAACGATTTTATCAATTTCTAAATCGGTGTTCTTCCTTAACATTAATATTGGTAACATAACTTAGTGATTGTGACCACTTGAAATTTACACCGCCAGTATTTCCTGTTTTTAAGGTGTCGAAACTGGAGAACATTCTGAATTATCTGCATAGTGCATGTACATGCCAATCTTGTGGTTGAAGTTTGAGACATGTATACAACTTTTCCAGAACATGCAATAAATTAGTGGAACTTGCAGTGAAAGAAGGCCAGAATTTTAACAGGTAGTGATTGATGTTAGTCCAAAACCTCAAACATGTGTACCGAACTATACTCCAACTGATACTAATACAAAGGTATGCTACAATTCCTTCTACGTACTGCAGCCTCGGAGACATTTAGTTTAGAGCATCTTTCAGTTCCGGTAATACCTTAAAATATTTATAGAAGAAGATATGCCATTAAAAAATAATACTATAGCAACTTAAAATATGTACCAAATTTGAACTTAATTAATGCAGCAGATGAGAAAAGATGTTATAATTGATTACATTTAGAAAGGTAATATTAATACCTCCCACAATTTTTATGAATTCATAAACTCATATACATATATTCAACAATGTCTATGGCTTTGGTGTTTGCTGCTACTCACTTGCATGGATGAGAACCTGTGCCTGCTACTGACTTTCATGAATCATTATGTTATATTTTAAAACTGATTTTGAGTTCATTAGATTTTATTTGAGTTAGATTAAGAACAAATTTAAATAACTTGTGTTAATTAGATGAAAAAAAAAATTCAATGATAAAAATTCACTGAACTTTAAAACTAATTTTAGTCAATTTTACAAAATCAAATTTTCAAGCATTTACCCAAACACTAGCAACCTGCTTTACTAGTCTAGCATTCATTTCCTTGATTAGGGTGACGATGAATCAAGTCTGGAGAGTACCTACTTATAACTTGATTCTAACAAAAAAATATACTCCTTACTCGTCTCTAGTACTCATTTAAAAAATATTTATGATTTTTAAAAACTTATAAATACTGCATATATTTAAAAAAATGTATATTTTATAAATTTTAAAATAAAATATAATTAAAATCACAAAAAAAATTAAACAAAATATAAATTAATTTTTAATTTTAATTAAATTTAGTCTAATAAAATATAAAATATAAAATATATTTTAATTTTAATTAAATTTTACTTAATAAAATATAAATTAATTTTAATTTTAATTTTTTATCGATAACAAATATTTATAAATATATATAATATGATACTCGCACCGTTTATAACTATCTGCGAATACTCACAAACATAAATATTTTTATCATCCTTCTTTGAATATGTATCTAATTTAAACACAATTTGACAAGCGATTTAGTCAAGCAAATCAGGTTTAATTAGGTTTTCTATAATAATTCATGGTAAGGTGTTTTCTTATATGTTGGATTTTATCAAACCTAGCATAGAATAGTAAAATTTAAACTTGGGATATATTAGAACTTAACATTAGAAATGAACACGTCCGTTGTTGTTTTATTTTTGGTTGGGTTGCATGCGAAAGGCTCATTCTTGGAATTGGGCCTTGTTTTATCTTGAAATGAGTCCAATGATTGCTTTTGGACATTTTCTCCATTTTTTAAGGCCCTATGCTTCTTTCTTTTAATGTCATTTCAGGGTCTTTCTTCCTACACCTCCAAGCATTTTTTTTACATCTCCAAATTTTTTTTAAATTTCCAAAAAAACTCTTTGACCATTTAAGAAAACTTACGAACATCACACCCCCAAAAATTACTCCCGGAAGTCGATTTTCAGAAGTCAAAAATCATTACCGGAAGTCGACTTCCGGAAATAAAAAAACATTACCGAAAATCAACTTTCAAAAATCAAAATATTAATTTTCTTTTAAATATATTTTTTTAAAATTTATGTTTTCTACCTTTTATTTTATTTTATTTTTTAAAACACGTATTAAAAATATTAAAAATTATAAAATATATAAATTAAAAAAAATTATTTAAAAAATAAAAAATAAGTACAAAAAATGAAAAATAATTAAAATTAAAATAATAAAACTTTAAATTTAAAAAAATGATATATATATATATAATCATATTTAAAATAATATATATATATATATATATATATATTTTAATTTTTATTATTTTAAAATTAATTTAAATATTAAATAAAATTAAATGAAGCAGAATAAATTTTTTATTTTTTGTTCTTTTTAATTAAAGTTTAATATTATTTTAATTTTACTTATATTTATATTTATATTTATTTTTCAGTATATTAAATAAAAATAAAATTATATATATAGATATTAATATTTTTTTAAATATATATTAGGAAATATGAAAACATAAAAAAGAAATAAAATAATAAATAATAAACTAAAAAAACAATTAAAAGTTAGAAAACATAAATTTTAAAAAGAATTAAAAATATTAAAAATAAAATTAATTTATTGACTTACAGAAGTCGACTTCCGTAGTGTTTTTTGACTTTCGGTGATAATTTTTTACTTTCGGAAGTCGACTTTCGGTGATACATTTTGACTTCCGAAAGTCGACTTCTGGTGATATATTTTGACTGTCGAAATCAACTTTCGGTGATATATTTTGACTTTCGAAAGTCATATTTTTTGACTTCCGAAAATCGACATAATTTTGGGGGTTGGTGTCCGTGAATTTCCTTAAATGGTCAAAGAATTTTTTAGAAATTTAAAAAAAGTTTGAAAGTGTAAAAAAAATTTTAGAGGTGCAGGAAGAAAAACCCGTCATTTCATGACCATGAAAAAGTGTTACGTGTATTGCACATAAATAAGAGAATATAAATATATATATATATATATATAATAGTGAATAACTTTATTTAATATTTTAATTTTGTCCCATTTAACCATGTGTTATATCATATCCAATGGTTTAACAATCTAAACTGTACAAATTTTAGGATGAAAACTCAACGTGGATTCACCTTTTTATTCACAAAATCAAATCATTGACATCATCATACTTTAACCATAAAAACAATATGAAATTAATTCAGAATTAAAATTCATCATAATTACAAAACTTATCTCCAATCATGTTATCAATCTTCATTGATGGTGTCTTTGTGGCCCTACACAAACATAAAAAATCAATCATTGTATTATAATCAATTCATCAACATTTTTTATTAAAGTTTTGATTCCTATCTCTTATTTCTTATGAAAAACAATAAGCACAATGCATATATATGAATTGGAAGCTTTATACTATGTAAATATAATAAAAATGAATCACAAACTTGTAAGGTTAAAAACAATATTATTATAATTAGGTCAAAATTTTGTCATAAACTATAATTTTTTATAGCAGAATTTCCATTTTTTAGTCACTTCAATTTTACCTCAACACTACTGAGAATCTTTCGATGATGCTATGCCATCTCAACCTTGAATGTTCTTAATATCATCACTTGAAATGGTTGTTCACCAATCTTTTCCTTTAATATTTTCCTATAACACAAGAAATGCAATATAAATTGTGCAAAGATAACTTCATTCATGTAAAGGTTGATTTGATTGATAGAAGCATAAATTTTTGAAGAATTAAAAATGATACATATCAACACCTAGCTAGTGGCTAGTGGTGATATTGAAAAGAGAAATAAACATAAATATGATGTGATAGGCATATTTTTAGTTTTTTTTTTATCACTTAATACATTAATGAAGTGTTTATATGTATCATTATACTTCTATAACCAAAACGGAAAAGTGATCTTTATCCAAAAGTCACAGTAGGAGTGAAAAGATAGGTAAGTGAGAGCCAAGTTGAGGTATTTATATATACTCATTCCACGTGGTTTGAAAAAAGAAAGAAAAAACATGTGGTTTTAAGCATAAAAAAATCTCAAAATCTCTAGTACTCTAATCTTTTTCCTAAAATGGCTCGATTCTTATCTTTATTAAACTTTTGAAGCATCTTTCCCATTTTGAACAAGACAGCAAGACAAAATAATTTCAATTTTTATTTATTTATTGAGAATGAGAAGGTGGGTAGTCACTCCTTTCAATTCCTTTTCTTGTCATTAGTACAGGTAACAACTAAGCCTAACATTTTTTTTCTAAACTTTATTTTTCTTCCTAGGCCATCCAATCAACTCTATCTATATAGTACAATAATGCAAAAACAAATCAAAATGCATCCCTTTGTTCCCCCTTTTTTTTTATTATAAATAGTCATATTTATTTCATTTTGACTCTAAAATATCTTGTATTTTATGCTAAATTTGTGCCCTGGTAAATCAGTCTTAGATTCTTACTTTGTTTGGTGGGTGTTATCTATTTTTGTTGAATTTCTTGCATTTTTTTTCCTTGATATGTATATCCCTTACAAGTTAGATTATTTGTTCTAGATTGTTTTTTTTTTCTTTAGTTTTGCAATATATATATGGATTATTTTACGTATATCTAGGTTCATCCATTTATTCTTATATAGTTTCGAATATTTGGAGGAGTGAGTTTCTTTTTCAGCAGAACAAAATAAGCAAAACAAAAAACAATTTTTGTATATTTTGCCCAAAATATATATAGTAATAGTTTGCTACTTTAAATGATATTGTGTGGGGCTGTGATACTTTCACACCACAAGTTTTCTCTTATTTCAACCTCACACTTTCAAAAATTCTTATTTTATTATAATATTTTATTTATATTTATTTTTATTATGTTAATATAATATATTTTTTTTGTTAAAACCCAGAGTCAAATGGACCTAGAAATAAAACAGGTGTCAAACAATTTTTTTTCCATTGTGTGGCTTAAATAAAAAAAAAGAAGCAAATACCTACTTTAATTAAAAAGTGCATGGTATCACATGAATTAATCCCCGCTCTCTGTTGCAGAAAGAATAAGTATAATTTAATGTGTTTTTAATAACAGTTTTTCTAGTTTATTTTATTTTTATTAAGTCAATTATTTTGTTCTGTATTTGTTTCACAAAATTATAGAAATATACATAGATATAGATACAAACTTTGGTAAGAGGTTATGAATTTACACAAATGAAGTACCTTAGTATATTAATTATGAAATTCATTCAGTGCGTTTTTCTTTATTCGTTCCTTTACTTCACAAGTTATATTTCAAATACGAGATACACGCTGTAAGCACGAGATTACGAACCTCCTCGGAAACCTAAACCTTTTCCGTCGCAGGTTGTTGGCTGAGTTTTGTCTTCCTAAAATGCTCCTAATTTAGCTTTTCACGAAAGAAGAAAATGAAAGAAGTTGTTTCCAACAAAAGGGGTGAGCGTCCACTTTGTTGGTATTTCAATACTTATTAGACGTCCCTTTTCCAACTAGTCTTCATGTTTTATGCCTTATTCTCTCATTTTATCTATATTTTTAGGCGGTTTTCTAATGATCTTATTAGCAAAAATATCAGCTTGTAGAGGCATTATAAAGCAGTGATGAGTCACCTAATTTTAATCGCATCTCTGAAAATCTTCTTCAAAGTAATATCACACGACTAATGACTGCATGTTTGATCACGTGTCTGACGATCTTCTTCAAAGTAATCTCGCATAATTGATGATGGTTGATCACATCTCTAATAATCTTTTTCAAAGTAATCTTATACGGCCGATCAATCACTTCATCCAACCACCCCATATGGTACACTAAGAAAGAAGAGAGAGTTCAAAAACTATGCTAAATGAGGAAGGAGTGGAAGAGAACAATTGTGATGGTAGATGTTATCATGATAGGTGATGAAGTTGTATTATCGAATAAGAAAGAATTAAAGTATAATTCTTTTTTAAAATATTCATACATGATCTTCTCACGCAGTTAATATTAATCTAAGAAAACTAAAATAACTATTAAAAAAATAAAAATTGAATCGAGTAAAAAAATATATAAAAAAAAATAAATCATAAACTTAAATTAAATTATCAAATTACTAATTAATCTTAAAAGTTACTTACAGCATTCATCATCCAAATATTTTAAATTTCATATGTTATTTTAATTTAACAAATAAATGTTTTATCTATATAAATTTGATTTGATTTTCTATTTTTTTTTTAAATATTCAAAGTTTTGTAAGTTGTGCACAAATTAATTTTATTTAAAATAGTCAAAATGTTCGAAATACTAAATAAATAATACATACACAATTTAAAATATAAAAATCATACAGAATTACTTAATTCTTCTTGTAACAATATTTGTGTATTTCATAAGTTTTACATACGTATTTAGAGAATAACAAAATTTCTTTTAGTTGTGTTTGCTACGACAGTGTATGTTATAGCACTAATTTCTTTTCTTATTTATACAATTTTAAGAGTTACATACACTCTTCTTCGTCTTTTTTTAGAGATATTTAAACTGGTGCATTATTCTTTAACTTTGTTAAAAGTAACATTTTAGTTGTTTTACTCTTTACACTCCCCATGTGTGTTTAAAGCGTTATATATTAGAGTTTTGTTTAATTAAAAATAAAAGTAAATGAATATATTATTAATTAACCTTATAAAGCGTAATGATGGGAGAAGTATCTGGAGTGCATGATGGGACAATTTAGGATAACAGAAATCTTGGATTAGATTTTGTGTAGTTTGAGAGAATGTTGTGTTCTGGTAACTGAAAATAGATTCAGGTTGATAACAATAATTTTCTTCTAACTGGGGGTTCAGTGGGTTGGTTAATTGGAAAGCTTAAAAAGGTGTAAAGTTAGGAAAAAGATGACACAAAAATCTTTCTTCTTTAACTTCGAGGTTCTCTGGACCACAAACGCCTTCTAATCAATCTCAACTAAAATAAACTTTCACAAAAAGCAACACAAACAATTCAATAATTTATTAATCAGTTTCCTCTTTTCTGAACTACAAAATTGGTGGCCTTCCTTTATTTCAATTTCATCCAACACTTTAAAGCCACTCATATCCATTCAAAGAATCTTGTGACACCAAGCTTTCAGCCACAAACTTATCAGACTAATTACTGGAATTTTATTCAATACAATTATTAATCTAAAATTCAACGCATTCAAAAGTACCATCACAAATAATTCTCCGATCTTCCAAGAATTTATAAAGAGTATCAACGACATAAAACGAGAACCGCATTAACAAGAGGAGACACATTTTTTTTTTTGTTAAATTTGTTTTTGTTCTTCAAGTTTTAGTGAATTTTGCAATTAATTTCTCTTCAAAATTTTATATCAATTTAGAAATACGTGGATTTAGTCCTTACCAAATTTTGTTAGGTTTATTTGACATTTTAAACTCATTTTATGATAATATTTGAGTTAACATTGAAACGAAAATGTGTCAAACGGCGTAAACAATTCAAATTCTATCATGAAATACGCTTAAAATGTCAAATAAACTTAATAAAATTTGGTTAAAATAATTAAATTCACGTATTTTTAAAGATGAAAGACTAAATTGGTCAAAAATTTTTGAAGAGGGACTAATTCTAAATTCACTGAAACTTGAGGGATCAAAAACATATTTAACCTTTTTTTTAATCTAAACAGGAGTTTAAGTCTCACATTGAGTAAAAATGATAAAGTTGAGTCATATAAGGATAAAGACCCATAAATATATTGTCTTAAAGATTTGGGTTAAGATTGATGTCAATTCCTTATGTATGGGTTAGATACATGTTTTATTGGTGTTGTATCTCTCTAATGATCCTCTTTGAAACATTCAATAGTTTTTAATATAGAAAAACTTTTATTTATAAAAAGTAATGAATGTTATGAATTTAACGTTCTCTTTCTTTACCTAAAAACCTTCTTGCAATAAGGTTAAGTGAGATAAAAACAAGTAATAAGTTTGGGCAATTTTAACATAGTTAAAAGTTCAAGCCAAACAATCTTAAGCGAAAAGGAAGCGAAAATAAAAGAAGAAGTCCTTTTATGTTAAGAAGAAAATGCAAAAGAGGTCTAGCAGAAAAAAAAAACTCAAAAGATTTAAGTAGCCTTTAGAAAAATGAAGATGGAGGCTATTAAAAGATATATAGAGGTTCCAAATACAAGTATGGGAAAACAAATCTCGAATACATGGATATTCAGTTTTGGATTTTGGAGCAAAATCTGAATATAGGAAAATAAAATAAGATGTTTAAGTCTTTTAGTCGCTCGAAAAAAAGAAAGAAGTTGAAACAAAATCATCTCTTTTGGAAGATATGTTTGGTTCAAAAGCTCCCCTTTGAAAGATTCCTTTCCTACAGAGTGTTGATAATATGGGAGGACAAGAATAAGGTTTCAGAATTGGAATCTTGGGCTAAAATAGTCACTATAAAGTGGAGAAAAAAAAATAAAGAACAAAATTAATTAGTAGAAAAGCTAAACTCGATTATGAATGAAAAGAAGAAGGATGAGAGTATATTCGTTGAGATTTGAAGCAAAATTGTGTGAAAACGTAGCATCAAATTCGATAGTTTAGAATTCCAAAAATATTAGCATTCTTTTGAAGGCAAGTGTTGCTGGATTGAATTTGAAGGTAGACAGAATTTATAGATTTAAGAGGAAGGTGCTTTCTTGCTAGTTCCTACCCGGCAAGCTCCTTTCTTTCTGTTTTATTCTCTGCATGCATGTACAAATTTTTTCCTACACATTGCTAGTTACATGCATGTTTGCATATAATGTTTTTTCTACCTAGTCTTCATGCTCACCTTTATAAACCTTCAACCAAGAGGTTTTATGTCAAAAAATAAAAAATAGACCATAAAATAATTTTTTTCATATGCTTATTCCCCTTCACTCTAATGTAATGATGTTATAGATGATTTTGTTAGGATAATGTTTAATTAAAGATTAAATATGTTTTTAGTTCTTAAACTTTTATGTAAAATTTAAATTTGTGTTTGTTTATAATTTTGATATAGTTTGGTCTCCAAACTTTAAAAATGAATAGTATAATCATTCTAATCCAATGTATTAAACTTTTTCTTACGTGTCAAATCACATTTCATTGTGATGTTTGAATTGTTTATACCATGTGACTTATTTCAATTTAAATGACATTCTAAAATGTCGTTTAGTACGTAAACAAAATTTAACGATGTTCGATCAAGAAAATATTTATTCATTTTTTAAGTTTGAAGATCAAAATATATCAAAGATTAAGATAAAAACAAATTTCAATTTTAAATCCAAATTTAGAAACTACAAAAATATTTAACCTTTAATTAAAGATAAAGTTAGATATTTTGTTAGGTAGAGATTTTCTTGTATATCTATATATTTCTTTCATTAACCCGTACAGATAATAATTGAAACTAACAAAATTAACAATATATTCTCAATTAAACATGCCTACGACTAAACATACTATTTTATCATTATAATTTATTAAAAATTAAACAAATCTATTTTTATTTTGCAACGCTTACAAGTGACTGTATATTTTTTTCACTAATAATAAAAAGTATCTTAAACAATATTAAGACATTAAAAAAAACCAATACTTTTTCATTACAATTTTTAAGAATATTTCATTTTCTCATAAAGTCACATCATCTTCTTCTTCTATTTTTTACAAACAATACAATCAATTTGAACTCACTAAAACTTTTTCATGGCCCACTATACACCAAGTTCTTTTATATTTTATATCATCAATCTTAACTTCAAATCAAGATATATTTTAATGACATATATTAGATAGTATGTAAATGTAGTATACGATGCTTTTTATATTTAAAATAATAAAAGAAATATACAGATTGCATTAACAATGACGTTTAAGATTTAAAAATGTAAGCAAATTAATATTAACTTTTAAAAATATTTAACAGACTAAATTTTGCAGTGTTGAAACTGTCACTTTATAATAGATGTTGGGCACTTTTTGTGAAAAAAGGAACGGTTCCTAAGAAGAGAAAGTGAATGTTTGATGTGGTACTACAAAAATGCTTTCTAATCATCTACAATTTCACTCTGCAATGATAAAGATGGTTTTAACTCACTTTTTTAACCCACTTTTAACTCACTTCTTCAATCATCATTAGATTATTTATTTTGATTCTTTCAAATGATATGATATGATAATCTAATGATGATTCAAGTGGTGAATTAAAAGTAAGTAAAAAAAAGTAGACTAAAGTATCATTGTATTTGTTTACAGTAGAAGTACTTTGAAGATGCTATTTTAAAGTATATTTCTATTGTATTTGTTTGCTGTAGAAGTACTTTGAAGATGCTATTTTAAAGTATATTTCTTTAGGTACCGTAACAACTCTCTTATCGTGTCAACTTCATATACCCAATATTAATTAATGAAGTCTAAGCCCCACATAAATAGAGTGAGATTTTTTTAATTATCTCTTTTTAATAACTAATTTTTAAAAGTGAGTTTACAATTAATATCTAGATGCCAATGTAGCTACCTTTTAAGGTCTGTATTTTCCAATTGATTTGGGTGCTATTGTTTTTTTTTTATGATTTAGTTTGTAGTGAAACATTTACTTTTTAAAGAGGTTTGAGGTTTTTCAATAAATGTTTCTTCATGCCACAAATATGACATTGAATATTTCGCCATATATTAAAAAGATAAAATTATATATATTGATAAAAATATAAGGTAACTTAATGATTAAATAATAATAAAAAGAGATAGTAAGTTCGATCTCCTCTTGATCTTTTAAAAAGAAGAAAACCTAAAAGTATTCGATCAAACACTTACTAAAACTTAAAACATGGTGAAAACATTTGAAATAATTGTTCATCTTGATCAAGTTGAACATGACGTAAGCTTGGTTAATTTCCATCTTATAAATAATTTCATTAGTACTTTTCTTTTGGGTGAGAGGTTTCTTAATGCATGAACATGAAGTGTGTAGCAACATGCATCTTCTGTAAGAAGCAGCGTGACGTACAACGTCAGAAATAAGACTTGACCTAATCATGTAGCAGTAAGCAAAAAACACACACAAAAGAAAATACACCTCATTGATCATGGATTGAACAAGAGTTATTATTTCTCAAACTTTTCCTTATTTTGTGTAGCATTGATACAGTGATGACATAGTCACATATTTGATCATATAGTAAGAGAAACTACAAGAGAATAACCAAAAAAAAACATGACAACTTGGTAATTAATAAGGTGTAAGGTTTTTTATTTTATTCGTTCATGCATTAACCGGTTGTAAAATTAGGGTTCATCTTATCAAGAATTGAATTAAGCTTTGCAGTGTTCAAGGGTTTCTCATGGTAGTCATTCAACCCTGATTCCATAAATTTTCGAATTTCTGTTTCCGTACAACGCGATGAAACACCAACAATCATGCTCCCAATGCCCATTGAACGAAGTTCCTTTGTTGCCTACAAAAAGTTAAGAAATTAAATAACATGAATCGAAATATAGAAAAAATTGGAAATAAATATGGTAAAGTTGCATGGAATAATGTAATAACGTTCACACCTGAATGCCATTCATTATGGGCATGTCCATGTCCATGAGAATGAGGTCAAATCTTCGTCCATAGCGATGAATATCCACTGCAGGTTTTTGCAATATTTAGGTAGACAAGAAGACAATGATATTTTGAAGTATATTTTTGGGGTCCTTTGGGCATTTGGGTGGCATGAAAAACGAGACAGTATGCGAAAGTTGTAAGTTAAAAGTTGAATGTAATTCAGGAATGGTGTGGTGAGAGAATAAAAAGAGAAGATGTTCGTTGATTACGTGGTCTCTACAACTGCTATTCTACCTACTTTGTCCTCCTTAAAAATAGAATTAGATTCTCATCTCATCTTCTTTCCCTCTACCTCTACCTAGTATATATCTCTTCAATTTTCTGGAATTAGATTCTCCTTTAAAATTTTATTATTCAATTGTTAAACTTATAAATCGTTTTTATTAATTTTCTGGAATAAATCTTCCTTCAAATTACATATTACATATTGTTCTTTTTTTTATCGACAAATAATTAAATTAAATTAATAATAGAGCACTTGAGGGGTGCTCTAACCCATTTACAAAAAGATGAGAAAAAGATGTACTGCATCTCCAAAACTATGTTTCTACAATAATCTGACATAACAAATAAATTGGACTTTCAATGCTAAAACTATGTCTTCCCAACGTCAAGCTGGGTAGAAATCATAAGATTAGCCACCCATATCGTACCTTCCCCGGCCAGTCTACAAGATTACACAGAAAGTGAATACAAAACCAGGTATGCATGGTTCATTGCGCTCCCAAGACTATGTTCTCTTGGTTGTTACAGAGTAACCAAAGAAGTGTGCAAAATCACTGATGAAGAGCTCATTGCTTTAGACATGGGAATCCTTTTCATGCTCACCTGACAACTTAAACACAGAAAGCATCATATCATAGAGATTTTAAACACACAATAGGAGCGAAGTACCAGTCATTATATGAAAACTTTACCGAAGGAATTTTATGTTTCAACCAAGCCCAAGCTTTAACTTGAGCAAGACTAAAAATCTCTTCAGTGTCAACTTTCTTTTGCTTAAAGATCACCTCATTCCTATGTCTCCAAATTTCCACAACTATAGCCAGCCACATTCCTTTCCACATTGTGTTTTGCCTAGTGTTCAAGCTACTCATATGAAAGTGTTGAAAGTGTATCCTAGCTTGGTTGTGATGCACTGAGCTCCCCTATCCAGCTATCACACATTTTCCATACCTTTTGAGACATTGCACAAGAGAAAAATAGGTGTGATGCACTCTCTTCACAATCTAGGCAAAACTCACACAAAGAGTGTTGTAATTGAACTCCTTTCACTGATAATTTATCCTTTGTCGGTAACTTATCCAAGAGTAGCCTCTACCCAAATAATTGTGCCTTCGGAATCACTCTTATACTCCATAACTTTGTGAACACCTTGTCACTTTCCCCTTCGGAGCTACCCATCAACTTCATATATGCAGACCTTACAGTGTATGCTTCTTCTGCGGTTTCCTTCCAACTCCAAGTATCCAGATTCCCTTTCCTAAATGTACGACTATTAATTAGCTGATAGAGTTGTGCTTCCATAGCTTGCTCCCAAACAAGTCTTTGTCTCCTCCAAACCAATTCCCAAACCCATGTGTTGTCGACCCAATGTCCTACTCTAGCTATGGGACTTTGTTTACTTTCTGAGATTAGATATAACCTATGGAACCTTAAGCTAAGTGGTGCATCCCCCACCCAAAGATCTCCAAAATAGTACTTTGTCCCCTTCTCCTATCACCCAGTCTTTACAGTTTTCAAACCATGCTCCTTGTGTTGAACTTCCACAAACCTTATGGATGTCTTTCCACCACCTTGAAGCAGACTTCGGGATGACAATTTCATTAAGGTTCCTCCATGACCCATATTTTGATTCTAGTATCTCTCCACAGGCCTTTGTCCTCCATGTCTAATCTCCACTTACATATTGTTCTTGAAACTTATCACCAATGCTATAAATAAATAAAAAAGAAAATACTTTTCAAATATAGTTCATGTTCAACTAAACTTAGTGTCCCCATCTAAAAACTGTTTGAGAATTTCCAATAAACACTTTTAAAACTTAAGTAGAGATTAAAAACTTTGATGGACTCAATTAGAAGTGATTTATAAGTTCAAGGTGTAAATTACAAGCTTCTAAAGTATAAAGACTTGAATTAAATTATAACTTTGATTCATATTAATATGCAGTTTTGATCACTTGTTTGTTACCCAAATTAAACTATTATGTACCATATTATGTACCATCAACAAAATATTCGATTAATTAAACTATAAGAACAAAAGAGATAAACATATATGAAATTGAAAATTGAATCAAAATTACAAATTTTATAACATCTGAAAACGAACTACATGAAATAAAAAATAGAGATTAAACTCGCATATAAGAAATAAACAGATGCCTAAATTATAATTTTAGCAAAAGTTCATTTAACAACTTTTAAATAATACAGATACCAGTAAATTAATATGAATTTTTTTAAATTGTAATACTTGAACTAAGGAATGACTATCTAATATGTTATAACTAGGAAAATACATTTTCAGATTTAAAAATATATTTCAGATATAAAAATAAAAATGTATTTTAAATTATATAATTCGAAAACATATTTCTAATTGAACAATCCAAAATATATTTTTAAATGTCAATATATATTTTTTATTTATATTATATAATTTAAAATATATTTTAAAATAATATTATGTATAATATATTTATGAATCTCACACTATATTTTAACAATGTATACATTTTTTTTTAATACATACTGAAAGGCTATTGCAAACACACGCTGAATCCAGTCCGCAAAGGCACCAATTGTCCACCCTTTCTCTTACCATCGTCAATCTGTTCAATCGCCACCCTCGATCTCCATCCACAATTCACTGCATGTTGAGAGGATGTCAATCCAGAATCAGAAAAGTAAAATTTTACATTCCGTATTTTCTAACTAATGTGTATTGTATAAATTTAAGGGTTAAATATGTTTTTTCCCTGACTTTTAGTGAAAATTAGAAATAGTCCATCTTCAAAATTTTGGACTAATTTAGTTTCTTAACTTTAAAAATGTGTGTATTTAATCCTTTTAATGATTTTTTTTAAAGTTTATTTAACGTTTTAAATGCATTTCATGATTATTTTAGTTGTTTACATCATTTAACTCATTTTCGCTTCAATATTTATTGAAAAACGTGTTTAAAATGTCAAATAGATTTAACAAAATTTGGTTAAAAGGATTAAATTCACCTATTTTTTAAAGATGAGAGACTAAATTGATCCAAAGTTTCGAAGAGGGACTAACTCCAATCTTTCAAGGACCAAAAACATATTTAACCATAAATTTAATTAAAAAATTTATTTCAAATTTAAAACTTTTTAATTAAATTTTTATTTCAGATTTTACAATTTATAAAGAAAATTTTCAACAATTTATTAGAATTTTAGAAAGTATGCCGTCTTCATTCGTTTTCCTTGGTAGAGTCTAAACAAAAAGAAAAAATTGAGTTACATTAAATTTTAAAGTTGAATTATTTAGTCAATTTTTTATAAACATAACATTTTAAGAAAACACTTGACTAAACTTTTCACAACAATATTAACAGTATTATATATGAAGCGTACAGATCTATTTTTTTCCACATTTGAAAAAAATTATTGAAAAATAAACCATAACATTATTAAACAATGTACTACCAATAAATTTTAATTGAAATAACACAACTTCCTAAAAATCTACATAAAGTTTCCGGCAACATTCTTTCCAATCAAAAAATTTAGATAAAAAAATTTATTTGACAAATGATAGTACATTATTTGACAATCATTTTATAACTTTTATAAAAATAAAATAATTTTAATAAAAATTAATTTTGATATTTCTAGAAAGAGTGAATAGTAATTAAAGATACTATCAAATGATAGTACAAATAAATATAGTGTCAAATTATCACTGCAACCATTTAATCATTTCTACTAATCTAGATTCTTAGTTTCATGATTGTTTAAACATGGTCTTCTAGCACAATATATTCTCCAATAAGGAGCCAACGCTGTTTAGCATGCTCACATAATTAATAGTAAAGGAAAGGAAATTCATATTTTGCAGTAATAAGAAAAGAGTGTGAAAACAAGCTTTGCTAAAATTTAACCAAAATCCAAAATATTAAACTGAATCAATTAGACTTTTTTGAAAAACCATTTACTACAATCAATAATGTTTACTCAATGTAGATTACAATTTGCGCGTATTTCAACACCATCACTCTCCAAATTCCAACATTGGCAGGGAAAAAGGAAAGACCAAAAAACCTATATATTTAAAGAAAAGCAAGGAGAAGGAAAGACGATGAAACCCACATCTAAATTCATGCACGCAGATATACAAAATACGAAACAATGACTTCACAAAACCCATAATCCACAAATTGTTTTCTTCCCAATGAACCTGCTAATCTTGAACGGCATCAATTGTTTTGCCTGTCCTAGCTTGTGAGATTCGATTTGCATAAATGGTGACCAACTTCAACTGCGTGCTGTTAAGCCCTTGCAAATACGGCAAGAATGCTTTCCCAAGCATGATATAAATATCCACAAGGCAGAAAACAACGGTCTGCAATCATCCGCCATTTACATAAAATGAGAATGATGAAACCGAATAATATATAAAGGAACAACAAAGACAGACAAAAAAATACAATTATTAGTGGTAAATGATACCCCAACCCTCACATTCAAAGAAAATATTTATAGATCATAGAACCAGTCAAACTTTCTTTAAACCAAGTCAACTTGGCACCCTTTTATAATGTGTTCTTATTAATCACCTAAATTTAATATTTAAACCTTATAAAGAATTAAGACACAGACAACTAATTAACCTACGTATGCATCTTTACAGCGTCTTTTAACTTACAAGTTTTTTAACATAAGAAAATTTTTAGATGTAAGAAGTTATGGAACATAAATTACTCCATATAAAAGACCTCTACCTTGCGAACATCTGCACTCTGGTTACCAAAGGCTTCAAAAAGAGCGGGCAGAAACGAGGGTAACTGAGCCATCAGTTCCTCCTGAGAAAGCCGCCCTACAAGCTAAACAAAAGGAATAGTACGATGTTAATTGTTAAACAAGATAAATATTTATAAAGCATGAATAGTTTATGCATAAAAATGAACCACTTCCTATGAACCAATGGTATGATATGGTACGATACTCATAAACACAAGGATACAGTGAAATTCATAAAAACAAGGGATATGATACAAATGCAAGACATTCAAGAGAAAAAGAAAAAGGAAAAAGGCATGCTCCGTTGTGAAGAATGCAACAGTGATAGTCCTATGAAGTAGTTGTCAAAGGGCAAAAGAGTAAACAAGAGATACAGGCAAATCTCAGGACATGTTAGGGTCTTAAGTGCCCTAAACACACTAGTAGAGGAGAATTTAATAACCCCCTATTAAATGGCTTTGGTATTTTTATTTTTAATTTAATAACTACTTTGTTTTTTTAATAAATATATAGTTTTGCTACCTTAACAAGTGGCCTAAGTACACTAGTTAGCATTTACATTATGTTTTAAAGGTATAAGAACCAAATAAGACAATACGGACTCTAAAATACTCCTTCGATTTTAAAATATCATCGATTCGTACTTCTTTCAAGATAAGAAAAACATTTTATTCAAAAAACACTTACCTTTGTTAAGCAATTGATGCAAATGACAAGTGTTTTCTCATCCTCAGTAACCAGTAGAGGGACAATGACCTGAAATGGTTTAAATTCTGAGCATTAGCTTGTAAAAAAAAAGTCAAACCTCATGCCTTTTCTCAAATATTTTACGGAGAGTAAAGCAGCCATAAAGTAGAAAATCAAGAAATACATACACTTAAACATCTGAATGGATCATACTGAGATAAAACAATGGTCAGGCAGTGCTCTGCTTCATTGGAGACCTGAATAATGAATGGAAGAAGCTGAGACAAGGGAAAGAAAGCAAATGCAGAAAAGACAGTAGAATTGGCCAACTTTTGCAACCTTAGGAATGATATCTTTTGTAACGTGAAGCAGCTTCTCAATTACAATCTCAACAGAATTCTCCATGTCGCCTTTCTGAACAATAAAAGTACAAGTTAAATTTTACAATCGAAAAAATCATTTGTTTTATTAAATTTAAGTCTCAATAATGCCTTATGCCTATATACACAATTGGCAGGATAGACGTGATCAAAAGCATAACCCCAAATTAAAACGATACAAAAGGAGTAGGAACCTGGTTTTTAAGCATTTCAACTATCAGTGAAAGAGCAAGCTCTTTGACCGAGGAATCTGAATCATCCAGTACCTCAAGCACAACTGTCAAAATCTGATTGAAGTACTGCAAGTACACCATGAAAAGGTCATTACATAGAGAGAAGGGAGACAAAAACCTCTACAAAGAATATCAAAAGAGTTATTTACAGTTCACAATAAATTATAATTACTTTTTAAAAGTTTAAACAAACAAGTAATATATATTATTTGACAAAATTGGAGAAATTATAATTATCTAACAAACAGAATTTACATAATTAATACCTGATTGTGCATCAACCACAATGAAAACAGCCCAAATGATCAAACAAAAATATTTTTCTCACTAGATGAACAGGGCTATATATATATGCAGGGTTTAGATTCAGGGTTAAGGGATCTTTTATTTATTGAAGTTTTTTAAGAGTTATTAGAGTAGAAAATAAGCTTCTATTGTTTCTGTAAGCTGCGTTTTGCTTGATATCAACAACTATAGCGGAGTAACTAATTGATAGCAGATTGTCTGCCTGGTAATATCATACTGAACTAGTGGTTAGTTCTGAGCTTGTTAGTCTGAATCATGATAGTATGACATTAGTGTTAAAACAAATCATAAGTATTTCTTTTTCAATATTTTATCTTTTTCCCCTGTTTATCTCACTTTATATCAATTCCTGAATCATGATAATAAATATGGCTGACAACCATATAACTTGGGAACAGTAAAAAAAACTTAATCAAATCAAGCATACCTTGGTCCAAATAGAATGATCATTTGATATAGAAGCATCAACTAATTGTTGAAGTGCAGTTCGTTTACTTGAAATAGGGCTTCCCTCACCCCCACTGCATACCTACAAAACAACATTTTATACGTATCACTCTAAAGATATACTTCTATTAAATAAACCTAAACACCATGATCCCCTAGAAGTAAATGAACCAGGTAAAGATGTCACCCATTTGTCTTTACATTGTCAAGAATTTTGCAATAATTTCTTCACTGATAGTCCTTATTCAAATAGTTTTCTGGTGCATTTTTTTTTTTTTTTTTTTTT
>Ga0209589_1001785_pt1 | contig 36134 bp, 33 predicted proteins | sample CowpeawhiteBW_FD_187525 | JGI IMG/M metagenome (GOLD analysis project Ga0209589, IMG submission 187525) | Root nodule microbial communities of legume samples collected from California USA - Cow pea white BW (SPAdes) (version 2) | ecosystem: Host-associated > Plants > Roots > Nodule | place: USA...
GAACGAAATTAGCCTTGCACACACCATAGTTAGCTCTTTTGTCTCTCATTTTTGTAACCTTATTTGACCTAGTTTCTAGAAGCTAAGGTTAGGTTTTTGTAGAGACATCCTTAGGTATCTTTTATTTTCTTAGAGGCCCCTAAACTCTTCTATATAAGGGGTGCTCCTAGACATGTAAAAGGGTTGAACATTTTGAAGTAAAAACACTTTTGTGTCTCAACCATTTGTGAGAGTTTCCTCCCTAGGGAGTGAATACTTTTAAGCCTTATCTTGCATAGCAAGTGGCGGCACACATCCACTCATCTTCAAGGTTTTCATGGCTTCTAGCCTAGCCTTGTAGTGGCGTGCTTCTCACATTTTTACCATTTCTTTCCTTTCCATTTTATGTTTTCTTCTTCCTTTAATTGTTCTTGGCTTTCTATGGTTTATGTGCTTTCCATTTCCTTTTTGTTTGAATCAATCCATCATCTTCTTCTCTTGAGCTTTGTGAAAGGAATCTTCACATCTAGATAGCTTGCTATCTTAATGTCCAGTGGGGATTTCACTTAGCTTTCTTAATCAACTCACACCATATTGAAAAATCTAAAAAGGAACAAGATAATCCTTCATCAATGTGGTCCTACCAACTTAAAACAAGTTGTAAAACACAAATTTATAAGAACCATGCATTTACGTAAATGTTGAAACCCAAAATCTCACAAAGAAGCAAAAGTAAGTTTATATGTAGGTCCCATCAAACTAAAGATGTACTACATAAAAGAGAGAAAACAAAGCTATTAAATGGGTTCTATAGGAAGCAAGGAAAGTGGAAGAAAATGGATGTGTGGTTTGAGGCCATTACGTAAATTTAAACGCTGCCATAAAGGGCTTGTCCCATCAAAACTATGAAAGTTTAACACTAAGATGAATGGATCTCTAACTAGCAGCCATGGCCTTTACTATTAATGAAAGAATCCAAAGCTACATTCCTCACATTAAAACACCAGCCCAAATATCCCAAAAACTGGAAACGAAACTTGCCTCAAGAAAACTTATAGAAACGTATGACCTGCATTCCCAAATCACTCCAACGCTGTACTCAATGGGAAATACATTCCAAACATAAACCCTCTCAAAACTATAGCAATACCACGTAGAACCCGACCTAGTGCATATAGCATTCTAGTTCTACAGATCCTATGATGCTTATGTAGTGACCATCAAAACCACTAAAACATAAACCCTCTATGCTCATGCGTCCCCACGCATCCCAAAAAGGAACCCTAAATGCTTAACATAAAGAAAAATACTAATATGAATCCTTGAGGTACCCCTCTAAGGCAATGCAAAGGTAGGCTTTCTTTCAATAAACAATGGATCTAGTGTGAAAATAAAGTAAACGTACAAGGTTGTGGAGACTATGAAGCAACTCTACCAAGTATGGAAAATATGTCTAACACGTGAAGTAGAAAATGAAACAACACAACCCTTATCATCATTCTATAAAACTATACAAACTCTCCAAGGAACCATTCACCAGACAACCAAAGTATAGAGAAAGAAAAGAGAATATATCAAGCTTCGTGCATCAAGTAACTAGAAAACAAGGAAAAGGAAAATAAGATATAGCTTCCCCTACCTGGATTTGGTACTTCACTACACGTTTCTCCCGCAGCCTCTTCTTTCACTCTCCATGTTTCTCCTGTTTCTCCAAATCTCGTTCTCTCCCTCTCCCCAAAACCCTAACCTTCAATTAATATTAATACCCTCCTGTTTTGGGTTTTTTAATATTTGGTTAAGATTCTATAAATTAAAAACTCTCTCTTTTATTATCTTCACGTAGCATCAAGGGTTTGAAAACAAATACATAATATAAATGTTGCAGGTTGCAGCAATGGAAAAAGAGAAACTTAATTTGAAAAAGTTTTATGGGCCCCACAACTTAAAGGAGGCAAGAGAAAATAAAATAATTAAAACCACTACATATTCGAACCCATGTACCTACACATATAAATAATAGCGCTAGCCACTAAACTAGATGTTCTCTCGTGACATAAGGCGCACCAATTATTTATACATATATATAGTTTACATTCCATAATTAAATAAATATTTAAAATAAATAAACAACACTTAATTTAAATCAATCAATTAATTATTCCATCATATATCAAAATTAAATAAAATAGTTAATCTAAATAAATCCACAATCTCAAACAAGCCATCAATTTTTATGTGTGTTTCCCTTTCGTTTTCTAATTTTTCTCGGGTCTTACAAAGAAGCTCTCTCAACTTCCGCAAGATCTTCAAAATTTTTCTCAAGCTCAACACCAACAATAGGTGCAAAATTGTGAGTTGAGTGGTGGGGATCATACCAATGAGTAGTGCGCCATGCTGAATACATCTCAAGAAGAGGTTAATTACATGGGTAATACAAGTCGCCAAGGCAATTACAACCAAGGTTGGAGGCCTCACCCAAGCATGGGACAAGCAAGGCCCTCAAATAGACCACCACCTCAATAATTTCAACAACATCCCTCTCTGGTACCAAAGGAGAATTGTTTGTTGTTTAGGCAAATCGTGTGTTATTTACCAGTTTAGGCTTATTCATTTCATTCATTAATTTGTTTTTCACATTTCATTGTATATATTCCAACTGTATATACTTACCCTTTTGCGTAACTTGGCTTTTCTAGTGTTTCTTATTTTGCATGAGAAGTAGAACTAGAGCCGATAATTGTCTCTTTGATCTTGAAATCGAAAGAACGACTTAAAGAAATAATACTAGAAGAAGAAGGTAGAGCAGGGAAGCTAGAGAAGCAACTTTTATTCCTGATCCAACTCTCATTTCTTCATCTGATCAGGAAGAGGAAGAAGACTTGGCAGAAAATCCTCATGACGATGTTGGAGGTCAAAGATGACGCACTTTAGAAGGGAGCAATAAGAGAGCTCAATCTCAACAAAAAAGTGTTCTACAACTTCAGTCTCATAATGCTTTATTGGCACAAAACAAAACCATGACACGATAGCTTGAAGCTCTCATGAAGAAGCTCTCTCAACTTCTGCAAGATCTTTGAAATGTGTCTCAAGCTCAACATTAACAATAGGTGCAAAATTGTGAGTTTTGTGGTGGAGATCATATCAATGGGCAGTTCCCCATGCTGAACACATCTCAAGAAGAGGTTAATTACATGGGTAATACAAGCTGCCAAGGCAATTACAACCACGGTTTGGACAAGCAAGGCCCTCAAATAGACCACCACCTCAACAATTTCAACAACATCAACATCCCTCTTTGGCACCACACTCAATCAATTCATGCAAGTGTCAATCTCAAACCACAAGAGCACCGAAGCTACTATTCGTAACTTTGAAGTTCAAATGGGCCAAATAAGTAAGAGGACGGAGGAGAAATCTGATACAAATGTTATGGCTAACATTGAAGTTAACCCAAAAGAGCATTTTAAAGCTATTACTACAAGGAGTGGAAAGGTGTTAGAAGAGAGAAAAGAAAAGAGAAAAGATGAGAAAAAAAAAAGAGAGTGAGAGTTAAATGAGAGAAAAGTAGAGAGCATTGAAAAAGAAGATGAGAATGTTGAGGGAGGACATAAAGAAATGGGAGAGAGAGAGAGAGAGAAAGAGAAAGAGAAGAGTATAGGAAAAAGTGTTGAGAAACCCCTTCCTTACCCTAAAATGCATTCTAGAAAAGAAAAGGATAAGCAATTTGGGCGATTTTTTAGACATATTCAAGAAGCTAGAGATTAGTATCCCTTCTCCAAGGCTCTCCAACAAGTGCCTTCATATGCTCGATTCATGATGGAGTTGCTCACCAAGAAAAGGAAGCACATAGAAGAAGAGACCATCGAAGTCCAAGGAAATTGTAGTGCCATCATCCAAAAGTTGCTTCCACCAAAGTTCAAAGATCCCATTAGTTTCACTATTCCATGCACTATTGGAGAGTTGGCTATTGGGAAGGAATTAATTGATCTGGGAGCAAGCATTAACTTGATGCCTCTTTTTGTAATGAGGAGGATTGGAGATTTGGAATTAAAGCCCACAAGAATGACACTCCAATTAAATGTGGGTCGTGGGAGCCTTTATGGCATTTAATGTAGTTTGTTATGATGTGGAAAAGTACTAGCTCAAATGGTTGAGAGTACTTAGTTAAGTTGAAAGGACTTGGGTTCAAGTCTTATGTATGCTAATTGTATGCTATTTTAATAAGTGTATTATTTTAATGTTAATGTTATGTGTGAATGTGCTTACTGATAATGTAATCCTAAAATTATAGGAATTATCACGAAACATGAATTGGTTGAATTGGTCGTGCATTGACTTTGTAATTGAATGGTTGTGGGTTCAAACCTTGTTAAGAACGAATTTAATTTTCTTTTTGCCAAAATTTCTTTTGGCATGGAGATGAAAAGGGAGGCAGCCTAGTGGGCTGGGAGACAACCAATAATGGTCTTTGAATGGTCATTAACACCTAATTCAAAGCCATTTTCGTTTTCCCTATCATTAACAAGCATTAAGGCTTAATTAATGCTCTAATTAGAGAGTTTTTGATGAAGAAAGAGAGACAAACGTGAAAGGGCAGAGGACAAACGAAATTATCAGTGGAAAAGGGGGCTCTGAAGGTGTTTTGGGTGGACTTGAGAAGAGCATCAAGTGCATTGGGAGAAGGCCAAAGTTGGACTAGTGGTGGCACAAGAGAAGTCTTGGTTCTTCCAAATTGAGCAAGGATTAACAGGTTAGGGGAGTTCCTTTATATGTGTATATGATCTATACTTATTTTCGTGTTATACTATATGAATGTGATGCCTTTATATGATAAAAATCTCTCTGTTTACGCATTTCTGGAAAATCCCCAGAAACCGCCTAGCGGCTTTGTGTATGCCACAAGGCGACGCATGATTATTAACCCAATTCTGGGTTTTTTCTGATGAATCTCCAAGTGATGCGAATACTGTACAAAAACGCTATTTTTCGTACTTTTCGTGCAGCAGGAACCGCCAGGCGCAGCTTTGATATCGCCAGGTGCCAAGCTTTGATTTTCTAGGCGCTAGGCGCCACCGATTTTTCTAGTCTACGCAGTTTTCGTAAAACTGCATTTTCCGCTTCGTTAACCGTCTGATTTAGGTGAAATTTTGGAAGGGGTTTCACAACATGTTTTTCTTCACTTTGAATGGGGGAGATTTGAATTGGATGCCTGTAGAGGGAGATATACGTCACTCATGATTGGTTGTTGAATTCCCTAATAGTATGATTACTAATGGATGATTAAGTGTGCTCAAGTGCTGGTATGGCCTTGATTGGTGAATGTATATATATAAATATATAGATGTGTGATTGATGACTATGTTTTTGGTAATGCTTGCTGAGACATGTTGAATATATGAACCTATATATGTTAGCTCGAATGTAAGATGTTATCAGTGTGTGAATAAGGCCACTATTGATGATATCACTATGACCGAGTGTTGCATGATCATGACGGGTTTTGGGAAAGTATGGGAACATGATAATCATACTTTAAATATAATGGAATTGCGAGGGCATGCAAAATACGTATATAACTTTCATTGTGTCTTTTAAGGGGTATGTGAATTGTAAACATGCAAAGGGTTGGAAAAATGAGAAGGGGAAAATAAAGTGTGTGTTGGAATTGATTTAAGAGGTAAGTATATATGAATTATAAAAGAGAGGAATGTGTGCTTATACTTAAAAGATGCATATGTGTTGTGATGTTATAATTTGGAATATATGAATGTGTGTGTTGATTTTTGGATGTTTGAGAATTGAATGGTTGAATTCTAGGAAATGAATTAGAGTACCAAAAACCAGTAGTGTCACATTACTAGTGTAGCGCCTGACGGTGTAGACTGAATCGTCAGGCGATAGTAGGAAACAGGAATGTCTTATGAGTTGTGGCACCCGACGGTGATGTGGAACCGCTAGACGGTCTGTACTTCCATTTCGCCTAGCGTTGCTTAGGTTGTGCTAGGCGATGGTGTAGTGGCAGGGTTGCGTTGTGATATGTTTTGCATGACTTGTTGTGTTGGTCCTGGTCTGGGATATGCTTGATGTTGTCATGAGCGGGTAGGTTCAAGATTGGTGATGAACACGTGATGATATGAGCGGGGAGGTTCATATCATGATACTCTCGTGTGGGGACACGAGCGGGGAGGTTCGTATGATCCGTGCTCACACGTGAGAGATGCTGCGAGCGGGGAGGTTCATAGCTGGTGGATCACGTGTGTTGGACTACGGATGGGGAGGTCTGTAAAGTTGGACTACGAGCGGGGAAGTTCGTAGAGTTGGACCACGAGCGGGCAGGTTCGTGGAAGCATTGGAATCCCTAAGACCAGCTTGAGTATGTACCTTGTGTAGCGTAATGTGCTTTTCTTGTTTTTGTTATCATGTTGTGATGTGAAACTTGGATAAGGGGTTGTTGTGCCATGAGCGGGTAGGTTCATGGATGGTAGTGAACACGTGATGATCCGCTAAATTGGAAACAAGACTTTGAGATAATATGTGATGCTAGCGACTATGTTATAGGAGTTGTTCTTGGCCAGAGGTGAGAAACATTGTTTCATGCCATTTATTATGCAAGCAAGGTCTTGAATGGAGCTGAATTGAACTATGCCACGACAGAAAAGGAGTTTTTGGCTATTGTATACACTCTAAAGAAGTTTAGACCTTATCTCATTTGGTCTAAAGTTACCATTTACACTGACCATTCTGCCATAAAATATTTGTTGACCAAACCTAACTCCAAACCACGGTTAATTAGATAGGTTCTCTTGCTTCAAGAGTTTGATTTGGAGATCAGAGATAAGAAGGGGAGTGTGAATGTTATTGTTGATCATCTCTCTCGGTTAGTGAATGAAGAAGTGACATGCAAAGAGAAGGAGATCCAAGAAGCTTTTTTAGATGAAAAGCTTATGCTAATTCAAGAGAGGCCATGGTTTGTTGACATGGCTAATTTCAAGGCTACATGAGTTCTCCTAGAAGATCTTAAATGGCATCAAAAGAAGAAATTCTTGCATGATGCAAAGCAGTTCATTTGGGATGATCCCTTCTTATTTAAGCTTGGCGTTGATAATCTTTTGAGGAGGTGTGTCATTATAGAGGAAGTTGCAGGAATCTTGTGGCATTGCCACAACTCGCCGTATGATGGTCACTTTAATGGTGATAGGACAACTGCTAAAGTGCTTCAATCCATGTTATATTGGCTCACTTTGTTTAAGGATGCTTAAGCTCATGCCAAGAGCTATGATAAATGCGAGAGGATTCGAAGCATCTCGAGAAGGCATGATATGTCGTTGCAAGCCATTTTGGAAGTGAAGGTCTTTGATTGTTGGGGAATTGACTTTGTTAGTCCCCTCCCTTCTTCATTCAAGAATGAATATATTTTGGTGGCAGTCGATTACGTCAGCAAGTGGGTGGAGGCAATAGCTTGTCAGAAGATGACAAAACAATCATCAAATTTCTAAAGAGACAAATATTTTCTCGGTTTGGAGTCCGCAGGGCCTTCATCAATGATGCAGGATCCCATTTCTGCAATGCTCAACTGGCAAAAAAAGTCTTGAAACACTATGAAGTGAGGCACAAGGTTGCTTCACCTTATCATCCACAAACTAATGGTTAAGCCGAAGTGTATAACTGTGAGATTAAGAGGATTCTAGAGAAGACTGTTGCGTCATCTAAAAAAGATTGGTCCTTAAAGCTTGATGATGCTCTCTGAGCATATAGGACTGCCATGAAGACTCCTTTTGGATTATTGCCATACCAGCTAGCCTATAGCCAATCATGTCACTTGCCTGTGGAGATGGAGCACAAGGCATACTAGGCCTTGATGTTTTTGAATTTTGAGCCCTCCTTATCTACTGAGAAGAGAAGGATGCAATTGTTGAAGCTTGAAGAGATGAGATTGACTGCATATGAGAACTCCAAAAGCTACAAGAAGAGAGTCAAAATGTATCATGATAAAAAGCTGTTTAAGAAAGAATTTCAACCTGGCCAACAAGTGTTGTTGTTCAATTCCAGGCTCAAATTATTTCTGGACAAGATCAGGTCTAAATGGTCTGAACCCTTCACCATTAAGGAAGTCAAACCCTATGGAGCAATAAAGTTGATGGATCCCTCTTTAGATGATCCAATAAGGAGTTGGGTTGTGAATGGTCTATGGCTTAAGCACTGTCTAGGGGGTGAGGTTGAACGCCTCACCATTATCATTCATCTAGATGACCCCGTGAGCTTACAAGCGTTGAGTTAATGATGTTAAACAAGCGCTGTTTGGGAGGCAACCCAGTGTTTTGAGTTTTTCTTAGTTAGTAGATTCTGTTTAGCATATTTTGGGTGCCTAAGGTTTGTCATTGTTCATCCAGCGAAGAGAAACTAGCTTTACAAGTCTAGTTTTTCATAAAAAAACAATTCCAAAATTTTATAGACTCGCCCAACGACGCCAACCCTCGCCTAGCGAGCAGGACCTCTGCTCCATCAAAATTTTTTGGCCAATAAAATCGTTGGGTGAAGTTTTCTTGCTCACCCTATTTCTGAACAATTTTTGCCCTTGGAACCACTCGCTGGGCGACACACTCACACAACAACGAACATTGTTTTATTTTCTTTAAAAAAAATCAAATTCAAATTTTTGACGAGGAAACCTGACCACTTGCTCAGGGACTGAAATGACATTAATTATTGTCAGAGGGTAGTTAGGGTCAAAGCTGCTTTTTAAATTTTCGAAGCAGTTTGCGCAGCGAGAGGATTGGCTTGCCCAACAAGCAACTGCGGTTACACCTCATTAATTGTTTTTCATTTTAACCCTTCTTCCCTTTCTTCTTTTTACCCTAGCCATCCCCTCCCTCTTTCTTGCCTAAGCTACACCTCCATTTACTTTAGAATCCATTTTTCACGTTTTCTCCTTGCCTCTTTCATCAAGTAAGTGGTACTTGCTTCCATTCTCTTTTGTTGTTGTTTTGATGTTTAGGATTGGTGTTAGGGTTCTATTTTGGTTGATTTAATATTCCTGCTTCTTGAATCTATGTGTATTGTATGTTTGGTTCATCTTGTGTGCCATTTTCATAAGGTTTAGTTGGGTTAGTTGTGTGTGCGCCTAGCGACTGCGTGTTTGTTGTGTTTTTGTGTTCTGCTCATAGTGATTTGTCCAGCGAACATAACCCGTCAAGTGAAGCAGCTTGCCAGCGAGCTTGTTTGCTCAGCGAGTGAAGCTCCCTAACATTGTTTGTTGCAATTTTTTATTTCTTTCCCAACAAGTCAAACCCACTGTCTTCTGCTGTTATATTTGTTTTGATTGCTCGCCGAGTGGCAATATACTCCCCCAACGAGATACCCTTGGAACAGTTTTGGGCGAGCTCAGCTCCATCCTGCTAATCTTCTTTGTTCTTTGTGTATTGTTCTATTTTAATTCTGTTGGTTATCCTTGTTTTGTGTAGTGTAATGTTTGGTGTAACATCCCAACCGAATATTACAGATTTAAATAATAAAATAAAGAAATAGTAAATAGGAGTCAATTAATAAAACCTCATTTCCCAAAAAAACGAAAAATTTAAAACTTTATTTCATCGTGAAATATCTCAAATTCATAATTTATAAAATTCAAATATAAAAACGATGTTCAATAATCCAAATGTTTACATAATCCTTAAAATACATAAATTAATAAAATTGATTAAATCTCTTTTCTCCCAATACTAGCATCGCTCCGGCACTAAGCCTCACCAGATCCACCTGCAAGATCATTTGCTCCCGTGTACCGCGTACATGATCATCGCCAAACACAAGCAAATAGAGTGAGCTAACAGAATAAAACATATGCATACAAATCATATGATTTCAAACACACCAAAGGAAACTATATCCTTTGATTTCACACACACATGGCCACCACCAAGTCAACCGTGTTCTACGTCTTCTGATGAGTACCTCAAGATGTCTTGCTGCCACACCTACCAGCCACAACTGGTAGAGCACGTGCAAGAAACCTTGCTACGGATAACACACCGTAATGTTAGGTTGAGTTTCCAATACGAATATCATTTGTAATGTCCCAAGACTACCAAACTCATCAACTTATTACTGAGGAGGGAAATCTAACTAGATCCATCTGTACACGCCACAACGTGCACACTCACATCGACAACACTCGCCAACCCGAGCCACAATTCAAGAGTTCCTCGTGTTCATCCGCCACCTTGAGCTACAACTCAAGAGTTGCTCGTGTTCATCCGCCATCTCGAGCCACAACTCAAGAGATTTCATTCTGAGCCACAACTCAAGGAATGCCACATGTTTAACCACTATCCCGAGCCACAACTCAAGGAATACGTTCCAAACCACAACTCAAGGAACACCAGCAAGCCAACCTTTGAAGTATCACCAATAGAGATGGCAAATAAACCCGTCCCCGTGGGTATTGTCCGAACCCGTCCTCGTTTTGACAGTGAATCCCCGCATTGACTGGGTATGGGTATGGGGAATCCCCGATTTTTCAATTGGGTATAGGGATGAGGATGGGGATGTACATATCCCCGCTATAATACTCGTCCCCGCCATATCTCCATCCTCGATAAAATTATTAAAATATTCACAATTAATTAAGTAACCATATATATATATATATATATATATATATATATATATATATATATATATATATATATATATATATATATATATATACTTTCTATCTTTTATTTCTTCTAATTATTTGGTTTGTCATGAAACTCCTTCGCATCTCCAATATATTTTTATCTTATCATAACCTTTATGTAAAAATGTTAAAATGATGTATGTCAATTAAAAGAATTTTATGTCTAACATTTGAATATTTCTATTATTTTTTAGGTTAAATTACGCTTTTGGTCTTCCATTTGTCATAAAATTTCAATTTGGTCCTCCAATTTTTCGTTGTCTCAATTTGGTCCTAACCGTTAATTTGACCAGACGATTTTAAAGTGAACGTCACGTGTCAATTTCTAGTTTTTTTGAACTTTTTGAATTTTTTTATTTTATTTTTTGTAATTTTTTTCATTTTCTTTTAACTCTTTACACGTGTCCCTTTATAGTTGTGCCACGTGTCAAAATTGTTAATTTTTGACACGTGGCACAACTGTGAAGTGACACATGTAAAGAATTAAAAATATTAAAAAATATTAAAAAATCTTAAAAAAATATTAAAAAAATTCAAAAAAATTCAAAAGAATTCAAAAAAACCAGAATGTTTAATACTCTCAATTTAAGTATTTATTGTATATTTTCCTTTCATATGAGAATATTTAATACTCTCAATTTAAGTGTTTAATAGCATAAACCTTTCATTTACTAGGTAATATAAAAAAATTATTTACTTATTATTATTAATATTAATTTTTGTTTCATTTTAAGAACTATTTTGTTTCGCTCAAACAATTTTTGTTATTTCTCAACCATTGAGTATATATGTTGATATTTGAAAATTTTTCTTAGATCTCTAAGATATTTTTCATCTTATCATACCCTTAATTATACATTTGTTTTTCTTTATGCGATTCCTTTCAATGGTCTCCAAATTGTTTATAAGACACACATTTGTTAATTTTTTAATATTTTTATTTTTTGTTTATTTTTATATTGTAGAATATTATTTTGATAAATTTTATCTAATTATTTTTTATTTTCTAACTCATTACAATCATATTTTAATTTTTTACTATAATTGAATAAATAATTTTTATTTAATACAATATAAAAATTTAATGTAATTGCCATGAATTTTTTTTTTTATCACCATCTAACATATATTGAAGTTTAAAAGATACAAGATCTATCTTAAAATTGTATTATTATGTTTATTATGTGTTCTTTGTGTCATTTTGATAAAGTGATCTATTATAACTTTTATTAGTGTATAAAAAAGAGATTCATTATAATTTAAAAAATTGAAGTAAACAAACATTTAAAATATATTTTAATTTGAATATTTCTTTTCTTTTTATATTTTTTTAAAAATATTTTTAAATTTTATCAACTAGGTTTCATTAATGTTTGCAAATTTAACAAATGTTTTGGTTCTCATGAAATTTTATTTGATATTCTAATCTAAAATGTAAACAATTATAATTTATTTCAAAGTATTTGATATCGAAGAAACAACCATACTCCTAATATTGAATATTTGATAATATTATGTTTCCTTTACCGTAATTTTTTATTATTTTATAAAAATTAATTAAAATTAATATTAAAGTAGTAAGAAAATGGGTACGGGGATGGGTACGAGATTATACCCGTTACCTGGTGGGGATGGGGATGGGACAAAAGTTTGATACCCGTTGGGTTTGGGTATGGGGATGTGTATGAATTTTTTTTACGGGGATGGGTATGGGATAGCGAAACCCATTCCCACCCCGCCCCGTTGCCATCCCTAATCACCAAAGCCTTGTAGACCACACACAATCAAATAACCAAACCACTTTGGCCTCACCAATATCGCCTGGCGCTGCTCACAAGCCGCCAGGCACAATGCGCTCCCAGACCGCTTGGCGGGGGACACATGCCGCTAGGCGCCAAACGCCTCTGGTGCCCACTGATCTGCAGATATCGCCTGGCAGGACACACCCCACCGGCAGTCACCATTCGTAACTAGCCCTTTTGATTTGGTAGCTTTCGTCTAGCGACCAAACACCACCGTTAGGCATTACACCAGTACAAGCGCAATACTGGTTTTTGCTAAGCACTACAGACCCCTATTTCACACGTTTTCACTCATAGCAATCAGACTTATTCTCTATAATAGTTGGTTTCCATCATGCTATCAGCCCCACATAATTATAGTTTCATGATTTCGCACTAAATCCATAGATACACCTTATCTTTCTATCAATTCACGCTCTAAGTCATGTAACTCCTTACTCCATAAGGTCCATATCCATCACTACCACATTTTTATCTAGCCTTGCACCCACAAGTTTCCCATTTCCAATAGCGTCCTTTGCCACGTACAAATTCTTATCATACATTAAACCCATATCGTATATCTCACTCGTGCATATTCATTTAGTACAACTAGTTCCTAATGGTCATATAACTCACCATTCCAATGATGCTTTTATGTAATGAAGCTCCCTATGGTACTGTTATTACGATAATGATGCATCTCACTTCCTATTCACCTTATAATTAATTTATATTAACATGTTATATATATATATATATATATATATATATATATATATATATATATATATTCACCCTAAACCCTTGTTTAGTTAACTTCTCAATCCCACATTCAACCACATCTGATCTCCAAGAATCCCAGACTTCGCATTTCTCCTCACAACCACTCAATTCCCCCTTCTTTACGCTGGTGCCTAGCGACACATAGTCTGCCGCCAGGCGGTGCATCAGTTCTGGGAAACCCAAAATTCTGCCCTGCACCTGCGAGAATTCCAACTTCCAAACTTTCTTTCTTTGCAGCTTTCTCCTACTTCTCACGTGAATTCACTTGTGACTATAAGGATTCACAACCTAAACACATGCATTCCCATTTTACAATACAATTCAATCACTAATTAACCTCGTAACAACAAAAACCACAATTGTTCAACCCTAAAATCACATTTATACAATTTCCCCCAATTTATATCCATTTACAACGTAATTACAACAATTCTTAATCCTCAGCAATCCATACATACACACAGTCTGTTTTCCCTCTATTAGAATCGTTCCAGAACCCCAAGAATAGCAAAATCGAACCAATTTGGTCCACATCGCCAGCGGGTGTTCATCACCGTCAGACAGTTCAACGATACCCAGAAAAACTGGGTAATCTAGCATGCATCGTCTGGCGGTCGAGAGCTTACCGCCAGGCAGTTCCTCTTCTAGAACCCAGAATGCACTGAAATGGTATGAGTCGCCTAGCGACTATGAGTACCCCGCCAGGCGGGTTTTGGGAATTTTCCAGAAACCCAAAAATTCAAGCAGAACAGAGAGTATTCATGCATTTCATACTGTATATCATACAATTAATCACACACTTAAACAATAACGAGTAAAACTTCCCTAACCTGGATTCCTTAGCTTAAACTTAGACTTTTTGTGAGTTTCTTATTGATCACCAATGATCTTCCTTTGACTCTATCCCAATTCAGCTCCTTGCTTCACCAATCTTTACCATACACTCTCTAATTTCGTTTTCTACTCTCCAAGCACAATGGTAGCCACCAAAAACACTCTCCCTCTCCCTTAATTGGTCACAAATTGTCTTAATTGGCAAGGAAAAAAAAAATGACATTGAAGGTCCATTAGTGGTTGTTTTCCAGCCCCTCTTGGTTGCTAGGGTTTTCTTTGCCCTTTCATATTCATGCCAAAACTAATTTTAGCAAGAAAAGAGTTTAGTTTGGGTTAACCAAGGTTCAAACCCCTAACCATGCTCATGCCAAATCAATGCACAACCATTCAACCAATTCATGTTTCATAATAATTCCTATAAATATAGGATTAAATTACCACTCATCACAATCAAGCATACTATTAAAAATAATAATAAATTAAATAACACCCAATTGGCACATATAGAACTCAAACCCAAGTCCTTTCACACAATAAAGTACTCTCAACCACTTGAGTTAGTACTTTTCCATGTCATACATGGCAGAATTAAATGTCATAAAGGCTCTCCATACTCGCATTTATTTATTAATTAATTATTTAATTAATTAATTTTCATGGGTCTTACATTTGATGTTATTCTTTTTGTAGATGGCTCCCTTTAAGACTTCTTAAGTTGCTAAAAAGAAGAGAGTTACCTAAAGCTCTTTTTCCCAGAACCCCCAGCCGGATTTCATGGAAACACATATGGTGCAAAATTATGATCAACATAAGTTTTCTTCTAAGACGACCACCAATTGCTTTGTTGAGATCATGCCCAGGAGCCTAATACCTGAGAGGAAGGTCAAATTAAACCCTAGGGAGTATAATGAGTTTCGTTTGGAGCTTGAGAGGAAAAACTGGCACAAGGTGTTAGCGGATCTTCCCAATGAAATTGATAAGATCTGGTTAAAAATTTCTATGCAAATGCCTACTAGTAGGTGAGGGATGGCCCACATCAATGTAGGATGCGGGGGAAACTGATTAAATATGACAGGAAGACGATTAATACCTTTTTTAGGACTACTTCAGCTCCTATAGGCCAAGTAATTCCCTTTAGTGAATTCTCAAGTGCTCACAAGGACCATGATGAAATTGCCTCAATATTGTGCATCTCGGGCCAAACTTATGTGTTGGGCATCAATGGCAACCCCATATGCATACTCCAAAAGCATCTGACCTCGTTGGCCCAAATGTGGAGTGCTTTCTCTTACAACTTGAGCCCAAACACTCATACTTCGGATCTTAACCTTGAGAGGTCCTATCTCATTTATGGGATAGTAACAGGTTTGGACATGGATGTGGGGGCCCAAATTTCTTAGGATATCGCTTACACTATTGACATGGAAAATGTCAAGTTGGGTTTTCCTACACTTATCACCACTCTTTGCAGGGAAAAGGGAATCCTTTCTGACACTCCTGTACTCCTCTCCCTCCAGCCACCAATAGATAAAAAAAATCACCAGGAAGAATTGCATTAACAGGGTGGAACTCAATGAACCTACTCCAACACCCCGAGCACCTCATCCACCCCGAGCTGCCACTTCCTCTCATTCCACACATGATCCTTCCTCTACTTTCGAGGCGTCCTTCCAGGCAACCATGACCAAAATGTTTGCAAGGCAGGAGGAGGACTTGTGGCTGGGTCATCAAGCAATCAGGCAAGGCCAAGTCAACATCATGGATAGAATGCACTAGTTGTCTTTAGGTGTTCTGAATTTTCTAGATGATCTCATTATGACAGGAACATAGTTTGAGCCATGCATTCCTTGGCATGTGGGCAGACTTGACTCTCAGTTAGGGGAGGTACTGTTGTTGATGATGATAATGAAGCAAGTGGAATATCAAGAGCAGAAGAAGGAGGTCAAGAGGACCTTAATGCAGAAGGAGAACAAGGAGGTCATGAGGACCTTGATGCAGCCAAGAGTATTGAACCTTGAAGATTGTTGTTTCTGTTGTTTTTCAGTGTTTTAGTATGTGTTATTAGCCATTTGTTGATTTAGTTTTTACTTTCAATACTTTATTTTATGGTGGAACTCTTGCTTGATATTTGAACTAATTCTCTTTTCCTCAAATTATGTTGGCTAGCCTTGTTTTGGATGCCTTATTTTGTTTTTGGCATTGGGAGCTTTGATTTCTTTTCATGTTATCCTTGCATGACCTTGAGGAATTAGCTTGCAAATTTAAGAGTGAGAATGTGGATGTGGTTGCAATTTGATTAATTCCTTAACCTGTGTTTGATTATGAATAGTGGATTGAATAGTGAGAATTGTGAGAATGCGTTTGAAGTGTTGGCAAAAGCAAAAGACAAGTCAAATGCTGAAGCAAGATTTTGATGATGATAAAAGAAGCCTAAAATTCATCTGGAAGTCAATACGAAGAACATGTGTTGTTATGTTTAAAGTTATATTCTAAATTGCACTTAAAATAGTTTAGAATCAACATCAAGATCAAAATTCTGGTATTTCTCGAAAAACAAATGTGATAATCGATTATCACTTAGGATAAGCGATTATCCTGAGCTGAGTCCAATTTTTCAGAAAAGCACTAGAATAATCGATTATCACCTCTAATAATCGATTATTTGCTTAGAGTTTTGTTTTCAGAAAATACATTGATAATCGATTATCCTTGTCAGTTTGAACGTGATTGTTTAGTTTTTGACCTAATTTTTGGAACCCCTATTTAAGGCTTTGAACTTACCTTTTTTAGAAGGTAGATTGCTAGTGTTGTCACTGCACAGAGAGTTCTCTGAGTGTTCTCAAAAGAAGCTTTGAAAAACCTAGTATGGGTAGAGCGATAACTTTTCCTAAGAAGTTTTCTAGGAGATTGAGTGCTATTGTTGTTGCTAGGAAAGCTTAGGTCAAGGTTATTTGTGTGATTCAGAGAAGGGTGTTCATCTCTTGTGTGTTCAAGAGAGGTGTTTTCTTTCCTTAATCTTATGTTATCTGATTATAATCTGATATTTGTTAGTGATTGAGTTAATCTCTTTATTTGAAGAGATTAACAAATGGACGTAGGATCTTTTGATCTGAACCAGTATAAATATCTATGTCATTTCCTCTTCTCTATCTCTTTATTTTATCTACTATTTCTTTTAAGGGAATTGATATTTAACTTAATTGGTAAAATTTCGGAAAAATTTTAAAGCATTAAGTTTATTACTTAAAACCAATTCACCCCCTCTTGGTTTTTGTTCAAACGGTAAAACATTCCGCTGCGCGATACTAACATGAAGTGTATGTGAGAAATTTGTTGTTGCTATGGATTTGAGTTTTGCATGATTCTTGTAAATGCACATACACACTTGATAAAAAATGAGAAAGGCACTACTTTGTTTTAATGTTACATAACTACTTGGCCAAATAGCCACCCTTGATGCATGACTTTGAATCTTTTGTGAACCTTTCGAGCTTTGATATATTCTTTTGTGACCCATGAGCCTATAAAGAGAAATAAATCTTTTCCCACACCCTAGAAGAAGAGAACAAGTAGTATGTGATGAGGGTATAAGTTGTAAGATTCGCTAAATTTAATTAATTAAATAAATAAATAGTTAATAAATATGGGTAGTGGGTGCATCTATGGCATTTAATTCTGACAAGTATGACATAGAAAAGTACTAGCTCAAATGGTTGAGAGTGCTTGGTTGTGTTGAGAGGACTTGAGTTCAAGTCCTATGTATGCCATTTATGTGCTATTTAATTTATAATTATTTTAATTATGTAATTGTTTTATATAATATGTTGGTTGTTGTGCGTGCTATTATATTCTTAAATGAGTAAGAATTATCACGAAACATGAATTGGTTGAATGGTTGTGCATTGGTTTGACATTGGCATGGTCATGGGTTCAAACTTTGGTAAATCTAAACTAAACTTCCCTTTTACAAAAAATAGTTTTGGCATGAAGGTGAAAGGGTAGAGAAAACCCTAGCTGAGCAGGCAAGGGAGGCTGGAAAAACAATCCATAATGACTAATTGAATGACAATTATCATGAACATTAAGCCATTTTCGTTTTAACACATTAAACTACCATTAAGGCACCATTAAAAGTCAAATTTTAAGTGAGAAGGAAGGTTTTCTGTGCTACCATTGTTGAGCATTGTTAGAGGTGTGAATTTAGAGAGTGTACTATGATAATTGAGTGAGAAGGAGAGCTAAAGTGGGAAAGTAAGGGGCGCCCATTTTTTTTTGAACAAAGAAGAAGCCAAGAACCTTACAGTTTAGCAAGTAAACCAGGTTAGGGGAGCTTTACGCGTTAATCTTATGTTTAAATCTGATTGGCATGTTAAATAAAGTATGATTATGCTTGAAATTATTTTATTCTGTTTAATCTAGTGTTTCTGGAAATTTTCAGAAACTTGGCAGGCGATGAACTGCCGCCAGGCGACCCATCCTTTTTCTAGGCAATTCAAGGTTCCTACAGAAGAACCGCCTGCCAAGTATAATTTTCAAATAGTTTATTTGACCAATTTTGACCAATCCTTGTCCAAAGTTGACTGGTTGACTAGTTTTGACTCTTTGAATGTCCATTGAGAAGCGGACATGTGGCAGTGCGCTTTCTCTCTCTAGAATTAGGGTTTCCCATGTGTTTCTTCCATGGTTGACGACTATTGCGATGGTGGCTGATTGGATTGCCGTAGGTGGTTGCGATAACTTAGATCTGCACTTCCGATGAGGCTCACGGTGAATAGTGCGATGGTGATTCAGTCCAAATCAAATGGTTCAGATGCGCGGAAATGATGCTAGCTCCATGGTTGGTAGAGACTATTGCAGGTTTGGCCGTCACGGGATCGCTCTGCTCATGTTCACGTTGTTGCGTTTCAGGTGCACGAACGCAGCATGAGCTAGAGGAGAAAAATGGAGGTTGGTGGTGGCTTCATGAGTGGTTGCGTGAAGGGCTCGCGACTGCAGGTTACGATGGTTCTGCAATGGTGGTTTCTGGTAGCGTGCTGAACGGAGAAGATGGTGGCACAAAGATGATGCCACGGAGCTCCGCGTTGGCTGCTGCAGGTCTCATGAGCAGTCTTGGTGCAGCAGTGGTGGTCTTGACATGTGTGCAAAGAGGGTGCACCAGTGCGGTTCCGGTATGAGCATGACGGTGAAGGTAGTGTTGGTGTAGGTGCTGCCGGAGGTTTCGTGTGAGAAGATGGTGTAAACGTAGAGGAGGCAGGTCAACAATGTGTGCAAAGAGAGAAGGAAAATTAGGGTTACGGTTTTCTGATTGTGTGAAGAAGAGAAGGTGATGAGGTGTCATTCTTTGATTGGTGATGACGTGGCAAGTTTTTTAATTGGTTAGTTTAGTGAGTGGAGGATTGATGACGTGGCAATTTTTAATTTGTTATTTTAGTGAGTGCAGAATTGAGGACGTGGCAAGCTTTAATTGGTTATTTTAGTGAGTGGAGGATTGCCATGTGGCATGATCTAGTTGAGTGGAGTTAAGTGGTGGAAGGGGTGCAAATTAGTAAAAAGTAGGGGTTCAGAACAAATTTTGATTACCCACTTGCAGGAGGGGTGTGTAAAATAAAAACTAGAGGTGCATTTAGCTCCTGAAATATTTCTTTCCAAAATTAGATGGCCCAATTGTAAAAGGGTTGTGTAAAAATGAAAACTGGGGATGCATTTTGTAACGTCCTAGCCAGAAATTACTTATTTAAAACAAAAATCAAGAATAATATATATATATATATATATATATATATATATATATATATATATATATAACCTCATTTATTAAAACTTCTTTCCCAAGACGCGGAAAAATTTAATCCAAAGTCAACGCGCCAATAATAAATAAAACTGCAGTGTTTAATTATTACAACATTAAATCATCCATAAAAGTATTACAAAATAGTCCATATTTCTTCGTAAAGAAAACTACTATAAAAAGAACTACTAAAACTCCCATAGTTGTTCCCCACTCCATCGCTAACCATCCACATGCTCACTTACATCAACATCTGCTCCCATGTAACCAGTTACATGATCATCGCCAATCACACACAAATAGGATGAGCTCATTTAAATCAACCAATAAAATATGACAATAAATAAAACATCTCAAGATTATAACCCGTGTTAGTATTTCCCTTTTTTCCTTAGTTCCTCAACTTTCAACCCTTAATTTAGACGTCTATTATTTCTACACTCTTTGGGTGAATTCACTGATCGATCTTTGTTGCACGAGTGTCTACTCGCCCCTCCGACTACAAGCCACCACCTCATAGTCCACACACGGGAATATCTTTGGCACGGCCTCACACCGCGACACCAAATGGAGTTCCTCAAAACGAATAGAAGTCTGTAGTTGTTCCCAGACTACTAAAACTCTATCAGATGCACTAAAGAGGGAAATCATCTGAAACCTCATCGTACGAGCCACGATCTCGAACACTCCACTGGACTTCCTAAACCACCAGGCTACAACCTAGAGTGGCCATGTGTTACCCCATTACAAGATACACTCGTAATTAGGCCCCCAACCAAAGCATTGCATCATGTACATCACCTAAAGCTGTGTAGAAATCATTCCTCATGCACCAAAACCGCCTGGCGCGCCTCTCGCGTCGCTAGGCGGAACCTGGTTCCAAACCGCTTGGCGGGCATCTCACACCGCCAAGTGCCAAGCGCCTAGCGGACTCTGTCACCACCTAGCGGACTCTGTCACCACCTAGCGGACTCCACCCTACCGCCAGGCGCCTCACGTAGACGATGGCCACTGCCACTGTTTTAGAACTCTATCGCCTAGCGGCTCACCCCGCGCCGCCAGGCGCTATACCAGTAGCGCAATGCTACTAGTTTTTGGCATTTTCCTCAGGTCTTAAGAGATTCCAAACATACAATGCATCATTCTCATATTAATCATAGTATTTCAGACATAATACTATAACCAAAACTCAATATATATAATTAACTCACGCCCAAATCATATATTATCATGTCGTAGCATGCTTTACTTTATTCACTAACTGGAACAAGCCACAAAATTTTCAATATCGTACCCACCATTTGCCACAACCCAAATTATACAGTTTACAGTTCCATGCCCAAATAAAAAATACACACCTAAATCATACCAATTCGATTACTATCATGTACACATACTCTTCATCATTTGCTACTTTAAACCTACCACATACACTCAATATACTCTAAGTCTTATAATCATACAGTCTAATATTTATATAACTCATGCCATCACGATTTGGTCAGTATTGCACATGAACTTTATTCCATCATACTCCATACAAAATCACATTACCAATTATTCACAGTTTCACAATTACAAACCCACCTTTACATAATTATAACATTTTCTACTACTCACTCATCATATTACCAATTCACATTTCTTAATTATTGAACCCACTCATACATGGTGCACATGATTACAATTTTCTAATAATTTCAGTTCATATCAACATACAAATTTATTTAGCTTAACACATATATCTCAATCATTACCTTCTCATACATTTTCATTTCATATTCCATGCTTGAAGTTCCTTCCACACCTCTACCTACTAATTCCTATCATACATACAAGTTATCCAGCCTAATACTCAATACACGTAATCACAACAGAACTCAAAATAATCAACAAAACTGAGATGTCGCTTGGCGGCAGCCCAAGCGCCGCGAGGCGGTGCTTGATAATTTGGGTTCTGCCCAAATTTATTTCGAGTCAACCCTGATTCCCAAGCACTCTAATCACAACACCCACTTTCCATGCTGACATAATTTCACATGCTCGCATATGACAACATATACATCAAACAATGCACTAATAATATACATAAATCATGCTTAATTGTATCCAACCCCAACATGAACCCTAGTCCCAATTTCATACAAGAATTCATATGTTCAACATAACCCTAATATCCGCAGTCAATTATACTAATCAAAATTCACATTCATGCATAAAAACATCACTACGACATCACTGATAACACAGAAAAATCCAAAGCAATCAAAATCGGGCAACCTAGTCCGCGTTGCCTGGCGGATCATTCTCCGTCGTTAGGCGATTCATGAAGAAAACCCAGAAACTGGGTCTGGAGCTTGTGCCAACTGGCGGGTCGCGCGTGACCGCCAAGCATTTTCTGAAAATTTCCAGAAACCAGAGCGAAACGCGAATGAATTGGAAGATTGTCATTTCACATACTCAAGCACATCATGAATACATGCAAATAAAATTAAAACATCAAACAAGAACTCCTCTAACTTGGGTTCCTCGCTTTAATGTTGATAATTCTAGAGCTCTCCTTTGACCAACAATGGCTTACTTCCACATCAACCTTCCACCTCTCTGATTGTTACTCTTATGCTCTCAAAACGCTTCAGATGTTTCCCTTAGTATGTCCTACGTTTCTCTCCCTATTTCTCCTCTTTCTCCTCTTTCTCTCACTCTAAATTCCCTTAATTATCCATAATTGAGCCAAAAACGAAAAATGCCATTATGGTTGTGTTAATGGTTATTCAAGATACATTATGGGTTGTTTTCCAGCCCATCCCTTGGCTGCTCCTTTGACCAGCTAGGGTTCTTATACCCTTTCACATTCATGTCAAAAGTAACATTAGCAAAAAGAAACTCAATTTGACTATACCAAGGTTTGAACCCATGACCATTCAATCACAAAGCAAATGCACAACCAATTCAACCAATTCATGTTTCGTGATAACCTTTATAAATATAGAATTTTATACTTTCTTACCGCGCCTAAACATATCATAAGAAAAGGATAAATTTAAATAACATACAAATGGCGTCGATAGGACTCAAACCCAAGTCCTCTCACACAACCAAGTACTCTCAACCATTTGAACTAGTACTTTTTCACATCATAAAGGTTAACATTAATTGCCATAAAGGCTTTCCCTACCCGCATTTATTAAATAATTATTTATTTAATTATTTAAATTCCTTGGGTCTTACACATTTAGCTCGTGAATTCTTTCTTTCCAGAATTCTGATTTTTTTGGACTTATTTTGTAACTTCAAATATTCCAAATTCACACTCTTAAGGACTTAAATTAAATTCTAGTTGCATTATTAAACGTTAAGAATATACAATAAGATTTTATACAACTAAAATCAATTCTTAAGCACAAAAATGATATTAAATCCCCAAAATTTAAACATTTAATGAGGGCAAAAGTTTGAACTCATCACACCCGCCAGGCGGTCTGGAAGTGGAAAGCGCCTGGCACCTCGTGAGCAGCGCCAGGCGATATTGCTGCAACAGAATCATGTTTTGCTCGTTTTGATATGCGTGGTCTACAAGGCTTTTAGGATATCTTAAAGGTCCGCTTGCTGGTGTTCCTTGAGTGGTGGCTCGAAACGTATCCCTTGAGTTGTGACTCAGGATAGGGGTTAAGAAGGTGGTATTCCTTGAGTTGTGACTCAGAATAACATCTCTTGAGTTGTGACTCGGGATGGCGGATGAACACGAGAAACTCTTGAGTTGTGGCTCGGGTTGGCTAATGTTGCCGGTATGAGTGTGCACGTAGCGACGTGTACGGATGGGTCCTGTTAGATTGCCCTTTTCAGTAATTAACTGACGAGTTTTGTAGTCTTGGGACCTTATGAATGTTATTCGTATTGGAAACTCTACCCGGCGTTATGGTGTGTAATCTGTAGCATGGTTTCTCACACGTGCTCTATCAGTTGTGGCTGATAGGTGTGGCAACAAGACTTCTTAAGGTACTCATTAGAAGGATGGTACACCCTATCTGCTTGTGTTTGACGATGATCGTGTACGTGGTACACATCAACATATGATGTTGCAGGTGGATCTGGTGAGGCTTAGAGCTGAAGCGGGGCTAACTTGGGATAAAGATTTTATTCAGAGTTTTTTTTTGTTTTGGAACAATTGTAATATTTTATATTATTAAACTTGGTTTTTTTTAGTATGGATTTTTATGTTTGAGTTGTAGTAGAGGTTTTGAGAATATTTATTATTATTATAAAGTTTTAAATTTCTCGCATTTTGGGGGAAATGATATTCAATAAATGAAGTTATTATTTATTTCTTTATTTTATTTATTTAAATCTGTAATATCGGTCGGGATGTTACACAAATTGGGATTAAGTTTGGGGAAAAATTTTGTGAGAAAGTAAGGGGTGAAGTGGTTGAGAATTTCTTTTAGTAATGTTTGAATATCTCTTTCAATAAAATAAATGAAGAAAAGAAAAAGGCAAGCAAATAGGTTGCTACAGATAAAAATTAGATTAGAAGTATATGGGGCCTATGTTGTATATGAAGGTAGAGGATGTTGATGAATGATTTATGCATATTCTTGTTTTCTTCTTCTCATGTGGTGTCTTTGAATCCAAGAAAAACCATGTTCCTCTAACCAAGTCAAGCTACAACCCTTAAAGACCTTTTGATCTAAATCAAGTTGTGTGAAGTGTTTTTGAGATGAAGTGCAAAGGTTGATGAAGTAGTTTTCTAACATGCTGAGTTTTAGTTGTTTAAACACTTGTTAGTTGAGTGAAACACTACCATTGTGAAAGCTGTGTTGATAAAAGCACCATTCCATGTTCACTCTTTGAAATACAAATGACTTCTCTCTATTTTGTGACAAGGATAGTGCAAGTTGATATCATATGCTTCTCTTTTTGTGTTGATCAAGATGGCCTTGATTCTCATTTTTTGTTTTTATGGTTTTTCCTTTCATGAGGACATGAAAAAAAACTCAAGTTTGGGGGGAGTTGATAAGTGTGATAATTACCTATTATTTACACTTATTAGAACCTCTGAATTGTCTTTTATTCATGTGTTTTGTGTTAATCTCATGAAAGAATTTAGGAATTTGTAATTATATTTCAAAAACAGGTTTACTTTGATGTCTGTGGACTTTTCTAGAAAAAGTGGAAGATTGAAGAAGAATCACTAGACGTTGCCTAGAGTCACTCGCCTAGGGACCTTGACGTGCTCGCCCAACTACCAAGACTTGCTAGCCCAGCGAGGAAAGCTTGTTCGGCCAACGAGAATGTCTGCTGGCCCAACGAATATCACTTTTTGCTTAAACATTAAAAGTGTCCACACTAAAAAAAGGCGATTTTGGTTGGGGGAATGCGACTGGAACTCAAGACATGGGATTTTTCCTGCAAATTTGTTAAAAAAAAATTTTTTAAAAACTTTTTTCAACCATTTTTTCTAAGCATTTTAATTGGTATGTAATAGAGGTGTCAATTTGGCCAGCCAACAGGGCTTGGCCTTGGCCCATGTGGGCTAGGGCAAAAATGCCCACATCAAAAAAAAAAAACTCATCAAAGAAGCCTACAAGGCCAAAAACCCCACAAAAGCCCAATGGGTCAGGGCCAACCCATGGGCTTTCATCTTCAACATGAAAAATATATTATTTTTTAAAATATATTTTTAAACTTTTCGACGACCTAGATGTGCCTGACAAGCCAGATTGGCCAAGCTGCCCAACAACACGAGCAGACCGGACGAGGTCGACGACTAAGACAGGCCCAACGACTTGGATGAGCCCAACGACCAAGACTGGACCTACGATTTGTGTGGGCCTGACAACCCAGACGATGCCATCGACCCGGACGACCCGTGTGGGACCAACAATCCATATGAGCCCAATGACACAGACACATGGATGGACACAACGACCAGAACGACCCAGACAATCTCGACAACCAGGATGAACCTGACAACCTAAACAAGCACGACAAACCACACGGGCCCAACGAGACAGACGAACCCAACGAGAAAGACGAACCAGACGATCTGGACAGGTCGGACGATGCCAACGACCTAGACTGTCCCGACAAGTCAGATGGGCAAGACGAGCTGGACAAACACAACGAGACAGACAACCTCGACGATCCGTACATGCCCAACGACCCTGACAACCACGACTACACAAACGGACCCGACGACCCAGACCTAGTCGACAAGTTAGATAAACACAACAACTCGAAGGGGCTTGACGACCCAAGCGGATCTGATAATCCAAACATGCTCGACAACACGAACGGGCTCGACGAACCGAACGGGTCAAAGGATTCGGATGGGCCCGGTGAATGGGCCCGACGACTCGGACTTGTCCGACAATTCGAACGGGCTTGACGACCCAAACAAGTATGACGATCCGTACAAGCCCGACAACTCGAATGTGTTCGATGAACCAGACACATCCGACTACCTAAACGAACCTTACGAGCCAGACGAGACTAATGATCCGAACAATCCCAACAACCCGAACGATCCCGACAACCCGGGCAAGCCGAAAAGCCTTTACGAGCTTGACGACCAAGACGGGACCATCATTGTTATCGAGCTTGTTTGGGTCTTTTGATTCGTCCAAACCGTCGGGTGCGTCTTGATCATTGGGCTTGTACAGATCATTGGGCCCATCAGGATCGTCGGATCTGTTTCGGTCATCGGATTCGTCCAAGTTGTCGTGCAAATTCGGGTAGTTAGGCCCGTTTGGATCGTCGGGTATGTCCGTGTTGTTGTGTTTTTGGTCTAGACGGCCTCGTCCGACTCGTCAAGTCCATTCGGGTCATTTGGCTCGTCTATGGTCGGGTGCGTTCATTTCGTTGTGTCTGTTCGACTCGTCGAGCCCGCATGGCTCATCTAGTATGTTGGTTCGTCGGGTTCGTTTGGATCGTTGGGCTCATCCGGATCATTGGGCCTGTTCGAATCGTCAAGCTCGTCCGTCTTGTTATCTTTGTCCCACTCGTTGGGCCCGTCTGTCTCGTGTTGTCCATTCGGCTCGTCAGGCCCGTTTGGCTTTTTGAGACCGTCTGAATCGTTCGTGTCGTCCGGCGCCATGCAGATCGTTGTTCTTGTATGGATCATTAGGCTCGTCCGTGTCGTCAGGAATATCCATGTCATTGTGCCTGTCTAGATTATCGGGCATGTTCAGATCATTAGGTCCATTTGGGTTGTCGGGCATGTCCGTGTCGTCGAGCTCGTTCAATTCGTCGGGCCCATCCGAGTCATCGTGCTTATCCGGGTCATCAGGCACGTCTCGGTCTTCGGGCCTGCTTAGTTTGTTGGGCTGCTTCGGGTCTTTAGGCTCATCCTAGTCGTTGGTCATGTCCTTGTTGTAGGACTTGTCCGGGGCTTCAGGCCCGTCTGGGTCGTATAGCCCGTCAAGGTCTTCTGGCCCATCTGGGGCTTCAAACTTGTACGGGTGATCGGGCATGTCTGACTCATCGAGCCTGTTTAGGTCTTCAGAATAGTTCGGGTCACTCGGCTTGATCTTTGACTCTAACTTAATGTAGTATTATTGGAGGGCCTAACCCACCTTAGCCCTGACCCTAACCTACCAATGATGGGGCTTTTGGGGCTGGGGCTTTTTTTTGGCTCCCTCAGTTGGGCCTGCCCTAAAAGGGGGCTTAATGAAGAGTGGGCCAGGGCTGGCCCATGGGCTAGGGGCCAAATTGACACCTTTAGTAGGTAATTCCTTCATGGGTAATCATTTCCTTAAAAATTTGTTGCGAAAAGTGTTTTATACAAAATATTTTACAAGAAAATTGGTAGCAATTTCTTGTAAATTTTTTTCACAATAAATTTTGTGAGTATTTCCTACGAAAAAACTTTCAAAACAAAATTGGCAAGAAATATGGTTTTTTTAGTAGAGTTGATAATAATAAAGAACAGTAAGCTTTGATCTCTTGTAAATTTTAATTGGTTTAGTTAATTTTCCTACATACTCTTACTCGTCGGTCAAGATCCAAGATCAATTTATTTACATAAAAGGGTCTGACTTCTGCCAATGCGTAATCGGATTATTATGGCTATGTCCAAGTTCGTTTAGTATATATTATCTTTTAATTGTTTTATTATTTTATATCAATTATCATTGAGATTTGTAGGCTAATTAACTTTAGATATACCGTATATCACACATGACTAACATATAATGTTATATTCATTTTTACTCTCATTTACTAATTCATATTCTCTTGTTGGCTTAAACTTCAGAATGTCTTCTACAAAAGAAGATTTATATTCTTAAACCCCAAATGAAAAATGGTACACTAGTATAATGAAGAGCTTTGGTTTTGATTTTTTTTATATACTCTAATTTTACACCTGAAGTATATCTAGGCGAAGTAAAAAGGAGGTTTAGACTTCGGTTTCTAACCGAAGTTTATACTTAGAGAATAAACTTTGATTGGTAAGACAATCGAAGTCCAAAACCATTCAGTTCAAAACCAAAGTTGTCGCTGGAAAAAGCTAGAGCGAGAGCAAGAAAGGAACGTTTTCAAGACAAGTTCAAGTGGCTCGACCACTACACTCAAAGGAAAGTAAACGAAGAAAACTACTAATACAAAACAAAGAACCTAAAGACAAGCAATAAAAGTACTTAAATCAAAGAAAGTTAAACTCTAAGGAAAGGATATCAAGATGACAAAACTTTAAATCAAACCAAGCAAGAAAAGTACATGAAAAGACTCTATTGGAAAAATACTTGAACTATGCATCACCATTTCTCACTCAATCATATACCAAGAAAGACAATAACCTTTAAAACGAATTTGGACTAATAAGCCAATTTCACCCACATTCAAATCAAGAAACTAGTAGCATAACCCTTTAAAGAAAATTGCACTATGCTTCACCAAATAGAAAGTTTGGTCTCGGCTTTAGGAAGCCAAATGTTCAAATTAATTTTGTTTTCTTTCTTCTTCAAACTAGTTTCCCAAAGGTTTTAAGGCAAGAGATTGTGGTGTCTTGAACACTTAGTCCTTTCTTTTCAAGCCAAAATCCAACAAGAGAAAACTTCAACTAGCATATGACATATGACTCAAGTAAAAGTTTGGCACATTTAAAGACTCAACATGACATACACAAAGACACAAGCACGTAGCTATAATGCATTAAAACTCATGGATTTGAAGTTCAATGACTAAGCATCCAAAGACATGTTATCCAACCACATTTAGGAGAAAAAAGAGTCACAAAACCGAAGCCAAAATTGTCATAACATAACCTGAAAACATTGATTTTCGTATTCTCGACAGCTCAGACCTTTGCTCACTCATTTGATCATAACTCTCTCCACAGAACTCCAAATGCATTCATTCTTCTTTTTTGGAAACTAGACTCAAAGGGCTTTCTTTTGATATAAAGAAAGTTAATTTTTCACAACTAAGCTAGCTGCAATATTTTTTTCAAAAATTCACACGTTGCTGCCAACATTATTTTTATGTGGACCATTCAAAGATAGCTACACAAGACAATGTTGTAACATGAAAACACCATATTCAAGGACAACCAAAGCTCTAGATACCAAATGATGTAGGATTATCTTGTTCCTTTTAGAAGATTATTGAATATGGTGATGATTGATTAAGAAAACCAAGGAAATCCCCACTGGACATTAAGATAGCAAGCTATCTAGATGTGAAGGTTCCTTTCCAAGGTTCTAGCGAAGAGAATGATGAAGGATTATCTTGTTTTCTTTTAGAGTTACGAATATGGTGAAGTTGTTTAAGAAAGCATTTTGAAAATTCTCACTGGACATTAAGATAGCATGCTATCTAGATGTGAAGGTTCATTTCTCAACCTCATGAAAGGAATAAGAGAGTTGGATTCAAGTTAACACACACACGGCTTCAACAACACTTAAAGAACAAAATGAAAGAAGAAACATTAAAAATGGAAATCATAGAAGATGAGCAATGGGTGAAGCACGCCACTCATAGAGGGATCTAAGCCAACCAAACCCTAGAGATGAGGGATGGTGCCACCACTTGCAAGCAAGATAAGGCAAAGGTGAGTTCACTTCTAGGAAGGAGAGGTCACAGAATTTGGTGGTTGAATACACAATTTATAACAAAATGATCAACCCTTTTACAAGACAAGGAGCACCCTTTAAATAGGAGTTCATAGGGATCCTTTAGCAAATACAAAAACATGAAAAAGATGAACTAGCAAACCCTAAACCTAATGTGAAAGTAATTCTCGGCCAAGTGAAGGGAGATGATTGGTGGATGCATTCCCATGAGGATTCTAGGCCAAAAGAGGAAGGAGACCAAGTAACCTTCTAAGGAATAAACCAAAAAGGCAAAATGAGACAAGGTACATGTCTACTTTTGCTTTTACTTTATGCTTTTTGCTTTCCTCTCCCTTCCACTTCATCCATGTGCTCCAATCACCATGTGCCACCTAGCCATGCTCTACTTTCTCTTAATTACCTACAAAATAAGACAAACAAGGATTAGCATGTTGGTTTAAGTTAATCTAATCTTGGTCAAAGGTCAACTTTGGGTCAAAGTCAACAAGTCAACCAAAATAAGTCAACTAGAAACCAACTTAGGGAATTCAAATTAAAGTAATGCAAAACAAAGATAAAGGTGATGGAATAAAAGACTCCCCTCTAGACATGCTTCTAGTGATCCTTCTTGAAGGAGCTTCTAAGGAGGTGGTATGGTGGGTCACACCTTTATCAGAGAAGAATGAATTGATTCAAAACAAATAAGAGTTGACAACACATAAAAAAGAGTAAAATGCAAATCACACACACAAAGGAAGAAGAAAGCATAAAATGGAAAGCAAAGGAATGATAAAAATGTGAGAAGCACGCCACTACAAGGCTAGGCTAGAAGAAGCCATGGCAACCTTGAAGATGAGTGGATGTGTGTCGTCACTTGAATCAAGATTCAAGATAAGGCTTAAAAGAACTCCACTCCCTAAGGAGAAAGACTCTCACAATGGTTGATACACAAAGGCATTTAATTTCTCCAAAATGTTCAACCCTTGTACAAGTGTTAGAGGTCCCCTTAAATAGGCAAGTCTAGGGGGCCCTTAGCAAAACAACAAAGTAGAAGGTTACAAAAGAAACCTAGCATGTTCTAGAAAGTAGGTCAATATAGGGTGCACATGGGTGAAATTTCGTCCAAGCCATCTAGGTGGCAAGTCTTCATGGCCAAGGCTTCCAAAGGAGGGTTCTAAAACATTCTAGAAGACTTGGTATCCAAGGCATGTGGGTCTCCCCTTTCTAGATGCTTCAAGAAAGTCTTGTTCCTTCTCTCTCTTCCTTAGGACACTAAGTGTCTCCTATGTGGTCCTCCTCCTTTCTTATTCCTACAAAAGCAAATTAAGGAATTTAGTAGAATACTGGTTTAAGGTTAAGCTAATCTTGGGTCAACAAGTCCACCCTTAAGTCAAGGTCAACAAGTCAACTCCAAATAGTCAACATAACCAACTTCAAGAAATTGAATCTAAAGAAATGCAAAATAAAGGTAGAGAGGATAATGCCTTTCCTTTTGTCATGCTCCTAGTGATCCTCCTAGGGTTGGCCTCCTTGGAACTTGATGAGGTGGTCACATATTGAGGAGCTTAAATGATGTGGAGGAGAGAGTAAAGCAAAGGCCTAAATCATAAAGTAAAAGGCATAAAACAAGTGTACCTATGTACCTTTGGTCTCCTTTGCTTTTAGCACACTTTGGCCACTTTTTGGAGACATATGAGACACATTCTTTGTCTCCTTTTATGATAGAACGAAATTAGTCTTGCACACACCATAGTTAGCTCTTTTGTCTCTCATTTTTGTAACCTTATTTGACCTAGTTTCTAGAAGTTAGGTTTAGGTTTTTGTGGAAACATCCTTAGGTATATTTTATTTGCTTAGAGGCTCCTAAAATCTTCTATATAAGGGGTGCTCTTAAACATGTAAAAGAGTTTCAACCATTTGTGAGAGTTTCCTCCCTAGGGAGTGAATACTTTTAAGCCTTATCTTGCATAGCAAGTGGTGGCACACATCTACTCATCTTCAAGATTGTCATGGCTTCTAGCCTAGCCTTATAGTGACGTGCTTCTTACATTTTTACCAATTTTGGGATGTCACGGAACATTTGGAAAATGTTTGCATTTAGCGAAAAAGGATTATCATTGGAAATGTACTAATAAAAAAAATCTTTTAATTTGATTTAAATTACGTAGTTCAAAATGTTAGCTTGTCAAAAAAAATCAAATAAAAATTGCGAACAAAAGAAAATTACATAGTCTTCAGTATTTGATTTAAAACAACTAAATAATTTATAAAAACTCTAGAGTCCACCCCAACCTCTCGTCAATCTACTCCATGTCAAAATTATCTGCAATATCATCTGCTCCCGTATAACACACATGTTATACGATCATCGCACATACAACAAACACACAAACAAACAAATAGGGGTAAGCTAACCATAAAGAATGATATTTATAAAAGAAATTCATAAATAAAACATGTCCAATAATACTCAACGTCGCATTCAAGTAACACTTAAGCATTATGATCACAATCAATCCTTGGTTTGAACACACAAACCCCAAAACCCAAAGAATCATATCAAACCAAACATAGCATCACATTCATCTAAAATATTCAAACATAATGACCATAATCAAGCTTTGGTTTTCCGCTGCCTTTTAGCCCACAACAACATCTAGTTTCCTAGAACAGATGGTTCCATGTGTCCCACTATCGCAGCTAGACTGTCTCCCTTATTCCTCAAGGAATTATGAGTAAAAACGTCGATGCATCTCACATCAGGCACTATACTCGCAACGAGCCGAAATAAGGTGAAACATCTTTCCCCTCCCCACTGCTAAGAAAAAAATATATGTAAAAGTAAAATTGCTAAAGTCGACAATGTTAAAATAAAATTTTGGACAAAATATATTAAGAGAACTTCTATAAATTAACTAATGTATTAGTTAATTTTAGTTTATGGAAAGTCTAATTCAATTACTTTTTTATTATATTTTTCTATCCTGGTACAATTATTTTTAAAGTAAAATCAACTTAATGTAAATTGGATTAGAAATTTTCTATTGATGAGAAAAAAATATGTACAACAAAGTTTTTTTTTTTTTTTCATTCTATGAACAAAATGTGAATGTGACTATGGTTAAAATGATAGATTTGAAAGTATACATTTATATTACAAAGTGTGTTAAACTATCAATGGTAATTTTGTTGGTTAATTTTACAGTCAAAGCTTTCTTATTTAGTTTCCTTGGCCAACTTCTGCTGTAGGGACTTCTATTGGGTTGAAACTTTTTTCTTCCAACAATCAATTTTCTGTTGCTGGAAATAATGTGATTAATAATGATTTTGTTCCAACAATCATTTTTTTATAGATAGTAAACTCAATTTGTTTTATGGATTAAAACTGATGAATAATGTGAATAAGTGTGTATAAGTGCTATTAACTGGGATTTTCTATGTATAAGTTGCCACATTTACATTCTTTAGAAATTTTAATCATTATAATGATGATTGAATCATTTGTGCTAAAATATTGTATGAAGTTGTGTGGAATAGCTTTAAAATATGGATCATTCTAAGAGCAAGCCTTTAAATTTGGATGATGATCTTGTATCTGAAACTCCTGGTCCATCTGAAAGTGCTGCCACAAATAAAAAAGAAGTATAAAATGTTTGGAATTTTTTCACAAGAATAGGTAAAGACAAGGATGGGATTGAAAAGGCTTCGTGTAAGTATTGTGGCCATCACTACAAAGTTGGCAAAAACCCTAAAACCAAAAACAATTATGGGACTTCACATTTAAGTCGTCATATCCATTCATGTAAAAGTATTGCAAACTGAGATGTGGAACTCAGTCTTGATCAAGAAGGAAAGTTTGGGACACGAAAAATCAATTAAAAGGTTCATCGTAAGTTACTTGCGAGAGCCATAATTAAACATGGTTTTCCTTACAATTTCGTTGAGTACGAAGGAATTAGGGAGTGGATAAAATACATTAATCCTTATATTGACATGAAATGTAAGAATACCATTGTTTTAGATGTGGAGAGGGAATACATTAAAGAGAGGGATAAAGTTAAGCAAATCATGTCTAAGATTCCTTATAGAATTTGTTTAACTTCTAATGGTTTGACTGCAATTACTTCTAAGGGTTATATTTGCCTAACTACACATTTTGTTGATGAAAACTGGAAATTGACAAGTAGGATTCTGAACTTTTGTTGAATGAAACCACCACACACAGGTGTTGAACTAGAAAGTATTGTATTTGATTTCCTAAAGCAATGGGGTATTGATAAGAGAATTTTCTCCATTACCTTGGACAATGCTTCTACAAATAATACCTTACAAGATATTTTAAAAAGCCATCTTTGTGTTCAGAGAAGTTTATTATGTGATGGTGAGTTTTTTCACGTTCGATGTTGTGCTCATACTCTTAATTTGATAGTTCAAGATGGTTTAAAGGTGGTTGATAAAGTACTTCATAACATTAGAGAGAGTGTTAAGTATGTTAAATCATCGGATGGAAGAACTCTCAAATTCAAAGAATGTGTTAGTGATATTGGCATAAATATGAGCATTGGTTTGAGATTAGATGTGACTAAAAGATGGAATTTGACTTATTTGATGCTTGAAAGTGCAATAAGATACAAGGCTTTTGAAATTCTCAAAGTGGTTGATAGAAGTTATAAAAATTGTCCATTTTTTGAGGAATGGGATAAGGGAGAGAAAATGTGTCAATTCTTAGAACCATTTTATGACATCACAAACATGATTTTCGGTTCTTCTTATCCCACTTCAAATTTGTATTTTATGGAAATTTGGAAGATTCAATTAATCATTGAAGAGAATTTTTTGAATGAAGATGTCATTTTAAAGACAATGGCTTTGAATATGAAGGAGAAGTTTCAAAAGTATTCGAAGGAGTATAGTATTGTGTTAGCTTTTGGAGATATTCTTGACCCACGACTAAAGGTTGATTTTATAATGTATTGTTATTAAAAATTGGATCTTCTAACTTATGAAGAGAAAACTAAGAAAGTGTTAGAAAAGTTCAAGATGTTGTTTGGAGATTATGCAAAGAACTTGTCTACCTCTTATGGTTCTCTTTCCCAATCTGCTACAGAATATCTCTTCATGTCTCAATCCAATATCGAAGAAAGTAAGGCAAAAGATCAAGGATTATTTCGGTAAGTATTTTACACTTGGTGTTCATTGTTTTCATTTGTTTTGATAATTAATATGTAATACATTGTAGGATCTTAAAATGTATCAAAATGAATCAAAATCCATAATTGGCAAGAGCGAGGTAGATGTTTACCTAGATGAACCAACAATAGATGATGAAGAAAGTGAAGATTTTGATGTACTCAAATATTGGAAAACTAATGAGAAAAAATTCCCTATGTTGTCTATAATGGCTCGAGATGTGCTTAGTATTTCCATTACTATTGTCGCATCAAAGTCAGCTTTTAGGAAAGGTGGGCGTATACTTTCCAAATATAGAAGCTCTATTCTTCCTAATCATGTGCAAATGTTGATTTGTACTCAAAGTTGATTATACGGACTTTCTGAAAAATCCTATTGGTAAGTTTATATATTATTGTTTTTAAAATTACTTTACATTAAATAATTAACTCTAGACTAATAGTTTGATTGTCTGTCAATTGTTTTTGGGATAGATGAAGTTGTGCATGATATTTTTGGACATGAAGGAATCACTGTATGAGTCTAAACTTTTTGAAGATGTTGAAGATTGACAGGTTCGACTTTACACTTCAACTCTTTGATTTGAAACCCCTTTGGCTTCTTCTCAACATCTTCCAAATCTCTAATCATCAACCAATAACCACTGCACATGCTAGATGCAAACCTCAACTTTTATACGTTTTCTTTATTTTTTGTCATGTGGAAGGTTTGGAGAAAAACACCACAAAATCAAATTAGTTTCACACAACTTTTTTAAGTAAAACTAGATTTTGAAAACAGTATTACAACTCACTAGCTAGAACTACAAAACTTATACTCACTTTCCATCTCATTCATACAAGCAAAATGCAACACAAGACCAAGTCGTGGTAGAAATATTAATTTATGAAAGTTACAATCTGTTATATATACATGCACAAATTCTTTCAAATAAAGTGTATATATACATGCACAAATTCTTTCAAATAAAGTGTTTGTCAAAAAGTATACATATATATATATATATATATATATATATATATATATATTTTTATATATTTTTTTTT
>Ga0209589_1001786_pt1 | contig 36120 bp, 15 predicted proteins | sample CowpeawhiteBW_FD_187525 | JGI IMG/M metagenome (GOLD analysis project Ga0209589, IMG submission 187525) | Root nodule microbial communities of legume samples collected from California USA - Cow pea white BW (SPAdes) (version 2) | ecosystem: Host-associated > Plants > Roots > Nodule | place: USA...
AAAATAAAAAATATATAAAAATAATTTAAAAAATATATAAATAAATATATAAAAAAAAAAAAAACTGGGGGAGCCACGGCTCCCCCTGTCACCACACGGGTCCGTCCCTGTACATAATAAGAGATTTTTATAATGTGCAGACAAAGAAAAAGAATAATTATATTGACATTTTTTATGAGTTTTTGATATTACACACAAATTTATGTTTTTTTTTTTTAAGTTTATAATAATGTTTATTAAAATACATTAGAGTAATATTTTTAAAGAATTAAAAATTGAATATGGTGTATAAAAGTGTTGATATAATGTCGTTCACATAATTAAAGAAATATAGAGGAGACAGAAAATGAGATATTAAGAAAAGTTTGATTGATTTTAATGTGAGTGTCATATAGTCAAAGAATTATTGGGCGGTGACCGAAGTGCATAGGCAAAGGATGAGACATGCGAATAGTTGAAGAAAACTAATGATAAAATTAATGGAATTTAGAAAATCGAGTTGGTTTTATTTATTTATTTTTTCTTTCTAAAACGATGTAAGATTCTACGGAAACCCTTCCTAGGACGGTAAGGACGTGTCTAAGCCTCCAACCCTTCTCTCTGTCCATACAGTTTTTAGGTCACCATGCTCCACGCATAATAATATTAATTATATCATTAATTAAACTAATAGAATACGTAATATTAATTGATTAAAATAAAAAATTACTGAAGATAATTTTAAAAAATAAAACCAAACACAGTCCTTTAAATAAAACAGCAGATTTCGTTTTCATTTTGGCGAAACAAAGTAAATAACGCCATTCCATTCCACTCTCCAGCATATTCCAGAGCAAATACGAATCCCAATCACAGCTTAACCAGCACCAATCACAAAGAAGTAAAACATTACGCGATTTTATTTTAAATTCACCAAATATACTAATAACATTTTTATATTATTACTGAAAATCGATCGAAAACTATCAACTTTGGTAAGATTCCCTTCTCATTTAATAATTCCCGAATCGATAAATTGAAATTAAAAAAAAAGGAAAAAAAAATAATGTTATTATTAGGGTTTATGAATCGACGGTATATTATGGATACAATTTCTTTTACTTAGTAGTAAAATATAAGAAGGTTATTTGAATATAGAAAAGCTTATCATATTTATGGAAGCAAATAGTGAGAGCAATAAAGTAAAATATATATAAGCTCTTAAAAAAAAGTGATTATTATTATTTTGATTTGTGAGTGACACTAGAGAGAGAAGAGAGAGAAGGAGTATTAGAGGATGGAGAGAGCGCATTTGAGTAGGAACAACTGAGATTGCAGAAACTCAGCATCGTGTTGGAGAGAGAGAGAGAGACGGAAATGCATTTTGTGAACACTGGAGCTTCTCCTGAGTCTCAATCTCAATCTCAATAATAACAACAATATAAACAGTAATAATCCCTTAGAAATCAAAACGACGCGTCACTGAGTTTGATGTGTATGTGTGTTTCGTCGTTTCCACTTGCTGCTGTTGTTGTTATTGTTGTTGATTAGCCTCACTTGTTCGTTCGTTCGTTCTTTCGCGACCACACGTAACCGTTGGATTTCGTTGATGGCTTCGACCACCACCTCCTCCCTCTGCACGTGGCTCGTCGCGGCTTGCATGTCAGTCACGTGCGACGCCGACCGCAGCAGAACCCCTCAGGCAATGTTCCGCTCCTCCAAGAAGTCCCGCACTTCTCAATTCAATGTTTCCTCTCTTTCTGGATCCGCTCATTCTGGTATTTCATTTTATTCAAATCTTGCCTTTCGATTTTATCGCGATTTCTCAGATTCTTGATTCTTGCCTCAATCTTTAACGTTGAATCTGGCTCTGCTTTCTTCAACTCAACCCTGTGTTTTTAATTTTTATTTTTTTTATTGTTTGTTAGAGTTTGTGTTTTCGTTTTGGATCTTTGTTTTTGTTTTTTAATTAAGTGGGGCTGTTGGCGTATTTGATTCCGGTTTAATTTTCGAAGAGTGTTTGGTACCTGCTTTTGTTGCTTCGTTGGTTGAGGGAAATTATTTGGTTAGGTTAGCACTGGATACTCGCGCGTCACTTCACTAATTTGCCTCTAGTATTTGTCGTACGGGCACGCGTGAAAACCATTCCCAATCTCGTAATTATGTTTTTTATTGTCATTGCAATTTCATGGTGATTGTTCATCGTGTGTGTTTGTTTGTGTAAGAAAGTATTACTTTAAATATGACTAGGCAGTTATGGGTTTTTCTTTTCTCTTTTTTCTTTTTTTCTTTTTCCTGAAATGCCAGTAGCGGTGAAGTGTTCATGTGCCAAAAGTTGAAAGTATCGCCCAATGTATGGGCACCTCTTTGGTTTGTTTTTCTTTGGGCGCTTTTCATGCTTCTGAGTGAAACATTATGACGTGTTTTTAAGTAATGCCTTTATAATATTGGTTTTGGTATGTTAAAACACAAGGGGACAATGAACGAGTCTTTGTTATTATGGTATGAATGGAAAATAAATGAATTTTAGGAGAAACTGCATGTCAAATGGTCTGGCTTCTTGTTCTTTTGTATTTTAAACGCACTTGAGTTTAGACATGTTTATGTCTATGCTGATTCATATAGGGATGGGCTGGTTCAGCGATCTCTTTATTATTATTATTATTATTTAAAATTCTAAACATCGGATGGAAATTTAGGCCTGCTTCTATATGATGATGTTTAATAACATTTTTGTAATACAGTTCACTCAAAACCTAACGAGTATTTATTCTTTGCTGGTGGTTGTATTTCTTGCCTAACATTCATATGCACCTTTAGGATTAAGGTTTCTTGACAATTAGAAGATACATATTTTCAAGTGGTAGGCATCTACTTTCTTGAATGGTAGGCATTTACTGGTGATGTAGATAGAAGGGATCCAAATTTTTAACATTAGTTTATGTCCCATGATCCATATGTCATCTTATAATTGTGAATTTCAAGGTAAAACAATGGCTGTAGCTTTGCAACCTGCCCAAGAGGTCACAACAATAAAAAAACCTCCTACGAAGCAAAGGCGAGTAGTTGTGACAGGATTGGGAGTGGTTACACCACTTGGGCATGATCCAGATATCTTCTACAATAATTTGCTCGATGGTGTTAGTGGCATAAGCGAGATTGAAACATTTGATTGTGCAGAATATCCAACAGTAGGTTGCATTTTACTCAAATTGTATTGTTGTCTCCTTCAGATTTTGTTCTCAAATATTATCTGTTTGCAGAGAATTGCTGGTGAAATCAAGTCTTTCTCAACTGATGGCTGGGTAGCACCAAAGCTTTCAAAGAGAATGGATAAATTTATGCTCTATATGCTGACAGCTGGTAAAAAAGCCTTGGTTGATGCTGGAATTACTGAAGACTTAATGGATCAGTTAAATAAAGAAAAGTGTGGAGTTCTGATTGGCTCGGCAATGGGTGGCATGAAGGTTGAGATTCAATACTGGATATTAGTTTACTTTTGTAAATTCAATTGTATGATTTTTATGTAGAAGCAGCATAACATCTTTAAGGCATTGTGACCCCTGCTGGTGTTGTGTATTAACAGGTTTTCAATGATGCCATTGAAGCTTTACGGATCTCATATAAGAAGATGAATCCTTTTTGCGTACCTTTTGCAACAACAAATATGGGTTCTGCCATGCTTGCTATGGATCTGGTCTGTTTAAAAGATCTTTGGGCGCACTGTCTTGACTCTTTTTGTCATAGGCTTGCTCTTTTTTACATGCACATTATCCGAAGCTTTCAAGGAATGACTTCTTTTATGGATTGCAGGGATGGATGGGCCCTAATTATTCTATTTCTACTGCTTGTGCTACAAGTAACTTTTGTATATTGAATGCAGCAAACCATATCATCAGGGGTGAAGCTGTAAGTATTTTTGCTATTTTAAATTTCCCATATTATCCCTTACTTTTTCTTTTTGGGACAAAAAAAAATGGTTTAGTGGTGCTCTCATCATGTGGCAACGTCTTAACAAATTTAGTAAACATGAAATTTGTCTGCAGGATGTGATGCTTTGTGGTGGCTCAGATGCTGCTATTATACCAATTGGTATTGTTTTGTTACTCTTTCTTTCATGGCTTGTGTGAAATTATCTTGCCATGAATGCAAAATATTAATCCAGCAATCATTGGTGTAGGTTTGGGAGGCTTTGTGGCCTGCAGGGCACTCTCACAGAGGAATACCGATCCTACCAAAGCTTCACGCCCTTGGGACATTGTAATACTCTAACTTTACTAAAACTGCGGTAACATTGCAATGGTTCACGAGTTCATCAATCAAACCTTGGATTGCAAAATAAAATAAAATGAAATTAATTACATTGTGTTCGGCTGCTAATAAGTACTAACAATTCTATACAATAGCTGAGCTGTGTTGAAGCTTTATCAGAAACAGCAAGGACACTTTAATTTTTATTTTTTAGTTTTATTTTTTTCTTTTATTTTTAAACTTTTATAACAATACAATTGAAATACCATAATAATTTGATGGAGTTTAACATTTTATTATTGTCTATAATTATTTTTTAATTTGAAAACAACAGCCATCTTTTGTAATTTAAGATCTCTAGTTTATGCTGATTTAAGGGAATCATCGTTTCAAATATGCAAAAATGATGAGATGAGACAGCCTTTCTACCCAATGAGGATTCATTACCCTCTATAATTTTTACCAGCCTACTTTTTTCCAATTATGATATATAGAGAATTGGTTGAATATCCTTTGCTTTTTAAAAAACTTGTATTCTTGGAGTTTGTGTATGCAAGTTTATGCATTTCTTCTTGATGTGCACTTTCGTTACTGACCATCGGCTTGTGGTTATGATTTCACAGAACCGTGATGGATTTGTCATGGGAGAAGGGGCGGGAGTTTTGCTCTTAGAAGAACTGGAGCATGCTAAGGTACAAAACAAGCTATTCTTCAAACTTGTCATTACCAATCCTACTACTAATTCTCTCCCAATCTTTATTTGACGTTCATATTAATAGAAATTTAAATGCATCTATCACCTTTTGCGTATAATTTTCTTTTTTAAATTGCAGAAAAGAGGTGCAAACATATATGCCGAATTCCTTGGTGGAAGTTTCACCTGTGATGCATATCATGTGACTGAGCCACGTCCTGATGGTAAAACGTTAAATGCTTAAAGCTATTCGTGTTCATATAATCTTTATGACAACTTTGAAGTAAGACATGCTCACACACGTGTTTTCATAAAGAGTTCACAACTTAAATTTTTGTAGGATATTTTCCTCTTAGTTGAAAAATTCTTGCTTAACTGATGCGAGTTATTTTGTGATAATTATAGTATAAAAGCTTAAAGGTCTGTCTATGTATATATCTTTAGGCTAGCTTTTATGGATTCATGCTATGTTTCGGCACTTTCACTCGTATGGATGCCTAAACTGCTAATTCTGAAGTATTTCAGTTTGAATTATTTAAATGAGTGCTTTAAATGTGAATCTGCTGATGTTCTGTTTGTTCATGCCATGCTCTTAAAAAAATGAGGGAGTGGAAGTGGAAATGAATTTAGCTTGTATTCGCAGGGGCTTTTCTATTAATTAGTCTGTGAACCGCATAACTGAAGTTTGTAGATAGCTGATTGAAAGTGACTATCATTTGTCATTTGGTGTCTAATTGCAGTCCGCAGTGACCACTGTATCTAATTCTTGTAACTCATGTTTTGAAGAAAATAATTGTATGTATGATTTTCTGTATTAAGATTTATCCTTTATAAACCATGCTATTCATTTCTGTTGTTACAAATTTTCAGCGTGATTGAAACGGTCATTAATCTGTCTTCGTATCTCCAAACTTTGGAATGTAATTACTCACTCTGATCATGACAATCCCAGAATAGTGAAAGATTAAATGTATCCTGCCTAATTTTCTGTGGTTCTGGAGTTAGATTTAGCTTTTTAGGGTCATGTTGATATACCTTCTAAATAATTATGATTTTTTCTTAGAATAAATGATCGTAGTCGTGTCCCTGCAGATCATTCCAGACTCATGGTTGCACTTGTTTTATTTGTTCCATCTTAAACAGGGGCCGGCGTTATACTTTGCATTGAAAAGGCATTAGCTCAGTCTGGAGTATCAAAAGAGGATGTGAATTACATAAATGCACATGCCACATCCACACCAGCTGGAGATCTTAAAGAGTACCAAGCTCTAATACATTGTTTTGGTAAAAACCCCGAGGTAAGTTTCGTTTTGGTTTAATTACTCCTTTGATTCTTATACCCTTTTAATCTAAACTTAACCTTTTAATCTATTTTAGTCCCTATGATTTTGTACTATAGGGACTAAAATGAATTGGGTAGGGACTACAACATGTAAGTTTTAAGTGAAGGAATGAAAATGTAAAGATTGAGCAAGTATAGGGATCAAAGTAGTAAAATAACGGTTCTCTTTACATGATAGTATTGCTATTTTTCTCATTGGAGCCCATTGAAAGGTAATTATGATTTCCTGTCTTAATTAATGCTGTTATTTATCATATACAGTTAAAAGTGAATTCTACAAAATCCATGATTGGTCATCTACTAGGGGCAGCTGGCGGTGTGGAAGCTGTAGCCACAGTACAGGTTAAAACTAGTAATCACTTGTGCAGTAGCTCAGTTTTCAACACCAAGTATATTTTAAAGATTTACCTTTCCTGAATGCAGGCAATTAGGACAGGGTGGGTTCATCCCAATATCAACCTAGAAAACCCAGATACAGGAGTGGTATGTCTATTGCAACAACCTTTTACTAAAATTACGTTGTGACATTATTTATTATACAATTATCTAATTTGGTGAAATGAAAAACAAAGGATGCCAAAGTGCTTGTTGGGTCAAAGAAAGAGAGAGTGGATATCAAGGCAGCCTTATCAAATTCATTTGGTTTTGGGGGTCACAATTCTTCAATCATATTTGCACCCTTCAAGTGAAACAGATTTTATAGGGAACTACTTTGTTATTTATCATAAGGTAAGGTTTATATCTGAGGTTATGTTTTTTGTTGTGACTGTGGTCCAGAGTTAAGATTGTGTTTTTGTGTGGTTGCAGTTGGTGAGTACCGAGAGAGTTATTGCATACTAACTGGAGCGTTTGGTTGGGTGAGGAGAGAAAAAAATGTTTGTTGGTGTGCCTAAAGAACGAGAGATTATCTATCTGGTGCTCTTCTGGTGGGAGAGAGTGAGTGAGTCACTATCTATCCTATCTTTTGATGGCTATAAAATCCTATCTTTACCATGCATGGCTACAGTAGGAGTTGACCCACTTTTGATGTAACCGTTTAACAACCATTTTTATGGGATACACTCTTCTTTTCTTTCATTCCCATGTACAAACAAATAGACCCAATTTCACTGCCTGGGCATTCGCCAATAACCATTTCTATTTATTTTTTACTTTTACATTTTTAAGGATTTTTAGATATCATGACATCACATGTCGTTTTCTATTCATTCAGTCTACTTGTAGGATATAATTAATAGATTATTATTTTACTGATAATTTTTTTTAAAAAAATTCAAGTTAATATTTTTATTTAAATATATTTTTAGAGTTTGAAAGAAAAGGATCAAAGGTTAAAAAATTCTATGGTTATAAAGTTGTGACAAAAAATTATATCAATTATTTAAGACCTTACTAAACTTTGAAAAAGTTCGTGACGCACTCTTTATCGTCTTCTTTTTTATACAGTCTTTCGTTGTGTGATCTTTTTGTGTAATTATATCATTAGTCTGTTATTTAATTTTTATAATTTCAAAAATGCAGTTATATAATTCAAACGAAAATATTAAAGATACTATTCTATATATTTTGTAGAAATTGGAAACAAACACATGTTTCATACCATTCACAAGATTGAGTTGACGTGAAGGAAAAGTCAACGTACTGTCCCAAAACCATTAAACCTAGTGCAGAGAGCATCACTTCGGGATTCCTTAGGTTAGGTTGAAGAAACTATTTCTACCACAAACAACCACCACCAATATAAACCATAGATCAATAATTTCATCATCAATTTTATGTTCAAACCATAGATACAGCATCTTTAGAAACAATAAATAAATAAGTAATTTCTGTAATGAGCAGAGGTGCCTAATTTCAGATAGGCTGTTGCTTCCTACACCCCCATCAAATTCTTCCTCCACCAATTAAAAAAGGCTTTCGGAAAAAAAAAATTCGGTGATTAGAACAGGGTGATTGCTTTCCAGAAAAAGAAAAATTCCAGAATTGTTTATTGTGTTGGTTCCAGAAAATAAATTTCGAAAGTGGAAGGGTGTTGGGAGAAATTTTATAGGTGTAGGAAGGAAGCAATGGCCAAATATTAATGGGTGTCTTTGTAACACTGTATTGACTATTTTGACGAAATTTAATCTAATTTTGCAAGGATCGCTACTTAATCTTTTTGATCATTTTTTTTTTAAAATTACTAAAATATTAAACTTTTGCGTAAAAAATAATTAGCTCCGCTTCATTAAGTTCTAAACCTTACAAAATCACTTAAATTTTATCAATTCCAACTAAACTTGGCTTTCAAAATTATAAAATGATTTCTTATTAAATCTATTGAAAGTGTTATTGATTTTAGGCAGAAGATAATTTAAAGGCAGAAGATAATTTAATAATATTTGTCTTCAAAAACAAAGACATCATTCGTTTAAAAACAGAAACCGAAGGCAATAAAATTGTATGCAATCATTTTTTCGTAAATTTCTTCAGACATTAATCTTGTTTGCTGTACCACTGGCTCAGCGAGTAATCCATAATAAGTATAATACTAAATAATATTTTCCAGTCAAAATAAGCAACATGTTATACACGTTCGAAAATCCGTCATACTATCATTCTTTCACATTAATTGTTTTTGATGAGGTAGAAATGGATCTCTTAAATAAATATATTGTACTAGAACACAATATTTCAAACCACCTTAAAAGGTAAATTTTAAATTACACGAAAAGGGTAAATTGTAAATTACTTCGATACTCATGTAACAACAAATATCCTTTTCATTAAAAATATTCTTAACATCCTAACATCTACGTGCCCAGAACAACAACGAAAAGCAGGAAGTGAATGCATGAGACAATCATGGATGCTGAAAGGAAAGTTGGATGGATCATAAATTTTAACTTAATTTGGAATGCTAACATCTTTCATTAGACTACAAGCAATCGAGCAATTGTAACACGACTTATCGTAAAAATATAAGATTTCTTTTGTGAATTAAAAAGATAAAAATATTATTATGAATAATTCCACACTCAGCCTGGCCTATTGTAAAACAATGAGAATAATACAATTTGTATCAAAGAAAACAGCAACCCCAAAACCTGCTTCTCTTTCTCATCAAATAAAGAATAAAACACAAAACAACACTGGTTTTAAGTTAACTGATATACATCACAGGGAGCTTCAAAATTGAAATAATGCGAATGAATGCATTACGATTATCAAAAAATCAACCTACGATCATGCGGCCTTTTTATTTCCTTTGGTGCCTTTGTTTGGAGTCCTTTTTCGCTTCAAATTGTGTAGGGAAAGTGCACCAGAGGCACTTTTTCCTTCAAGTTTCTTTGTCATCTTTACAACACTAGCCATACCTTTTCTTGCGGCGGCCCGCTGCTGCGGCCGCCGACTCATCATTTTCCGATCAAGCGGCCAATATGCATACGGCTCAAGTTTGTCTTTCTTCTTAACATCTCCACCTGCCTTTTTACTACCATATTCCTTCCCTGTGTAGGCCCAACCAGAATCTAATGTTTTTCTCCGTTTCTGGCCTTTAGTTCCAGACTTTGCAGATATGTGACTATCTGGTTCACTCCTTGAATCAAAATCATCATCCTCACGCTTTTTCTTCCTCCCTTCCCCTTCCTCACGGATAATCAGCCGTCCTTCTGAATCTATCTCCATCTCATCATCTATCCTGGACTTTCTTTTCAGATGCTCTGATGTTTTAAGAGCTGACCTTGTTTTCTGCCGATCAAGCAGATCGAGTGGCTCGTCATCAGATTCGTCAGACAAGTGCTCCGGCAAATTCTTCCTCAGCCTCATATTGGACCTAGATATCGGTCATAATTGATTTTCAGATCGAAAGCTTCTGGCTTAGGATAGGTTCTATATTACTTATCTTAGATGGTTAAGAGTGGAGATGGCAAAAAAAATTCAATATACGGCAAAAATCTTACATTGAATACTAAACGGGTACCTTTAACAGATACAATAAGTAGAGAGATTAATTCTTTTCAAACTTGTATTGTGCAGTTCAACTTATATAAATTTCTTTTTCATAAAAAACTAAATTTATTTGTACTAATATTTTATTAAGCAATTTATTTGGTTTATAATTTAAGGTTAAATTTTATTCGAGTTTATACGTAAGAGAATTACTTCTTAATAAACTTATTTAAAATTAAAAAAAAAAATTGGGTATCCATGAGTACTTTTTATGCCGGTATACTTGTTCGGTGTCATAAGACATCTCAAAATATTCTTACCCAGTTTATGAACTATCTATTGATAAAGAAAAAAGAAAAAAGAAAATGGGAAAATAGGTCCCCTTTAATTATAACGAAACTCAAATGAAGCAGCAAGTCATTAGAAGAATGAAAAAGTTAAAAGTTACCTAAATGAAGATGCTGATGATTTCGGATGTAAGGAAGCTTTGCCACCTCTAGAATTCAAGTGCTCTGCTTCGCTATTGCCACTATCCCCATCAAAATCTGAAAAAATCTTTGTATGATTCCACATGCTTTGCCTGAAAAGTAAATAAATTATTGGTTTTATGAAACGACTATTGACGTGTATTGCAATTTAAACATTGCACGAAATTCACAACAACAGAAGACTAATCATGCAACTCAACTTCAACTAAAACCTAACTATCAGAAAAAACTCATTTAACAGGTACTTTTTTTAGAGGTACCAAAAGTATGTCATTTTAAAATGATTGTCCATCTTATAAAGAGGATTGCTGGTGGATCAATCATAAAATCTTTAGAGTCCAAATTTAATTTATGGACACAAAAACTACAAGTTTTCGTGAGTTAGATACAACAAGACCTTGGTTATGAGTTCTACTCTAGCACTTCTTTTGCCATTTGTTTGCTTTTCTCACTGTTGTCAGCTCACCGACACATTTCTGCCCTTTTGTTTTCTTACAGCAGATGTTATCAACTTATCACTGACACTATGGCGGTCATAAATTTGGGTATTTTTATTTTGAAAATTTATATATGTACTGTATAACTTACACTCTTTATATCTAAACTTCAGTATAGTGGCCCATTTAGGGTGAACTTCACTACTATTTGGGATTAAATAACCATGCAAAAAGATCTGTATATACATGCATGTAAAATGCTAAAGAACAAGAAAGAAAGGGATTGGATATTCAGTATGGGATTTAAAATGTCTTCTTTCTAATAATGCAAATAAATACATATTGTTACCTGGATGTAGTTGCTTTTGAAAAATGAGATTTAGTTTCTTCAGATTTAACACTTCGATTTCTCTCTTTCCGCTCCTTGATCTGTTAAAAAAGGATTCAAATTTCAGGGAAACTTCTATCATAAATTATTGCCAGAATGACATTCAACCAACCTTGCATATATTGGAAAGAAGTTTAATATGTTCTTCAGGCATGACAGCTTTAACAGCCTCCAGCCCACACTTCGAGACAAGCATTCCCAAAAGAAGTTTAACCTGAAAACAGTGGGAATACCACAGTTTACAATATGGACAATAGTAGTTTCAATTGTGAAAATGCGGTCACCAAAACAAAACCCAAAAAAAAAAGGTAATCCAGAAAAAATCAAGTGAGACGCAAAACCACCTTTGCCTTGAAATGATTTTTTGAGTTGTCTTGCCACTTCAACAAACCTTCCACCATGCTTTTCAAGTGAGTTTGCAACCCTTCAGCTTGTGATTTGGCTACTAATACCTTTAAAAAACCAAGATTGGCCTACAGAGTGATGTGACCAAGCACATTTCATTAGTGGTTCTAGAAAATAATATAGGCAGCAATGCATTTAACTTACTAAAATGGACAATGAAACAAACCTTGATTATCTCTCTATTATTACTCCGCAACAGAGCGAGTGTGCCAGGGAGCAATTTCAAAGCAGTTAAAACAAGATCAGAGAACTCATAAGCCAAACGGGCTAAACCTTTGGCTGCGGCACTTATCATATGCGGAGTTTCACCAGCAAAGTGTCCAGCAACCTGAGCTCACAAAACCATGAGATCAAATTACTCCATGTGGGTAAAACATATAGATCGTACAGTATTCAATAATTAAGTTTAAATGTTCTAAAATCAGGCCAAATTGGTTTACATCAATTATTCAATGAAGATTAAAAAACAACTTTAAACTGGATATTTACCATCTGAAAAAAATTATTCAAGTTTTCTCTGTTTCCACCTCTCTCCTCATCCCCAAAGGCATGGGCAATTTCAACAAGAATCTCATAAGCCCTGTTCCTGGTTTTTTTGTTTGCCTGCAAGGGTACTCTTTAAATTTAGTAACAAACTTCAAGAAGTAAAGCTATGAAGCTACAGTGAGCAAAAGTAGTGCCCATGCCGAGCATCTTGTGATTCTTCGTCCACAGAATAATGCACACAACAGTTCAAATCACACAAAATAATCACTGCTTATTTCCAATCAGACGCGACGAATAGTAAGCATTGCATTGTATGAGTATATGTATAGATGGTCAAAACAACAAAAGATATACTAAAGATCTACAGACAAAAAGCAATAGGTTAAATACGTAGAAAACAATAGATAAACAACAAACACAAGTAGAATTTAAAGTATGAATTTCAAACACTATAAACAATGAAAACAGAGGCTTTAGGGACTTCTATATTTAAGAAAGGAACCACATCATGGACAAAATTTATCGGAACATTAAGCAACAACAGCTCATGAGTCATGAACAATTAATAGTAGTTTCCAGAATAGAAACTAAAACTGTACTACTAAAAACTTTCCACAATTAATATGACACTACCTCTTTAAGAGCAAGTATAATTTCTGTCAGGAAAATATCTCGCCAGTGCTCCAGGTTATCCTACAGGAAGTACAAAGTTTCAGATTATTTCTACATATACAAGAGTACAAATCAATAGTATACGAAAAACATAGAAGCAACAGTCCAGTATGGAATACCTTTGACTTTGAGACATGAACAACCAAGAAATAAAGGCAATCAAGTCTATGTCGTTTGGCAGAAAAGTGACATGGAAGAATATCAACCATAGTTCCAAGCAGCTCCTCAAACTTTAATGAAACAAAACTATCTGAGCTCTGTCAAGAATGATCCAAAGAGAAAACTGTAAGCAGAAATATTTACCAACATGACACTAGCTCTACAGTAAAATCATCAACTTCTAAAATTAAAATGTGGTGCTCCAAGAACTCTACAGTAATGACACTTTGATGATCCCTTAAAGATAAAGATTAGAGAATTAAGCAAATTAAATGAACCCAATCAACTACAGATCCTGATAATATGCATATACATGGAACCAGTTATGGAAGAGTATTTTAGCAAGGAAATAGTACCAAGAATACTGAAACGAAAACATTGCATTAAAATGGAATTAATTTGAAACTTCTACGGTGACTGGAAAATTAAATAAAACGAAGCAGAAAAATACCTTAAGAATGATTGAAAGTACTTTGTATGCCTTCTTCTGCATGACACCTTCAACATCCTGTAAAATAATAATAAATATAAACATCCTTTCCTGTTAGAAAAAGGCAATAGGAAAATTCCTTACAGCGCTTTATATCAGTCATACCTGAAATGCTGGCTTTATTGCTTCAAATAATAGAGCAATATCTTCAGCATCTAAACCAGGCAACAGTGAAACTGCCAAATCAAGAAGCTGTGCCCTGGGATAAAAAAAATATATATGAAATAAATGCAGAAACTCAAGAAATAAAATAATTAAGTAAAATAGACATGTGACGACTAAAATAAAGTTTACAACTTCGTGAAAAATCACAAGGAAAGGTGGAAGAAATAAATGATTATAAGCACCTTAAAATTGATAGAGACAAATTGTTTGATGCATCATCAATCTGCATAGAATTAGAACTTGTGGAGGTTCCTACTTTTCTGGCTTTTTGAGTGTATTTATAAAGCTTCACCATTTTTTCCTTGAACAAATTCCTTACGTCTGCTTTATCTGCTATAGAAGCTACATCACCAATTGTACACTGTACATGAAAGCAAGACCAACATTATTAACTTGTTGTACATGTTAAATGCAAAAAGAAGAGAATCAATTCAATTCTGAACTCTTGAGAAATGAAGATGCCACAAAAATTAGTCTGTTCTTGGAATGATACAGTATACCATGGAAAATTCTTCTTCTTTCCCATAACTTACCTATATATATGTGAGTGCGTGTGTGACAATATTCTACGTACTATTTTTTGGGGGGGAGAGGGAGCATTCCAGGGGAATACTTTACTGGAAATATTGCCCCGTACATCAAAGACAACACTTAGAATTCAAAGTAGCTATCTTTCAATTTAAAAAGGTCTAAGAAATGGAAATGGAAATGGTAACCCACACAATAAAATATTGAAAGAATACATTAAATTCTAAAAATCACAATCATTCTTCTAAACAGAGTAAATTACATTAATTACCCGAGGTTTCAAACAACAAATAAAGGTGACTGTAAATAAGGAGAGTTTGCGTAATATCACAAAAATTAGGAGAGGCTAGTGTAATTAATTCTTATAATTAACATCTGTGAGCCCTAGTTGTCTCAAGATTCTTCAGCTAACCTATCTATACAATATCAACCTACCAGAAGTAAATTACATGCTTTGTTATTATTTTATTAGGTATTGAATTTTTTACCAACTGGCTCGTGAAAGAGTTGTCCTATCTCCATTACATTAACAATTGAAGAGCTGAAACTTGAAAATGCACTTCTACATTAAGTAGCACGGATACTAACAAGAACACTGGACACGACACGGACGCGGACACTTTGACACACGTAGTCTCCAAAATCTAGGACACGGGAACATGGATCTATATAATAGATCATTATGCATTTACATCCTCAAAATCATCAATAAACAAGATTAGTCAAATACAATAATCTAAACACATTGTTAGTTAACACAAAAATGAATATAATCTATTTCTCTAATATCCAAAAAGCAACAAGCAGTTATCGTCATGGTAGTCAAAATCGAGATTCTACTCAAGATCGGAAAGGAAAATATAAATCGGAAGATCGTAAGATCCTACAAATTTTATTGTCACTCAAACTTCATAAATAATAAATAAATTTTATAATAAGAGAAAATTTATTTTCTAAATCTTTTTGAAGAGTAGATTTTTTACTTTAATAAGAGAAAGGAAATAAAGGAGTTATTATCTCACTAATTGATTTTCTTAACGTTAGATGTGTGATAGAGAGGGAGATAGTAACTTTTTAAATAAAAGTTACTTTTACCTGCAGCTATGATTTTACTGTGCAGTTTTACTTCTGAGTGGGCTTTTAAAATTGGGCTTGTTAGGTTAGAAAGTGCTATTGTCCCTGCAAAGCTTACTGTTGCCATTGCGAAGCCTATTGTTGCTGCTGCCACTGTGATGCAGAGTTGGTGTCGTTGCCACGATGCGAAGCTCCTGTCGTTGACGCTGCGATGCGAAACTCGTGCCGTTGCCGCTACGAGTTGTAAAGTTGGTGGTGCTGCTGCGATTAGCACCGTCACGATTGGAAGGGACCGCATCGCCGGAATCGCTGCTCCCAACCGAGTTGGGATTTACAACAGCGATCCAACACAATCCAACACAACGGCGATTTTCAAGGATTGTGTTGGATCGCCGTTGTAAATCGCAACTCGGCTGGGAGCGGCGATTCCGGCGATACGGTCCCTTCCAATCGTGACGGTGCTAATCGCACCAGCACCACCAACTTTACAACTCGTAGCGGCAACGGCACGAGCTTCGCATCGCGGCGTCAACGGCACGAGCTTCGCATCGCGGCAACAGCACCAACTCTGCATCACAGTGGCAGCAGCAACAGTAGGCTTCGCAGCAGCAGCGGCAACAGTAAGCTTTGCAGGGACAGTAGCACTTTTTAACCTAATTTCCAAAAACCCTAAATTTCTAACCTAACAAGCCCAATTTTAAAAGCCCACTCAGAAGTAAAACTGCAAAGTAAACTGCACAGTAAAATCATAGCTGCAAGTAAAAGTAACTTTTATTTAAAAAGTTACTATCTCCCTCTCTATCACACATCTAACGTTAAGAAAATCAATCAGTGGGACAATAACTCCTTTATTTCCTTTCTCTTATTAAATTAAAAAATCTACTCTTCAAAAAGATTTAGAAAATAAATTTTCTCTTATTATAAAATTTATTTATGAATTTTGAGTGACAATAAAATTTGTAGGATCTTACGATCTATGTTACGATCTTCCGATTTACGATTTATATTTTCCTTTCCGATCTTGAGTAGAATCTCGATTTTGACTACCATGGAAAGGAGTGCCCATGTTCACACACACATATATGCTTAAACCATGACTTAACCTTAGTGTCCAGTCACATAAAAGAATTCATACAATAATATATACAGAAAAGTGTCTGAAGCAAAAAAAAAGGTTGAGATAATTTCTTTGACAACTATCTACATAAACTGTCTGCATCTGTGCTACTCCAACATACTGATTGACTCAGGGCAATAAGTGTCTAGAACAATTTATAGATAATAAGTAAACCTAATGAACATTACATAGCAAAATCTGTATCAAATATGGAGTTGCAGTGAAGCTTAATTAAAACATGTCTTGTGGATAATAAAGGATTAATATCAATCACATAACTAGGCAATAAAAATCAAGGATGAAAAACGAAAATAGAGAACGCCAACATATACAGAACACAAAATTCTAACTATATGTTGTGTTAGGCAAGATTTACATTCTATTCAACTATAGTAAATTGCAGAACCATTCCTAATTATTTAAATTGCAGTACCTGCAAACAACCACCATCGTCTTTCGTAGATTTAAGGAATACATCAGATAAATCTTTCAACCAGTTCTTTGCAGATGATTTCAGAACATATAAATTTTCTCTTGCAACCTGTGGTGAATAATGAACTTGTTCCTTGGCCATATCCTCACCAATACAACCCTTGTGTTCTAAGTCCACAATATTGTTTTGCTGAATCAGAAGTCGCAAACTAGTGCATATTATTCCCCGAATATCAGGTTCTTCTTTCAGCTTACTACGCAAATGTTTCTCAAGATTCATGAAACTTGTAGCAGTGTCTGAAGGATAATTGCAAAATGAAGGCAGCAAAGACCACAACGAGTATGCAATTGCATCTGCATTCCTTGATGATACCATCAACCCTTGCTTCTCAAGCTGCAAATGCATAAATAAGTTAACAATACGATTTAATATGACACAGCACCTTTATATATAAAAAAAAGAAATACCTTTTGAGCCTTCTCCCTCATACGCTTAATCATAACCAGAATTTCTTCAGAAAAATAATTTAAAGGTGCACCAACAATATAATGTTTTAGAATTGGAAAAAGCCAGACATTTGCATCAGATAAATCTTCAGCTTCCAAATTCAGAGGTACAAGGGACAACAGAGTTGCAGGTCCCATTGCCACTAGAGCTGCTCCAAAGCATTCATGCAGCTGCAATCATAAAATGGAAAAATATCAGTAACAATCATAGCACAGAAAAAATAAAAAGATCAGACAAGTTCCACATCCCCAAAATCATAATATTGATTAACGAACCAAGAAAAAGTAATGAGCTAAACTTCCTAAAAAATTATTGAACATAAAAAAACTCAATTGTACAGCTTTGAGCAACTACACTGTACAAGTACTCGAAGATATTTAGAGAAATAAAACAGTGAATTATATTCATCGTTACAGTTTTACCACTGTATATATAGAATACGAAGAGTCAAGGTACACTCCTAACCCTAATCCTAAAGATGGGTTCCCATACATGAATAATAATAAAATACAAAAAACATTACATTTCAACACAAGTTAAACACATGCATCATGCATCAACAACATTAAATGTCCCGGTAGATTACATTTAGCAACGCCATTTAGCAACGCATAAACACAGATTTGTGACCTAGAACACCAGGGTTCACAATCAATACCTAATTGCTTTTGAATCTTCAAAATCATCATAATATAATTAAAAATACATGCAAAATTGTATGCTCTGTATAAACATGGCTAACGAAAAAAAAAAAAAGATAACCAAGAGGAGACCTGTTTCCTAAATGGAAAATCTTCATCTGGAAGCTTCTGCACTTCTTCCATGTTCTTTAGTATCCCTCTCATAAAATAAGGCGAATGGTTTCCTGAATTGAACGTGATCTCATATATTAGCATCAAGCCATCCATACCAAGCTTTCTTTATCAGATAATATTACAAAGAGACGGTAAGTAAGAAGCTAATAAAGAAATCATGAAATGAGACCAAATCAAGTTTTACAAAACTTAATCAAACTGCATAAAATAATGCATGTCACCAATGGCCAACAAAAAAATTAATAGTTAAAAAATCAAATATATAGCATATGTGGATTAGCTATGAATAATATTATTTATAATCAATTTTTGTTACAATCTGTTATAAAAATAATTTTTTTGTTTGGATAATGTTATCTCACAAGAGATTATAAGATAGTCTATTTCAATAAACAAAATGTCTAATAAATCACATCTATCATAGTTAAGTTAAAAAAAAACATCAAATTATTTGTCATAATTTGTTTTGTATTATAAATAATTTACGGTTAGAGATAAAATAGAAAAACAAATAGTTAGCAAGAAAATCACCTATTAGATTTTAATAATAAGCTTGAAGATTTTGCATGCAATAAAATAGATTTTTACTTTAGCTCCCCAAAATAATATCATTCAAATTCGCACCTAATTTCTGAAACATAGCTGAAACAACTTGGAATACTCTATCCCAGACTGCAGTGTAGTGATAATCAAGCAAGCTCTCGACAGTTGCACAAATTTTTTCAATGATGGTTGGTGCTGATCTCCTTGATTCTTTGTTTTCACTCAAACTGATCTGTTCCACTCCCTGTTTAATCAAACTTTCATCAATACAAGAACTTATCATGCTCTTGAGCGCATCGGTGGCTGCATGTATAGCCTCTTCATGTTCAGATGCCAAAATATCTGCATTTTTCAGAATAATGAGTATACCACTTTCACAATTGCCTTCTGACAACATCAACAAAATCCAAAAGCACAGCAGAATTCACAACATATTACCTTTAAGTGTATTAAAGACAATGGGGAGCTTAACAACACATATTTGCCGGTTAAGAGAATAAACTTTATTCATTCCAGCATCAAGCAAGCGAGCAGTAAATGTTAATCTGTCTCCAGACATTTTATTTGATTCGATAGAACGGGCCAATGTGTTTAACAACTCAAGTAGCGCTTCAGGGGAAACTTCTGACAATGGATAGTGACAAAGAAAACTCAGACCATCTGTAATGCGCCTTGTAACAAGGGGTTGATGCAGATCCAAGAGATATTTGAAGTAATTAAGAATGCTGGTCTTAGATTTCCGTGACAAAAAAGGAAGACATTCTTTCAAGGCATCAAGAATATACAGAATCTGCTGAGCTTCCTTAGTTCCTTCACCAGTATTTGCATTTGCCCCACCAACAAGCAATATAAACCTTTCAAGTAGGTTTGTGACTCCCTCGCTTGCAGATGCCAATAGTGAAGAATTTTGGAAGTTTAACAAGACGTCACAGTGACACAAATGTGATTGCTTTCTGACCTGTGGATAGATATAGTTAGCACAAAGATTCAAGCATATCACAATACAGCAAACATTGTATTCCTTAGTCAGCACCCAAAGAAGTCATATAGAAAACAAATAAAAAGTAATGTGACCATCCTTCAAAATATCAGCCTAGTTAGACAACCACTGTTCCCCAGAATTTGACTCCCATTCTCCCTTTTCAAATTACTTGTGCTGATTGTATTGGATTTATACTCCAGTAAAGGATTGATTCATCTGGGAGGTAAGTTTTTTTCCTCTGACAGACCTTGTGTTCTTTACTTCATAATATGCTTTAGGTCCTCCCTTTTTATTTTGCAATTTTAAATATTTCTTGTTATGGCTATTAGGTGCGAGCAATTTGTAGTCATGCTTGTATCAGAAATCTTTGAAGGCAAAAGGCTGCTGAAGAGGTATTTTAATGGCTAGTGTTTTTTAGGGGAGGAAATTAAACAGATTCATGTTCTCTCTCTCTCTAAACAAAGCTGTAAAGTCACAGCAGCAAAAACAATTGCAAGAATCCAAGCAATCAAACTCTGCTTCCTGGAGCATAGTTTCCTGTTATGATAATAGTTATAAATAACATATGAGCTCATAGTGCTGCTGACAAAGGTTATTTGTTTGTCAATTACTCAATGTACTATTATAAACACTCAAATTTATAATTGTACGACAAAATTTTAGTTTACAACGCTCTGGGCTCTCCATCAATTATCTTAAGATGATATATGACCCTCTTTAAGTGGGAAATTTAGGATCTACCATACTTTGTTAAGAGACCCTCATACGCAGAAACTTCCAAATCAAAAACCAAAATAAACCACTAATACTTTTTTATGTTCTTTTCTTCATGTGGCTGCAAGTTCGAACATACAATCTAATATAAATCACCAGGTCCTATAGCAAGTGACTTTAACAAGTAATTCTTTTCAGTCATTATAAGAGTTATCAGAAACCACACTTCCTCTGTCATCACTGAATAGCCCTCAATCACCACAGCCATCTCACTAGACCTGACCTGTTTTCCTTATGTTTTCGAAACTTCTAAAAAATGTCATGATAGCGAAGATCACCCACAATTCCAATGCAAAGAACATACATTTAATTAAAAGAAAAAAACAACGCCGAAGGCATTAGATGGCATAAAATATTAGATGAATTAACGTTTATATGATCTGAGGTTAAATTAACAAGGATGAGCAAAGACACCTATTCCTGAGATTGAATTAACTAGAATGATAATGTGTTGGAGAGTGATCAGTTACTAATAATTTTCACCCCGGCAAACAGAACGTGTAAAGAAAGTAATTGCATGCTAATTAAAATAATTTCAGAAGCAAATGGTCACACATGAATTTATCTTATTGGCCACTTTTTAATATTCATGTTATAATTCCAAAAACCTTACAGGAATGCCTATAACATACTCCATAGTCAGATTTTAAAAGATGAATAAGTACCTTTGGTCTTGCATCCGTCAGGAACCCTAACAAGACATTGAACAAGGGAGACACGTCAGACCAGTCCACGCTTTCCTTAACTATCAACAAATGCGAGAGGCACTTCAATCCGGAAACAATTGCGCTCTCCGATGCGGACGAAGATCGGAGAACTCGCAGAAGGCTCTCCGACAATGGCTGTCCCTGTAGACTCTCCTTCTTCAACAGGACGCGGGGGACTCTGGGGATGGCAAGTGAGAGAACGGTGAGAAGGGCGTCGATGATGTGGCGGGAGGGATTGGATTCAGACGTGAATTTGTCAAGGGAAAGTCGTGCAGCACAGAAGTAGGCAAACGGAGTGGAGGGTTTGTTGTTGTCTTTGAGCTCCTGCGACATGGCGCCGATGACAGCACAGAGGTGCTGGTGGTTTTCCTCGGTGGAGTTTCCAAAACGAGAGATGATTGAATTGCACAGATCATCGTTGCCTTCATCTGTGCCAAATGCAGGTACCTCCATTTCAATGCCTTCCATGGTGGATGAGGTGATAAAACCCTAGAAAACTAGCTCCCAAGGTTTATAATCAGTGTAAGCACCCAGAGAAAAGAAAATACCTAAACTGAATCATTGTATTGTTAATATTACGCGGCAAATATTGGGCCTATAGGCCCATTCCACTTCATGGATTCGCTCTCCATTTTAGTCTTTTATTAAATATTATTATTATTAACATTTTCCTTAAAATATAAACAAAATTTATTATGTTGATCTTTTATTATTATTATTATTATTATTATTATTATAATAAAAAGGGTTAAATATATTTTGGTTCCTCAAGTTTTACTCAAATTTGAAATTTATCTCTTCTCGAAAATGCGTGAATTTAGTCATTTTAACCAAATTTTGTTATATTTATTTGACGTTTCAAACACATTTCATGATAGTATTTGAATTATTTATACCGTTTGACACATTTTCGCTTCAATGTTAACTCAAATATTATCATAAAATGCGAATAAAATTTTAAATAAACTTAACAAAAATTGGTAAGAAAGACTAAATTCACGCATTTCTAAAAATAAAAGACTAAATTGGTATAAAGTTTCGAAGAGGAACTAATTCCGAAATGTACTGAAACTTGAGGGACTAAAAACATATTTAACCCTAATAAAAAATAAAAATATTTATGATTATTAAAAAATATATATTAAATTTTAAAAAATAACATTTTATTATAAATAGTTAATTAAATTTTAAAAAATAATTAAAAAATATAAAATAATAAAATAAATTGTATTAATAAAGATAAAATTAGTAATTTAATATGTGTTCCAAAATTTATTATAAAGTATAAAGTGATTGTTTTTTATTAATAGTTATAGATATAATGTTACCACTCTAAAATTATTTAATAATAATAACTAGTAAAAAAATTTGTGTATTTTATATATTTCTCAAAAATAATAACAATAATTGCATTAGAAGATAATCTGGGATTACACTGTAGTTAATTTTAATGTTTGAATAATTCATTTTCATTTATATCATTTTAATTTTAAATAAAATAAAAACAATTAATATGTATTTCTTTTATGTATAATGTATTGTTATAAAAAGAATATAAGATATGATATTATTTAAGAATATCAATGTGGTGCCCAAGAATAATAACAATTATAACAATGTCAAGAGTTTATATATGACTTTTGATGAAAAAAAAAATTCAAATTCAAACTCAATATGGAAAGAAGAAAAAAAGTAAAATTATACTTTGAATCATATTTTCTTTATTTTTATCATTTATTTAATTATCTGATTTAATATGTATCATTAATTTTTTAAAATAAAAAGATAATGATACATTAATTAATATCATATCAATAAATAAATAAAAGACGAGAGGAAAAAAAAGTTGAATCATATTATCATTTTCCTTTAATAAAATAATCATACATAATAAGAATGGATCCTAGCAAGTTATGAACACTCTCAAGTTCAAACAGCAAAAGAATTCAAGTTTTTCCACCCATTCTCCGTATTATAATATGAGGAAAATGAAAAATTGTTGACTGGGAGGAGAGGAAGAACTAGTGGTGTATCAACACATTAACTTTTAATGTATACTGTCATGTTAACAAATTATTTAACGTCATTAGAACTTTATTAGTTTATTCATTAATAAAGTTTGGTTTGAGATTAAAGTGATTTAAAATATAAAATTAAAATAAAATTTAATTTTATAAAAAAGTTTAGATACTAAAAATATATTTAATTTTGATAAATAACAAACAAATAGAATTTATCAATAATATAGAACATTGATAGATAATAATAATGATGATATAATGAATGTCTCGTGAATTAAAAAATCTGTAAATAAAATCTTTGTTAAGGTGAAATATTTCCAATAGCTTAGAATTTCTGATGGTTTTGTTTTGTACTATAATCTCTCAATAAATTACCTTTTAAAAAAACAATATTTTCAATTATATATTTAACAAGATATATCATACAAAGCATGAACACTATTGTAGTAAACATTAAAAAAAATTAATTATTAAATAGTCTATAAAGAACGTGTAGACTTATATAGAGTAAAAATTTATATTTATTGTAATTGGTAAATATTTTATATACTTTTTTTTTTATTTTGTAGTTTTGTTTTAAATAAATGTGAGGATTAATATTTTTATCGATTTGAACATATAACTGGAAAAAAATTTGAAAAATGAAAAATTAAAGAAGTTGATAGAAAAAAAAAATAAAGATAAAGTCAAGTTCATAATGGAGTCAAATTTCAGCTTTAAAGTCAATCGTATCATTATTGGTTGAAAATTTTGAGATTGAGTATACAAATTTTGAGATTAAGTGTGAGAATTATGAGATTCTGATAAAACATTTGAAAAGTAATTTTGGGGACCATTGAGAGGGAGTTCACACGTTTGAGATTTTACACATAGGTTTTGGAGAAAATAAGTTTCTCACATAATGGACAGGTGGAGGTTACTTTTGTATTTTCATGGCTTTTCAACATAATTTCTTCACTTTTGTATAGTCTCTTCTTCCTCTTTTATTCATGTGTAACTAAATTATTTTTTAATGGGGTTAGTCAGCATGTGGCATCGCTAGTCAATCTAAATATTCTCCCATGCATAGCTAGTCAGCACTTACGAGTATAGTATTAATAGTGTCACATGTGCCACATTTATGTATAGATCTCGCATCCATACAACACAACTCACGTGACTAAACTTTCATATATTTGCATGAAAGTATGCATGAAACGCTCTATCTACTCACAAAAGTTGCGGGTTAAATAATTTATTAGCTTAAGACCATCTAATTATTTACTATGAAAGTTGGGAGCTGGAGCAGGTTAGAAAAACTAGCCAAAATAAAATAATAATAATTAGGTGGGCAATGTAATTAATTATTACACATTTTACATTAATAAGAAAAAACTGAGTCAAGCCACGTTATATTAGTAACAGTATAATTCACACGGTCATTTAGATTTACACACATCACGTAGCAAAAAACCAATACCAAAACTTATACTGCAAACAGATCCTAACTACATATTCCGGTGCGTGCGTGTTTGGAAGAAAAAACGCTTAAACGTGGTTTCTACCTTCTAACCTCTTTCCAAACACACTCTTAATATTCACACCTAAGTACCGTGATGAACGGACAGGATCAGTTCCCGGAATTGGCGCGAGGCTTCCCCTTGACGCTATCAGCGAGGCGGCTGATGAGGTAAAGCGCGTTGCTGGTGAACATGGAGACGTCGGTGACTCTTTGCTTGAGCTCCAACTTGATATTCCCGGCGGCGGCGGCGACAGCGTTAAAGCCGGAGATGCAAGTGTCGCCGTTGGTGAGGGCGGCGCTGGTCCAGGTCTGGACGTTGCTCATCTGCCACTGGAAGGTTTCGTCGCGGAGGTGCTGCAACTCGTTCAGCGTCTTGCTCAACTCAATCACCGAATCGGATATCTGCTGCACGCAGTCACTCACCGCAACCCGCTGCCTCAGTTCGAAACCCTGCGATGCGGCTTTTAGCGTCCCAAGGTAGACGGAGAGACCGCGCGTACGGGCCAGGCTAGCTCTGACGGCCGCCTGGGCCAGGTCGAGGGGCTTGGCGGCGGGGTTGGAAAGGTTGGAGAGGGTTTGGACGCAGAGAGCGGGGTACCTGGCCTGCGCACATGATGTACGAAGTGGATCTGGTGGTGGCCTTGCGACGGCGGCGCGTGGTGGAGACAACAAGAGGAGGAAGAGCGTGAAGGCAAGAGTGGAAATTGGTTGCGTTTGCATGTTTGTTATGTATGGAAAAGAAAACAAATAGGAGAAGGAGGAATGGAGTGTTAAGTGGTTTTGTAGAAGATGGGTGGCGATGTGTAGGGAAAACCAAGGTGGTATTTATAGGGCAAACTCGAATGATCTCAGAGTCAATGCTATGTATTCTAGCAGTTTCTCCCAATATTTATTAGGTATTACATACAATGTGTTTATTTTCATACAATATAAATTTCTACTTTCTTTATTAATGAATAAAATTTATATTTAAGTGTACAAATTATATATTACAATTATAATTCAATTATTGTATAACTTATTTTAACTAAAAATGTGTTAATAAAGTAATAAAAAACGAATTAAGTAGATGAAAAGGATAATGTTGCAAAGAATCTAATAATTTTGAGGGAAATTTACCACAATAATACTGAATATTTAAAATATTCGATTCAAAGAACGATGAAGGTAAGAAGATTTTACTCTTCGTGTTAGTGTAATTTACGATATGTAAACAAATTTACATTACATTTTTAGCCACGTCATGGTATTTCTTTTTTTGTAAAGATCTATCCAAAATATTTTATATAAGTTCAATCCACACAGTATTAAAACTATTCTTAACCCAGTCAATAAATTTATAAATTTTTATATGATGTTTAATTGTCTCATTTTCACTTAATGTAAAATTTTTACTCACAATTTTTCCATCAATTTATTATATGTTTTTCATGGCATTATTAAAACCATTTTCATCAATCCCTTTTATTGAATTATAAAAAAAAAACATTTCTACAAGTGTGGTTTCTTTGCCATTTTTACAATAAATATGCTACTTGATGATGTCACAAATTAATTATTTAAAAAATAATTTGTAAATAAATTTATGTTATACTGAATTAATTATACAGAATAATTTTTTATACATTGTTAGTGTAATTTCATACAGAATACAGAATTTTATACATTTGCAAATAAATTAATGCATTTTTCGGTCACTGTTAATTAGTTAAAGTCACCTTAAATACATTCTTAAAAATTTTCACATACAAAATAACTATTTTTGCTAAAACAAACTCATTGTATTTCTATATGAAAGACAATAATCTCAATACAGGTTGAAATTAATTAAAAAGATGTAGAGAGACTAACATATAAATTACTTTTTCTTTGCTGAAAAAACGAGCCTTGTAATTTATTATTATAAAACTAACCATAGAAAACAATCTTATTGTGTACGAAAATGTATGTTTTAGGACACAAACTTTAATCGTTGTTAATTACAATGAGATGCTTTCTTCACGAAAAGTAATACACGAACACGACATTACCTTAATGTTTAATATTTTTATACTATATATTTTAATAATGGCTATACATAAAGTATTCATTAATTTTCTATATTTATATCTAAGCCGTAATTAGTTTGGCATATTATTTAAAAGAGTAATAATTCGTCAAAGTTGCATTAATAGATTTATAAATTATGTGACGTGATAACAAAATATAATAAAAGTAAACAAAATCAAAATATTCATAAATCATTCTTTTTATTTAAAATTAAATTACATCACAAAAAATGTCATTTTGTTAACCGAAACAAAACTAATTTACAATTATTCCGAATCATTTTCCTTTAACAAAATGTAAATTGTTAGCATAAACAAAAAATATTCACAGCTATAGTTTGATTTATTGAATTAACATTTGATGTATTGATATATCAACAATTTTCATTAACGAAATCACTTATTAATAAATTATATCACATCATTAACAACATAGGCACACAATACTTACATATTAGAAAATTAATTATACTGATAGAGGACAATCCAAAAGTGCGAACAAAATCACTTTCAATAAGTGTTTCCGCCATAAAACACCTAAAAGAAACAGATAACAAATAAAACATATTTATTGCTTAATTGTCTGTATATAATTTATCTTTCTGATAATAAAATGATTTTTTATTGCAAAATGTAATTATCTTTGTCTCTTTTCTTTTTATGAATAGAGATTTTAAAAGTATATACTATAGACACAGAGGAAACAACATAGTTTTCAATGTTTTATTTTATTGTAAAGAAAACGTATACCAGTCTTCATTTTTTTATTTATTTGAACTATGGAGACATATGCCGTCAAGTTGTTAACGTAGGTCGGTGCCGGTTTATCGTTAACATGAAGGTTACATAAAAAAAGTACCTCTTACAATTTGATAAAACAAAAAGTAATGATTTAAAAATACATTTTTAAATGTTATTTTTTTTTCTTTTTTAGAATAAAAAATATAAAGTATTTATTATATTTAAAAAAAAAAACTTGTTTTAAAAAAATGTTAAACCTTAAACTTGGATATTATGATATATTTGAATTTTATGCGTATTTTAAAAATTAAAAACTTTTTTTAAACTTTATACACTATGTAATATTTTATATTATTTAATTAATATCGATTCAACCACCATTCAATTAGTAAGTCTTGAATTGATGGTTTAATTAATTTAATGGCTTACTGGATTCTAAAATATAAATGATTATTGTTAGCACATTCTTTTCGTATATTATATTATGTATATTAATTATGTTTTTGTTCTGTATCAAGTAATTAAGATATAAATAATTATAATGATGGTAATAAGTTATAATAATGTAGAAATGACGTGGATAGGTGTTTCTACGCTGAATTTTTGTATTGATTCTTCAAAATAAACCGATGATACTAATTTTATTATTTTAAAATATATTAAAAAAATTAATTTATTAACATCAATATATTTTTAATACTCAACGGATGATAAAAAAAAAAAACTCAGGAAAAATTCTAAACTTGAAATAAAATAGTTTTACCCTCTAATGTATTGATTAGTGATATTTTTTCACAAACCTGTCGCCACATACGAGTTAAAATCATATCAAATTAAATCAGGATTCCATTGCTATAACATATATATGTTGGATAGAAATTTTTTTCCTATTTATTACTTTGTTTTATAAAGATTCTAGTGAAGAACTTGATCGACACTTTACCAAACAAATTCCTTCTCTTGAAAAAGAAAAAAAATAACTTCTCGATTATATGCAACCGATCAATATCTAGGTTCTACGTAAGTGATAAATTTCCTTTTATTTACGTAAATTCATATTAAAGTTGACCTAAGATGACAGTTAGATAGTAATGTTTAATTAGTGTCAAAGTAAGATAAAAATAAAACATAACACGTGAGTAATCAACTGAATAATAGGGATATGAAAACAAATTATTTAAGAAAATGAACTGTTGAGACACCCTTCAACTTGCATGGTTTTTTTAACAGGAAGCATAAGTGCAACTAACATTTAATTATAAAAAATTGTGGGATATAAAAACAAAACTTAAAAAGAGTGTCACGTGGATGCTATATATTTGAATATAGTTTTAAATCGATGCCCGTATTTTTTTTTATGAACTCTACTGAAAATCATTTTTAATGTTCTTATTATATATTCATTTTTTTTTCAGTACAAATTAAAAACCAAATAAACTTTTGATATTTTAAAATTATTAAACTTATTCATTTTTTTGTTTATTCGATATTTATATGAATTTGTTAGTATTTGATTTGTGTAAAAAGTTGGCTTTTGTTGCTTTCGTTGTTTTTTTTTTTCAACAAAAACTAAAGAAGGTCAACGATTTTTGAGTCTCACGAAATAAATGCAGTGTGCCAGCTAAAAGACAGTCCTGATGCCAAGTGGTAGATGGTCAACAGAGATTAGTACATTTTAAAAAAATTATTGAGATTAATATTATGTTAATTATTTTCTTAAATTCCTTAAATATCGGAAGATTTGTTATATATTCTCAAAAACACACTTTCTTCCACGTGTTTACTTCAAGTCAAGAGAGTTCATCGAGAAAAGAGTGCTTAATGTTGATTTTAATATTATTTTGAATAATTAAATTAATAAATGTAAACTCAAATCATTTAAATATTCCATGTCTTTGAAAGAAGAATAAATTAACATAGCTAATGTATATCCTTACTATTGAATCATAATTTTTCAGACAATAACTTATTACGTTAACATTGTAGTTGTTGAAATTAACGGGAGTTTCCCAATACCCTATCCAAAATATTTATAAGTTTTAGTTTTTGTACATTTAGCTTATAGTTTATAAGGCTTGGTTAGTTTATACATTTATAAGTTGATTTTAACGCATATTTATGCGAGAAAAATAAACAAAAATCATAATATTTTATTGAGTTTTATTTGATATTTATTGGTTTTGTAATAGAAGCATCAGTTTATTTATGTTGTATTACAATTTTTACTTGATAATATCAACGTTAGAACATTCAATGTGTATTCATGGTTAGCCACACTAACTTCTATTATGTTTTTTAAGTTATATTCAGGTTTTGTTGGTGTCTAGTATTTCAAATGGAGACAAATTATTTTTTTTCTTTTTTAAATGATTGAGATTAATATTAAGAGTGTTCCAAATATAACGATTTAAGTTATATTTTAATAGTAAACATAGTAAACGTTCATGATGTCCATGATACAACGACCTATCAATTAGATAGGAAAAATGTAAATAAATTTGACATTTTAATCATAATTTCCTCTTATACTAAACATTTTTATTTATTAATTGCATAGTAAAAAGAAAAAAAAAGTAATTACATTTCGAATTGTATAATTAAAAAAATTACATGTTAATTAATTATGTATTTTTAATAAACTAAATACAAAACAAGTCAATCACACCCCTAATAGTAAGCCATAACAATAGATTTATTAATATATTCTTAATCAATATGTAAAAATTAGGATTAAGGATTCCATTCACACAAGGATACAATTTATCAAGTTTATTTTTGTGACAAGTGTGTACTTTTATAATAATATACTAAGTGAGAAGTAATTGCTTTCATCAACTTTGGAGGAGTAACTTACTTAGTTTGGTCAAGTCATGCATCAACTATTAACTTAATAGTTTATGGTCTTTCAAATAATGTATTTATGATCGAACAATTTACAACCTTCAAATGGGTGTTTATATATATAGTTCAACCATCTACCACTATAGTCCAATTAATGGTTGATAAGTTTTTTATCATTTAAAAAATTCTTTAAAGGTCAAACTTTAAATAAATAAGTTTCAAAATTACCTTTTGTCAGTAATTAAACTTATTTGACGAAAATAATTTGTTTATAAATAAAATATTAACATAAATAATTTTTAAAAAATATTTTCAAAATTCATCAAAAGTTTTTCTTTTAATTTATAAAGTGAATTAAAAAAATGAACGAAATTACAAAAAAATCTCCTTGGACAAGGACTACCATAATTTGTTTGTCATATATGGTAAAAATTCTACTTTTATAGTTAAATACAATTTAAATTAAATATTTTGTTTTATGCATATACTATATACCTTGGTAGTAAGGATTCCAATAAAAGTGCAATACAAATTAACTATTTTGTTAGATATATTAAGTTATATAGAATTCAATTAAATCATAGTATATATAATATATAAATTTCATTTTATAGTTAGTTTATGTGGTTGACTAATTAGTGTCTAATTAACTTTGTAAGAATATATTAGAACATGTCTATCAAAGTTTAGTATTTATTATGGAAACATACGTCATTAGATCACTATTGAACTAATAATATTATCTACTTTCATATTAAAGATTGTTTTTCGGATAAATGTATTAGACAAAATTTAAATCGATAAAAAATATAATCAAATCATATTACAAATAAATGTACACATCATACAATACAAATTGAATTAAATCTAAATGATATTTTGATAAATTTATAGGATAAATGCAACAATTGAGATGAGGATAAATGAAGCAAGTCCATTGTGGGGGTATACTTCATACAAATTGCATCATCAAACTGCGTGCATTTCTTATCATAATGGTACTTGGTTAATTTTAGAGTATTTTTTTAATTACCATTTATGATAACTCTTAGATGAAGTAGAAGTGACTCTTGCAAAATTTTGTGAATATAATATATATAGTTGAAGTCCACAGAATATTGTTGAAAGAGTTATATATATATATATATATATATATATATATATATATATATATATATATATTTTGTAAAGGAATTATATTTACCTTTTATACAAAATTGTAAGATTAAACAACATCCAAAATTTTCAAATCCTTTGTAGTATTTTTTGCAGTGGTTCTAATTTCAATTTGAAAATATTTTTCTAATGAAATTATTGTGCTAATAAGTTGTTAATTTAGGTTCTGGTTTATAGAGTATAATATATAATAGTTTAATTTATTTATCTTTCATGAGAAATAATTTTTATATATTTATCATAAGTTTGGTATGTTTTCTCGTGCTTTATATTTATATTTATATTTATATTTATATTTATATTTTATTTTATTTATATTTGTCTGTGATAAAAAATAATTAATAATTTTAAAATATTAAATTATGAACGTAGCTCCTATATCAAATTTTATAATAATATCTAATGTAATTTTATTTTGGAAGATATTATCATTCTTATCAAATATTATAAGATCTAAAATTTAACTTTTAGACTTATGTATTCCACATCAATCTTCAAGGAATAAGGTACCTATTTTGGTCAACTCTTCCATCAAGACCAAATAACATTTGGTGAACTCTAAGATAACTACCAACTCAATTATGTAGTAGTTTACCTCTTTCAAACATGTATTTGTTACAATAAAATAATTTACAACTTTTCAAAAGAGCTACTCATAGTTGAACAATCTACTAGTCCAATTAAAGTATGATTGATTAAATTTTTATTATTTAAAATTTATTTTAAAAGGTCAAACTTAAAATAAAAAATTTAGAAAGTAAAAATTATTTTTCTTACAATAATTATATATATATATATATATATATAAGTTTTATTTTATAAGTTAGTTTATGTTTGCCTAGTGTCTAATAGTAAACATTGTAAAATAATATATGTAGTAATAAAGTTTACAAGATATATTATGGTATCATATATTGGATTATTATTGAACTATAATCATATTCATCTAGTTTCGATTAGAGATAAAAAATAAGTGTTGAAAATTTCAGATCATTTAAAGATGTTAGTAAATTATAATTCATGTTTTTCAGATCATTGACTTAAATTTAAATTATCTCTTAAATTTAATAGGATGATTGTAGCAATTGATACAAAAACAAATGAAACATCAAGTTGCTTGCATTTATAGTAAGAATGGTACTTCATCAAATTAAGAGTATTTTTTTTAGATTGTGATTATGTAGTTGAAGTCCACACAATATAACATTATTTACAAAATTGACACTTTTTTTATATATGTAAACACAACCTCTGTGTGATAATTTTCTTAAAGAATATATTTTGTTTTAATAGTCATCTTGTTTCAGAGAATTTGCCACATCACCCAAATTTATAATTATTTTAGTGATTACTATCTACATCAATAATAGAAGAAAACAAAATCGCATTTTATTATTCAAACATTTATTGACATGGTTGCTGATTGCGGGAAAGATAATTTACAATACAGTGAAAATAATAGGAAACTAGGGTCTGTTTGTTTAAATCTCAAATTCAATGAAAGTAAAGAGAAGTGTCATTTAAGATAAAAAAGGTGTTTGTTTTTAATAAAATACTACCTATCATTTTGGGCCTAAGAGCAAGAGTGAGTTGGGCCTACCATTCGTACTACAACTATACCTATGTCACAACATTGATTGGATATATAACAAGAAAAAAAAATTGGTGGTCAATTATCTATCATTTCATTTCAGAAAATAATTATTTTTGTAACTAAAACTAAGTTATATATATATATATATATATATATATATATATATTAAAAATAAAAAAAAAAATATATATGAAATTTATTTTATAAATTAAGTGACGTGATAAATAATCTAAACTTATAGAAAGTTAAATTAGTTTAATTTTATTGTGCTTTCGTGAAACTACTTTTAAAAAAATGATCCAAAAAAAGAATCGTATACAGTTGATAAAATGAAACAATTTCGTTAAGAGTAAAAAAACCTTTGTTACTTAACTTTACTTTGATTTTTGTTTTTATTTAAAAGTGATTGTCTTAAAAATATTAAACATGCCTTGTGGGCCAAATGACAATTCCCTTCCACTGCCAGATGAATTAGTGGCTGTGGTGTGGGAGTTAACATGTGTGGTTGGACAAACGAGTTTCTATAAAAATAAAAATAAAAATAATAAAATTTTCTAACATTATATATAAATTAGTTACAACTTATAAAGAAGTTAATTTTATTTAAGTTTATATATTGACTAAAAGATTGGTCGGAAGAAATGAATGGGATGTATAAAACAAAAGATGAAGAAGGATGTGTGATTTGAGGTGGCTGGTGACATCAGTGTTTTAAAACAAAATATATGTTATCTTAAATTTCATGTAACATAAAACAATATGGAAAAGACACATATAATTAAAAGTACAGAATCGGTGGAATTTGTCGTTAAATGGTTATTGTTATGTGTGTATTTGGAGCTATGCCTCCTCCAACATTCTCCAACCTCTTTCTGCTTAATAATTTTGTTTCATGGTCTGTGTGACAGAGATCGCTCCCACATAACCATTACCTCACAAACTCACTAACTAAAATAATATTAACTATATAACTATTATTATAGGTACAACGTATATATACTATTTTATTAAAAGCTCTATATATATAGTTAAATTCTTCTAAAAATTAATGATTTTCTTTTGTGATCACGTCACTTTAAAAGTCAATAAATTGTTGAGGATTGATAATAAAAGTGAATTATAATTTTAGATGATTTTTCTTTGCACCAGTTTAAAATTGGTTTTATCGATCTTATCGTTCTAAAGTAATAAGACAGTAAAAATACGAAATTTAAATTTTAACTACAATTAAAAATGACATGAGCTTGTGATTAATTAATGCTTATATATATATATATATATATATATATATATATATATATATATATATATATATTATTATGTTACTTTATTTATATAGTTCAACAAGTAGTTTCTAAAGACTATTAATAAAGTTTTATATTTAAAAAAATAATAGTTCATTGCTCTATTTTATTTTAAAATGTAAATATACATGACTCTTATCACCTGATTTGCTTATACATTTAAAAAAAATAATAATGATACAAATAATTGATTCTATAGTTACAAATTTAGTTATTAATTTATAAATTAAAAATTATCGATAATTAAAATAGTTACAAAAAATTATAATTAATCTTTAAATTTGTAACAAAAATAATTTGTATTATGAATTAATATATAAATTTGTCAATAATATTAATTATTAAAGTTTTGACTATCGAAAAAATTGTCTTTAATTAAAAAATTAATTTCTAAACATATTTCTTATCATTAAAATTAGTTAATATTTAAGAATTTTCTTGTAATAATAGATATATTATTTATATATTTTCATACTAAAAATGATATAATAGTATTTGGTAATTAAATTAATAAATATTCTTAAAGTGTGATATACGTGTTTGGACCATGTTTAGAAAAGTTTTTTCATAAAAATTAATGAGAGAAAAATTAAATAAAATTAAAATTAGTCTATGGACAAATTAAATTTTAAGTAAATCAAGTGGAAGATTTCAATTAGCGGTTTTGCATAAATTATTATTCAATTTGTTTTAGTGATTAGTTTGCCTATATATATATATATATATATATATATATATATATATATATATATATATATATATTGTATCTGCTTTCTCGTGTTTATAAATATTTGCTGAAGTTGTATTTTCGAAATAAATCATTTAAAAGATTAGCATACTCTAAAATATAATTTCTTTAAATAAAATTGATTTGTGATTTAATTTTATCTATTTTTACAAAAATCCTATAAGTGATTTTTTGCAAAATTATATCATCTGAATAAATCAGAATTAAAGTGTAAGTGAAGCCTATTTCAGGGTTCTGAACTGATTTTATCATTATGTAAATAAGTAAGATAACAAAACTTCTGAATGAATAGCTTAAGTGCAATTATTGTATGTGTTGGTATATTCTCAAAATGATTGAGAATATTACTCAATTTGCGGTGGAATCCTATTACCAACCACAACAACTTGACCTAGTTACCACTTCAATCTTTCGTATACTTCTCACACTCATTAATGAAACCCATTATTTTTTAGTGAATGAGAATTTAAACTTTTTTTTGGCTGTGCTATTTTTAGATGAATAAACAAATATAATTAAGATAGTATTAAAAATTAGAAGTGAAGTTTAAGTCTAACTCAACTTTTAGGTAGTCTGTTTAGTGGTAGTGGATGAAACTGAATGTTTGTCAAATGAAGTTCTTTAGAATAGACTCTAACTTATTTCTGATACCAGGTTAGAAATGAGATTTAAGTCTAATCCAACCTTACAACCTTACAATCCACTTATAAGATAAGGTTTACACCCCACTTTTATATATATATATATATATATATATATATATATATATATATATATTTA
>Ga0209589_1001787_pt1 | contig 36118 bp, 16 predicted proteins | sample CowpeawhiteBW_FD_187525 | JGI IMG/M metagenome (GOLD analysis project Ga0209589, IMG submission 187525) | Root nodule microbial communities of legume samples collected from California USA - Cow pea white BW (SPAdes) (version 2) | ecosystem: Host-associated > Plants > Roots > Nodule | place: USA...
AATAATTTACTTCAATTAGGGTTTTAAGAAACCCTAGGATCCTTAATTTGGGGTTTTTATTTATTCCAAAACCAAATATATTTATTTTGTATATTAAACAACCAAAAAATATATAAAATAAATAAATAAAATTATTTATATTCTAAAATATAAATCCTTATGTTCAAATATCTTGAACCCAAAATTCAAAATTAATTAAAATAATTTACTTCAATTAGGGTTTTAAGAAACCCTAGGATTCTCAATTTGGGGTTTTTCTCCCAAAAACAAAATTGGGATTAAGGGTTTTAGAATTAGGGATTTAGGGTTCTGAATAGAAATTAATTAAATTAACCAAAGACAAACATGAATCAAGTATGGGTGGCTTTGATACCACATGTAACCTTTAAACGCAGAATATGATCCTAATATTGATTCTAATAATCAATCATAAACTCAACAGGAAAAGTACGTTATGACTCTATGTGCTCTCACAAAGGGACCACGACCATTTATAAACTGAATTACTTAAGTTTTAGTATTTCTAATTTGGCCCCTCATCAAATTAAAAATTACTAACTGGTCTCTATACAATATTTATTTTCATGACATATGCCTTTAGCCAAATCTTTAATTTAGTCAGATCACTTTATTATTTGGCTTTATAAATAATGACCCTAACACATTTAATTATGTATCATATATATATATATATATATATATATATATATATATATATATATATATATATATATATATGACCCAGAATTACTAACATTAACATCTCCATTTTCATAGTATAGTATTGGATAACCAGTATAGGAATTAAATTTGAAGAAGTTTGAATAACAAATGAATTGAAAAAGAAAACTGAAGACATTTTAGAATGTAATGTAAGAAAAAGATATTTATTTTACCTTAGGACTTGCTAATTCTATTTGAAATCTTTTCTAAAAAAAATGGTCTTTTTTTTTTTTTTTTGCATCTCTTGAATCATTTCCATCAATTTCTTGTGAGTATTGAACAAAATTTACTTGAGCTCAAAAGTGTATGATATAACTTCTTTCTTTTCAATGACCAAATGTTGTTTTAAGAAAATTAGATATCTTTATTGGAGTATTTGATTGTGGTGGTGTGATATCTTTGTTTACACATTGAAAAGAGGTTGGATAACAAAAACTAGTTTTTATTCATAATTAATAATAAAGAAATAAACATAGACATAATTATATGTCTATGTTTGAGACCATTTGGAGTATTCCATTCATATTATTCCTAAGTTGGCACCAATCATTTATATGGAAATAAAAAAACTTAAACACATAATTGGATATCTTTAACAGTGTATCTTTTGCAAATAAAATTGGTCTGAAATGTACAAAATGGTAATTTACAGACACTGCTATGTTGCATTTCAGAATGTGCATCTCTAATATAGTGTCTTTTTGTCCAACCGATTCGTACTATGCTTGAAAAATAGTCAACACTCAAAGTAGAGAATTTTTTCTACATTTAGTCTACCCTCATAGTATAGATATTGATGAATACTATTTAAAGAATATTGTAATGTACACATACAGAGACAAATAATAAACTTATGATGGAAGAAAGATTTAATTTTGATAATACAAACAAAAATATTAAGATCTATAGAAAAAATGATGCACTAATGATGGAAGAAAGTTTCTATCTTAATAATACACAGACAAATAATACGATGTGGAACAAATTTTAGATTTTTAGAATAAACAGAGAAAAGTAAGATTTCCAGAAGAAAAAAAAATGCACTACTCATCGAAGCTTTCAAGAAAGAAGCATGCATCCATGATGGCAGAAAGAATTAACTTTTATAATAAACAAAGACAGATGAAGCCACAAAGAACATATTTCTTTAAAATTTTCAAACTAATATGACTGAAAAAAGATTTTGAAAGATAGCACAACAAAATATAAAAAGTGGAGAACAGAGATGACCGAAAAAAAAAGATTTTGAAAAAAGATCATCGTAAATAAAAAGGTTTTATTAAATTTGAATTAAAAAGACATCTTTTTTTAAGACACATGAAAGTTTTTTAAGTACATCAATTCCAAAAAATTATCAACTTTCCCAAAAGGTCAATGTGTGTTTTATTTGTTATCTTTAAAAAATCATACAAAATAATTTTACAGATAAATAAGGAAAAAATAATGAATTTAAAAAATGATAACAATAATGATAAATGTTATTTCAAACGTTAACAATTAAGTGGAAAAAAATTAATTTCAGTTCTCACATAACTGAAAGCCATGAATTTAAAAAATATAACTACAAAATAAAATACAATTAAATATGAAATGATTAAAATAAAATCAAAGTGCAAGAGATTAAATTATTATGACTGGCACAACGAATGAAAATGAATGTGCGCGTATGGCTTGGTTGCTTAAAATGTCAACCTAGTCGAGTATCTCATTCTATTTTCATTTACAAATAATTAATCTGTTTTTGAAAACAAAAATCAATTTTCTTTAGCTTTTGTATCTAAAAATCCAACCAAAAGAAAAAAAAACATAAAAAAATAGTGTGTATTTATTATAAAAAAGAAAATAAAAGTTCACAACATTAAATTAAATAATTAAAAAAATTAAAAATATATATATAAGTGGAATGATGGTTATTCTTGACAAAATGAAATATTGTGAATAGAAATTATTAGTCCAGCAAAATATTTTTAACAACACTTAAAAAGTTAAAAAAAAAAAATCAGAGTTATGAATTATTAACGCATCAAAGTGATTAATCTCGTATGTATTTATTGTAAAAATATATATAGAAGTTGAGAAAATAATAAAAAAGAAAAAAACACATGTAGTTGTTATGATAGTTTTTCTTCACAATATGATATAATGTAAAAAAACATTATTAACCCAGCAAATAATAATTAAAATAACAAAAAAATATGATTCTTTAAAAGAGTTTTAATATAATGATTTAAAAATTATAAGTAAAAACTAAAATACAATTAAATAAGGTATTAATTAAAATGAAACTAAAATGCAAAAGATTAAATTATTATGCCAGGCCCAACGAATACAAATGAATGTGCGTGTATGGCTGTGCTGCTTAAAACGTCAACCCATACCATTGTATTTTCATTTACAAATAATTAATATGTTTCCAAAAAATTACAAACTTCTTTAACTTTTGTATTTCAAAATCCAACCAACACAACAAAAAAAACATAAAAAACAAAATATATAATATGTATTTATCAACAAAAAAAAGAGTAAAAGTTGACAACATTAAATGAAATAATAATAAAGAAAACATGTATTGTGAATATACTGTAAATAGAAATTATTAACCTAGCAAATATTATTAACAATACAATTAAAAATTTTAAAAATATTTCACACTTATGATTTATTCTAAAAATATTTAACACTTATTTCAAAATTATGAATTATTAACCCAACAAAGTAATTGATCGCATATATATTTATTATAAAATAAAAAATAAAAGTAAATAAAATAACAAAAAAGAAAAACAAACATGTAGCTGGTATGAAGTATTCTCTTCACAATATAATATAGTATGAACAAACAATATTAACCTAGCCAATAACAAATAAAAGAACAAAGAATATGATTCCGTCAAATAGTTTTATAATAATCATTTAACAATTTGAGACCAATAAAGATATAGAAATATTAAATTTTTTAAAACACAATACACATACAGGCACCAGAAGTTTATGATTCACGATAAAATTTGTTTATTTGATGTAGCTAGCATGATTATAGTGTTGACAACATATAATAATATCAACACTTTTTTATTCAGCTAGCAATTTATGATCAGAAAAACATTAAGTTAAGAATAACAAATAGAAGTAGAAATAAAAGTTTAGCAACAAATACTAAAGTTCAAAAACAAATACGAATAAACTTCAACTCAAAGTTTTGAAAACAACAAACAACAACAACATAAGAACAACAAAAGTTCTTGGTCACTAGTACACATACCTAAAAGAAAGCAAATGTTTTCCAAAAAATAAACATAAGCAACATAAAACCAATAAAAAGTCTAGTACAATTGGGAGTGTCACATTAGAGAAGTCACTTCTCAATCTTGATATTTTTCTTCAACATCTTCAATGGGATCTTCTTTTTTGGAACCACAAATCGAGAATCTCATTTAAGGGCAGGGACAACTAGTTTGTTGGCCAACTCAAAGGTAAGATTGTCTAGATGAGTTGATTCTTTAGGGGTTCACTCATCACTTTCAACATCAATTATTGTTTTAGTGGTCAAAGTATCACTCTTAACATGGCTTGATCCTATAGTGGTCAAATCAACACTTAGAGTCTCAACATGATTTGATTTTTTAGTGAACTTGATCAGCAAATCCTGAAAAGTAATTTCCTAAAGTCAGCATATACAAAGCAGTACACAAGATCATTTTGTAATCTTGACATACCTTTGCAATGGTATCACATGACATATCATTTGTTAACTACTTTAATTTCCTTTCTTCTTCATTTGTAGAGTATAGATCCTCCACCAGATATTAACGTAGAATAAGATTACAATGAACAAATAAACCATAAAAAAAATCAACTCATATATGATAACACGAAAAAAGAAAATCACATCTTACCACAAATTTAAGTTAAACATCAGTAAAGCTTTCAATATTTTTTTCATCCATGCACACTTTTTTAAATCTAAATGATTTATCAAATATGCTAGTATAATCATTCTTGCACTCAACTTTGAAGAGATAAGTCTTATCAATCAAGACTTCAAACTCTTTAGGTAGATTTCTAGAAATAGTGTTCTATTAATAAAAGTATAGCTTGAAATTAGTTAACTTAATCAAAACGCATTGATCTCAATAACAAAGATCATTTAAATAATTCTAAAAGTAGTCCAAAATCTTGAATATGAAAATATTGCTTAATCATTTGATTGAAAATGATACAAAATATGAATGTTCAAAGGCCAAAAATAACAGTAGATTTTAAAGTTAACCTTCTCTTATAAGTCAAGAATATCATAGCATGATTTCTTCAACATTGCAGGTGCATCACAATCAAATACAACAAAATTTATAGAATTCATAGCACCAATTACACAAAGTCTGATCATTTTTTTGCATATACATGTCGTGTACCACCAATCATCATGATCTAGAAAGTGTTTAATGATAGCCTTCACTACAAAACTACTTTCCAAGAACATAAATAATGCAACACTATCAATAAATAGAATCCAGTCTATTCAACTCAAACAATTTAACTGCAAGAAAAAGAAAAAGAATTAGACCTCTTTAAAATCTTTGAGACCTTCAATGGAGCTTCTAGGATTGAGTTTAATGAATGCGTCTTCTAAGCTTATGAAGGAGATTCGGTATTATCCCACATCCCACAACATGTAAAAAGCGTTACTAAATATATTAAGCATAATATGAATAGAAGAAAATTGCATGTAAAATCTATTGACATTTTTTTCAACTTCACAACATCTTCACCATCAAAGTTAAATATTATCTTTGTACAGTTCATACAATTTTGAAGAGAAACTTTTTCTACAAAATATATCAATAACTTTCTATAAATTTCTATAAATGTAATAATTAATGAGAGTGGCATACCTTGGAATGTCTTCACTTTGCGATAGTGTAAAGCAATAACAACATAGATCCTCTCCAGAGGCAAGAAATTCATTTAACATATAAACATATTGACTAAATAAAGTACACTCCATTCGAAAATTGTTGCATGAGGTATATATTTGTTAGAAATTTATAGCAACAAAGATATAATAACAGATTCTAACAAAGCAAAACAATCCTCTTACCCATTAGCTTCAATACATATCATATTCATCTTGGTCTTCTTACGAGCTTTCTCAAACTCTCTATTTTCCAACATCAGTCAATATTCCAATCAAATCTACATAAAAAAACAATTACAAAACTAAACATTAATAAAAGTTAATGTTAACCAAATATAAAAAGAAAATACATATACTTACGAACTAAATAATTGGTGTCAAAACCAGGAGCATTGATGGTACAAAAAGGGGTGTATGTAGCTTCTGGTAAGGGAACTAAGGTATAGTCAATAAAAATCACCTTGGTTCCAAATTGGAAGTTGATCTTATAATTGTGATTGGTAATTCTATAAGAACTCCCATTACATTAAACACTAAAAGATTGAATGGAGTAAATCTTGTCCTCTCCCATTTCTGCTTGAAATTTGAATATAAGTGACCGTCTAACAGAGGCATGGATTAAGACACCCTACACCAACATTTTCATATATCAGATCATAATATCATATTTTAACTTATAACAGTTTTGAAAAGTACTAAAATTATGGGATATTTTATTTATGGTACTTATATGTCTTGGAGAACAATCTCCATTTAAAATGGAGATTTGCCTTTCGTGTAATCTTCAACAAACCATAACCTTACAACTTGCACAATGATATTCCAACTTTCCTTCTCTGCGTTCAGTTCTGCTATTGAGTGGGAGTGTTTTTTCAAAACATACATCATGAAACCCAAGCGTCAAAATAGACAATAGTGAAAATATGCAGCTCTGAACAAATGTATTGTAGAGAAACTCATCCTATAATAATAGAATTTGGTTTTAATTTAAATTTGAATTTGAATTAGAATTTGATTTTGGTTTTGGTTTTGGTGTAACAAACCTAAAGCCATACGCATGGTCTGCTTTGGTCAACAATTTCAAGAAAAAAATTGAAAGGCAATTGTGAAGGATACCTTAGACAATCTCAAAATCCAAAATTCATCATAGGTTCAACCACACAATACACAATTCCAGCACAGAGTTATTAATTAAAATGGTAAAGAAAACAAACTTTAAAAAATTAAAAAAGAATATGAACTCAAAATTGGAAAACCCTTTTGCACATGTACCCATGTTGTGAAAAAAAAGAGAAGGAAAATTGGCAAATAGCATAAATAAAACAAAAGAAATGAATGCTTCGATCTGTTGGTCTAAACTAACAAAAAAATAAATACAACAAAAAAGTTAAAATAAAAAGAATAGAAATAGTGAAAACACAAATCTAAAATAAATCGGTGAGAGGAAGATCTTTAATAAATACTTCAATCCATTGTTTGAGCAAAAGGAAAGTGTGGGATTAGGGATTACAGGGTAATAGTTGAAAATGAAAGCTTTTCAAAAGCAAAGGAATGATAGAGAAATGTGAAGTTAGGGTTTAGAGTGTAATAGTTAAAAGAGAAAAACGTGAATTACTATTACATTCGGCTGGTTTGATAGCAAAAGCACATTTTTTTTATGGAAAATGATAAAATGACTACTAATTTTTACTACTTCTCTTACCACCCTACGTGTCCTGACATATTCTATTTTATTTTCTTTTTTGAATTTAATTAAAAGCTGAAAAATTTGACAGATGAAAGTGGAAGCTCACTTTCGCGCGTGGGATGAAAAATTTTCACTCTCTCACCTAACCCCATTCCTTAAAACACTTTTAAACAGAATCTCTTTTCTTTTCACTTTGAAAAATTCCCACTCTCTCACCCTTACCCCATTCTCTTTCTAACAAAACCCCTTTCCTCTTCACTCTTAAAATTTCTCAAACCTCTCACGCTTCCATTTAGGAACCCCACCCTCCATCCCATTTGTTATAAACCAAGTATTGGTTTCCATTGTGGAAACTACAACTGGAAAAAGAATTCTCTCTTAAACTTGGTGGACCTAGGCTGTGCACACCAATAACACATCCCATCCCATTTGTTGTAAACCAAGTATTGGTTCTGTTGTGGGAAAACTTTCCTGACCCATATGGGTAATTAGCTTGCGACCCAAGACCAATTAAGTTGTAACCCACCAACGACTTTTTGGACAAAAGTAAAATAACAGATTTGGATAGTGCAAGTGGATACAGAATTCCCTCCCAAACTTGGTGGACCCCAAGTTGTGCACACCAATAACAAACCCCATCCCATTTGTTGTAAACCAAGTATTGGTTTTCATTGTGGGAAAACTTTCCTGACCCATGTGGATAATTAGCTTGCAATCCAAGATCAATTAAGTTGTAATCCACAACCGACTTTTTGAACAAAAAGGTCATAACAGATATGGATAGTGCAAGTGGATACAAAATTCCCTTCGAAACTTGGTGGACCCCGGTTGTGCACACCAACAACACACCCCATCCCATTTGTTCTAAACCATGTATTGGCTTGAATTATGGGAAAACTTTCCTGACCCGTATGGAATATTAGATTGCAAGCCAAAACTAATTTAGTTGTAACCCGTCAAAGACTTTTTGGACAAAAGTAAGATAGTAGATTTGGAATTGCCTCCCAAACTTGGTGGACCCCAAGTTGTGCACACCAACAACACACCTCATTCCATCTGTTCTAAACCAACTATTTGTGCATTTGTGGATGAACATCCCTCGCCAATTTTTAAATTTAACTTGCAACCCAAAACCTATTAAGTTGTAACCCACCAAGGATTTTATGAACAAAGATAAAATAACATATTTGGATAGTGTAATTAGATACACAATTACCTCCCAAACTTTGTTGACTCTAGCCTGTGCACACGAATAACACACCCCATCGCATTTGGTCTAAACCAACTATTTGTGCATTTATGGATGAACTTCCCTCGCCCATTTTTAAATTTAACTTGCAACCTAATACCAATTAACTAGTAACCCAAAAGTCACTTTTTGAACAAAACATAAAACAGATTTGGAAAGTGTAGTTGGATACAAAATTCCCTCACAAACTTGGTTGACCTTAAGCTGTGCACACCCCGTTTGTTCTAAACCAACTATTTATGCATTTGCGGAAAAACTTTCCTGACACATATTTTAAAAATTAACTTGGAACCCAAGATTAAATAAGGTGTAATCCACCTAGGGATGATAAAAATATCCACGCCCGCGGATAAATTCCGCGGCGGATAGTTACTACCCGCGATATTTATTACTCGCGGGTAACGGGTAGCGGGTATTTTAATACCCACTTATAAACGGGTCGGATACGGGTATCATACTATTCGTACCCGCGGGTACCCGTTACCCACAAAAAATGAAAATGAAAATTTAATTTATATTTTATTAAGTTAAATTTAATTAAAATTAAAATTAACGGTATATTTTATCATGTCAAATTTAATTATAATTAAAATTTATATTTTATTTTTATAATTTTATATTAAAAAAATTATAAAATATATTTTTTTTAAATATTTGCGGGTATCGGGTATCCACGGGTACCCACGGGTTTTAAAAATATTCGCGGGTATTTTTTAAGCGGATACCCGACGAGTAAACGAACGGGTAGCGGACGGATTTTTTTTTGACGGGTCGAGTTGCGGGTAGGCACTATCCGTGCATGACCCGACCCGTTGCCATCCCTAAATCCACCAACGATTTTTTGGACAATTTTAAAAACAGATTTGGAAATTGCAACTGTATCCACAATTGCCTCCCAAACTTACTCGACCAAAGCCTGTGCACATCAATAATTCACCCATCAATGTGGTTGTAAACGAGGTTTAAGTTCATTTTGGAAAAAAATTGCCTTTTAAGTTCATTTTTCAAACAGATTTGGAAAGTCCACCAAATTTGGAAGAGAATTATTTTTCCAGCTACAGTTTCTACAGTGGAAACCAATACTTGTTTTACAACAAATGGGATGGGGGTGGGATTTCTAAATAGAAGCGTGAGAGGTTTGGGAATTTTTTAGAGTAAAGAGAAAAGGGGTTATGTTTAAAAATGTTTCAAAAAATGGGGTAAGGTGAGAGAGTGAGAATTTTTCAGCCCACGCCCGAAAGTGAACTTCCACTTTCATCTGCCACATTGTTCAGCTTTTAATTAAATTCAAAAAATAAAATAAAATAGAATGTATCAGGACACGTAAGGTGGTAAGAAAAATAATAAAATTTAATAGTCACTTTATCATTTTCCTTTTTTTATATCATAAACTAGTGAGAAAGAAATATACGTCTACCGTTTAAAGAATATGAATTTTGCATTATATTACTTGGAACGACTTCAACTAATTAGTTTTTAAAGAAGCTTAATGTTCCATTGCCCTCTTATACACGGATAAAAAAAATAGTGGAAATTCAAAAAGACCCCAAATCACAGTTACCAATTTGCCCTCTTATATTCTGTGAACATTGAAAAGATTAATATAAATGTCACGTGTATCGGGGTCAAATGGACGTATTCCCATTAACGGCCGTCAACGTATCTTCTTCCTTTTTCTTTTCCTTAATATTCAGAAGCGAATTTGACTGTATTGGTGTCCAAACGCTACGCAGCTACTAGGTCCTTTTTCTTCCTTCCGTGTTCTTTGCGTCCTCACCACACCACACTCCAAAATCTCCTTTTTCTTGTCTTTTTATTCTCTTTTCTGCTTGATTTCTACGCTTTTACCTTTCTTTTTGTTGAAGAGAGAGAGAATAATGGCGTTGGTGAAGTCCCCAAAGAAGCAGGTGAACCTCTTCTACTCCCTTGACTGTGAAGAACTTGCCCACAAGGTTGCTCTCTTATCTCCCCACATCATTCTCCAGAACATCAAATGGAGGTATCTTTCTCACACACGTTTGCTCTCTCTTTGTACTCATGACCATTTTCGGTTGGTGAATTCAATTGCTTGCGTTGTGTTCTGTTGTGTTTAGCTTGTTCTTTGCTAATTCTGGGTTTCTTTCGAGATTATGTTGTGTTTTATTGTTGTATGTTGTTCAAAGCTTAGACTTTTTTATCAGAAGTTTGATGGAAACGAATGAAAGATTGTTTCTTTGGAAAGGTCTTTTGCTTTTGTCAACTTGGGTACATTGGTTAACATGTTAACTCCGCGATTAGACTGGCTTTCAGCCAAAATTCTGCTATTGGATAGATAAAAGATAATAATGTAGACTTTCGGAACTTAAGCTAAATTAAGCCTGGATATTTAAGTTCAGTGAAAAAAGTGTCATTTTGTTAGCTTCATTTGTTCTTCAGGGCTGGCATTGGATAACAAGTTTGTTTTGATTGAAGGAGGACAGGGTTTAGGAGAAATCTGTGTCTGGATTTTGGGGAGGAAATGAGAAGCCTAAGAAACAGAGAGAAAATACTAATGCAACTAATCTAATGATGAAATTCTCATATATTCCTGGAAATATATATTAAGGAATGTCAGCTTTGATGCATTCTCCCTGTTCTAATAATGGGTCATAATTGTGACCTCTTTACTAACTAGGATGGCTTTGAAGAAATGTATTTTCTTGATTTGAGATTAATGGACCTGTGCCTGATTAAGATGGAACTGAGATAGTCTTGGCATGGAGAACTTTGAAAGTTTACATTGGCTGGAACTGAAGCATGGTGTGGTTGGGGAAAGACCTCAATGCGTTACTTGACAATTATGAATAATTGATAGGAATTGTGAAGGATCTGAAGTGTGTTGTATTCTCTATCTTCTGTTTGCTACGTACTTAGCTGGTGATGAGAATTGGACTGTGTTTTAGCATGTAAATTTATAATTCAACTATCTAGCTTACTTTGACATGGTAAAAGAGAAATGCTTGTTTGTTTTATTTATTCTTTACTTCATCTTACAGCTTCACCCCAAAAGGTGCAAGCAACTTAGGCATAAAAAGTTACATGATCAAGCTTTAATCGAATCAAGAGCTTAAAACTACTTGTAACATATGATAAATACATTGTGATGTATCTAATCTCCTTTGGTAATATCTCAAAATAGTGAATGATGCAATGGAGAGGTGGTTTTCTAATTGATGCTAAGATGTTGTCTTTAGACATTTTGACACGGTGGGTTTTGTTAGAGTACCTAGAACTTGAGAGATGAGTACATATAGCATGCAACAAGCAAAAAATTTAAAAAAGGCCAATTTCAAAAGATTCATGCTTCAAAGAAATTGATATTGAAGAGGACGAAACTGATTCATAGTAAACAGAGGAATGAGAGCTATAGATTCAGTGATGGTGCTGATGATAACACGATGATTATATAATGTATGTCAATGAAGAGTACTAAATTAGGTAAACTCAGGATTTTGTCAGGGGAAATTTATTGTCTTCCCAGGTTCCTCTAGTTGTGTACTTACGTTTTGATTCTTTTTCATGACTAATTTGCTTAGATATTTTCTCGTGGGGTGATATTTAGTTATAACAATTACTCTATTTCCGTTCTACATTTACAGTGTAATATCACTGTACCAGTTACCTCAGTTTTGTCATGATGTATTTTCTTCTGATTCATATCCTGGACGTGTGGGATCTGAATTCCTCAAACCACATTTGACCTGTATAACATTATTACAAACAAACTGCAAGATGAATTTGGTTTTCTCGTTTTTATGACAAAAACTGAAAATGCTTAACAATTTCATGCTTATTCAGGTCATTTGCCGATGGGTTTCCAAATTTATATATAAATAATGCCGAAGAACTCCGAGGCCAACATGTTGCTTTTTTGGCATCTTTCAGCTCCCCAGCACATGTCTTTGAACAACTTTCTGTCATATATGCACTCCCTCGTCTATTTGTTGCTTCCTTCACATTGGTATTGCCTTTCTTTCCAACTGGATCTTTTGAGCGAATGGAGGAAGAAGGAGATGTAGCAACTGCCTTCACCCTTGCAAGGATGTTGTCAAATATTCCAATTTCAAGAGGAGGCCCGACTAGCTTAGTCATATATGACATCCATGCCTTGCAGGTTTGTGTGTTTGCTGCATTGGAAGGAAGTACTATGTTTTGCTTTTGTACTGTATAATTTGAAGTCCTTATGAATTGCTACTCAATATACTCTTGTTGTTAATGGAAATTTCGTTGCATAATCTCTTTTAAATTATGCTTGATGGGATAATGCACTCTTTATTGTTGTCTTTCAAAGAACTTTTCTTCACTGAAGTAGGAATTCTTGAAAGAATGAGTGAAGGCTCCATTCAACAGAATATGTGGTTTGACAGTCAGTTGTTAAGGCATATGAATGATACATGTTTCCTTTTTACTTGTTTTAAAAACTTATTCAGTTGTTGCTCATATACTTTGACTTGCTTAAGCTATGCAACAGCGTAGTAAAACTTGTGTTTTTCTCTTTTAATGTTCTTAGATTTTAGGAGATCTTTGATTCTTGGTAGAAACCTCTTAGGAATGAATAATAGAAGTGGCGAAGAAAATAAAGATTTTATTGAATTGAAAAGAAAGAATAGAAAATAGAAGAATATCTCTCCTCCAAGAGATTGACCTTGACAAAAGAGTCTTTTCTTCTCAATGATTAAAGCTCACTGCTCAAATGATACACAAGACAAAATGAGTCATTTTCCCTTAACTAATTAACACCCAAACTGTTGTAATTAATACCCTTGAGTTTTTGCAACAATGGTCTGCTTCTTTGTGTAGTTGATGTTGTAGCAGCATACTATAAAGTTTTTGTAATTTTACTTATGATTTTGCATTATGCAGGAGAGGTTTTATTTTGGAGATGAAGTCCTGCCTTTGTTTGAGACGGGTATTCCTCTCTTAAGGCAACGTCTGAGCCAGCTTCCCGATGCTGATAATGTGAGTATTCTGTGTTATTTCATTCACATTTTGTCTGTTGATCAACTTGTTATGTTAAAAGAGTGGATATTTTATATTTTGTGTTTTCGATCACAATTTTTAAAACGAATTTCCGTGTTACTTTCAGGTAGTTATTGCATTTCCAGATGATGGTGCATGGAAGCGATTCCACAAGCTGTTTGATAATTTTTCAGTGGTGAGTCTCCTATCTCTTGGATTAATTTATACTTGTATTTTTATTTTTTTTCTTATAGATTTGTCTGTTTTTGAATGTGACAGGTTGTATGTACTAAGGTTCGTGAAGGTGACAAGAGGATAGTTCGGCTCAAGGAAGGCCATGTCTCTGGTCATCATGTAGTCATTGTTGATGATTTGGTCCAATCTGGAGGCACCTTGATTGAGTGTCAGGTCAATATTTTATTTGCAAATACAAAAAGAAAAAAGATGGTGATACTGTCAAAAGAAAATTGTTTGCTTGAAGCCATTGTCACATGAGACTATTTTTTGTCGTTAATTATTGATCTTAGCTATGCCAACTTAAACTAAGCAAAAGTTAATCTGTATGTGCATATACATTCATCAATCATCAATTATCAATGCTTCTTTGTACATATGTCAAATAATCAATGCATGTTTCTTCTGCATGTAAGTGCTAATGAACATTTCTCTCTTTTTACTGTTTTGTTCCTCTAGAAAGTTTTGGCAGCCAATGGTGCAGCAAAGGTGAGTGCCTATGTCACCCACGGAGTGTTCCCTAACAAATCATGGGAGCGATTCATTCATAAAAATGGTTAGTCCTGGCTTAAATATCACTTGCTTTCTAGTTTCTGCATTCTTCTATTTGTCATATATGTGAATGTTAATACCATTTTATTCAACTTGCAGGGTCCTTGGAGAAGGCATTTTCCTACTTCTGGATCACAGATTCTTGCCCTCTTACTGTCAAAGCTATTGCAAATAAAGCTCCTTTTGAAGTATTGAGTCTAGCCGGGTCTATTGCCGATGCTTTACAAATATGAGGGCAAAATTTATTCAAGAGGAAAAAACATTGAACTGTTAAAAGGAAGTCCAATTTTTATCCCTGTTTAACATTACAATAACATCCTTTCACTTGTACTATGCATTGCTTTGAGCTTTAGCACAAAGAAATTTGTGAGTTTAATTTCTTATGTTCTAGACTGTACTGTAACCTGAGTTGGGTTGAGTATAATCTTCTAATCTTACCTTAATATTTTACTCATGAACATGCATCAGAATTAATCATTGATGGAATTCATGCCTAACGAGGTCCGACTAAAAAATCTTTGTAGTGACTAAAAAGGGTTAATTATTCAAAAATACGGTGATGCTTATGTACTACTTAGATGGGAAAAATAATTAGTCGGCTTCTCATATTGTCATCAACTTTTCAATTTAACAGATGAAATGCTTTTTCTCTTACAAATACACTAAGAATGGTATGGGCTTGTATTGTCAAAGAAGTGATATTCTCTTGTCACTAATTACCTTGAGAAATTGATAATAATAATTTGGAAAGATAAAATGTGTTTCTAAAATCTATTCTTGAATTAAATGAATAAGGTACGACTAAAATAATTTGAAGTGCAGAAAGTCGAACCCTCCACGGTGTAAACTTCAAAGGTTCTTCCCCAAAATTCTTCTTTTTATTTCTATTTATGTCTCTTCTCCTTTGTATTAAAAGTCCAGTTTTTTGAGAATTTGGAGAAACACACTCATAACTTTTTATTATAAGATGCCTCAGATAAAGAAGAATAAATTGACTGACCTACACTACTCAATCACTAACAAACTGTAAGAATTATGCTCAAAAGCAACCATCCATATATATAAAAAGGAACAATAATTTGGAGCCATCAATAGATAAAATCAGACAACCTTGCTTTGCTCGATTCTTTTTATTTTTCAATTGCCCTACAGGAGAATGCATCTGATAATTCCAAAGAACCTTTCCCAACTTAAAATGTTTACATGCATGTATCCATGTACAAATTATGAGACATTAATATATGAGAAAGTCGCAGTTTTATAACAGAGTTTGGTAAAGCAGTGCTTTACAGAGCCTCCAATATTTCAAAAGCACAAATGTAACGGCATGAAACAAGTTCACAACATCACATCTTTACAGACATTCACATTTTTTTGGATTCATAAATAAGATAGTTCCCTGTTCCCATTCTATACAAACTATTCCCCCATAAATTGTTTTTTTTTTTTTTCATATACACGTTAGCCATATAAGGAAATGGCCACAAGAGCCTTAACAGAGGAATAAAAAATAACAAATCCCAGACAGAGTCAATCCTGCACAATCTGGTATGCATGCTGCTTTAGAAACTAACCACCCAGCAATACACTCCAAGTTATTCTTTTCCACTGGTTGTAAAACAATGGTTTCTCTACACATCAACAAGCTGCTCTCTGCATCCTTTATGATTATTGACATATTCGAAATCTCCACCCCCTGATAACTGGGTTGCTTCCTTCATCTTTATACAACTTCTTTTGTTTTTTTTTTTTATGAATCAGCTTTGTACACCTTAGGATCACCAATGCAATAGTTAGAACTCCCAGACCCATTTATTGTGGCTAGGAACAATGTGTCTAACAAATGGTTAATCTTTCTCTAATTCCAAATTGCCCTTCGGGCTCTCCAACAAGTCACCTGAATAGGATCCATCTGGTTGACGAATGCATATATTCAAATTGCTGGATAGAAAATGTTCCTAGATGATAAGCAGTGAAAGAATTTGTCAGATAAACCATTGAAATCATACGTTATTAAAGGAATAACTGATCAATTAATGTGTCAAATGAGAAAAATATAGTCAAGCAATTCAGCAGTTTATGTTTCAACTGGAAAAGTGAACCGATCGCTCAAATGTGACATCACAATCAAACAACTCCCGAAAGGTGAAATAGATACAATGTAATTTACATTTGGTCTTTGTTTGTATTAGTGAATGGACAGTAAGGGAATGGAAAAGAAAATAAAGAGAAATAGAAAAGAAAATTAGGTTGTTTCAATTAGGTGGAAGAGATTGAAAAGATATGGTAGGTTGTATTTTGTGTAATGAACGTATTACCCTTGTGTGAGTGCATAATCAGTTATGATTAATCATGATGGATTATGCTACACTTAGTATGTTCATATTATACAATTTTAACCTACATAGTCAATTATGGTGGAAGCATAATGATTATGTGGGCTCAAGACCAGCATTTTCACGTACTGTAATTAATGTGTTGTGACTTAGCAAAGGGCATTTTCGTTAAACCAACAAAGTGAGCCTGGCTTTTCCTTCAAACCTAATCACTACAGAGGAGAACCCGACCCTTATTTATTTTCATTTCAGTGCTCCTCCCTTGAAGCAAAGGGCATGAGCTCACGCTAATCCGTACCTTTCATTTCATGTCAACATTAAGTTGCAGGATATAAACAGTTTTAAGTTAACGGTTGTATACATCTGGGAGTTAAGTTTTCACCTCTAACTTGATACCTTCATAATTGACATGAAAATGGTAGACCAACTCTAACTTGGTGCTTCAAAATTGATGAGAAAACAATAAATGAAGATAATTTTCACTTGGAACTTGGTAGGACGCACAACTTCAAATTTCCAATAATATGGAGTCATCAACTTATCCAACATAAAATTCCCTTCTCCAAGATAAATTCTAGAACTTCTTAAATGAAAATTAACCACTTCACTTCATGTTCCATGTAAACCTATGGTGCTGAACAGTTGTTGAGTCCATGAAGCTTGAGGTCAAGCCCACTCTTGTAGTATTTTATTGTCTTACAATTAAATTTGAGAAACAGTGATATCAGGCTTACAAGCACATTATGATATTTTAGTCTTCGGGGAAACACAACTTTATGTTAGCTAAGCTCAACTTCATCAAACAAATTATATCCTTGATGTTTGAACTAGTCTAATGCTTCATCCTAATGGCTGTAAACCGAAAATTGAAGGTGAAAATGTATAAATCATGAATTCCAATCCACTTATAATTTTTAAGATTTGCATGACATCTAAGTTCAGAACCAATGTGTTCACGCAGCAATCTGGCAATTGCAGTGGATAGTAATCACATTACATTACCTGGTCACTAGTATCCTGGCCCTCTGAATGAAAGAGAATTGGCCGGCATCGTTTGTCCTCATTCATTAAGCTTGAATTCTGGAAATGCATCACAAGTGCAGCTTTTCCTTGTATCCGTGCATATGCCAGTGAAGCAACCTTTTCACTGTTGAACTTCTCCCACTTTTTCCCGTTGAAGGCCTACATAAATTTTCATGATAGACTTCTTAGCAGTATACTTCTCCAGATCAGGACATGTTTCAACACTTGCAAATTACCAGAAACTATCAATAAAACACTTTTAATCTTATATTCAAGTTTACCTTTGAAATTAAGGAAATTGGATAATTCCATACAATCTCATATTCAGGAAGTCCGTACATCACAAACCACATGAGAATTTAAGAATAGTAACGAATACCTCAGACGTTAAAATGTATAGAATTCAAACCTTATAGAAGGGGATGATGTGTGAAGGAGACACCATGTTGATAAAAGCATAACCCACATTACACTTATTCTGCAGGCAAAAATAGGCATTAAGAAGAAATAAGTCATTCTGGGATGAGAAATCCCCCAACCTTAATAAAAAAAGAATTGCACGATGTGCATACCTTAAAGTCAATTGGCAAGTACAGAAAGTCATAAGTACCCCGGTGACTCTCATCAATTGCAGCAAGCAACATCTTTGAGGTATACCTTAAAACCAACCAGAACAGCACAAAGTCATCAAGAAATTCACCAATTACCATCCTTGTTAAATTGTTGGTATATTAATCACATCACTAGGATACTTGTTTAGTTGTTCTTACTTGTTAGGAATGTTTTTAATCATTAAAGTAGTTCTTGCATCTTCACCACTGACAATTTTGTCTAGATCAAGCTGGTACAATTTCTTACTGTCCATTTGGTTCCCAGCATTGTCAGGTCGTCTACTTTGGCCACGTCCGGCTAATCCATCAATGTTAGTTGCTCCTTGTCCAGTATACGAACTATTTCCATGAAACAAGGAACCAGGCCTAGGCAACGACATCATTCTGAAATTGGGAGAACTAATTTCAGCAGTATTTCCTGACAGACCAGCTCCTATGGAGGCATGACCACCCATGTTCATCATAAAATTTCCTTCACTCTGATTTAAATTCCCAAACGCAACAGGGCTCATGAGAGAAGCTTCAGGTGATTCAGGGAAATAGCTAAAATGCCTATCAAGTGGAAGGCCAGATGGAGCAGATCCAACGTGATGATGGGAATGGGAACCAAGAAAAGGACTTCGATGACTAGTATATGGAAAACCCTGCCTTTGGACTCCAGACGTAAATGGAAGTCCCACAGAAGATGAAGACCATGAAGTGTTTGAATGCTCAGAGTAAGGAGTTGGACTTCCCCAAAGAAATTGAGGACCAGACAGCGTTCCAATACTTGATGCACCTGAATTTGATTCACCAAAATTAGATATAGGCCTAGGACTTGCATTTGCATTTTGCTCAGGAAAGGACATAGAATGCTGAAAAGCTGCTCCTTGAGTTGACCCGGAGTTTGCAAACAGCTGATTTGCAGTCCTTCCAGGATCCTTGCCAATTGGCGCAATCTTGGGAGAGGTTGTTGCATGTGGGGAAAGAATTGCAGCCAATCCAGACAAATGGTTGGTGGTATTAATGGGACTGGCATGACCAAAACCAGGGGACTTGCTAAAAGAACCTAATGGATTATTTTCAACTGGACTTCCAAATTGTGCCCAGCTACCTGCGAGAAAATTGATAACTAATTTATCAAGTTACTGAAAATACCTTTATAAAATGATAAACTAGAATTGGAATCAGAAAAATGATTGAATTTAAGAGATCTTTACCTGGAGGAGAATTGGCCACGGGTGAACCTACTTGATGTCTAAAAGTTCGAGCTTCATCTTGTTCCAGTTCTTGACTTAGTTGTTGCATCAAGCTAACACGAGAAAATGCATCACTAGTTTACTTATAGGTTTAATTACATAAATAATAACTTTATCAGCGGAACAAGGACATATAGCATAATATTACCTAAACTAAAACCATATCAAACTAAGGCCAAGAGAAAACAAAAACAAAAAAGGCACAACAGATGAAAGCTAGAAAAGGCCAAAGCCTCAAGTGTCAACGGGAATGATGCACACTGTACAGTCACAAAAAGGGGGGCAAAGACATGTACTCAGAGTCCCACATAAAGATGAGAATAAAGATCAACAGAATCAATTATATTGCACAGACCTCATACATCCACCAAAAAGTGTATTATATTTCAAAACAGATCGGCACAAAACTTAGAATACAGAAGTGGTAACTTTATTTCTTAACATCTATTTCTTTCCAGATTCAAATTATAAATTTACGAGGACTTAGAAGCCTAAAGATTCCCTACAGAGTAACTAGTACATAGGCCGCAAGACAATACTGCATTCAGTGTGCAGATGAAATGAAAATTGGCATGACAACATGCAAGGCGTGGCAGTCAGAGTAAATAGAATAGCTAAATTAAATCCATGTATTGAAACTGAAATTCACTTATACAAATGGAATATTTATACGATCACTTAAGGATAACAAATGTTAAAGGAAATACATAATAGATATTCTTGGGTATACGTCTATTGTCAAAACTTTCTTCTAGTATGTCACTAAATGAGGTCAAGGGAGAAAAATTATTTATGCAGCAAATATGTGATGCCAAACAAGGATAAAATCCAACTTACTTTCTACGTGCTCCACCAGGGCGACTGGGTTCAAGTTTTATGCGTTTCCCAGCGATGTCACTTCGATTTAATGCTTTAAGAGCTGCCTCTGCTGCTCTAACATCATAAAATTCAATAAATTTATGGTGCCTCTTATGCGGTGTTTCCCTGATCTGAAATTTGAACACAAAATTACAACTACTCCAAGCACTGGATAAAAATTAAGCTGTGGCAAATGAAAATGAGATGAACAAATAAACAGATTTTACCTCCTTGACCTCACCATAAGCCCCAAATATTTGCCGAAGGTCATCATTTGAGACTGATGGGTCTAAATTGAACACTACAAGGGTTCCTTGATTTATATCTTTTTCTGAAGGGTTATCCTGAAACAAGCAGAAGAAAGATGAAATAACACAGAAGCAACATAAAAAAAACAAGTTATCAAGTAATGCCACAAAAGCCAAACCTTCGGAATTGAAAAATGAATATCAAGTTTTCTACGTCTCAAGGGTTTGTTTTGTAAAGCACGCATGGCAGTTCGAGCAGCTCGAATGTCATAGTATGATATCATCACAAAGCCTCTATGTTTGCATGCTGTGTACAAAGTTCTGATATCCCCATATTGCTATCAAATAAAAAGGAAAAAAAAATCAACAATAATAGATAAGAAAAGGCTGAAAATGATTTTTCAAGTTGTATATAAATGGAGAATGGATAACTAAAACATACTCCATTTAAGCTCCCACTAGAATTTTGTCACACCAATTCTACTAGGTAAACAATCAGAAAGTCAATAAAGTACAAAAAGGTAAATCAAGGCTCTTCAACAAACACACCTGTACCTCTCTTCATCTTTTAAGTAGAAATCCATAACCTCTATCCATTGACGTTTATCACCAACTGACCAAAGCCAAATGACAACTTACGGTTCTTTTAAGTTTTTACATTCTTAGTAAAATAATCAAGCGATCATTAGTTCCCTCTTTATTGGTAAAAGTAAATGTGACAACAGATTATATTAAAATATACTATTCTTTTAGAATTCAGGCTCAACATGAAAGAATAGTGCCCCCAGCGCCTAAGAGTAAAGTGCTACTTAGACAATAATTTATATTGACAGAGACATTCACACTAATAATCAGTCAGGAAAAACAATTACAAACCAATTTTGTAGCAAAATTTGCACTAATAATCCATGACTCATCCAAAATGCAAACATTACTACTAATAGATATCAGAGAAACCAAAAAGGAGAGAAAAGGAAAATGAATGCAAAAAACTGAATAGTAAATATTTCATTAACTGATGTTAGAGTATAGTATAATGTTAAAGTATAGCATAATAAGCTTCTGTGTAGCTTGTTACTTTTCGGTTAGTCTGCTACTTCGTTTTCTCTGTTCTATTAAGAGACACTATCTGTAATCATCAGTTCAGTGAATAAAATATTTCTCCTCCATGAACATGTCTGAAGAATTACATATTTTTTTCCCAGCCCGTGTTAGATGCACATATAACATCATTGGTTCTATTAATGAAAGAAGTCTAGTCACTATAAAATAGCTACCTTCATATTTACTAAATTTCAAGCTTAACAAGATAATTGGAAAACATTACTCTTGCCAAATTTAGAGAAGCTAACAGATTAAAAGGTTGAATAATAGGGAACTCTTTAACTTCATAACGAAAAAATTCATCACTAAAACAACCACAGAAGTAGTTTACTTGGAAATTTATTTTTAAAAGGTTAAGCAAGAAATCTCCCTATGAGCAAATAAACCAACTAAGAATAATTCAACATGCAAAAGCAAGATTGCCAAACACAGTTGTCTTTATATATAGACAACTCTATTGAAGGATTGACTCGATGTAAATGCTTCAACTATTTATCTTAATTCATATTCTTAGGTTTGCATTTTGCAATTAAAGAAGTAAAATCATGATTACCAGACACATTAAGCATTGAGTTTAAAAGCAAATATAATGCTATTGAAGCACGAGGCAAATGTCCAATACCTCAAATAGTGTTCGTAATTCAGAGTCCTCAACATTACTGTTGATGTTTCGAACAAATAGTGTCCTTGATGGATGCTCTCCATAGGGATGCTCCCCAGCCACAGTTCCAACACCATTTGGGATAGCATAGTGACCAATACCATTTGAAGCAACTCCATCTGATATGCTTATCTTGGAAATGCCAATGTTAAGGCTCTCTTGGGGTTCAAAATCCATCTCAAATTCTCCTCCATTGACAAACAGATCATTTTCATCTAAATCCTCCAGTTGGCTGGGCAATTTACTGAGGTCAAAATCATCCATAATCCCAGCTAAAAGCTCCTCTTCATCGTCAGGAAGCATGTTCCCTACTGCACTGGCTTCAAAATCATCAAAAGGATCGTGTCCCTCATCTTCTTTATGAATTTTCTCTGACGTTAGCAAGTTATCATCAACTGGTTGGGTATAATTTTCAGAATCAGTCAAATCTACTGCATACCAACATTAAAAAAGAGAAAAATAAGGGAAGATTCTAAATAAATATTTCAAATAATTGCAATCTGTACACCAGAAAATCATCTCATGCTTACACTTTTCATGTGGAAGAACAGGCAGTGAACTGGAAAACAAGCTAATATCACTTGAATCATGGAACACATCAGTTGCTCGTGGTATTCCCCATGCACTGCTTGCCACTTTTTTCCGAGCATTAAGCAAGGAAGTCTCAGATGAACCTACAGAAACAACACAAACTAATTTGAAAAGGCAAATAATTACTGTAGAAGAGTTGTATGTATTACTGACAAAGAGGAGAACCTGTGGCAGCATGAGCTGATGAAGAATCCCCATAATTTTTGTCCATTTTCAGTCACTTTCTAAGAATATTGTAAAATGTGACAGAAAAAAAGAGAATTCAGAAAATCAGATATCCTAAATCAATTACTTGAAGACATCATAAATATTGTGTGAAGAGTGTTCCATAAATGGGAAAACTGCCATAATCAAGTAAGAATGCATCACAATTTAGTCTCATCAATGACAGACAAAGATTTCCTGGTAGTTTTATACCTTTCTTGACTTTGTCTCAGTGAGTACAAAGACGGAAGTAAGATGCAATCATTTGTATAATATTTGGAGCAAAGATTACAACCACTATCAATATCTAGTAAGTTGAATTAAGCAACAACTATACACATGACATTGTACAAATCAGTATAACTTTTATATTTAATTTGGATGGATGAAGTTCACAGAATGAAACCAATACTATAGAAATGAGCAACCCAGTAAGAGTGTGACGCTAGGAGAATGGAACAAGGGTGAAACCTATGATATATCTCACATCATTACAGAAGTCATGAATGGTGTCATGTGAACTACCGAATTATCCCAAACCCAGTGCTACATGCTGAATTCAACTGACAAAAGCACAGTACCAGTGGAGCTGCCCTATGAACCCCAATCACCAATTTAGAGAAGACAGAAAGTAAAGAACATGATCTTAACACTTAACAGATATAAGATATACATTCTGAATCATTTCATTAGGTAACAGAATTCAACTTAGTAGGAAAAATCCACAGGGAAGCTGCTCAAATTGTTCAATCACCCATTTAGATTAACGAGCATGATTTTAACAAAGATATACCAATTAGTAAGGTTAAGCAATGACAGTAAAACTCGAAGGAATCATATTGAAATTGAGCACAAACACTTTGAAACTAATGGTAGTGTTCTCACTTACACTGAATATCGAGCACAGACACTTTGAAACTAATCTCAGTAACAAACTAATTGACTTGGTAAATAACACATATCTAGAAACATATTTATTAACAGGCTCTTTGCAATGCAAAGCAAAACAACATGATTCTAATTAAAAATCAAATGTTGCTTGTGGGCCAAACAAAAAAAAATCATCTGGCGTAAATGTCTGACAATAACTTATCCTGGTAATCTGCATCGAGCTTAAAAAGCAGAAATAGTAAACACGGAAAGTGAGAGTGGCAGATTATGCACAACAATAAAATTTGGTCACTGAATAAAATGCTAATATGCAATACCTCTGCGATGCTAGTTAAATTTTGAACCAAGACATCGTTTATGAGCTGGAGGGAGGCATTCAGAAATTTTACAATGTAACTCAAGATAATATTGATATGGCGAGGTGATTATCATTGGTTTTGGTTGAACAGGGCTACATTTGGATAAATTTTCCAGAAACAATCTTAGGAGAAAAACAAGGAAAAAAAAAAACTCCGTAAACTAAAATCAACTTATATATAAGCTATTTATCAGCAATTTTCTTTTATTAACTTCTTTAATGTACAAGAAAATCCTTTTTTATTTTTTATTTTTTATTTTTTCGGTAAGTTATCCTAGATAAGTTTACCTACAAAGAGTTAAGTGATTGTATGACTCGACAAGCTGGCCACTTGCCCAGTTTACAACCATTACACTGCTCTTTCTAATTTGATTAATCATTATCACAATTACATAGAAGGAATCTTGATTAGAAAAATTCAAGCTTCGACCTAACCAGTATCAAAAGAGGTTGCCTTAGTTCTGTATGCATAAAAGCACAATCCTATTCTATCATAGGAAGGAAAGTTTCCGTAGATTAAATAAAACAAAAACATAGAATACCCAACAACCAAAGTACTTCCCAACGGCACAACACACAAACAAGCAACCACAGTAAAATCGATCATAGACGGAAACCATAGCAGCACAAACTTAAACAGGAGAGACTAAAAAAAACCAAACAAAAGAGCATTCAAATAGCTGACGCATTTCACAACAGGTTAAGAAGACCACATGGTCAACTTAACCAAAAATAACACCAAACTAAACATAACCAAGAAAATTAATCAACTTCACCAAAACCCACAAACCAAAATTTTAAGCACAGACAGTTACACTCAGATTACACACCATCACCACCGGGACCCCACACCAAAGAACACTGCTCTTCATCACTCATCAACAGCTCAATCTTATGCACAAAGACAAGGAAGACCAAGTTGCCAGTAAACCCGATCAAGTGAGAAAAAGCAAAAATTTCAAAGAAAAAACTAATTTTGACACACCCCTAATACTTGAAAAAGCATGAATTAAGAAAACAACAACAACAGCAACAAAAAAGAATTAGACTAGGAACTGAACAGGAAAAGAAAAAAAGAAGAGTACCTTATGAAAGAGAAGGAAAGAGAGGAGGGGCTAGAGGTGATTCATGGAGGATTGAAATTGAGCAGTGGAGATAGTTGTGATGATCACGGAAATTGAAAAGAGGAAGGGAAGGAAGTGAAGGGAAGAGTTTCCGTAGAAGCAGAGAAATGTCTTCCTTCTACTCTTCTGCTTCCTTCTCTGTCGCCGGGAAACCAGAGAGCAAGAGTGAGAGAAATTTTCCCGGAAAATCAAAGGGAGAGAGAGAGAAAAATAAAGAAAGAAAAACAAGACACAGGGGAAAATGATTGGAGGGAAGAAAGACAAGCACATCAAAATTAATAACGTGTTCTTCTTCTTTTTATCATAAAAAAAAAAAAACATATGCAAAATTTGCTGTAAAATATTATTTATTTAGAAAATGGAAGCATAAATAATAAAAACAATTTAAATTTTAAGGACTATATAAAAAAAATTCAGTGTTTAATTTATATCCACAATCAACCAATCAAACATGATTATATATCTAATTTTAAGATAATTATTAAAAATTAACTAATTTAGTATATATAATAGTTGTCATAAAATTCTGTACACTGCCATATGGGATATTTGTTCAGGATTTTATATATTCTTAACTAAAACAATTATATTGAGTATAACTTTTATAAAAAGCAGATAACATTAATTATGTATCATAATATCTTAGTATATGTTTTTTATAAAGTTCGTCCATTTTCATATTTAAATTAAATTTTAATAATAATAATAATATCTTTGGCGTGTGTATTTATATTTTATTCCTAACATTTTGCCACATTGAAATTGTATTTGGCGTCCGTTGACACGAATGCTCAAGATTCAACACTAGCCCAGTTCTCCTGCTTTATTTTTCTATTATCCGATTATTTTTATTTTTATTATTATTATTAAAATTAAAAGTAAGCAAAATATATCGATATAAATTAAATATCGTCTTATTTTGACTTTTTTAAAGGAAAAATATTAAAAATAATTATTTTCTAACATTTTTAAGTGGGTATCTATTAAAAATTACAAAAGAATACAGAATCAGATGAAAAAGAAACGACATTTACTAAAATATGACATGAAACTCATAATTTTGTAAGTTTCAAAAAATTAATTAAATATATTTAAAAAGGTATATTAAAAATAGGTTTGACACATTTCACTCTTGAAGGGTGGATGCAACGCTTTGGTTTGCATGATAATTATCATTTTCTTCGGAGATATTTCTTCAGATTTTTTTATTATTATTTTTTTTCGTTTGTATAGATTTTACATGATGAATGGAAATCATGATTGCTGATATCTCAAATATTCTAAAAATAATAATGAACTAGTTATGGGTGTGCCAAAAATGATAATTAACATTTTTATAGCAAATAAAGTAAGATTGTTTATTATATACATTGTTAAGAACAGAATGGGCACCTTGACCACAATAACTCCCTGTTTGTGAAAAGTTTGGTAGGTTAAATTATCCAAATAGTTTAACTATATAAAAAATAATTTAAATTTAGATTGATGTATTTATGAACTTGAATAAATAAAATATAATAATTTGATGATTAATTTAATATACCTTCAGTCTATCTCAACTCATAAGTTAGAATAATTTAAGCATGTGAATACGTATGTTATAAATAAATAATATATTACTGGCAGAAAGTGCGCGTCAATTTGATAAATATATACAAAATAAGAGAGGAAGTGGGAGGTGTAAGTATCGGTCTTTCATGTTAACAGTATATATGAAATAATTTAAAAGTGATAATTAAATTTATTATGGGATTAAGATTTATATTATATTATATATATATTTATGGTTAGTGTAACGATTTAATTGATAATAGTATTTTGTGGGCGTTACACTCACGATACTATTACCGATCACTATTATCAATTAAACCATAACACTCACGATAAATATATATATATATATATATATATATATATATATATATATATCATAATAATATAATAGATATAATAGATGATTGGATTTTTTAACTATCAATATACTTATTAAATTTTTGTGAATATGACACTTATTGATACTATTACGTATCAATACACTTACTAGAAAATGGTGGTTAATAAATCGTCATCAAAGCACAATTTGTCTTCATTTTCAAAATATAAAACAACGAACTATAGTGAAGCATTAGATTTTAAGAATTCGATGAAGGCTATACAAGAAGAACCGAACAAAGTTTGAAATAATGATATATGGAAGTTTGTTAGTTCACTATAAAACAAGTCAATAGTAGAAGCTAATTGGATCTTTGAATATAAATTTAATGAAAAAGGTAAGGTTATATAAACAAGACAAGACTTCTAGTCAAAGTTTATTCACGATAAAAAGGTATAAACTACATTGAAACTTATGCTTATGTTGCAAGACTATAGGCAATTGTAGTATAAATTTTACTTTCATTTGTTACCTTTAATAAAATGAAGTTGTATCAAATGGATGTAAAATATGCATTAATCAACATTCTAATTAAAGAAGTAGTCTACGTCAGATAATCCTTTGAATTTGAGAGTGTTACTTTTCCAAAACATGCTTTAAAACTCTAAAAAGTTATGTATGATCATGAACTTAGTATGAACATGTACGTTTTTTCTCATAGAAAATAGTTTCATAGAGAAAAATTAGGCACTACTCTATTTTGTAAAGATTACTCCTTTGATTTCCTCATCGATTAAATATATGTTGATGATATTATATTTGGTACTACTAATGAACCTCTATTGAATAATTATTTAAGCTATTGTGTAATGAGTTTGAAATGAGCAAGATGTAGTAATTGAGATTATTATTAGGCCTACAAATTAAACAATCAAATGATGTCATTTACAAACATCAAACCTTGTATATTAATGAGCTACAAAAGGAGTTGAAATTGTTTGATGCTAAAGAAATGAAAAATCCAATACACCCTACAATTAGAGTAGAAAATGAGTCAACGAAGGTAGTCAACAATGTCTACAAGAAAATTATATGGTCCCCTCTATAACTCAATACATCTAGATCAAACATTACATTTTGTTAGAAAGTAATGAATGGCTTTGTTAAAACAAGAAGGGGATGAATTAGTTTTAAAACTGCCTCACAAAAGATTTCATTTCATTCTAAAACAAATTCAGCTTAGAAAACTAGATGCAGTTAAGTTGAGAATCTAGATTGATACATTATTAGAAAGCAATAAAATCCAAAAAAGATCAAGTAGTAGAAAGAACACAAGAAAATTTATCCAGATCCATAGATCCTACACCTAGTCTTAGTTATTCAACCTTAAAATAATCAATTCCATTATCAAAAAATAAGTTCATACAAGACAACATGTAACTAAAAACTTAAAATAACAACATTCAACTCTCAAACATACTTGTTATAGCCGAAAATAGTGGAGTCTGATCAGACAGAACCTTCAAAGTGTTCTTCCTTTTTCCCTGTCATGTGCCCCTCTTTATCCCACCTTTTCTTAGTCTCCTTAGCTTCTTTGTCCCCTTAACGTTCCCTTAATGCCTCTTTAATGCACCATTTTACTCTCTATAATATGTTATCTGACTTGTCTCTTTAATCCCCTTATGTATCATCATGTGGCCTCCTAGGTAGTGTCTAACCTTCATCCTCGTAAAGTATCATATCGCTATTGGGCCGACTAATTGGGCCTATCACTACACAATGCCCTAGTATTTAGCTATTTGGAGCATAAAGGCTAGAAGGAAACCTATTCAAAATGACTTACTCAAAAAAGGTTGACTGGTTGGACCTATCACTACACAACCCCCCAGCCTTTAACTCTTTGGAGAGTAAAGGCTAGAAGGAAAAAATGTTGAAGACAAACACCTTTTGGAAGACCATAATGCTTCTTTTGAGAGAGCACCTTGAAAGCTTGCTCTAGATGCCTAAATAGGTCACTCATTCGTCTTTTGGAGACTAATGCTCAACTAATTGCCTTTTGCGAGATTAATTTCTTGATCAAATTTTTATATTGACAGTTTGATGCTTAACCTTTTGAGAGAATAAATTTCTCGACCAAATTAGAAGTCTGATGCTCAACCAATTGATCGGTATTTAGGAGACTATTTGCTCGACTAATGAGTTGGGAGATTTATTACTCAACCAACATATTGTCATTTGGGAGACTAAAGCTCAACCAATTATGTGTTGGGAGATTGGTTGCTCAACCAACATATTGTCATTTAGGAGACTAGTGTTAGACCAATTATGTGTTGTGAGACTGGTTGCTCAACCAACATATCACCATTTGGGAGACTAATGTAAGACCCGGAAAAATAAAATAGAATAAAGAGAAACACTTAGAAAAAATAATGTCTTGATTAAAATTGTTGATCTATTTAAATTAATTATTTTATTGAATTATGAAATATGAATGATTATTTGAGTGATTTAAGTTATTGTTTTATTTATTTTAATTCGTAATATTATATTTAATATGATATACATGATTTATAAATTTTTGGAGCGCATGAAATCATAAGAAATCATGTACTTCAATGGTTGAAATATATGTTTGAGATGTGCATGGACTTGGGTTTGAGTTTGGTTGGACAACTGTTGGGTGTATTTTATTTATTTGTTACTTTATTTTCTCTCTTTTCCTTTACTATGGAGCCCACATAAGTTTTATATTTTCTCTCTCTTGCGTTAGTTGTTGCAGCAAGTTTAACTTTTCCTTATTTTTTTTCATTGTTGTCAATTTAAAGAAAAGAAAATATGGTTTTATTTTCTCTCCAAAATCATAATTGAAATAGTTAGGTTTAATGCTAGGGTTTTTCAGAAGATAGAGTGATGACTGTTAGGGTATATTAGATAGGTTAAATAAGGTTTGTTTAGGGGTGAGAAAGGGCATAAGGAAAGGAGGGAAGGAAAAGAGGATTGCGAGAAACGGAAAGAAGAAAGAACTAGAGATGAATCGTGAAAGTGAGTAAAGATTGAGAACTGCAAAGTGGGCAACAAACGTGGGCTTGGAAAAACGATTCAGGTAGAGGAAGTTAGATTTTTTTTTCTTTATCTATTGATGATAGATCAATGAAGCTAAACCTAGTTTTCTTTCTTCATATTTTGTTGGTTGTTGAGTTAGAAGAGTTTTATTCCCTTACAGTGTTTCACTTTGGTGTCTTGTGATGCATGGTTTGTTTGTGCAATTGTTATTCTTTTCATTCATGTTCATGTATAGGTCTTAAGGTTTTTTTGGTTGGTGTGGGGTTGTAGTTTTAGTTTTGATGTTGGGTTGCGGCTTTTGGCTCTTTTTCTTTTCCATGGAGTGCAGCGTGGGAGTAGGTTGTTGGTGTAGTTCATGCCATTTCACACGCATGGTTATTGGGGTTCCTTGAAACCTTGTCTTGCTTATATGTATGTTGTATCTGTTGCATGAGATTTTGGTTTTACTTCTTCATGTCTTTGATGCAACCCACGTTTAGGATTAATGGCCAAGTTCCTCCTTTTCTTTTTGGTGCAATTCTCTTCAATATTATAGTATTACATTGTTGTTCACGTTGTGATGTTTGAAAGGGGATCCATAGGTTTAGTTTCTTTTCTTCCAAATGGTAATGTGTTGTGATGGTGGTCGGATAGAGAGAAACCCTTAGGGTTTTTGGAGGCTAATCAAGAGAGAGAATTCCAATGGGTGGGGTCACACATGTTTTGTACCAATATAGCGCCAACCTTTACATAAAAGCAATGTGCATAAATTAGTGTTTTAGGTTTTGCAACTTTAATGTGACAACCATGGCACATATTGACTTAATAGTGTGGAGGTATGGAGGTGAGGACGTGGTGTTACCACGGTTCTTGTGGTTGTGTATGTTTTTTATTACGTTTTGTGGTGGGTTAGTTAGGAGAGTATGGACAGTGTTGAATACAGAAGCATGGTGTAGTGTGTTTGGGGTTCACGGTTTGAAGAGATCATACGTGATTTCAATTTATTTATCCATGCATAAGGTCAAAACCTTCTTAGGTGATGGGACGTTGCTTTGTGGTGGGTCCTCTTGTTCTTTTGTGGGTTAGTTTTCCTTCTAGTTTAGTAAACCAATAACACCTCTTTTGGTGGGCCTGAGATCGAGAATTTGTCCTCTTTTTAACGTTGTTGCAGCTTGGTGTGTAAGGGCTAGATTTTGCCACTTTATGGGTTATTTTCACATGTTTAGTGGAGTGGTAAAATGATCTTGAACCCACATGTGTAATTCCTTTTCTCTTTCCTTCATTGTGTGCATACCATGTAAAGTTATGTTCTTCTCTCTTTGTTTTTGCATCCATGCATCAGGATCTTCTTTTTGGAAGAGAAGTCATAAAACCATCTTTGTGATAGGGCCCATGTGAGGGAAATCAAGTTGTAACCCAATCAAATATTTAGTGCGGTGCATGTGCCGGACAATTAGCCTTATATATAGATATATTAACGTGTTATGGCATTTGTAGTATTGGTGGTTGGTATTATTGTTCACGCATGAGGGTGTGCATGTTGTTTGTGGTTTCGTTCCTATTCGGTCACTTCATGAAGTGAGGTTTTTTTGTAGTTCTCAAATACTTTTTATCCCCATTACATTAGGTGCATAACAATAATAATAATAACAATAATAATAATAATAATAAGAGTTTTTTTGCCTTAGGGTGCGTTCGAAAGCTAACCACGAAAGGGAGAAAGTGCATTTTGGAGTGGTGGGTCCTCTTGGTTACGTTGGTGGTATAGCTAGGAGAGTAAATCAAAAGGTTCTTGGTTGTATGATTTCATTTATTGGGCTTCTATTTATATATTTTATTGTGTTGGTGGTTTGATATGATGATTGTATCATGTAAGGTAGAGGTGAAGACCCTTAGTTGCATTGAACTTGTTGTGTTCTTTTGGGTTAACGATTGTGGTGTTGTTATCTCTTCAACCTTACATATTTTGATAATATCATGTTGGGAGTGTGATTGTGATTATAATGCTTAAGTATATTACTTATATGTGATGTTGAGTATTATTCGAAATGTCTTATTATGCTGAATATCGATTATATATCATTGTTTATGATTAGCTTACCCATATTCGTTTGTGTTGTGTGTGCGATGATTGTATGATGTGTGTGTTATACGGGAGCATATGATATTGCAAATGATTCTGGCATGGAGTAGACTGACGAGAGAAAGGGGTGAACTTGGAATTTATGTTCATTTTTATTAAGTATTTAAATTATGTATTAATGACGGTGTAATTTATTTTCAGTGTCATTGTTATTTAAAATTTTTAGACAATGGATGTTTGAACTACGATTTTTAATAGATTAAATTATGAATTTTTACTTAAGTTCATTTGATCGATAATCGTTTCCGCTAAAAGTGCTCATTTTATAATTTTTCGTGACATCCAAAAATTGGGGTGTTACAACTAATGCTTGACTAATTATGTGTTGGGAGACTAGTTGTTCAACCAACATATTGCCATTTGGAAGACTAATGCTTGACCAATTATGTGTTGGGAGACTGGTTGCTGAATCAACATATTGCCTTTTAGGAGACTAATCGCTCGACCAAATTAGTGTTTGGAGACTGGTTGCTCAACCAACATATTACCTTTTAGGAGACTAATTGTCGACCATATTAGTTGGGATTTGTTTTATGTTTCTCTCGTGAAATTTCTCATTTTTATTCATGCCTCATGAAAAACCTCATCTATACTGAGGAAAGAAGAGTACATTTACAATGAAAATTCTTACTAAAAAAGTAAATTATTATTTATCATATTGAAGAACTTTTCTATAGCTTTTATATGATCATTTGTCTTGTCTGACTTGACCACCATACCATCCATGTATTACACTAGGTCGTTTGACTCCTTGTTGATGGTAACGCTTCACCATCTTCAAAAATTCCTCCTTTAGGAGCCTTTCAATTTGAGTCTTTGACGTGTAACAATTATTCGTATCATATCCATGTGTTTTATGGAAATGACATCGGGCTTACTTATTTGGTCCTATATGCACCTTAGTTTGTGCTGAAAAAGTAGGAGTTTTGCCACATAAATGTTTTTCACCAACTCTCCCTAGAAATGTTTAACTCTGATAATTCTATCTCTCGCCCCCTTTTTTATGTTCCCTTGCTAGTATTTCATGTCTTTCTTTTTTTTTCCAACATTGCCTTTTCAAGTTCGTTTTTATTGTCTATTATATCCCTTCTCCAAAATCGTTCATTTTCTCTCTTTTTCATCATTACCTCCGGCTTAATGTGAGACCTAGCCCTCATCCTCACCTCTGTCATATTCTCCGATTTTCTTTCTACTAAAGACTTTCCAAAATGTCGTACCCTCAACCCCTTGATAAATGCAACTACAAAATTTCCTACATTTGGGGGTGATACCTGCATGGACATTTCACAGAAGCAACCTAAAAAACTTTTTAAAGTCTCTCCTCTTTCTTGCTTTAAATCAAACATGTATCCCACATTAACCAATTTGGGCTTATTAGCCGCAAAATGGTCAATGAACATCTTGAAAATTTCGTCAAAGGATGTTACATTATGCTCTAAAAGGTTGTTGAACCAATCCAGAGTTGTTTCATTCAAGGTGCTCGCAAATATCTTGCACCTGATAGCATCAATTCCGCCACATATTAGTATATGGGCTCGAAACATTTCACATATGTCAATGGGTCCTGATGTCCTATGAACATTTTCACGTTCAGGAACACGTAGTGTTGCGGTATTGGTTCTTGTAGTATATTTTCCACAAATGGTTGAAAGTTTGTCAACTAATCAAGTTTTGGGGAACCTCCACCTCTCCCTTTGTTGTCCTGCAATGTACAAATAGACTCCTCCAGTAGTTGTCAGGATGCCTTATTCTCTTGTCGCAAATATTCCTACTGTCTTTGGTATTCGTCAGCCTTCAATCTGACCACCTCATTATGTCGCCTTAGGGTGGCAATCATTTCCATCAACTACTCCACTATGGGAGGAGTGAACTCTTAACATCCATGTCTCATTTTTACTTATTTATTTTGTTTTCAAATTTGTGACGCATGGCTAGTTTTTACTTGCCCAACGGTGGGCGCCAAAATGTTTAGAAAAAAATGACTAGAGTCTGATCAACCAAAGCATTCAAAGTGTTCTCCCTTTTTTCCCTCATCATGTGCCCCTTTTTATCCTACCTTCCCTTAGTCTCCTCAACTCATTTGTCCCATTAACGCTCCCTTGATGCCTCTCTTAATGCACTTGTTTATTCCCTATTATCCACTATTCGACTTGCCTCTTTAATCCCCTCATCTATCATCATGTGGCATCCTAGACATTGTCTAACCTTCCTCCTTGTAAAATATCCAATCGGTATTGGACTGACTGGTTGGGCTTATCACCACACAACTCCCAACCTTTAGCTTTTTGGAGTGTAAAGACTAGAAGGAAATATGTTCAAAATGACTTACTCAAAAACGAGTCGACTGGTTGGGCATATCACTATAATACTCAAGAGAATATAAAACTCTATTATCCTACAAAAGGATATATGACTTATTAGCTCTTGTTTCAACAATCAACAAACACGGGAAACACTTTATCTAACAGAAAAAATTCGAAAAAATTTACCAATTATTTTACACAATAAAAACAAACACAAATATCTTATTTATCACAACTTTGAAATTCTTTGAAAATATTTAAAAACACTCTTAAATGTATGAAAACACATTTGAAAATCTCAATTCAATTTATTCATAATAATTCCAAATTGTCTTAAAGATTGAGATTTTGCTCTATTTATTGAATTCATAAAATGTTGATAAAAAACAAAAGCTAACACATATATATGATTTATTTGCTCTAATGATTATTATAGCTGTTATATGATTGTTGACCAAGTTGTGATATCTTATGTCTTACTAAATGTGTAATATCATAAAAAAAATTAGGGATCGTTAAAACCTAAACAGACTAATCCTTCAATAATGTACGAGTAATTTACATCCTTGCATTAAGAATTTTGATAATAACAAATATAACAAATAATTGAAATGGTTGTTTCTTAATATAATATTGTGTTAAATGTATACACATAGGGATCTCAACGGGGCGGGTAGGGTACGAGTAGTAGCTCCCCCGTACCCTATCGCAGGATAAATATTCGTCCCGTACCCGTACCCATATCCGTCGGGTATCCGTTATGCGGATACCCGCCTATTTTTTTCATATCCACGAGTACCTGCGGGTATTTACAAAAGTATTTTAATAAACAAATATTTAATCATAATTAGTGCTTGGATCAACAAACCCATTTTCTCCAATTGATTCTTGAAAAAAAACAAATAAAAAATCACTAACAATTTATATTGTAGTTTATTTTTGAATGAAATATTAAAGAAATTATTAACTTCATGAATGTCCACTGTAACATCCCTATTTTTAATATACTGTATTATTTATTTTAAATAAAACGCTTAGAAAAATTATATATTTTTTTTTACTAATGTTTCGTATTTTATTATGATGTAGTTTAAACATTAAAAATATATTTTATCATGATGTAAATTTTACTTATTGAAAATAACAATAAGAATAAAACAAAACAAATATAAT
>Ga0209589_1001789_pt1 | contig 36089 bp, 20 predicted proteins | sample CowpeawhiteBW_FD_187525 | JGI IMG/M metagenome (GOLD analysis project Ga0209589, IMG submission 187525) | Root nodule microbial communities of legume samples collected from California USA - Cow pea white BW (SPAdes) (version 2) | ecosystem: Host-associated > Plants > Roots > Nodule | place: USA...
AATGAAATAAAAAAAAAAAAAAACAGAAGTACACATATAATGTTTTTTTCTACAGACAAACTACAATAAATAAATAAAGATATATATATATATAACGTTAATTATATATAATATAATTAATATGATATAGTAAAATAATAAAATAGTAATTAAAAATAATATATATAAATTAAATGTTAATAAAAAAATAAAAAATATTATTACTATTATTGATAATAAAATTATAATTTATAATAATAATAAAAATAATTAATTTATCTACTAAAAATATCATTTTTGTAATAGATTATTATATTTATCATTTGCAAATTTTTCCTTTATTTGTAACTTTCTTTTCTATAATAAAAAAAATCACTTTTAATTCTCTTCTCCTTGGTTTTATCATTTTTCACTTTCTGAAATCCTCACTGTTTCCTTTACCGAAACAAGTTCTTCATTTTCCACCCACGATAAAAAGAAACATATTATTCCAAATAAAATAAAATAAAAACTAATGATTTCCAAGTAGTGATTAGCGCCAAAAAGGCTGTCGTAAAACTTAAATAGCCACGAAGCTCGATCAGAAATTAATACTACTTTTTTATTTTATTTTATATCAGAAATGGAACCCTAAAAAACCGTGTTGTTTTTCAAGGCCGCTTCAACTTGAAGAGATATATATTTTGGCTACTTCCAAGTTTCACCTGTACGTGAGAGAAGGAAACACAAAATGCAAGAATTAACTGCACCATTTTACATTATGAAACAGATCTTTACTCATAACTATAGGATTAGATGTCCGTAAAAACCTATATAAGTAAATGTTACATGTAAAAGTGCTCCCTACACATTGAATCAATTTGATACTTCTACACCAACTTAGGATGATGACATATTCAGGGGAACAGCAATACGATAGATCGTCCATTGTGAAGTACTACAGCAAAAATTTTCAAATAACTTGGGCAAGATCTACTGCATATCAGCCAGCCGTAGCTCCTACAGATTCAGCAAGTTCTTCCAGAAGTTCCTTTTGCTCCATTGTAGCGCAAGACTGCAAGAAGAAAGAGTTTAAACAAAGCAGAGCAATGATATATGCAAAGCAATTTTATTCACCAAATCATATTAACTCATTAATGGCAAAGTGCGTAGCGTGGCATATCATTTGCATGTAGGTAAACAGTGCAATTTTTTTATGAGTCTACTGTTTATCCTTCTTTACGGTTTGTCAATTATGTTCTCACTATTTTTTATTCTTTCAAAGGTCCAAGCAGAGTGCAGGCCCATGGGTGAGTTGCTTGCCTTTTTTTTTGCTGCAGTTTCCATTCACTTGCAGTGTTTGAAGGTCTAAACAAGTTATTTTTTGGTTAACGTGACTGTGTGAATTTCGGTCAGAGAATCAATGTCGTTCAACAGCATCCACCATCCAGCCATATCCAACCCAAGAGTTTCAATGATTTTGGGGGGTCTCTGAAGCCTTTCAAATTTTCTTGTTGCAAGTCCTTGATTACCAGACCCATTTTCATCTTAATACAAACCTGCGTAATCTAATCATACCAAGAGGAGGAATACTAATAACATACTCTCGGTCTGTCACACTCTTTTGAATACAATTTCTATTATTAGTTGAAATCTATCGAAAATTAAACAATTTTATGGGTCCTAGTTTTTATTTAATGAGTTCTCCTCTGGTAGTTTCAAATGAATTTTAACCATTAATAGGAAGTGTGTTGCTATATCTCCCCTGGTACCTAAGCAAGTACAAGCCACCTCAACAAAGTGCACACGTGTCCGTAAATTAACATACACTACTTTCTAAGCATATTTTCTACACACAGCCAATACACTGGGAAACACAAGAAAAAGTCCATTCCATGTGTTATGTAATATACCTGAACAGCATCTTCTATGTCACCATCAAGAAAAGAGGTAAGCTCATAGTTTGTCTTCAATCTGTGGTCAGTAACCCTGTTGTCCTGATAGGAAAAATTTAAGTGTAAAAAATTGGCACTAAGCAACCTTAGTTTCCTAAAGACAAAATGAAAATTTAACAACACATAGCTATATTCTGTCAAGAAATGCATAATTCTAGTTCGCTGAATCTTATTCACTTCACTAAATGGATATGATGACTATCAAAGATCTTCAAAAATAACTTATTGTTTATTATGTCACGTTTCTCACATGTCTTCTATTTTTCTAACAAAAACTATCAGCATTGTTCAACTAACAATTTATAAAGGGAAAAATTGCCATGAATAAAATTATAAGGAATAGAAATTCATTAAATTTCGGAAGGGGATTGGAGAGACTAATAAGTGAGTGTAGCTATGTTAAAATATATTTAGACCGCAAAATAGAGTACCTTATAATTGTATGTCCGAATTTTTTCTGCTCGTGCACCTGTACCGACCTGTAATTGGAGATAGCGAGGCAAAAAAATTTAACTCAACCACAGTTTGCTCACCCGTGTAGCAAGTAAACCATATAAAATTTAATTCAATCAATATCCCACTTGGATTTAAAATATCAGCACAAGAAGGAGCATACCTGTGATTTCCTTTGATTTCGTAATGACTCTTGTTGTTCCCTTACCTTGATCTCATATCTGTTAAAGGGTATTGTATCATTTTACATGTAACATGCCAAAACAACAGGCTAAAGAGAACACTTGTAAAAATTACACTAGTCAACTCGAGTATTTGGTCAGTTTTTGGCTTCTTGATAATAATATCCTTTAGTTCCTCAAGAATAATTGAACAGAAAGATTGAGATATTTTATCATGTGAACATGTATATAAGAGGAAAAGGGGAATAAAGGTGGAAGACATTTCAGAGATAAACACGACTCTATTCTAAAACCAGACTTCTGAAGTTGGCAAGAAATCAAAAAGCTACATAACAATGTCGTTGCTTACAGTTTTGCTCGGAGCAACTGAAATGCACGATTCTTGTTTTTAAGCTGTGTTCTTTCTTCAGTACAAAAGATGCGGATTCCCGTTGGTTTATGGACGAGATCAATGGCTGTTTCAACCTTATTTACATTCTGACCTGCAACATATCTTTGCATGAGAATTCATGGAGGACTTTATTTCTTGCTCCAAGGAATATAAAGATTGATTACTTCACTAAAAAGGTCTAATGGTCCTAGATATTTACCTCCAGCACCCCCAGAACGTGCAGTTGTCAGTTCAATATCTTTGGGGTCAATTACGACTTCAACTTCATCAGCCTAAGTAGATATTCCAGGTCAATAGATTTAGATATTGTTTTTAAATCTTAAGGGAAGGCATGCATATACTTACTGAATTAGAACGCTAAAAATTAACCTGATTCAAGAACATGAGAATTTAGAGATAAAAAAATTCTGTAGAGCATCAACCTCTAATTACAAAATTAAAGATACTATCAACAATATAGGTAATAAATTCAGACAACACTAAATCTATCTCTATATCTATATTTATATCTATATCTATATCTATACCTATACCTATACCTATACCTATACCTATACCTATACCTATACACACACTTTAGACCTAATCTCGATCCTTATGATTAAGATAGACCGCTATACAGAAGTAATAACTTTTGGAATAAAATGTCAAATTAGAAATAGTCCAAATGCAAAAGACTTTAGACAATTTTTTATTGCTTTCCAACCTATACTTTAGTATCATGAATAATTGATTGCCAAAAGCCATAAATATGTACTCCACCTCTGGCATGATAGCCACTGTTGCAGTAGAAGTGTGTACCCGGCCCTGTGCTTCTGTTAGAGGAACACGTTGAACTCGATGGACGCCAGATTCATATTTCAATTTACTGTAAACACGATTTCCTTTTATCTCCATTACATAAGTTTTGTATCCTCCTTTTTCTGCCTAAAAAAGATCACAAAAAAAATTATACAAATTGCATAAGCAATGAGAAAGTGTTTCTGTTTGAGTTTTTATGAGGAATACCGCAGAGCTTGAGACGAGAGAATACTTCCAAGAATTCCTTTCACTATATCTTTCATACATTCGGACCTGATTCAACACAAAACATCATCAGAATATGCTTATAATTGAACTTCACGTTGATGGTTCCTTCATTTGAACCACAATAATAAAAAAGTCGCAGTGCCAGTTAAACAATTCATAAATTGTCCAATAATAGATTTGTCATTTGTTACATGTGTGAGCACTTTAAGCATTCCACATGGATTAAACTCGGAAAGGACAAATGTAACCATGTACCTACAAGATCACCAGCCCATATTCCAGCCTCGTCACCACCAGTGCCTGCTCTTACTGCAGAAGTGAATGAAGATAAAAAATCCTTAGAGCTAGAAAAGTACATGAAGAAAACAATGTATTGATATGTTAAGCTTCGCTATCCAGAATTGTGGAGTGCAACTTCAGTGTACATGATGGAAGAAGCCAAAATTAGGCACTATGTTATGCATATAAATCATTCAGAAAGATATAAATTATCTTTACGTCCTTGGCACATGTCTCTCCCATGATGCATGAAACACTCAACTAAGCGATAAAGTAAAATCATTGAGCTACAACAATATAAAGAAAGGGAGTATGTACCTTCAATCATTATGTTTCTAGCATCCAGAGGATCACTGGGAAGCAGTAACACCTATCATTATGTAGGAAAAAATTAAGAGGTTTCAAAATACCAAAAGTGAAGAAGTAGAAAGAGAAGTTCAAAAACTCAAGATAGCCAATGGCAAAAGTGGTTACAAATAATGAAAAATATTAAGAAGAGGAGATTCCTATCAATGTTTTGAAAATCAAGGAATCAAACTCATGAGTCACGATACCCAGTAACAAAAGATGAGTACACAGTATGGGAGTGATGAAAGCAAGTCACAATTACTGTCATTGTTTTGAAATTCCTACTAATTCAACGTTTTGGATTGATGATTGTTACCGCATTGGAATTGAACTAGAAGAAGCAAACAAAAACAAACTTTCAAGTGAAAATACTGTATCCCCCAAGACAATACATTACTAGAAGAAAATCTCACGATGAACATATAAAACAGACTTAGAATTTAGTAATTCAGACTTTGGACACTAAAACACAAGTCAAAAGCACGACAGAATATGACTTGAAAAAAGCTGCAGCTTGCAATGCAATTACAATGTTAAAAACAAAACAAACCTTAAGCTGGTCCTCAAGCTCAGCGAGTTGCTTGGACAACGAGTCGATTTCATAAGATATCATCTCCACCATATCCTCGTCATTTCCACCGTCCTTCGCTAAAGCTAAACAACAATAGTTCAAAAGAAAACAAAAATCGATATCATTCAGCCTTCAACTTCGAGTACCTAACCAAAGAGAGAAAAGTTCAGCAAACCTTTGGTTTCTTCTAGAAGCTTCTCACAGTCCTTAAATTTCCTATAGACGGAAACAACCTGCACAACAATTAACATTACACAGTTTCGTCAACACGTAAGGTTTAATTTCCATGCATATGTGTAAATAGTAATATAAATTGTACCACCTCATCAAGTTCCGACACTGATTGTGCTAGCTTCTGATACTCCTTTGGATCAGACACAATGTCTGGATCAGCAAGCTTGACCTGCAATTTCATCTATGCCATCAAGTCCATCACAGAAAATGGAAGCATAATAGCGCGTAGTGTCAGTCATACATACCGATAATTCTTTCCAGGTTTTCTCAGCAGAATCCAACTTCGTTATCAGATACGGTTCCTGCAGTTCAACGGTAATAAGAAAAAAAAAATACATATTCAATTCGACAAGTTGTTGTATTTCAATTATTTTAGCGACTTACCGCCATGCAAACGATTCTTGGATGTGTGAGTTTGGTAGCGACGCGGCTGAATGCTGAACGGCGTCGCATAGGGAGTAGGTCGCGGCGCGTGACGCATATTCGAGCTGTGAAACTCGCCGTTAAGCTATTCATGGCCACAGAGTGACTGGATAGAGAAGGGAAGGGCGCGTACATTAGTGCAGAGTGGTTATTGGCGTTGGTGTTTGGATGAGATGAGGCACTGATTCTGTTGGGTTCTTTTTGTTGGGCTCTGTAATCAAATTTATCAGGCCTAAAATGGATTGGGTTTAGCATTTGGTATATTGGCAGAAGAGTTTCTTCCTGCACCCCATTATTTTCTTCCTGCACCCCAATTTTTGCAAGGGTAAACCCAGATATTAAAAGCGGATAAACATATTAATTCACTTGTATCTTTTTTGGGTTAAATATGTTTTTAGTTTTTCAAAGTTCGGTGAAATTTAAAATTAGTCGCTCTTTAAAAATTTTGACCAATTTAGTCATTCACTTTTAAAAATGTACGAGTTTTGTCTTTTTAACCAAATTTTTTAAAGTTTATCTGACATTTTAAGCATATCTCATGATAGTATTTGAATTGTTTATACCATTTGATATATTTTCGTTCCAATGTTAACTCAAGTATTATCATAAAATGCATTTAAAATGTCAAATAAACTTAATAAAATTTGGTAAGAAAAACTAAATCCACGCATTTCTAATAATGAATGACTAAAGTTTCAAAATTCACTGAAACTTGTATTTTACGAGGAAAAAACATATTAACCCTATTTTTTCTGTATTTTATGTTCACCTAGTTAATTATTATCTTTTATGATAAAATGAACAACCATGTTACTTGTATTTTTTGGGGCTATTCCAATAAAAATATAATTAATTGAAATAAGACAGGTAACTAAACATTGTTTCCAGACTGAGAAACATAAGTGATTACTTATTTCATCAAGGATAAGGAGTCAAATACCTAAATTAACTTTGAACAAAACCCGACAAGTTTAATAATATTTTTAAATATGTCTCAAATTAGAAGGACATTAGAAGCTTCTCAATGAATTCAAATAGATGTTGGCATATTATACTATATGAATTTATAGGTTTTTTTTATGCAATTGATCCTATTTTGGGATGTTTAAACCCTAAACTATGGTTAACTTCTTTGAAACTAATTATTAGGTTACATTAGTTTTTGTTTGGTTTGCTTTTTTTACGGGTTAATGTTTTGTCATTACGTTTTCCCCTTCCCTTTTCAATTAAATGCTAAGTTTCTAATGATAGTGTTTTTATATATTGACTTTCCCATATACTCTTGACTTTAAGTTTGCCTTTGAAATGACTAAAAAAAGGTAGTTTTGTAGTGAAATTGTTATTATTAAAAAATCACTAATACTTTTAAATATCAGATATTTGAGTTGATGATGTTTTACTGATTCTGTTGCTATGATTCTCATTACTAAAGTGATGAGATTGCGAAAAAAAAAATGCCTAAAGAAACATGTATTTATTAATGTTTATTCTTCTAATTTATGTTATACTTTTTTGAGAATGATGACACTGATGTTAATGATTAATTAAATAATTGATGGAGGATCCGATTTGGTAAATTAGTTGAATGTTTAATTAGTCCCGTTGCGCATGCTTATATTACAATAATGATGTCGACTTCTTTATATTTGATTTTACAAAAAAAAAAAATATTTCACACTGATATTTTGCTATGTAGTTTTATTTCGATTTTAGTTTAAAATTGTTTTTTATTTTGAATTTATATTTTAAACAACATTACATAAAGGTGTTTTATATCAGAAAGCATAGCGATAAAAAACTTGAAAACATAAGCAATACTATTTTTCTTTTTTCTAGATAAATCATCTAAACTTTAATCTTTTAGTTAATTTGACATGATAAAATTCCAACAATAAATATATTGTCCCGTTTGAGTAAGAATTATGCAGTTAAATTATATAATTTTAAATTTTGATATAATGAATAAATTATAAAATAGAATAGAAAATTAAATAGTGATATATCCTAACTAAAAACGTTAAGAAAAAAAAGCATACAAAATTGCAACTACTCACCACTATATAAACTACTTATGCAATGATAATTAACATTAATTATGTTAACAATATTTTAGTTAAATTAGGTAACAGCAAACTTTACTATTTGCGTGTAGAATAAACTATATTTATTTTAAAATTTTAAATTAAAATATATGATATTATATAGGTTTAATTATATTTTGAGTGTATGATAAATTTAAGATTTTTTAATGAAATTTTATTAAATTTGTGTGGTCTATTGAATTCTCAAACTTAAAAAAAAAATGATATTATGTAAGTTTAATTATTTTTTGAGTATTTGATAAATTTAAGAATTTTTAATTGAGTTATATTAAATTTGTGTGGTTTATTGAGTTCTCAAACTTTAAAAAAATATGATATTATATAAGTTTAATTATGTTTTGAGTATTTGATAAATTTGAGAATTTTTAATTAAGTTCTATTAAATTTTTGTGATCTACTGAGTCCTCAAACTTTTAAAAAACGCGATATTATATAAGTTTAATTATGTTTTGAGAATTTGATAAATTTGAGAATTTTTAATTGAGTTCTATTAAATTTGTGTGGTCTATTAAGCCCTCAGACTTTTAAAACTTTTTAAGAGTTTGCGGTTAGATTTTATGGTTAATTGTTAGTTGTTGATGGATAGTTAAACTCATTTTGTAAGGGGTACCCATGCAAAGGGTATGAATTTTTATATGCATGAGAGTGAAGTAGGTGAAATATAATCCCAACAATATTATTTCATATCATATCTCATTTTTTTTTTCATCGTCTAAGCATTTTAACTACCAAAGTTCATATTTGCTTGTTTAAGCACACATTTATTTTATTGCATATAATCTCAAATTGTGGATTTATTCTTAAGCTAAAGTAGTTATTAATTGCACAATTATTTGATATTACACCAGTCTTTGGGGAAACGAAATCCTAGTCTTATCGATCACTACTTCCACGACTTGGTATGTTTGATGTTTGTCAGAGTTTTAACAACCCATGGGGGATGAGTACGGGTACTAGTATGTCAACGAGGCGAGTATGAATATCATAGTATCCATACTTGTTGATACCCGTACCCGATATACTCTTATTTAAATTTAAAGAAATTAAAAACAAAACATACTAAATATTAACACATTGATCTTGAATGGTTATTTGATATTAATTGGATTTAAAATACAATCTTTCTTTGTCTTGTTTGTAATCTTTTATTCAACATATTTAGATGAGTTATTTGAAATTTGTTTGAAAATTTATTAATGTCATGTATTGTATTTCATTTGAATTTATGGTTAAAATATATTGTTAAATATCTCTTTTTGTAAATACTTGCGAGTACCCATGGATAGTCGTGAACATTAAAAAATATGCGAGTACTCATACCCGAATATGGGGATAGGTATGTGGCAGATATTTATTCAGTGGGTAAGGTACAAGAGAACAATTATCCGTACTCTAACTGCCCCATTGACATCCTTACTCGTGAGCCAACTCAATTCACCACGAATTCGAGTCAGACCGAGTTGAAAAATAAATAAAAAAAATTAGGCAAAAATGGACAGAAAACCCTTAACTCATGGATTATGGAGAATCGAGTCACGTTTGACTCACTTAATCCACAACCCACTTATTTTTTTAAAAACTTTTTTTGTTCTGAACATGAAAAAAAACTTTGATTTCATTCTATTTATCCGCGTTTTTTTATATCTTAGATCCTTCAAATATCTAAAAAATGACAAAATTATTTTTATCTTACAAATTTAAATATTTAAAAATATTTTTTATTTTTTAATAAATTAGTAAGTTAACCTACATAATCTACCAATTTCTAACGAATTAAATTAAATTATGAAATTTATCAAAAAAATGATACAAATTAAACTAAATCAGTTTAACTTAACTTGTGAACTGATCCTTATGAATCGGGTTGACTCACATCTTATATTATACCTTATATCGGTCGGATGAGTTTGAGCCTTCTGATAAGTTATTATAATGTATATGTTAATATTTTTGTTTACATATTGTACAGCAACCAGAAGGAAAGTTAAACGTATGTGAAGTATTTTGATTGTTCAGAGAGGCAAACGGAGGGTAGTGAGCTAATAATGGAAGCAAAAGGTGAATGGTAGAAGGTTACCTGCATATATGGAATGTGAAGTGTGTGTCCCCACTCCTCACAACTCTTGATTAAAAGGGTAGGCTCCAATACTGCTACTGCTCCTGCACATCATCATGTCTTCATCCTCTTTCCACACTCCACTCATGTCTAATCATACATACCCCTCTTTCAATATATTTTTTTGTTTTTTATCACTTTTTCCACTCATCTCTAACAATTTAATCTATGCATTTCTGCAGAGACAACCAAGTTTTTTATCCTCGTATCTTACAAAACTGACATATTCAGCTTGTTAGATCTATCTTAACACCACAGTTATAATCAATATTAATGTATAATTCTTTTTATTTAAGAGTATATTATAAGTTCAAACCACAATTCAGTTGTTATATGATTTATTTAGTTTTTATCATAAAACAATTGATGTTACATGTAATAATTTCTTTCTCAGACTGTGTTCATTTGGAGAAGAATAATTGAGAGAAAGTGAATAGATGGGTTTGAATTGATTTAAGAGTAAATTTTGTGTTGTTTTTTTTAAGGGATTTAAAAGTGACAGTGAGTAAATTTAGAAGTAATTTTTGTAAAAATTTGTGAAAGATTTGATTGATGTGATATATTAAAAAATATGCTTTAATAAAAGTAATAATGAGATTATCATTTTGTCCTTAGTTTAATAAGTATTATAAATTAATCTTTGTGTGAGTAAATTTATTTTCATATTTTTTTAAACACTACAAATGAAAATAAATAAATAAAATTTATACACAAAAAAAAAAATCAAAAACTGTTACGAAACCAAACAGGATTGGATCTGCATTATGTGGATCGAATCCTCAAAACTGCCTATCTAATCCATGCTAACGTGATCGAATCTCAACATCCCGTATCCGATCCATGCACATGAGAGAGAGGAGAGGATAAATTTATAATAGCGCAACTCAATCCTATCAAATCAGTTCATAATAGAGGAGATTGCTAACTAATCCTCTGAATCCCTCTATTCATCGTTATGTCATCTGCATAAAATCTCGTAAACGAATATCATATTAACTCTAATTTTTATCTTCGCAAATATACTCTCCTTAAAATGAACACAACATCAATAATTATTTTACTTGAAATCCTACTTGAATTCTCACCACATGCAACACAGCTCCAACTTTCTATGAATCAAATGAGTCTCACGAACTCATTGTTTAATTTTTCTCCACTTAATATTTTTGAAAAACCAATCCATTATGTTACATTTCGTATGTTTTCTAAACTATTTTATTAATTAAACAAGAGGACAAATTATAATATGGAAAACATAAGTAAAGGTACTTTTAAGTTTGGGAAAGGAAGAAGAAAAAGGTTTAGTTTGACAGGAGTGAGGAGTAATTTTATTGTTGGAGAAATCCAAAGACAGATGGATACGGGGTTTCCTATGTCTCACGTCTCGGTACAGGAATCAAATCAAATATGCGTAAATCATCAAATATCTCTTTTCATTAAATTAAATTTTCAGTAGAGGGAGAAAAAACTAAAAACAAATTATACTTTTTTTTAATTCATTTCACAAAAAGATAAAAAACCACTACATCATAATTGTGCTTTGCAGTGACGGAGCTTCTTGGGGCTAAGAGATGTCATGGTCCCCAAATTTTGAAATTATGTGTATTGTAATAATATGAAATCTAAAGTAATAAAGGAAAATGTAAAAATCGGATGTTTTAATTTCTCCTACTTACAACGTTTGTCTTCACCTTATTAAATTAAATCAGATGGATTTTCATTCTTTTACATATATATATATATATATATAATTGTTTATAATTATAATTATCATTCAATTTTATATTATTTTGACTTTTCTAATATTATTCTTCAAGATCTACCACCAATACTTTGAAACTAACTATGAAGGTTCCATACACCATTGTCCACTTGATCGGTGGATTTTTTCGAGTTTATTGAGTATAAATAATTTTGTATTCACTTTTATTTATTTTTCAGGGGTGTAAGAAAAGTATTATTTTCATAAAAAGATAAAAATGTGAATATTTATTGCTTTCAATGTAATATTTATTACTTTTAAATATTCATAGATAAAATTTGTGACAAATAATAAGTACTCATAGGTATTTATTTCATGCGGGTAGTGTGGATAGCAAGTATTTTAATACATATTTATAAATGGGTTGAATATATATGTGATACTACTGGTACATGTGGATTTTCGTTACTTGTAAAAAATTAAAATTAAAATTATATTTTATTAAGTTAAATTAATTATAATTAAAATTAAAATTAAAATTTAATTTATATTATATTTTTTATTTAAAAATTTTATAATATATATTTTTTTTTCTAAATATTCATAAATATGCAAGTATTCATGAATATCCGTGGATTTTAAAAAGTTTTAAGATATTTTTTAAATGTATATTAGTCCATTAAAAGAACGGATGGATAACAGATAAACATCTTTTACTACAAGTCAGGTAACAAATAAACACTATTATTATCTTATCTCACTGTTGTTATACCTAAATATAGCCCTAAAGGATTAAATATGTTTTTGGTTTCTCAAGTTTCAGTGAAATTTGGAATTAGTACCTTTTCAAAACTTTTGACCAATTTAGTATTTTTAACTAAATTTTGTTAAGTTTATCTGATGTTTCAAGCGCATTTCATGATAGTATTTGAATTGTTTACACTATTTGACACATTTCCGCTTTAATGCTAACTCAAATATTATTATAAAAATGCGTTTAAAATGTCAAATCTTAACAAAATTTGATAAGAAGGATTAAATTCACGCATTTATATAAATGAGTGACTGAATTGATATAAAATTTTGAAAAATAACTAATTTTAAAATTCACTAAAATTTGAGAGAAAAAAAAAAACATATTTAGCCCGAAGAAAAACATATTTAGCCCATCCCTAAATGTGTTCCCTCAAAATAATACAAAATGTAATAACCTTCTCGGTCACGTATTAAAATACCTAAAAATCAAACTTTCTTTAAAAAATAAAAATGAAATGATCAAATCCAGACTGATCCCTAACACCGGTTCTTTCAATTTGCCATTAATTAGTTTTCAAAATTGTTAAAATTAAACACAAGCATACTATTCATGTAACACCTGAAACAGTTCCAACGAAGGAAACCGTGTCCTAATATTACAAAACAAATTAATAAAATATCATAAATTTAATATATTATTTTCTTCTGCTGATTACCACATGGAATGTATTCAGACATTGGACAAAATAAATGGATGGTTTCATGATGGCCACCAGATGTACGCAGCCAAAGATCATGATTCATCCAACACTTGTCGCTTCATATATATTTTTATTCAAACAACTTTTCAATAACTCTTCTTTTCATATATTTTTTTTAAACATATTCCACAATAAACCTTAAATAACTTTAATATTTTTAATGTGCTAAATCATTTTTCATTGATGATATAATAAATATTTTAATAAAGCTATTTTATTTTTTAGTACGATCTTCAATTGTTATTGCATTTAATAAGCTAGCTCCAATCATACACGTCTATTCACGTCAAATAACTATTCCTTTGCCTCCGAGTTAATCTTAATATATCGGACTTTTGATAAAAGAATTTTCTTCTACGAATTCTTATATACTTAATATATTTTCTTTTTGTGAATCGTGAGTCATAGATAAAGTTGTATGTACTACGAATTACACTTTATCTAATATCATTTTAAAAATAGTCTTTACTCACGATTCTACTTTCAAATTTGAATCTTAATATTAACTATATTTATAAATTAACAGTAAAATAATTTTGTTAATACAGTAGTATTAGATAAAAAAAGAAAAAAAAACTATAGATGCTAAGAAAATATTTTTAATGTATTTTTTTGTACTAATTTAATTGATCGAAAATTACTACCTTCATTCCTTTTTGTTTTTATTTAGTTATCGGTAAGACAATATTAATAACGGTTTTCTTATTATTTAGTTAATAGTTTATTGTGAAGTATATAATAAATAAAATCATATAATTACTTTATCACGATAAAAAACAATTAAAATGGGGATAGAATTTGTGTGGATTTTTCGTTCTTATTTCATGAGTTTCATTTGTTATTTTTTTTTGTTTTTAAAAAATTATAAACGAAAATAAAAATATATTAAAAGAAGGACAATTATATTTTGACTATTAAATCTTGACAACTTTATCTTATAACATGATGTATAATTTCTAAGTGGTTTTGAAATATTGAGAATGAGAAAATAAAAAAAATGAAAAAATACTTAGAAGATATCAGCTAAGGTGTAAGAGAAAATTGTCAAAATTTAATAGTTAAAATATATTTTCGATAAAAGAAATGTGTTAAAAGATTACATTACATTGATCAGTGTACTATAGTTAGCTACTACCAGGTATCGCATTATAACATGCAATCCTACTCAACCTTTTAATCCAACTTTAGCAAGCTTTACACATAATATACTTGGTTATTCTATGCCATTCTTTACGTGAATATCTTTAGCTACTATGTCATCATCATCACAATTCATAAAAGCATGTCACACTTGTGGATTCCTGCAATTTTCTTAAGCCAAAAACCATGTAAAGAAAAGCGAAGACCACTTATACCTTTCACCGAAAAGTGCAAGCACACTGCGTTTACCTTCATTTAAGATTATAAAGTATGTTTCCAAGTCATATTCTCCATCCTTTAGGCCTGCATGGCTTCATGTGACTTACACTTCACTTCAACTTTCTGCTCTCACACAAGATGAAATTAAGAGCCTCATGAAGTGGTCCTAACTCAACAAACACTCTGTCTCACCACACAGTTTCACTTCCTTTCTTTCGCTTCATCACTATTCCAAGAGTATCCCTCATGGGAGTGGTAACTGTTGCTGAATTGAAGCCCAGCATTTCAGGAAAAAGGACCTTTCGTCCAAGCTCAAGCATAAGACATGCCACCGAATGGTAATGTTTTAATTCACACCATGTTTTTGCTGCATCAGTGTTGATTGCAACCGTACATGCTCTAGCATTTAGATTCATTAATGAGGGCCTTCTGCATAATTCAGTGTCTCTTTCAAGTGGTTTCGAGTTCAACGATGAAAGTAGGTTCAGATGGAAAAAGTAGCTGATGCAAGTTTCAATCTTGTAAAATTTTCTTATCTAACAAAGTCACGGGATTGTCCAAATTTATGGTAGAAAACAACACTTCTTGGATATGGTGGAATGGGTTAAAACATTGGTAGATAAAGATGTAACATTGACCATGATGTAGTGTTTCACCCACCTGACAGCGGTATGGCGCTGCATGGTGAATATTCAGATCTCATCTGCTGTCACCAATGTGAACGACAATTAATTTTGTCTGTCAATTATTCTCGTGCTTTTGTTATCTTTAGGCCCTAAGATGATGTAATTGGAGCTCACCGACTATGGGAAAAATGAAAACCCTTTTGGCTGCACATAGATCAGGACAGGTGTTAACATCACAAGCCCGTGGCTCCAAAATTGAGTTTCTACTTCTTATCTTAGATGTGTTCAATGATTTGCATTCATGGGTTCCACTACAGTGACACAACCATTTAACTCTTAAATATCAATTTGACTTTAAACTCTTGTAAACATGCTGTGTCTGCAGTGGTGTGTCTATTTATAGTCTTGCACAAATTCTGTATTTATTGAGTTGGGGCCATTCACGCCTAAAACTTTGACATTGGAAGATTAAGTTGTCTCTTGGGTTGTAGAGAGCACATGGCTTGAGTTCCAATTGTTACATTAAATTGCAAACAAACATTCTGGTGGAGGTTATTTCATGGTCTTTCATAATTTAACTTTGGTAATGTGTATGTATGCCTGCAGCTGCAGCTGTAGTTTTTGCTTTATGTTGAATTTTCCAGGTTCTATGTTATGTAGTGATTCAGCCAGATTTGATTTTTATAGGCCAATATCTGACGTCTCTAGTGATCTCACCATCGAAGTAGGAGCATCAGCTTTCGCACTTCACAAGGTAAAGAAAACTATCTGCTATTCTGATAAGAGGTTTAGTATTCTTCATGGTCTTCTTTGGTTGAGAATCTTAAGAGTTCATGAATGTTTGACAATTTTATGGGTTGATTATTACTTTTATTTTCATTTTGCTATCAAACATACATAACCAATCTCATGTTCGAATGTTTTTAATGTATGCATTGTAAGCATCATGCCCAACCTTAGTGCACTAGCACACTACGGCTGGTAAGTGGTAACAGAATCATGAACATAATGCTGCATGGATTTGTTGGGCTGATATGGTATGGTTTCTTCATTGTCTCTTTGCATGACTTAGTCTAAAAAGAGAAGAAGAAAAAGAAAGAAAAATAACAAAAGTGTAATTTTTCTGTACCATGAGAAACAGAAGAATTAAGATTTTCCGTTCCACTGTGTACTGAGTGTACCAACTTTTCCACTAGTTTCCTCTTGTTTCTCGAAGTGGAAGAATTCGGAAGCTGCTGTTAGAAGCAAAAGATTCAAAAGTTTTACGCATAAGTCTCCCAAGTGTGCCAGGTGGAGCAGAGGCATTTGAGCTAGCTGCCAAATTTTGCTATGGAATCAATGTTGAGTTCACTCTCTCAAATGTTGCCTTGCTACGTTGCACGGCTCATTTTCTCGAAATGACCGAAGAATTCGCAGAAAAAAACTTAGAATCCAGAGTTGAAGCATACCTTAGGGATACAGTTCTACCTAACATATCAAGCACAGTGTATGTTCTTCACAGTTGTGAGGCCCTTCTTCCAATGTCAGAGGAAATAAACCTAGTTAATAAACTAATCAATGCAATTGCGAACAACGCGTGCAAAGAGCAGCTTACATCTGGTTTACTAAAACTTGATCACACTTTCCCATCCAAAACCACACCATCCATGGAGCCAGAAACACCCGCAGATTGGTGGGGGAAGTCTTTCAATGTTCTCAGTCTTGAGTTCTTCCAAAGAGTTGTATCTGTTGTGAAGTCAAAGGGACTGAAACAGGACATGATCAGCAAGATCTTGATGAACTATGCACATGGTTCTCTTCAGGGGGTTGGTGTTAGAGATCCCCAAGTGGTGAAAGGAAGTCTTCATGACATGGAATTGCAAAAGAAACAAAGGGTCGTCGTTGAAACCATTGTTGGCTTACTCCCAACTCACTCAAGGAAAAACCCTGTTCCAATGGGATTCCTCTCAAGTTTGTTGAAAGCTGCAATAGCAGCACCTGCATCAACTCATTGCAAATCTGATTTGGAGAGGCGAATTAGTCTTCAACTAGACCAGGCAATTCTCGAAGACATCTTAATCCCAACAAACTCACCTCAAAACACCCACAACACCATGTATGACACTGACTCAATTCTGAGGATCTTTTCTATTTATCTAAACATGGACCAAGAGGATGGAGAAGATAGTGATAACTACATTGACGAAAGCCAAATGGTGTATGATTACGACAGCCCTGGATCTCCAAAACAAAGCTCAATTATAAAGGTATCGAAATTGCTGGACAATTATCTCGCTGAAGTAGCTCTAGACTCAAACTTGTCGCCTTCAAAATTCACAGCACTTGCAGAACTACTTCCAGATCATGCCCGTGTTGCAAGTGACGGACTCTATAGAGCTGTTGACATCTTCCTTAAGGTGAAAATAACTCCCATCCTGTTTAAGCTTTCAAAAAAGACTTAAATTTATGCAATATATGATATGTTATTGTTGGTTGTGATCACCAATTTTGTTTGGTTATGATGTAGGTTCATCCAAACATGAAGGACTCAGAGAGATACCGGTTATGCAAAACCATTGATTGTCAGAAACTGTCTCAAGAAGCATGCAGCCATGCAGCACAGAATGAAAGGCTACCAGTGCAGATGGTGGTTCAAGTGCTTTACTTTGAGCAAATGAGGCTTCGCAACGCCATGAATGGAGGGCACAACCAATTCTTCTTTGGCCAGTTTCCTCACCGTTCAGGAAGCGGTGCAGGGAGTGGAGCCATTTCCCCGAGAGATAACTATGCATCAGTGAGAAGAGAGAACAGAGAACTGAAGCTTGAAGTAGCAAGAATGAGAATGAGGCTCACTGACTTGGAGAAAGACCACGTGTCTATGAAGCAGGAGCTCGTTAAGTCTCACCCTGCCAACAAGTTGTTCAAATCATTCACCAGAAAGCTGAGCAAGCTCAATGCTCTATTCAGGATAAATAGCATTAAGCCAATTGGTGGCAAGGCTAGTTCAGAAACTCGCTTCCCTTTTCCAAAGCGAAGACGCCACTCTGTTTCATAACTTTATTCAAACACGTAATATGCCATATATGCAACAATTCATGTACAGTATGCGTAAAAACATTGTAGTAATGCGTAATGCACGGAGTGATTGAGTCTATTTTCCAGTCAACAGGTTTTTGAGTTATGTTGCTGACTATCTACTGTGTTCAGTACTATCATTACCCTTCTGAGAAACTCAATATCAGAATTTTAGTATACAAACGCTTTCTGAGAACTGAAATGTTACTGAGACATCAATTTTTTTGGGTAGTAATTAGCAAGCAAAAGAAATTGTTATCACTTGAGTAAGTGTGATGGCATAGGATACCATAATTATTAGGATGAACCAAGGAATGAAAAAAGGAACGAAAAGTAATAAACAGGAAACAGACAAGCGAAGATTCATTTTACTGTCGGGTATAATTGGCTAGGGTGAAAAACATGTAAACTGTAATAATTATTTCCAACTTCATTTTTACACGCAACAATGTTACAAAAAGGACCATTTTTTTTATTTATGATATTTGGTACGGAACTTCTATACAAAATTACTTTATTTATTCTCTTCTACTTGCCTTTCTTCTAAATTTATATTGTTACAGATAATTCTCCAAATTTATTTCAACGTGTTCCATTTATTTTTTTTAAGTTTCAAATTCTCTATTCTCTCAAATCTCATTTATTTCTCTCTTTACCGGATTACTTAACTCATTTCTTAAATTTATATTTCTTAAAAAATATCTTAACTTTAAACAAAATAAATATGTATTAAAAAACATATTAAATTAGAATTAATATACTATAATTATTACAATAGTTAAATTACAACTCAATAAAATACACTAATAGGAAGACACTAGTAACCATTTTTCTTATTTTAACTGCTAAGTCCATATCCTATTGGGCCATCGTGTTGCGCGTTGGAAGCCCAATAGGGGTCAGGCCCTGTCTGTGCAAAGCCGATACGACGCCGTTCTTATCCAAACAGTCTTGGATTTGGATCCTGCACCGTCTTCTGGTGCAGTGTGTGAACGATGACTGTGAGGTTGTCTATGGCAGGGGTTCGGAGCTCGTTGCCCTTTTCGGCGCTAATACGGTGACTAACCCATCTTCTTCTCCGCTATTCTTCGCTTTCTAGTGATATAAAATATCATCACTTGCCTTTTTTCCCCTTAAAAAAATTATTAGGGTTCCTCTCCATTAACGTCGATTTATTCCTCTGTGTTTGTGACAGACAAGTTGAGCAAGAAATGGAAACTGTTATTAAGGTGCTGCAGCCTGGACCCTTGGGAATCATAGAGCACAAGTTTTCTGCTGACGAAATTCGTAAGGCTAATGCCACGGTTTCAAAAGCAGTGATCAATTGGCGAAGGAATGCAAGCCTCGAAGACAATAATCACATTTTGAAAGACTACATTCACAAGTGAAGTAAATTTTAGTTTCTTTGGTGGCTATTTCTGTTTAGATATGTGATCTTTATTTAGATGTTTGATGTTGTAAATGCTGGTTACTTGATTATAAATTATATGAAATTATTTAATTATGTTTACGATAATATTCTTTTTATCATCATGTTTACGATGATATGATGATGTGGAGTGTGGATTGACTTGCATTATTTTGTTGTTGGAGATGCTACACATTGCAACTTTGCAAGTGATTCCATTTCATCTGCGTAGGCGACGAAAATGATTTATCTTGCTTTTTGACAATCTGCTCAGGTTGGGTGTCAGCGTTGTCTTTTCATGTCACTTTTTTACATAATCTCTTCTACGAAGATTAAAAATGTGTATATTTGAGGTACTTTAATTAGTTATGAAAGCTATGTTTCTTGAATAATAGAGAAATAAATAAATAAGTTGGATTTGATTCATCTGCAATGAGCAAGTGTAAAGTAAGAAATAGTAGCTGATGAGGCGATCAATAATTGATTTTCTTTTATGTTGGAAAGGTATGAAGTATTAACAGTTAGTTTTCTTATTAACGACTGGAATTATTTTGTTTCTTTTTTAAGTGTGCTGTCAGTTCCTTCGAGAGAAACTAAATACAAGTAAGTTATGTCTCAATATCCCTTTTCTGGTGATCCCTATCTTTTGCAAATTCATTTATTGGTTGCCCAGTTTCTGAATTGTATTTACTATTTGTTAAGGATAAAGATAAGATGCAAGAGAAAGTTTTGTTTGTTTGTGTTTTTGGCCCTCATACTTTTCTATGTACTCTAACTAACACTCTCCTCCCTTTTTACCGAATTGATAAGTACTGACCTTTTACACGGAATGGGCTATGAGTCAATTATGGGTAGGCCTTGAACCTTACTTGAGTTTGATTTTGGCCATTGTGTCAAAATTTAAGTGTTTAGGTATTTTACATTTGACTGGAAAGAAGTTCCACTTAGGTGATAGGGCACTAACCAGTCAAACCTCTGATAAGAAACGATGTCATAAAACACGTCAAAAGGGCACTAAAATTGCTTAAAGAAGGCGAACTTTTTAGAAAATCTATTATCTTGTGTTATCTTGTTTTTCATATGGATTTTCCCTAGCCCACTTTTGAAACATGCATGCGTCAAGCTTTCGGTCGTTTTGTGAGCTAAAGAAACCATACACTGGCATTCTGAAGAACACTTCTTTTGAAACCCAATATTCTGGTTTTTCTTTAGTAACTCTCGTCTAAAATGCTGGGACACTATTTAGCACATCTTTATTTAACATTTTTTTTCATACTAACATAATTTGTGTCTTTTTGTCCCCGGAGACTTGTTCTAGAGTACATATCTCGAACCATTTCTTAACACATTCTATCATTGGTAAAAGTTTGAGTTTTCCTAAAAAACAAAGTTGTCGCAGTTTTTTTATAACAAAATGTGTTTTAAAATAATTTGTTCGTGTTGTGGTGTATGATGCTAAAAATCGGTAGTACCACAAAAATAGGTGCATTACTGGGTTTTCTAGATCCTCTAGTATTTTTTTTTTCGATTTGAGTGTTAAAATGCCTTCTATAAGCACCTACACCAGTTATTGCATTGTAGTGAGAGAAGAATATATTCTTCAAGGTTTAAAAACATACATGCAAAAAATAAATTGCTTTTCCACAATTGGATGCTACTCAATCAAATCAATCTAAAACATTCAATTTTTAGTATTTTCCTTTGGCCACCTTTTTTATTATTTCATAGATAATATATTTTGTAATAAAAGCACACAAATATAAGAATAAAAACTCGATTTTAGCCTTTAAAAAGTATGTGTATCCTATTAATTTACTCACATAAAACTAGTTTATAGTGTACATGTACATGTCTAACCTATTTCTGCTTAATAAATAATATACATGTATGCCAAAACAAGGTTATATTCTAAATATAAACAACCACAAAGATACTTTACAGAGCATAATTTTTGAAGTTAAATTATTTGTTGGCATATACCAACCGGTGTAAAACAAAAATAAAAAGGACCTTGGCATATGCGGTTCGAGAACTAGTATAGAACACAAAACCAGTGCAAGGCCAGTTCTTGGCATCGCAGTGGGGACTCTGGATTCCTCGACAACAGCTTCTGCTTCAAAATTGACAAGCATTTTTTTATTATTACTTATCTCTCACCCTGTCTCTCATATTTTAAGGATATCCTATGCATAAACATGGAATATGTATTTCTAAAAAGTTGTGGCTATATCGTCTCCTCTATGACATCTGTGTACAAACTGCTCATTAATCTTTCTTCCTATAACGTATTTTTAGATATTTTCTTCCTACATTAAAACCAACTTTTACACTTAAGCTTTATATAAACTTCGTAATTTAACTTCTTCCAAAGCTAAAATACTTAACTTAATTTGAAGTTATGGGAAGATTGTTAAAAGTATTCCGATTTAAGAAATTTGATGATGAAGTTTCCAATTGAACAATTTAAGCACAAATATAATGTTTTTAATAATCTATAACTGGTTTTTATTGCTATTTTGAACATTATATCGCTTGTCGAATTAAGAGATGCTGTGATTTGATTACGTGAAAGGGGTGTGAACATTTGTTTAGTTTCTTAATTCATGTAACTCGAACAACTGTGCACTGCTCTGTATATTCACACTCAGAATACTTTAATCGAACTGCCGATATAAATGTTACATCCTTAATCTATATAGTAATGTTAAAGTTTGTTTGAGTAGCCTTGATCAATGATGTGTGAATATTTCATGATATCTCATACATTAGGAGAAAATCAGAGCTGTGATAAGAAAGGAGAAATAAAAAAATAATGAAGAGAATCAACCGACTGTTTCTGATATTCCACATATCATTACCCGATTACTGCTATTTGCTATGTTTACGTTATAAATCTCTCATATTTCACAGATAGAATCTCCGAATTTGAGATAATATTACATGTAACTTTTCTTTTGTTTACTAATCTCTCTTAAGAAACATCTGTCCACAGAACTGAAAATGAGATTATTAACGGGTGAGAATTACACGATGAAATGGCCAAACCATGTCTGGTTAAAGCCTGGTCTGCAATAATATACAAAAGAAAGAGTAGTGCTGTTCTGCTGCACAAAAGAACACAAAGGAAAAATGGAGAATACAAGAGCATGGCCAGAACTAGAAGAAGACTCTCTATACTAAACTGCCTCGCAGAGCTAGTTCTCATAGCTTAGAAAAAACTAATTAGAACCTCTTATTTGATCATATGGGGTGCTCGGGTTTGCAACTTCAGAGAAATATGGCTTTAGCCTTGAGCAGCAATTGGGAAAGCCTGTTTTGAACATTTAGTTTGAATACTTCATCAGCACCACCTATGAATTCTTGTCCTATGAACACTGCAGGCACACTGGGGCGGCAACCTAGCTGGAGAAGTGCACTCTCTACTTGTTGGCCACTTACCATTTTGTCAATCTCAATAACTGCATGGTTGGCACCAAAGCTGCATATCAGAGCCTTCACTGTGTGGCTCATGCAGCAATTGCTCTTGCTGAAGATCACCACTGGCTTGTCTGCAATCAATGGTTTCAAGTCCATTGCTGTGCTGCAATTGGAATTTTGGTTGGAGGGTTTCTAGAGTGACTGCTAAGTGACTATGTGAGTTTGTTTGGTTGGTTTGATCTGCTGCTAAAACTTGAGATTAAGTGGCCTATTTATACATGGCTTATTCTGGGAGGATAGTTTCGTATAGGGAAGAATAAACACCTATCTCATAAAAGAATAATAAACATTAAAGTTGTGGGCGTCATAAATGGATTCCCAAAACCTACACAGTTAATGCAGCAGAAGTGAATTGCATTTGAATTGATGAGAAAGAATACAGAGATATTATTATGCATCAAGTCAAATAATGGGGCAATGACATGTTGGCAAATGTACATGATAATTTCTCAGGTTCAGAAATTACTTGTTGATTAAGTCATTTTTTTATTATCAGAGATCTCATGACCTCTCTTTTTCTTTATAAAATACACAGATATTGTTATAGATTAAACACTTAACACTTTAATCCTTTCTCTCTCTTTTCATCACACTCTATGATTTACTATACCTATATTTCTTTAGTTTCTATCTGTTTCCCTTTCTCAATTTTTATTAGTATATAGGTGTCCCCAAAATATTATTCTCCTGCATATGATATATTATTTTAAACAATGGGAAAATGATAACTTTATTCTATTCTATTCTATTCCTTTTTACTCCATTCTGGTTCATCCAATTTCACTATCGTTATATATCTATGTAGGAGAGTAAATATAATGGCCTAGTTTATATGAACTTTTGACTTATGAAAACTTTTTAATTAGAATTAGTGTTTAATTGAAGAATTATACATGTTCAGAACATAAGGAGATTAAATGAAAAAGATTCCAATACATATTTCCTAATTAATTTTTTAATTGTCATAAATATTTATTTAAAATCACCCTTCTTTCATATCACAATAAGATATCTTAATTTTTAATAAACTTTTCTCATAAGACATCTTAATTTTTAATAAACTTTATTAATATAACGTACTTTTAACACAAGATACATATCTGAATATGATACAGAAAAGTTCATCCAAATCAACTGTAATCATTATCAGACACATTTATCATCAAATTTTAATTTAATCAGTGATCGAATTTGAGTTATGACATATAGATACACGAACACAATAACTTGGGAAACCTTGAGAAACAAAATACTGATTCCCAAATTGTTGTTCCAAAGTAAGAAAATTGAGTGATATATAAGAAAAACAAGACCCATACTCTTATATAAGCATTTCATATTTCAGAAGTGTTTATGTTTGATGCAGAAAAACAGAGACAGGAACAGAGGATGTATCCACCCAAGTTCAAGGGTATGTGAAGTGTGAGAGAGGTACCTGGACATGGAATTTAGTTAATAAGTAGGACGTTAAAAAGTTAACATAATTTGACTACCCTCCTCTGCTTTTGACACGACAGAGGAGTGGAGTTTATCCAATCGACAAGTAGCAACTTGTTATGTTTTCACAAGATTCGCACCAAAAACCGAAAGCTGAGTTGAAACTTGAAAGATTGGGAGAGAAATAAGTTTTATTTATTTGTTTATTTTGGGACTATAGATGGCCTTTGATTTCATGAAACTCTACAACCCTACAGGAATTGGAGAAAAGAAAACGCACCGAATTTTCCCTTTTTGCAATTTGTAATGCCATAAAAGGGTGAAGGAATATACTACCAAGATGTTCTTTAATCCTATGCACAAAAGAAATCTTCTAAATCTTTTATTCATTTAAATTGTTGTAACATTTCGACACCCTTATTCTTACCACGTAGGCTTTTTAATTAGCAGCTTACTATTTTTAGTGCTGCATCAAATCTTAGTCAACTCAAAGGTGTCGACATTGTTAGGTGTGAAATTTTTATATGGTTTTATTTTTAACAAATTTCTTAAAAGACTAAACAAAGTATACTTCTTCACTATAAGACTATTATACATATCAGAATAGCAAAAGATATTCTAACATGGAAATCATTAGTCCTTTACATTGTAAATCAATTAATGTATGTTATTTGTATGTTAATAAATATTGTATATATTATACTTTATAATAACATTTGAAACATTGATTATAATTATCATAGTGTAATGTGATGAAATTTACCTTCTGATAATTTAGTTATGTTTTGTATGGGTACTTAAAGTAAATCTAATCAATAATGGATCTGAGCAAAAGAGAGTTAGGTTTCTATCAATTTGTAGGGTTCTTTACTCAAAGGAATTGTGAATTTTTACTTGATGCGATCTATTACTAAGCTTCATTCAACCTATTATCACGTAGATGTAACGTGTGGAAAATGAAATTGTGTTACCAAAAGTTAATTTAATTCATTATGTTAGAAATCTCCCATCGATTAGAGATAAGGTTAATTCACAATATATATAAATGGATAAGGTTAATTCACAATATATATAAATGGATGTAATTCTCATTTTACAAGTCGGACGATTTTACCGTAGTAATAATGTGTGAAACTTTGGAGGTCATCTACAGATGTCAGCAAATGTTGTCATTATTTGAGCAACAGTGTGAAGGGGTTGGAAATATTAGGATAGAAACAAGAGTGATGATTCCTTGGTAATTTGATTGCAGAAAATAAAAAAGACGTAACATGGGTGAATGTGATATCGATTGAGCTTTGCATCAATGGGGATCTTACTTTTGTTGAGACTTTATCATGGGCAGATAAGATTGAAAATAAGACTTTGGTATATAGAGATTATTATTCCTAATCTTTTAGCACCAGAATTTTCCACGTGCCTTCAACTCCTACAAACAGCTCTTGCTTTCGTTTTTTCTTGTTTCGAATTGTGTAGCGTCAACTAAGGATGTTGCATGGTTTTCAATAAACGGCTCAAGGGGAACTCAAAGGGTCACTTGGTTTGTTTTCAAGTACTCGGAATATGATTATCTGCATCTGAAATCTGGACACAACAAAAAAATACATTTAGAAGATACCGATTCAAGTTATAAGAGAAAGTTGTCAAAATTTCATTGTCTTTTAATTTTGTAAATTTCTTTTATAAAGTTACGACAATTTCAGTACTGAAAAAATTAAAGTCGTCAGAAATAATGAAGATTTCGATTAAAAATAGTAACATCATCTACGTAATTTATGGGCAAATTTGTTCCACTCATATGAAAAAACCTATCTTATTTTGCCCATGCATCTTCATAGTGTTTATGCAAGAAACAAAAACGAGTGATCATGTTTTCACACCTTGCCTTCTTCATAATGTTCCATATGATTCATTGAGATCAAGTAGAAAGAATGACAAGAACAAACTTGTTAATGAGTTGCATGATTTATTGAACCAAAGTTTGAATTATTGAGAAGAATGCTTATTTTAATTATATTTTTTCTTGGTTGGGATACTATTTTTATTTATTACATTCTTTAATTATATTTTTCTTCCCTTTTTTTATGAAATTTTTTACAAGGGCTGAGCTTAAACAACCACTTTTTAAGATTTTGTTCTCTGACAAAATTCTATAAGCAATAGTAACGAATCGATCGACATGAATTGATGTTTGAAAACCCTAAGAAAAGAACATGTAAAAATATATGCTTGGACTAAAACTCTCACCCTCCCTATGATCTATATAGAGATATATAGTATAGTGTAAATAAAATAAAATAAAGAGTTAAAGTATGTTGATTCAAGCTTTGTGACTCCATTGCAACAGTCATGGGAAGAGTTCTTGTAAAAATCTCCAAAATTAGCAAATATCTGACTCAGATATATACTGTGAAATCAAACCTACCTCATACAAGTTGTGTTCATGAGTTTAGAATAATAAATGCTTTGATTCTTAACGTGGGACCTAAAGCCCCTCAAAGGTAATATTCTCTAATCCAGAACAATATCTGAATTAAGCTTCCTTATCTTCAGATATTCATTTTACCATTTATTAATGCAAGCCTTTTAGTATTTCTTTGCGTTATAACGTCTCTTTAAATATTTACCTAATCTAAACCCTCGCATATAATTACTATTTTTCTAAATTATCTTGTTCACTGTATTTGAACATATCTTGTCTCTTTAATCGTAGAGGGTACACATGATTTTTTATGACAGTATAGTTTAACTATAGTCTGTATGATTATGCAGAAAAACAAAATTACTTCATTTATCTTCTTTATTCTTCTGCTGTCTGTTAATAAGTAAAATTTGGATTCTTCGCTAGATTTTCATTTTTTTTTCTGAGTCTTCAAGATACACCGATAAATACATACTTTAATCTGAATTCTTACTCATTTTTCACTATTCGTATATCAAGAAAAGCAAAGAAATGGGAACAAGAAAACGTTTAGGGCTTATATGTATGTATATATATATATATATATATATATATATACTTTAGTAAAGCAACGTAATTAACCACGTACATAATCATGACTACAAAACCATCTTATCGAGCTCTAAAACGTAATAAAGCATTGATCTTGGATGTGTGATGAAATCAAATCCATATAGCACCAGCATTCTTGAGAAGTGGTATGAGTTCATTGCTGAGATGCAGACTCATGATTTTCTTAGAACCACCAATGAGTCGTTTTCCTATGAACACAGCAGGAACACTTGGTTGGCACCCCATTTGAAGCAATGCACTTTCAATCTGCTGGCCATTCGCCATCTCATCAAGCTCATGAACAGTAAGGTTTGCCCCAAAGCTACGTATCAGTGATGTCATGGAATGGCTCAAGCAACATGTGCTCTTGCTGAATATCACCACAGGCTTTTCAGCTACCAAGCTTGTGATTATTTCCATGCTTCAAAACACTGAAACTCAACACAATGCAATATACAGAAAAGAGAGAAAAAAGGAAGATGTTGGAAAATGTGGTTCATTGAAGGGTTATTTATAAGCTAATTGAATGTAGTGGTGGGCAATGTTGTTTTTGTCGCTTCATATGGAAGAATAAGATCGTGTAGAAGAGAATTCGGAGGATTCTCCATAACTGTCCTTTACCACTGTACTGCATGTGTTGTAGATAACAAGTTGGCTACCTAGCTGTTAAGGTCAATCTAATGAATCCAGAACTTTCTTCGAGAATAAGATTCATGCTCGATCGTGCATGAAGCATATTTTTTTTTTTAATTTTTTTTTACTATTTATTCTGCAACATGAATGAGTGATCATGTTACCACCATTATTTATAGAAACACTGAACAAAACTCAATTTCCTCTTGCTGTATGTGTCTGTTCATTTTGGAGCATCTGCTATAAGCCTAAGGATGAAAGAAAACAATATCAGCAACTTTTTTGATTGCAAGATTCGTGACTCTTTTTCAATTCAGAAAATTTGAAAGGTTGGAAGTGATTAGGAATACGATTAAATGGTTAAAAGCGCAAGAGGCCCAACTTCTATTAACGAGAAAATCAGCATCATACATAGTGTGGCCATGCACTACTGTACAATATGTTTATGTCGGTCATATCTATATATATATAACACTGCACTGTACAAATTGCACATCTTTAGCAGTTATATTATATCCACACATATGCTAAATTTTTGTTTCTGTCATCTCCTTGATTACACTGAAATTTGTGTGTTTAAACAAAAACATATCATTTCCTGGCACTTGTGTTTATGACTATTCAAGAACAAGCAATGCAGCTGTGAATATACTCGTTTGGGTGATGACCAACTTGCATTAGCAACAATCCTACCTTACCTTAAAACTAACTATGGTTAAAAACTGTTGGTCATTTAAGTCTGTAAGTGTTTTTTAGGATGGATTTCTTGTGACAGTTCAATATGTTATGGTCACACAGTAAAAGGGTTATGCACTTGTAATCATCTTGGTTCTTGAAAACTTTACCATAAGATGATCACTGAGTTAAAAACTGACACTTGTGTATCAAAATCTTGCTTCTTGAAATGGGAGGAACAAACAAAGATCACTAATGCTTGAGGAGTCACAAACATGAAATGATATTATGTTGGTCCATTTAATTTATTAATTGAGAAACCAGAAAGGCTCATAATAATGCATGATTTTTGATGGGTTATTCCGGCAACTGAAACCTGACACCTCTATTCAAATATATCCTTTGTACCTCAACCATATTTTATTGTGAGTCTACATGTGGATGGTTTGATAAGACGAATATATGGCAAAAGTGGTTGAGAAAGAGACAAAGATATAAAAGGAATAAGAATATAATAGTTGTGGACGAAGTCGGTTTTCAGCATACACAGAGTCATGGATTATAGATTAAGGAACTCAGATATTATCTCTCTCCACTTCTTCTAACCACGATGTGTATGCTTCAACTTTAACCCTTTTTCTAGATGCCAAGAGCTTATATTCCTTTGGTTAATTGTTTCAACATATTATAAATATGGTGATTAGTTCTATATGGCAATCTAAAACCATCTATGATCGGTAAAATCAAAATTTGCACTGATAACAACGGTACAATGTGCATGTCAACTTCATAGGATTCTGTAAGTGGAATCTTTATCTGAGTACAATCTGCGTTTTATTTTCTTTCACGTGGTGAACTTCTGTCTAGATAATATTTCACTTATTGCTCTGAAGATTTGTTTCTTATACACCTACGAATTAACAACATTTCCTTCCATTACAGTGTTGACACATCAACAATGTTTTTTTCTTTAAATTCTTTTGCCACTTCTGCATTTTTACTATAGTGCCAACTTCTAATCTAATTCTTCAGTTCCAATCACAGAGAAGGCGAAATTCCTTTCAACAGTTTTGATCGCATTCCGTTCGTAATCATGTAATTTGCTTAGATTTATGTTTCAAATTAGTGAGAATTAACAGTTAATTCTTCATAACATTAATTAATTAATTATACTCAAAACAATGTTCAATCATTCATTCAGTGGTAAACAGTTTTAAACTCATGTTACCTTTAATATCACATATCTTTATCTCTCAAAAATTACCAAAGCTTCTCCAGAGTAAAGAAAACCCACCAACATTAAAAATGATTGATTTACAATTTTGACTCAGTTCAACATGCCTAGTCAATCGGTCAATCAGCACTAACAGAGACGATAACATAATATATACAACGGATTTAAGACAGTTATTGAATAGAATCTGTTATATAATACAACTTAGATTTCAAACCCGCAATCAAGATTTTGTAAAATAATTCAAGTTTCTAAATTTCTCTCATTATTACTTATTACTAGCCCCGTTTCCAGGTGAATTCATTCAGCACAACAAAAGTGCCAGTTCAGACAAGTTGACCATGTTATTCAAACCTCGTAACACTTGAAAATATTACTAAAACGCTCCAAATTAAGTAGATGCCGCAGAAGATCATTTACATGATCATCAACATAAATAATCATCCAGAAAATATGAATTACAGTTGTGAAATGTACAGTTATAGCCATTTCAAAACCAAAAACTAGGGTTTCAAGAGACCTAAAGCCAAATGCCTGGCTGTAAAGAAAAATGATACAAGGCAACATGATAAGCAAGCATCCCTATGATTATATTATATGCCCCCATTTGATCATGTTGGGACCACGGAATTATAATGCTCTCCTAGCCCAAAAGCATGCTTATGATAAGAAAGCATGATACTCGAATTAGACAAGCCAGTGCCACCATCAGATTTATACTCTTTGCCCATCTCCACATCTGGGAAGGATCCTGAAAATATCATAATATGCTTCTTCAAGCAGTGAGTCAAGGCACCAAGCTCTAGTTGCCCTCCCCATATAGCTGTGGACTCCACTTCTTTACAGTAATTTTCAAACTTCTGAGCAAGTGATTCATCAGAATCATCCTCAATTAAATTCTCTGACAGGAAAAATGGAAGGAAATCAGATGTATGCTTTCTCATGTAAGCAGCCACCATTTCCCGAAGTTCTTGGTATGTATAAGGAGATCTACCACCAGAGAGGACAGCCAGCTGATCTTCAACAGCTCTATAGAGGCAGTGCCCATCAGGCTTTATTTCACAAACAGTCAAACCTAGAGGCTTCAACTTCCTTTCCAACTTCTCGTTTTCAATCATTCGATCACTTACAATGTCAGTCTGCTCTGCTTGGATTCTCTGTTCCCTTTCTGCTTCTTGTTGAGCTCTTTTGTCTCGCCTCTGTTTGGCCTTGCTGACCTTTGAATGTTCAGGTTGACTAGCAACAGATACTCCAGCAATGGCCTTAACCAAAGTGTCCAAATTGCTCTTTTCATTCCCATTACCGCTGCTACTATAGCCTAATGTAGCCAATTCCTGGGCATGCTTCTCCTTCAGCTTCGTAGAAAGTTGAGAAACCTCTTCCTCCACTTGCTTCTTCTTAGCTTTCTGCTCAGCCTTGCTACCTCTAGCTGCAGCCTTTTTCATCTCAACTTCCTTTTTCTGCAGCTGCGATATCTCTTTCCTGAAAATAAGCAAGTAATTAGGGAAGAATTCACATTGCACGAGAACCCAAAAGAACACAACATAAGTAACACGTACCTTGACATTCAAGTTGCTATATTGAAACATGAATCAATAATAAATAAGAAATTAAGGAAAACTAATAAACCACGTACTTGGAAAATAAAGCATACTTAATTGTGACATTCATTATAAAGTAGCTGCTTTCAACCATGCAAACCAAATATAGCTAGCCATAGTGATTCAAACAGTTTATTCAAACTGAGTATAGCCATGCTGATACATTAGTTTCAATTACAAGCATTTTCTCAACTAATACAACATAAAGTCTTTCACCAAATAACTCCTATTTTATTTACTTCATTAGCTTTTGCCAGTGGAAAGTGACAATTGGCACAAGTTTTCGAGAAGCCTAATGCTAACCTGAGTGAATGAAGTGACCCGTGTTATTTTATTTGTCTCCAAAGAAAAGGAAAAAAAAAAGAAATTCGAACTATTTTAAAAACTAAAGAACCTGACTAAAACTTTTGATCACTTTGTTTTCTTTGATATGTTACATAAACAAGAAACTTTTTTTAGCATTTTGCACTAAAGTAATACTGGAAGATGTTTCAAACAGTTCAGTCAGTATAAAATGGTAAAACAAGTAACATGAGAAATCTCTAAGTATTGGCTCAGAACAGAGACAAAGTACCACAGCAAACTCCATATCAACGAAGCACACCTTAAATGTTATTATAGAAACAAATTTTCATAGGTACGGTATTCTAGGGTTGAGGGTTAAGAATCATGCAAAGGAACGTTTTCTAAAGGGGAAATGCCATGCCAGTGATGCCAGTCACAATTCTTATGTCCTGTATGGTGAGTCCACTAATCATGCTCGTTTGCAATTCTGAGCACAGACAAACTCGCCCAGGAATGGCAGGGATGCAGAATCGTGCAATTCTTCAAGTTGACAGTGATTTTGAATACCATAGCATGATAAAACTCCTTTTATCTTGCGAAGAGGAACAGAAATAATATGGAATGACTGAGTAATTCAGATTCCAGAATGAGTAAAATTCATCTGTGCTGAGCTTTAGAGTCAATCTCTATGAGTAAGAGAGCATCTAAGTAAGACTCAATACATTCACAAAAAAGGTGAGAGCTGAAGATGTTGATCTTATGAAGAGTGAATCACCTATGGCGGGAAAGAATTTCATCACGAGTCTCCGGCTTCATCTCAGATGTTTTGTCTGAAATCACTTCTTCATGAGCCTGCTCCTTAATTTCTTGCGTATCCTCCATTGGAGCAGCCCTAAAATAAAAATAAAAAAAATAAAAAGTAGAAACATTTTACAGTGATAAGATATCATAACCAAGCCAATAATCATTAGTTAGAAATAAAATAACAAGGCTATACAATGACACCAATGAGATCTCCAAAACCCTAATGCATTATTAAAGTCTAATTTGCCAATATCTAATCTATGCAAACATGGATCTTTCGGTGCAAGTTATTAAGCCGCAACAACAATTTCCCAAAACTAAAAAACAAATCATTTATTAACAACTCAAAGTAGATATGAGTCAATTAGTTAATCTAGTAATGCATGCATTGTTACCACAGCCTTAAACGAGTTTAGACACCAAATACCAACCCAAAATTGTTTATTACAAGACTTCTGATTTTCATGAATCAAACTTCATAACAATAAAGGGTAAGGGAGTTTGTGTCCTCGAAAAACAAATTTTAAACCCAAAAAAATAAAATCTGTGAACACACAATCAGGATTTCCAACTACAAATGGCGCGGCCACTCTTGGAGAAATCCACCTCAATCAAAAGAATTTTACAAATCCTGGATTAAGGCACAGATACATCCGATTAATGAATCATAATCAATCTCAAAGACCAATCCAATAAAAAGGAAAAATTGAGTTTCACATTCAAGGCTAGTACAACTAAAAAACGCAATTAAACCCAATAGTTTCTTTACAGACAGGGGACGTGATTAAAGTTGAAATTAAAATCCAATCACAAAGTTATTCTATACATCCTCACTTCGAAAAAAAATTAGAGCTTCAATAAAATTTTGAAAAAGGGGTAGTTCATGGCGGCCTTTGCAAACATTTAGGGAGTACTGTGTAAATTTGCTAACTGATATGAGAAAAATTATGAGTGGCATGGGTTGATAACAGTAATAATATTAATAATTAAAACAATGAAAAAAGAAAAAAGAGTAATTGAGTGCAGAAGTGGAAGAGAACTAGGTTGGAAGAGAAGATGCTTACCTAGCTAGCGCCTACGGCGGAGACGACGATGTTTGTGTCTCACAAATGCAAACAAAACAAAAACCAGAAGCGAAGATTGTGGGCTTGGTCCATTTTGCCTCACTTGGACTTTTTAGGGTTAGCATGGCCCATCATCATTAATTTGGATAAAATATAAAATATTATGTTTTCATTTTACTTCCTTTTCTTAATTTATTAAATAGTGATCAATAATTTTGTAGATAAAAATAATATATTTAAATTAAGATAATTTTAATATAGAGTTGTCGTGCAAATTTATTAAAATGTATTTTCTATCCGTTTGTAAGATAACGTGAACAATATTTTTTTGTATCATTTTTATTTTAAACGTAAATAAATAATATAAAATAATTACATATTTCTTAATAATTAATAATACTGATTCTTAGTGCTACTTTTGTAAAGAAAAACAAAAATAATTGACATAATAGTAGGATTGGAAGATCGAGACTTCCTCGTCCACTCAAACACTTCATAGTCAAATGTTATGTTTTTAGTAATTTCAATTGCAAAATATTTAGTGCATTCAGAGTAATAATGATATATATGGAAGTGAGTAATAGTGAAACAAAAAACAACCTATATGGCTTAAATACATTTTTGTCCTCATTTTCGTAATGTTTGTTGCGGATGGTCTTCATTTTGACAGAATGTTTAAAATGGTCCTCATTTTTACCGAATGTTTAAAATGATCCTCATTTTCGCAATTCGTGTTTTATTTGGTTATTTTCTGTAACGCCGTTTAAATCATTAACGGAGCATTGTATAGGTGACCCACATTTTGTATTAGGTGTGCTACGTGTATTGTACATGTGTGGTAATTAGATATTTGGGGATAAATAAGTGAGTTAGGGTTTTGGTAAAGAATGTTTGGGCAGTTGGTGAGTTTTGGTAAGGAATGTTTGATGATGAATTAATGTTTTGAATTTAACTTCTTCCAGACTTAGATCAATCTAATTTTTCTCAATCTTAGATCAATATCACTTACTTCAATGCTCAAATTAAGATGTCATTTTGAACATGTTGGGACTAATATCGAGATAATCAAACTAATTCATTTATTCATTTAACAATAGTACAAAACATATTGGACTTTAAAAGATTACACACAATAACAGTATGAATAATACAATAACAACACAAGTGAACTCTATTACTAATTGCAGCATCTTATCTTTTCAGCAACTTTCAATGACTTCTCCAAATCATTAGGTCTGCCTCATTTGTGTCATGATGATGACATTCTTTTCATCAACACACCACCATTTGAAAAAGTTGCAGCCCACATTATTGGAACCACCACTTTATAAATCAATAAACCAAAAATTAAAACCAATTTATTATTAACACAAAAATAAAAACAGATTGTACCAAAAATTTTCTACCAATATTCTTTGGAGTTCTTGTCATCCTCAAAGCTATCATCTCTCCGCAGTTACAAATCAGGGTTAATCCATTTCTCGTTGAACCACCAACAGTGCATGAAGTGATACAACACGGTTGCCTCCAACGATTAAAACCAGACGTAAAGGAAGAAGATTGAGACCGTAACATACCTATATAATGGGATTGCAGGAAGAAGAAGATTGCAGCAACACCAATTAGTAATGGATGAACAAGATTGTTAAACCTCACCAACTACCCAAACATTCTTTACCAAAATCCTAACTCACTTATTTATCCCCAAATATCTAATTACCACACATGTACAATACACGTAACACACCCTAATATAAAATTGTGCCCCATGTACAATGCTCTGTTAATGATTTAAACGGCGTTACAAAAAATGACCAAATAAAACACGAATTGCGAAAATGATGATCATTTAAAACATTCGGTAAAAATGAGGACCATTTTAAACATTCTGTCAAAATGAGGACCATCCGCATCAAACACTACGAAAATGAGGACCAAAAAGGTATTTAAGCATATATATATATATATATATATATATATATATAGGTAATAGTTTGAAGGCTAATTACATTTGCTGTGGAACCTGTCGAGGTTGGTCAAGATCAATAGGCCAAGTTACTTTGAAAGCATTCCAATTTGAGTTCCCTTTGTAAGCCCTGCTCTCGGAAAGTTCCCTGCCGAGCAATCCTCTCTTTACCTGCTACTGTGCTAAGGATTCC
>Ga0209589_1001794_pt1 | contig 36081 bp, 21 predicted proteins | sample CowpeawhiteBW_FD_187525 | JGI IMG/M metagenome (GOLD analysis project Ga0209589, IMG submission 187525) | Root nodule microbial communities of legume samples collected from California USA - Cow pea white BW (SPAdes) (version 2) | ecosystem: Host-associated > Plants > Roots > Nodule | place: USA...
ACGTAGGGTCTTTTGATCCGAACCAGTATAAATACTTGTGTTCAATCTTCTTCTCTATCTCTTTATTTCATCTATTATTGTGTTTAAAGAAATTAATATTTGATTTAATCGATAAATTTTGGAAAAAATTTAAAGTATTAATTTTATTACTTAAAACCAATTCTCCCCCCTCTTGGTTTTTGTCCAAACGCTTAAACATTCCGCTGCGCGATACCAACACAAGAAGCATACCACCTTGGCTTCACATGTCAACAAATTTATCACCATAATATTGAATTATATGATTATAAGAAACATATATGTAATTAGAACAAGATATATAAACCATTCCCGAAAATAATATTCAAGAATATTCATAAAAGTAATGCAAAATCTCAATTACCTACACTAACAAAATCACAATGGTGTACAAAATTCAAATCAAATTATGAGAGAAAAAAAATATATCACCTTTTGTGAATGATTATATAAGTAAAACCTATAACATGAGCACCTCCCATTGTTGAATCTTAAACAATCTTTCTTTCAAAACATATGAAATATGTAAAAAGTGTCATTCGAAAAGATTTCTAAATCATAATAGAGCTCTCTATATTTGAAATATATGAAAATTAAATTTTTGAAAAGGTGACAACTTTCTTTTTAATAAAATTTTGAAGTAATTAACTCGTAAATTGATTATGTTTAAATATAATCAATTATTTGTTTTTTATGTAACCTATAAATCACCCATAAATCATTTTGAATCAATGTAATCAATTATTTGCAAATTGGGATTTCATTTATAAGTGCCTGACATAATCGATTATTCCCTGAAATAATTGATTATTTGCAAAAAATGAGAAAACTATATTTTTATCAGGATAAACAATTATTTGCTAACATAATCGATTATTTTGTTCAAAAATAAATTTCAACACAAATGTGTTCAATGTTATCTTAAATAATTATTCATGCTTTACATTGTGATCAAACTAAGATAACTATCCATGGAGATAGAAACCAACAATAAGAGGTGTAGGCATCATAAAAATGACCATCAAAACAATATATCATGCTTTGCCAACAAAATAAAACCATTAAAATGGGTTCAAATTTATAGACAAATTTATTGTAGATTTAATTAGTACTTTGGTCCCTATATTAAAAACAAATATTGAATTGTTTCCGAATATTTTTTTGACTCAATTGAGTCCCAATTTTTTTTTAAAATATGCAATGTTGGTTCTTTTATTAAATTGGCGTTAACATCCATTTGGTGGTGCCATGTGTCAACATCTTAAAGTTTTATTTATTTTTTATTTTTTTATTTTTTTTTGTTTTCTCTTTTTTTGGATCTTTTCTTTTATCCTTCATCTCCTTCCTCTTTCTCGCCACACTCCTCCTTCCATCTCCATTGTTCATCCATGCCACCCTTACTAGCTATATCATTTTCACTGCACGCCACACTCCTCCCTCCATCTCCATTGTTCATCCATGTCACCCTAACTAGCTCAATCATTTTCACTGCACGCCACACTCCTCTCTCCATCTCCATTGTTCATCCATGCCACCCTTACTAACTCTATCATTTTCACTACACCCATACTAGTACAGAAACACACACACACACACACTCTCTCTCTCTCTCTCTCTTCAAAAACCAACCTTCAACCTTTTTGGATGACGTCACTCTCTAATTATGGTTCACGATTTACATATGTAAGGGGATATCGTGAACCCCACAAAAGGGAAGAAAGACTGCTGGTGGTGGAGTTGGAGCGTTTGTAGGTTGCGACCATGCTAGTGGTGTGACCTTGGCTCACTGACAATGATGGAAGTTTCAAACATTTGGCTTACTAGGTTTTTCCTTGGCTAGGCAGAGGGCAAGTGTGTGGGGGAGGAGGAGAAAAAAGATTGAGGGGTGGTATAACAGTAGGAAGAGGAAGGAGATGAAAGGGGTACTGTGGGGAGGAAAAGGCAACGAATGAAACATGAAGAAAAATCAAAAGAAAACAAAAAGATTAAAATAATCAAGATATTGGCATGTGGCACCACCAAACGGACATTAACACCAATTTATTGAAGGGTCAACATTTCACGATTTTAAACGAAATTGGGACTTAATTGAGTCAAAGAAAAAATTGGAAAACAATTAAATATTTGCCTTTAATAGGGACCAAAATACTAATTAAACCTTTATTGTAATTAATGTAACGTATTAATTTAGTACACATATACCAGTTGGTACTAACATGGAATACACACATAATTGTACACTAATATTTTTATATACAATATATTAAATGACATCGAGACATATAAAATACCCAAAAGAATATATAGAAAAAAAAACATCACATTATGGTCATTTGGCTTAACTGGTAGCACCTGTAACATCATTCACTATTGTATCACATAGAATCATACTAGTTTCATAACATATATGCAATGATGAACTAGTTTAGTTCAATAACTTATACATGATACATATATAACCTACATATATACATATCATATATCATCACACTCTTAATAACATATATCACAAATTGCATTGATATAATGAAGATGAAGGAATTCCTCACCAACACCCCAAATGAATAGTATAAATTGAAACATTTCCAACAAGATACCCAATTCCTAGTGTAACATTTTACTCAACACCTTTTTCAAGACAAACACATATTAAAAATTGAAGACATCTTGTCTCTTTTACCTAATAAACTAATATACTTAAGTCCTCGACCCTTAGGGTCCAATACTGTCCAAAGTATCCATCACAACCCTCTCTCTCTCTTTGTCCCTGAGTCTCTTTCATAAACACACATATAACCTATAATATTACAATCATTGTCACTTAAGCACGCATCTCTCACTTAAGGGACCTCACTTCCCATATCTAGAGAAGACTTTCTTGCTTAAACGCTCTTACAATACTAAGCTAAATGCCTTTAAGGATCAAAACTAGCTTATGTTTATTCTTTGCTCACAACACTTTGATAATATGCTTGTTGGATCATTTCCAAAGAGTTCTAGAAGCATGAAACTCGATGTTTCACTAGCGCTTGTGTCACCAATCCTCATTTGAGCGTTGTTGAATTGAGCATTAACCACTAGACAAAATGCTATAGTTGATAGTCAATCTGCAACTCTTCCTACTTAAGAGCGTAGGATCCTAAGTGTTGAAATAGACTAGCCCTATAACCAATATGGGTTTAATGATAACAAAACAATAACTTTACCAGACGAGTAGGTCTCTGGTTAGAAGTGAAGTTGTATTAGACGACTAAGAGAGAACATCTAACAAATGTAATGAGACTAAGGAATTGATATATATGATTTGAAGATCAAAATATAAGATTTGAATAGTTGTTTGCATGCACTAAAATGATTAATATTCATATATCATGTATGTTAGCGAAACCTAGAAGTTTGACAAATGTAAAGGTAAGTCTTAGCATTGAATAAGTCTAAACAGTACGAGTTATTGTGTTAAACGAGTACAAAACTTGTGTTCATCAGGTTTAAAGTATTAGGTGACCGAAGTCTCTAGAAAACCACTATTTTAAAGAACTCAAAGGGTTAGACGTCCCAAGGTAGCTTAAGCTATCAAATGGCTAAGGTGTTAGACGACCTAAATAGTTATAATAAATATAAAATGTTTTGATAGTATGATTATCTTTAATTGATCATGCAAATTGATCTAAGTGTTAAAACAAAGAATTAATGATATGAGCTTTGAAAAAGAAAATGATATTTGATAATTGCATTTTGGAAGAAGAAAGTTTTTGAAATCAAACGGTCAAATAATAAGAGCATTAAGAAAATAGTCTATACGACTGATGAATGAGCTGTTTGATTGGTTGAACAATATTATTGCTCTAAGGATTAAAATGCATAATCAAATTGTACAAAGTTTCCTTGATAGGAAAATTGTGAATGTTGAAGAGAAAGAAAATTTCAAATCAAGTATAAGTTCAATAGTAAAAGGAAAGAAGATATCATAAAGGTGTCAGTTGATTCAAAATTGAAGTCTTAAAGAATGATGCTATTCAAGCTAAAAATCAATTTGAAGAAATTGATCAAGCCATTCCATATCCAAAAGATTGCAAAAGAAGAGTTGCATTTCAAATTCTCAACGACTATCAAATTCAACAATTACATAAAGGATACAAAGTCATATGAGTAGAACAAGGAAGATATATTACAAATGATAGAAGATTTGAGAAATTGTTATATCATTAGTGATTAGTGTATTGGTTTGAGAGCTTACATATTTTATATCCTTCATTGAGTGAAGTTGTAACTTGTGAGTTGTATTGTACACTCTTGTTGTGAGAGTGTTTTCTGATCATTTATTGTAATTGAAAGTTCTTGATCTTAGAGGTTTATTGAGAAGGATCTTTAGAGAGGTTGATACTCGGTGTAGTCTGGATAGGTTGATACTCGGTGTAGCCTGGAGAGGTTTGTACTTGTGTACTTTGAGAGGTTAAAACTCGTGTAACCTAGAAAGGAAGATACACGTCACTAGTCAAAGGTGTTGATTGGTGAAATTTCTTAAGCAGGTTACTTAAGACACAAGACGTAGCCTTAAGTGGAGGTGAACCATTATAAATTTTTTGTGTGCATTTTCTCCATCCCTACAATTTAGTTTCATTAGTTAATTCATTTGTAAATTTATATTTGTGCACGTAGTTTTTAAATTTGTTTTCAAGATCTATTCATCGCCCTCCCCTTCAAAAGTCACATTACATCAAAACTAAGCATCATTATTCAATTATGACTTAGCCTTTTTAGCTTCTTCCATGAGACAATTCATGTCACTTGTAACAATCTCCCCATAAGCAACTACCTTAGTGGAAATTAAACTTGTGACCTTGACTAATACCAATTATTGGATTGAGCGCTTACCACTAGGTCAAAATTTATAGTTAATAGTTAGGGTGCAACCATTTCTACTTAAAAATATAGAAGTCCAAGTGCTACAATTTGATTGTGACTTGGCCCACCTAGCGTTTGCCATGACACAATTGATGTCTCCTGCAATAATCTCTCCCTTAAAAATTGTCTCGCTGGAAATCAAACTCATACCAATAGGACAAAAGTTATAGTTGATAGTGAGGTTGTAACTCTTTCTACTTAAGATTGTAGAAGCCGAAGTGTTAAAACTTTATATTGACTTGGCACACCCTGCCTCTATCATTGCACAATTGATGTCATCTGCAAAAATTTCCCCCTCAATAATTACCCTACTATGAATCAAACTTGTAACCTTGACTTCAACAACAGTTGTTAGATTGAACATCTACTAATAGGCCAAAAGCTATAGTTGATAATGAGGATCAAACTCTTTCTACTTAAGTGTCAAGGAGTTTAAGCTCCATGGTTGGATTGTGAATTTGTCTACCTTGCCTCTATCATGGGAAAATTGGTGTTATTTGCAGCAAACCCCTAACATAATTTCATGATCACTAAGATGCTAAAACTCATGCAACACTAGGATGTTGATTGAGAGATCAACATGTTGCTTGAGCTTCAACATTTCTAGAAGAGAGAAATGTGTCTTAGCCTCTCTTCTTTAAGCTAGATTCCTCGCTTAAACTATATTCTCCAATGCTCGGGGTCTACATTATTACTTGATCTAATCATAAAAAATGTAAGGTACCACTTAAGTGATATGCAGCCTAAAAGTAAAATTCTTAAGATTTTAGAGCAAAAACAATGAAAAGTTGACCCAAAACATACTCTAAATTTTCCAAACCATCAGTATATCATGTTAGTTGGAGGAAACTTTAGGAAACTTTAGGATAAGTATTGATGGTGTTACCACTTGATCTAATCATAAAAAATGAGACTAAGACAAGTCAATCTTACTTTTTTATATATATATATATATATATATATATATATATATATATATATATATATATATATATATATATTAGAGAAATTAATGAATCAATAATATTATTATTAAGGACAACAATAATAATAATGAATAAAGATATTATTATTAAAATGATGATAATAATTAAATTTAATACTACATTAATTAAAATAGAAATATCAGTATTATAAAAAAAATCTATATCCTAATAAATTATATATATATATATATATATATATATATATATTATAGTAAAAAAATTATTACCATGAAAAATAATAACAATAATAAATTTATCAATTATTAAAAGAAAATTACCTAATTTATAAATTAAGTATGTAGGATAAGATATCTATAATAGTGGTAAAAAGAAAAAAAAATAAAGTTGGTGTTATAAAAGAGGAAGAAGGGTGACAAAGAGAAGTAAGAAAAGTAGAGAGAAAGAGGAAAATATGACTAGAAATATAAGAAAAAGAAACACACAATTTCATATAATGATATCATCTTCGAGGTAAGAAAATGAGAGATTAATCATTTTATCTCTTTGTTTTATTATTTGTTGTCTATTCATAGCTACTTTTATTTATAAATTTATATTGAGCGATATGTCCCTAATCTATTTTTAGTTAAATTTAAGGTAAACTTTTCTTTTTGTCTCAATTTTCGTTGTAATTATTCACTTTGATCCCGTTATTTTATTTTTTTAATTAAGTCCTAATTTTTGGTAAAATAATTTGATTAGGTCCTTTTTGTTAGATTGGTGTTAATGTCGTCTTTATACATGTCTGTAACATCCTGGTCGGATATTACTAATTTAAATAATAAATTTAAGAAATATGACGAAAATCTCATTTATTATTCTTCATTTCCCAAAAACGTGGGAAATTTTAAAACATTTATTAAATCAAAAATTATCCAAAAATCCATAATTTATAAAACCCAGTACAATATCCAAACTCATAACTCAGTAAAACACAGTTTACAAAGTTCATGAAACTACAATAATGATAAAACTCCAGTAAAAGATTTTCCTAGCTAACCATCTCTCTGATGTTATGCCTCACCAGCACCACCTGCAACATCATTTGCTCCCATGTAACGCATTACACGATCATCGCCAAACACAAATAGATATGGTGAGCTAACAGTATATAAAAACATATATATATATATATATAATTATGTGTGTGTATATATATATATATATATATATATATATATTTAAATATATAAAAATACACACTAAAGGAATTCTATCCTTTGATTCCATACATATGACCACCACCATGTTACTTATGTTCTACATCTTTAGATGATAACCTCAAGATACCCTTTGCTACTCTACCTACGAGCCACAACTTGTAGAACACGTGCGGGAAACCTGTTACGGACCACACTCCATAATGCTAGGTAGAGTTCCCAATACGAACATAGTTCGTAATGTCCCAAGACTACCATACTCGTCAGCCAAATACTGAGGAGGGCAATCTATCTGGACCCATCCGTACGAGCCATAACTCGCACACTCACACCGGCAACACTCGCCAACCCGAGCCATAACTCAAGAGTTCCTCGTGTTCATCTGCCATCTCAGGTCACAACTCAAGAGATGTCATTCTGAGCCACAACTTAAGGAATGTCACATGTTTACCCAATATCCCGAGCCACAACTCAAAGGATACCATTCTGAGCCACAACTCAAGGAATGCTACAACAAAGTTCATCCCTAAGGTTTCACCCAAAGCCTCGTAGGCCACACACATCCAAATCACCAAGCTATTACTTGACCATGGACCCAGGATATATGATGCTTCCACGAACTTGCCCGCTCGTGGTCCTGCCTCTACAAACCTCCCCGCTCGTACTCCTACTCTATGGACCTCCCCGCCCATAGTCCAACACACGTGATCCAATAGCTACGAACCTCCCCGCTCGTAGCAGCCCTCAAGTGTGAGCACGAAACATACGAACCTCCCCGCTCGTAACCTCACACGAGAGCATCATAATATGAACTTCCTCGCTCATATTATCATGTGTTCACCATCAGCCATGAACCTACCCGCTCATGACACAAACAAGTATCTCCTGGTCCAAGTCCCACATGACAAACACGCAAAAGGCAAACCAAAATAATATGAGTTAGGTCTTGTAACTGTTAAATACATCAACCAACCAATCATTTGCCTATATTTTGTTGCATCAAAGCTCACTCCACCTTTGCCTTTTGTGGGCCTTGCTCTAAGAACAATTGGATTGTTCACAGGATTACTACTTCCCATGCTAAATCATTACGGACTTCTCTAGCAAATATTATTTGAGAAATGTAAATACCTTCATTAGATTGCAACACTTATACACCTAGGAAGTATCTTAATTTTCCTAGATCACTCATATCAAACTCACATTTCATCGACTCCTTAAAGTGAATTATCATATTCTTACAATTTCTAGTAGAAACAAGATCATCCACAACAAATTAATGATCAACAACTTACCTCATTTTTCAATTTTGAGGAACAAAGCATGTTCAAAGTCAAACTTCTCAAAGCTTCCTTAAGAAAATGGCCTTCTATTTTGTCGTACCATGCCCTTGGAGCTTGTTTAAGCCTATAGTGTTTTCTTGAATTTATAAACCTTTTCCTCCTCCCCTACCTTCACAAAACCAAGTGGTTGCTCTACATATACGGTTTCACTTAAGTCTCCATGTAAAAATGCACTTTTTAAGTCAAGTTGGTATATAGGCCAATTCCTTTGAACTGCAAGTGCAATGATGATGTGAATGGTATCCCATCTCGTCACTGGTGCATAAATTTCATCATAATCAATACCAAACTGTTGTGCATACCTTTTTGCTACGAACCAAGCCTTGGACTTGTCTATCTCACCTTTCTCATTCAATTTTATTTTAATCACCCATTTAACCCTAACCTTTTTCATTCTAGTTAGTAAATATGTTAACTCCCATGTTTGATTTCTTTTAATTGCATTAATCTCTTCCTTCATTTCTTTTCGCCACTTGGAATGCCTTAGAGCTTCTTCAAAATCAACTATATCTACGTTATTCATGAACACTACCATATTTCCCATGTCATCTTCTGATTCTGAAAAACCTTTTCCATTAACATAATCTCTACTTCACATCCAAGCAGGAGGCAATTTGTTGTGTTCATTATTGAGAATTAGTTCATGCTTTTCAACTCAGCTAAATCAGGGTGTATTGTTTAAGCTCTCGGTTGCAATGTGTACAATTTCTTCCTTAGGCACCATTATGTCTTCTTTAAGTGTAGTTTGCTCAAGTCTTTTCCTTCTTCATCCCAAACAAAAGCATCGAGTTTATCTTGGTCTGGGCTCTTGTCCCAATCCTAACCTTTCTCTTCTTCAAAAATTAGGTCTTTTCTAATTACAATCTTTTGGATTAATAGGATTGTACGTGCGATATGCTTTGGATTATTCACTGATGCCAAGAAAAAAAATAAACTTTTGACTCTTCGGATCAAGATTGATTCTCTTAGCATCTCAGACATGAACATGTCCAAGGCATCCAAAAACTCTAAAGTTATCAATAGTTGGTTTAATGTTACTTCACTTCTCCTCTAGTGTGGCTTCTTTAACACCAATAGTAGGACTCCTATTTAAAACATAATTTGACCAATTAGCTGCTTTTGACAAAAAAAAAATCTTTGGAGTGGCTTCATTGGAAAGTATATTTCGGATCATGTTCATAATGGTTTTGTTTCTACATTCTCCAACCCCATTTTGTTAGGGTGTATATGCCATAGTGAGTTACTATTTAATGTCGTTGTTTGTGTAGAATTCGTTGAACTCATGTGATTTGAATTCTCCATGTAAGACCCGAGAAAATTAAATAGTTAATTAAATAATTATTTAATAAATGCGGGTAATAAGAGCCTTTAAGGCATTTAATGCGGAGTGCTATGATGTGGAAGAGTACTAGCTCAAATGGTTGAGAGTACTTTGATTGTGTGAAAGGACTTGAGTTCAAGCCTATGTATGCCAATTGTGTGTTATTTTAATTTGTGCATTATTTTGATGATATACTTAAATGCGAGACGTGATAATAAAATCCTAAAATTATAGGAATTATCACAAATATGAATTGGTTGATTTGGTTGTGCATTTGACTTGGTAATTGATGGTTTGTTGGTTCAAACCTAAATTCGATTTTGGAGCAATCATTCCAGGTAAGGGGAGTTGTTTACATTGAGTTTAATTGAATATAATGTAATATGACATCTATGATTGAAACTGTGTGAAATTCTTTGTCATTTGCGTTGTGTATGTACAATTTTGGGTTCTGCCAAGAAACTGCCTGGTAGGCAAGCATGTGCCGCCAGGCGGCACGTTAGTTTTTCTCCCCATTTTGGGGTTCTGTTATGAACTGCCTGGCGGTGCGACAGAACCGCCAGGCAATGCACACTGATCTGACACTGTTTCATTGTAAAACTGTGTTTGCCGTGATATATTGACCTGTCAACGATTTCTATATTTGTGAGGTTGCAAAAAAGACCCTGATCTCCTTACTATTCGTGTGAGTTTGAATTACCTATGAGAATGAAGAAGAGATAGATTGTGATTCAGTCTAAGGAATATATGGAATGTGGGATTTATGGGTATATAATGATGAATGGGGAAACTTATGGTGCGTAAGAGGTAATAAGATTGGGGGAAGAATTGATAAATTGCGAGAGGATAATTGATTCTGGTAAAATAGGAGTCTAGATCAATTGGGGAAAAAATTCAATTTTCCTTGTGTGAGTGCTGGAACGCGGGGTTCTGGCCGGGTTCTGGGAAACCGCCTGACGGTTCCTTGCTGGCCGCTAGGTGATGATGAGCAGCAGGGGTTGTGTTGTGAGTTGGAGCTAAGGTTTGGGAACTTAGTGAGACATGAGCCTAGATCAAGGAAATATATCAAGAGGAGCTAAGAGTAATGGACTGTTTTGGTATGGTTGAGTGATTATCATAATATCCTGAGAAAAGTGAGATTAGTGATAATCGTGTGGTGTTTTGTATTAAGAAATTACCAAAGAGGGTGCCAAAAACCTGCAGCAGAATGCCTCTGGTATAGTGCCTGGCAGCCTGCTGATACCGCCAGGCGATAAGGACAACATGAAAGGTCTCTGCATCGCGTGGCGCCTGGGGGCAAGAGGTGCTCCGCTAGGCGGTGACGGTAACACAAGGGGTCTAGGAAAGCGCTGGCGCCTGGCGGTGAGGAAGTACCGCCAAGCGGTCTGGACTGGTTTCGCCTGGCGACACTTGGGGCTGCGCCGGGCAAAAATTCTATAGACTTTGACTTGTGTATGTGTTGCGTTTAAAGCAATGACGCTATACTTAGATCGGGAGATGTTGTGCCATGAGCGGGTAGGTTCATGGATGGTGGTTAACATGTGATGATATGAGCGGGGATGTTCATATCCAGTTACTCTCGCGTGGGGATACAAACGAGGTAGGTTTGTATGTTCCATGCTCACGCTTGAGAGATGCTGCGTGCGGGGAGGTACGTGGTTGGTGGATCACATGTGGTGGACTACTGATGAGTTGGTCCGTAGAGCAGGACTACGAGCGGGGAGATTCGTAGAGCAGGACTACGAGCGGGGAGGTTCGTAGAGGCCAGAGCACGAGCGGACAGGTTCGTGTGAGCATCATATTCCTAAGTCCAAGCTAACCATTTAGGTGATTTGAAGACTGAGAAGTCTTGGGGTTAAGGTCTTGGCCAAGAACTAAGTAGATTGAATAAGATGGGTGTATGACTTATCTTGCATATTATATATATGTTATTTTTTATTTTCTCAGCTCACCCTTTCTGTTTGTGTATGGCGATGATCGTGTGATTCGTTACACGGGAGCAGATGTTGATACAGGTGATGCTGAGGATGCTCAGGCAAAGGAGTGAGGGCTAGCTTGAGAAATTAGAGTTAGGAGATGTTTACTAATTTTTACTATGTTTTATCTATGGTTGTGGATTTTGGAGATTGTAATGTTTTCTCCTATTACAGTTTATAAATTTTGGCGTGATGTTTAATCATTTTAAATTTTCCCGCATTTGGGACTAATAATATTGTGACTTTTGATATTAAATTTTTCATTTTAATTATTTATTTAAGTAATATTCCTTAGGGATGTTACACTCCACCCTGGTCAATGCTTGGTGAATTAGCTTCACTCGCTACAAGCTTCTTGAAACACTTAAATACGGTAAATGTTTTAGGTTTATCCTTTAAGAAGTAGATCGACATTTGCGGCTAAAGTCATCAATGAAACTGAGAAGGTATTTTTTTCCAGTATTGGAAACATTTGCCTAAGAACGTGGAGGCACTAACTAAAACTAAGTCCCTAATATTCAACACTTTATTAACAACAACAAATTGACTAAACAAATATTATCTTAACACCTTGAATATATTACTTCTTCATGTATATTTTTATTTTTCATGTTTTAATTAATAACTTCTATTTGGATATTTCTTATCAAGATAAAGGTTTCGCCATTCTCCTTTTACATAATAGCTTATGATATTGTTAGTAGATATAAGTCAAGTATTCTGTTTTCTTTCTATTTTAACATAATACATATTATTCATTCACTTACCCCTATATAAAAGACTTCTTCCTATCATTTAATAATAATGCAGTCCCACAATTATTCCTCCTCACTCTCGTGCTTGTTCCAATAGAAGTGGTATCTAGAGCCTCGGTTTGTTTCTAAGACGTTGACTTCAAGAATCACGATTGAAGAAGGAAGTTAGGGAACGAGGAGAGGAGACATTGGTTGCAGGAGTAGACAACACAGTAGGGGAGTCAAGATTTACTTTCTTGATCAATTGTGGGTGAAGAATGGATGGTGGCAACAATCATATTCCCTCATCAAATCTTCCAATTCTTATAAAGAAAAATTTTGATAGATGGATCACTCAGATAAAGGTGTTGTTCAGGTTTCAAGATGTAACATCCTAGCCGGATATTACTTATTTAACTAAATTTAAAAATAAATAATTAAAGATATCACATTTTTTCAACACATTTCCCAAAACGCGGGAAATAAAACTTTCTTATAAGCGCCAAAATATTTAAAACATGAATTTAATTTAACCTTACATATCCAAATTCAAAACCAAATTAAAATCCAAATTACAATATAATAAAAGTAATTGTAGAAATAAAATCTCCAAGCTGCCCCGCTCTGACGCTAAGTCTCACCGGCATCTCCTATAACATCATGTGCTCCCATGTAACGAGTTACATGATCATTACCAAACACACAAATATAGGGTGAGCTTAACAGAATAAAAGTGCAAAACACAATAACATAATTAACCATCCAATATTTCAAACACTTCTAATAACCCCCAAGTCTCACACCCCAGACTTCATCACTTGCTCTGGACGCCTCTTGATTCTACACCCTTTAATGATTAAATTGATCGATCTTTGCTGCCACGAGTGTCTACTCACCCCTCCGACTATAGGCCACCACCTAATAGTCCACACGCAGGAATAAAATTGTCGCAACCACAATCCGCAACACCAAATGGAGTTTCCAATACAAACCGCATTTGTCCGTATTAGTCCTAAGACTACCAAACTCGTCGGATAACATCGAGGATGACAATCTTCAAGAACCCATTCGTACAAATCACGATCTCGCACACTCCACTAGACTTCTAAAACCACCAAGCTACAACCTAGAATGGCCATGTGTTACCCCAATACAAGTGGCACTTGTAATTGGACCCCCAATAAAGCATCGCATCAAGACCTCCATCCAAAGCCATGTAGAATTCTCCTCGCAGTCCAATTCAACATTAAATGTTTTAAATTTTTAGGATATAAACACATTGCTTTGAATTGCCCAATCAAGAGGACAATTATCTTAAAGAAGAGTGATGATGAGAGTGAACATTTTTCTTCCCCTTCCCCCTAAAGTACGTCTTCCCACACTTCTTCTTCTTTAATTGAAAGGACTAAACCCCTTGAAAGTGGATTGTTAATGGTAAGGCGCCAACTAGGGCAAGTTCCCAAAGAACTTGATCCTTCTCAAAGACAAAACCTTTTTCATGGAGGGTGCCTTATCAATGACAACATATGTCCCTTCATCATAGATAGTGGAAGTTGTGTAAATATGGCTAGCCTAAGAGTGGTGGATAAGTTTGGCTTGAAAACCATTCCTCATGCCAAACCCTACAAGTTATCATGGCTTAAGGAAGAAGAAATAAAAGTAACTAAACAAGTCCTCATTAACTTTTCAATTGCAATTTTAAGGATGAGGTATTATGTGACATTGTGTCTATGGAAGCCAACAATATTTTGCTAGGTAGACCATGGCAATTTTATAGAAAAGTTGTTTATGATGGCCAAGCAAACACCTATGTTTTCTCCTCACTAGGAAAGAAGTTCACAATCCTACCTCTCCCACCTCTACAAGAAAATGAGGACAAAAATAAAATAAAAGATGAAAAAGAAAAAGAAAAGAGGCAAGCTTTCACCAAGGAGTTACTTGCCTACAAAAAGAGTTTTTCAAAGCAAGAGATGCAACACCACTCTTCATTCTCTTTCCAAACAAAGAGAGATGAACAAAAACACAAGCTAGAAAGGGATAGTGGCATTACAAAGAAAGAGGGCATCTCCAAGACTAGGGATGCAATCATTAAAAGTTCTTATCAACTCAAGTCAAGCTCCATCAATAAAGACTTCAAGAATTTGAGGTCAAATTCTCTCCAACAAGGGGAGAATGATAAAGGATTGATCCCTACCAAGGATGATGGCCCATCGCACATGCTTAGAAGAAAGGGAGTTCCTTGATCCCTTCCTTTGCTTTTATTTTCTTTAGTTTAAAATTCCATTAAGTTGGCTTGGTTGACTATTTTTAAGTTGACTTGTTGACATTGACTTTAGGTTGACTTGTTGACTCAAAGGATTAGCTTAACCTAAAGCCAACATGCTAATTCAAAATTAACTTGTTTTGTAGGTTCATTAAGAGGTGGGACAAGGAAAGACAAATGGCGCATTTAGATGGCTTTTGGAGAGCACATGTGAAAGAAAGAGAAGGAGTAAAGCTTTCTAGAAACATCTAGAAAGGATGACCACATGCCTTGACCACCAAAAAGTCTAGAAACATCTAGAAGAGCATCCACATTGCCTTGGGAAAGAAGGCTTCTAGAATGTGTCCATGTGCTCCTTTGTTGACCTACTTTCTAGATTCTAGGTTTTGTTATTTGCATTGTAATCCTTTTTAGGTTATTTGTTTTTGCTAAGAGGCCCCTAGATACTTCTATTTAAAGGGACCTCTAACACTTGTACAAGGGTTCAACATTTTGGAGAATTTATACACTTTGTGTTTCAACCTTTTTTGTGAGAGCATTCCTCCTTAGGGAGTGGAGTTCTTTCAAGCCTTATCTTGCCTTAGCAAGTGGCGGCATACACCACTCATCTTCAAGGTTGCCATGGCTTCTTCTAGCCTGGCCTTATAGTGGCGTGAATCCTTCATTCCTCCCTTTTCCCTTGCTTTTCATTTTATGTTTCTTTACTCTTCTCGGTTTATATTCTTTCTATCATATGTTTTTCCTTTTGGTTTCTTACTTTCCATTAATCCATTCTCATCCTCTCTAGAACCTTGGAAATGAACCTTCACATCTAGATAGCTTGCTATCTTAATGTCCAGTGGGGATTTCCTTGGTTTTCTTAATCAATCATCACCATATAAGTCTTAAAAAGGAACAAGATAATCCTACATTAATGATGCCCTCCAATATGCACTCATTATTTTACCAAATAAGCATACCACATTTAACTTAAACCAACACCCTAATATGCACATGACATGAAGGTATACACAACAAGCACTATAACATTCACAGTCATAAAAAGCATTACTCTCATACTCTTTTGGGTCCCAATCATCACATGATCATACACATATTTAATTATCTTGCATGCATATGCTTCCTTTCCATACCTTATACTCAATTACACAATATCATGCACCGAAATTTCAGATAATTAGACCCAGAAACCCAACGCAAGGCAAAATCAGTGTGTCTGCCTACATCTGATGTATCACTTAGCGGCAGTTCATGTGTCGCCAAACGGTGAATAGAAATCCTGGGTTTTGCCCAGATTTTTCACGTTCTATCAAACTTACACATCTCATGCTTGTTCAAATATATTATAACTTTCATGAAAAACAACACACCAATCATAGCCAGGGCATATTCTCTAATTCCCAATCCCCACATGAACCCTAATTCCTCAATCATACCACGATTCGTACAATTATCACCAATTCATACAGTAGTTGACGTGTAAACATAAAAAACATGTTTATAATTTGATATAAATACTTTAACCAAGCATCAACAACATCACAGTATTTGAGAAAACCGAGCAACTAGGAAGGCCAGTTCGTGTCGTTTGGCGGACAACACACAGCCGCTAGGCAGTTCATAGAGGAAACCCAAAAACTGGGTTCTGAAGCATGCGTCGCCTAGCGAGTCATTCGACGCCGCCAAACGGTTTCTAGAAAATTCCAGAAACATAAACAATTTACTACATTTTGGCAAAATCCAAGGTTCACATGCATTCCATTCAATCCAAAATCATACAATAAATAACAAAACACGAAAATACAAATACCCTAACCTAGATTCCTTGCTTATCTTAATGGTTTGTAGAGCTTCTTCCTTGATCACCAATAATCTCCTTAGCTCTTCCTCAAATCCACCCTTCTTCACACTCAATAGGCACGATGGTTACTCTGTAAACCTCTCCTCACAACACTCAAAATTATAGACTCCAAAACCCTTCTTCTCACCCGTAATTGGCCAATTAACTATCTCTTAATTATGCTTAATGTCTAAAAAAACGAAAATGCATTGAAAACACTTTTAATTGTCCTTCAAGATTCATTATTAGTGGTTTTTCCAGCCCTCTTGGCTGCCTTCCTCTGACTGCTATGGTTTCTGGCTCTTCACATTTATGCAAAAGTAATTTTAGCAAAAAGAAAGCTTAATTCATGTCTACCAAGAATCAAATACACAATTATGTCAATGTTAAGTCAATGTACAACCATTCCACCAATTCATTTTTCATGATAATTCTTGTAACTTTAGGATTATAATATCACTCTACATGATCAAGCATATTATTATTAAGATAATAATCAATTTAATAACACACAAATGACATCCATAGTTCAACACAACAAAGTACGCTCAAGCATTTGAGCTAGTACTATTCAACGTCATACAAGCTAGCATTAATTGCCTTAAAGGTTCTCCACTACCCGTATTTATTAATTATTTAATTAATTAATTAATTAAATTACTCAGGTCTTACACAAGATGTCAGTGATGTGGTAGAAACTAGCCAAATGATTGCTTCCGGATCAACTGAAGAGCATAAGGTGGTAATGGCAAAGAAGGATAGCAAGGCATTGTTTATTATTTATTAATGTATTGATGATAGTCATTTTGAAAATATTCAAAATGCAAACACTGCGAAGGAAGCCTAGGAAATCTTGATTTGAAGTCATGCGGGAGGCGAAAAGATCATGAAAGTCAAGCTCCAAACCCTAAGGAAGCAGTATTAGTTACTGTATATGGAGGAAGGTGACATAATTAATGAATACTTTACCAAGTTACACAAATCACTAATCAAATAAAGGGTTATGGGGAGTCAATATCGGATCTGATGGTTGTTGAAAAGATTATGAGATTGTTATCGCAGTGGCAATTGAAGAGTCTAAAGACTTATCACAAATGAAGATTGAGGAACTCCGAAGTTCCTTGGAAGCATATGAGATGCGGCTAGTTGACACAAATGATGTTGAGCGGGCTTTGAAAGCACACAATTTCACGAAAAAAGAAAGAAACAAGAAGAAGTGGAAAGGGAAGCAAGCAAAGGGAGAATATAAGTTTGGTAAGATTGCTCAAGATCACTATGACAAGTCAGATACAATAGAAGGGAATGAAAGAATAGAGAATTATCAAAACCATCACAAGAAGAAAGATAAATGAAGCATTGAATGCTTCAATTACCACAAGATGGGTCACTACGCCTCTAAATGTTATGCAGACAAGAAGAAAAAGAAGTACCAAGATAAGGAAGCTCATACAGCACATGAGGATTCTGATTCTTCAGAACCTTTGACATTGATTGTAACCATTACAACAGGAAGTGTGAATTCACAAGCTGAGTCATGGTACTTGGATTTAGGATGTTCAAATCATGACTTGTTATAAAGAGTGGCTTATCAATTTTAATGCGGAAAAAAGGAGTAAGGTTCGATTTGTTGACGATAATACCTTGAAAGTGGAGAAGGCTGGAGATGTAGTCATATTAAGAAAAGATGGTTCAAAAGCTGTGATAGCAAATGTGTTGTTTGTGCTAAAGTTGAAGTGTAATCTCCTTAGCATAGGTCAATTGGTGCATAAGGGATTTACTACAGTGATGAGAAACTATGACAGAGTTGAGTTGTTCGATGTTAACAAGAATCTAATTTTGAGAAGTAAGATCTCAAAGAACAGAACCTTCCAAGTTAACATGAAGGCAGTTGATGTGTAGTGCTTGTCTGCAATTAAGAAGGAGGACAAGAGCTAGTTATGGCATCTTAGGTATGACTAGCTAAATTTTAGAAGTCTAAAGCAACTTTGTGAGAAGAATATGGTTTGTGGAATGTGTGATATAACCCTGCTAGAGAATGTTTGTGAGGTCTGTCTGGCTGGAAAACAAACCAGAAGACCATTCCAAACAAATATCAAGATGATAGCCAAAGAATGCTTGGCAGTGGTGTACTCAGACATATATGGACCCTTCGAGGTTCCCTCATTGGGTGGAAAAGGGTATTTCATTACCTTTATAGATGAGTATAGTAGAATGATTTGGCTATATGTGATTAAAATGAAGAGTGAGGCTTTTGAAGTTTTCTTGAGGTTTAATGTCAATGTCGAATGGGAGAGTAGAAAATTGTTGAAAACTCTTAGAACAGATGGGGGAGAAGAATTCACCTCTAATGCATTTGAAAATTACTATCAAGCTAATAGGATTATGCATGAAGTCACAACACCCTACACACCGCAACATAATGAACTTGCAGAGAGAATGAATAGGACAATCTTGAACACGGTAAGAAGTTTGCTGAAAGAAAAAGGGATGCCACATAAGTTGTGGGGTGAAGCAGCTTCCTAGGCTGTTTACATCCTAAATAGATGTCCTACAAAGGTGTTAGAAGGTGAAGTAACCTTAAAGGTGTGGTCTAGAATAAAATTTGTAGTTGGGCATTTTAGAGTCTTTAAGTCATTGGCTTTTAAGCGCATACCTTATCAGAGGAGAACCAAGCTGCAGGATAAAAGTATAGCAATGGTTTTCAATGGATATTATCCTACAGGAGCATATAAGCTCTTTGATCCAAACCAAGAGAAGGTGTTCTTGAGTAGAGATGTACTGGTGTGGGAGGATCAAAGTTAGGACTGGAAAAATTAGTATACTAGCCTAAAGAAATGTACACTTGATAATGCAATATTGACAGAATATGAAACAATTGGATCAGGAACTGAAACTGCATCGGAAACAGTCATAACAAGAAATATGAGTGGGGCACAGGATGTTGTGACTCAAAAACCACAAAGGGAGAGAGTAGTGTCACACAAGTTTGTTGAGTTTGAAATGCATTCTGATGAACAGGTTGATGATGATGGAGATTTAGTGCACATGGCACTAATGACAGGTGCTAAACCAATTGATGAAAAAGAAGTTGTGACACAGCCAATCTAGAGAGATGTAATGCATGAGGAGCTTAAGTCAATAGAGGAGAATGAGTCCTAGAAACTGATAGATCTTCCATCCAAGAAGCATTGCATAGGTGTGAAGTGGGTGTTCAAACAGAAGTTGAACCCTGACAGGTCAATCTCCAAGTACAAGGCGAGGTTTGTTGCAAAGGGATTTCTCTAGCGGTAAGGAGTAGACTTTTCTGAAGTCTTTGCTCCAGTGGCTCGAATAGAAACTACAAGAGTGGTTGTAGCCATGGCATGCGAGAGAAACTGGCCATTATTCCATCTTGAAGTTAAGTCCGCATTTCTACATGGACCCTTGAAAGAGGAGGCTTATGTTCAACAACCTCTTGGAGTCGTGGTAAAGGGGAAGGAGCATCAGGTTTACAAACTTCAGAAGGCCTTGTATGGATTAAGGCAAGCCCCTAGAGCTTGGAATAAGAAGATTGACTCATTATTGAACATGGTTATATGTAAAGGAAGGCACAAAAGGAGATTTGATGATCATATGTCTTTATGTTGATGACCTACTCGTGATTGGTCAAACATTAAGGACATTGAAATTTTCAAGAAGACAATGGAGGCTGAATTCGAGATCACAGACCTAGGAAGGTTGAGCTACTTTCTTGGAATGGAATTCACCTACACTATTGTAGGAATGATCATGCATCATAAAAATATGTTGGAGAATTATTAAAGAGGTTTAATATGATCTCATGTAATCTCATAATGAGTCATTGAGGTTAACTTGAGATTAGCCAGAGATGAATCAGGAGATGTAGTGGATGATATAAAGTTCAAACGAATTATTAGTTCTCTACAGTATTTGTGTAACAGCATACCATATTTGGCTTATAGTGTGGGATTGGTAAGCATATTCATGAGCAACCCAAAGAAGTTGCATATGTTAGCAGCCAAAAGATTGTTGAGATACATCCAAGGCATAACAAACTATGGAATATTGTTTCCTATTGGATAGTATAAATCAGAACTAGAGCTAGCAGGGTATGCTGATTTGGATTACAATGGTGATCTGGTTGAAAGGAAGAGCACCTCTAGGTATGTGTTTCTGTTGAATAATGCTATTGTCTCATGGTGCTCTAAGAAATAGTCAGTGGTAGCTCTATCCAGTTGCGAGGCTAAATATATATCGAGAAGCCTTCAAGCATGCTAAAGGGTTTGGTTCGGAGAATTGTTAAAGGAGTTAAAGATTCTTATAAAGGCGCCTATGGAGCTGAGAATTGACAATGTTTCTGCCATAAACTTATCTAGAAATCCTGTGATTCATGGCAAAAGCAAACATATAGAAGTGAAATATCACTTCTTGAGAGACATGGTGAATAAAGGGAGAATTGCTATGAAATACTACAAATCAGAGTTATAGGTAGCTGATGAAGATTGAGAGGTTTGAAGACTTGAGGAGAAGAGTTGGAGTTGTATCTGTTAACTAATTGACTTAAGGAAGAGTTTTAACTTGTGATACGGTTGGTAGATATAAGTCAAATATTCTATTTTTTTTATGTTTTAACATAATACATACTACTCATTCACTTACCGTTGTATAAAAGACTTTTTCCTATCATTCAATAATAACACAGTCCCACAATTATTCCTCCTCACTCTCGTGCTTCCAATATTACATACATTTGTTTTACTTTTCTTTTTTCTTTTTATCTAACTTGATATCTTTTTATCTATAAGTTTAATTTTTCTTCTATGAATCTAATATTAAATCTAAATAACTTTTGAATAGATATTATTCTCAAATAATTGAACGTTATCCATTTTTCTATCTTCTCAATTTTATTCACCACGGATAGCATTACACTAGGTTTTTTTATTATTATTATTAAGTTGTTTTTCATCCATCTTTCTCTCTTGATCCTTACAATTTTTTTATAATTATAAAATTTTTGTCATCTCTAAAGGCAAAGGGAAAGATTTTTTAAGTCATTCTTACCTTTTATACTTATAAAATTTTTATTATCTCTAAAGGCAAAGTGAAAGATTTGTTAAGTCATTCTTACCCTTTAAGTGTCAACAAGAAATTTTATAATTTTATATCCAAAACTCTTTAATAGCAAAATGATAGTATCTTAAGTCACTTCAAGTGTAACATAACTAGCATCGATAATCACCAAAATGTCTACTTTTCACCCCAAAAAACAAAAGTAATAAACGTTTGTTCAAGAACTATTTTTCATAATTATTTCGCTTGCCCTACATATTTTGTTTCTTAGAAAATGGTTCTTTATCGTATATCTTGTAAAAAAAAGACAAAATCTTGTCACCATCTATATTTAAACAAAATTAGAGACATTGGCCCAATGATCTTCGGATGCCTTATAAAACGAGAGTTGCTAATAACTATATATTTTGAAAACCATTATGATGAATCGCTAAACGTATTCACATTATTTAAAAGTATTAATTAGCATAAAAATGGTATTTAATCTTCCTCAAATAATGTGTCAAAAACTACACCCTTGGCGCAATTCGATGAACATGTAATTATATTATCCGATCTACCATATGGGCCATTAAATATTAATTAACTTAAAGCGTCTACATTTGTGAGATACGTGTGGTACCAAATATTAATCCATTCATGAAGTAGCCATAGCTGTCCCCTCTTCACTTTGTAGACTTCATTTAAAACACGAAACCCTAAAATCTTCGAAATAACTGTTTGGGAAAAATGAAAGTATTGTCTTTTATGCCTGGTCAGCAGAAAAAAGAACTGTACTTACCCTCTATTCTCACTTTTAAAGGCATCTCCTTTTGGGACCTATCAACATGTGTTTGCATTGCAAGCATTCAATTTATGTTGACATTAAACATTGACAACCTTAAGTAGGACCTCATCCTCAATCCACAATTAGCAAGGACAATTACAAGCTCCACAAATTAATACTTAGTATATTTCTTTCTACTTAGTTACATTTCACTTCTGCTAAACTTCCAATTTCAACAATACATTCCAATAAAGATAATTAGCTAATTAAGTGCCCATGCTCTTAATTAACCTAAACAACTCATTCATTATCACTTTATTCTCAATATATTTTCTCCTTTCTTCATATTTATTTCCTTTATCTAACCTACTTTATTATTTCTCAGGGAAAAATCAATATTATTATCAATATAACATGTTATCATCCTTTTTTTTATAGATTTAAAATATATAGTTACACGTGTCATTTAGATATATTGTTCGGTATCACATTATTTTATAAACCATATAATATAATTTTTTTTTTCGTTTTAATTAGGGTGGTATTTGTATTATGCATGTTTAGTTTGTGAGATTGAAAACTATTATGCTTACCTTGGCATGCATATCCATGCATAGAAAATCATGTATAAATATGTATACTTTGGGTACGTTTCTTTTCTAATTGAAATCACACATTTTAATGGGAAATCGCCCTCTCTTCTCTTAATAAAAAGATAAATATGTATTATACTTTTATATTTTCTTTAACTTGGAACTTCTCGGGAGTAGATTAATTTACACTGAATTTTTAGCAGCTTCGAAAATTTAGTTTTAATAGACACGTTTAGCTTATAACGAGCAATTTTTGAATTCTCGCTATTGTTTTGAGAAATTTAGAATATAAAGTAAGGATTGCTTTTATGACATTTCAAAACCAACAAATTTTATTTTATTGTTTTTGTAAAATTACAAAATTGATAGTACCACGTTCATAATTAATAAACAGTGTAATGTTAAAGTATATAGAAAAAAAAAAATCATGTTTTTTCTTAAAATTGTATTAAAATAGATCAAAGACATAGTTTAACTTATTTTATATCGTTATCAAAATTTAGGGTTTAATATTTTTAAATTAATTTGGACCAAACATACACTAAGTAACATCACTGCAACTTAAATAATATATAGACACACGTTTATTTAAAATCATCAACCATGGATTGCCAATTTCGTGCAACATTAAATCAAAACCTTGTATCTTTTTCCTCGGTGATAGAGTAGTGTCTCTTTTTGTTTTTCCTTGTTTTTTTTTTCTTTTTTTTCTATTATCTTTGGTTTGATAGGGAGAGGTGGGGGCTTGAAAACCATGGAAACTTGTGGAAGATTTGATTACTGAGATCAAATTGATTTTGTTCACAAAGTTGGTCCAATCCTTATCCAACCTGTTTTTGGTTTTATATCGTTCACTCAGATGCTCCTCGACAATGCAAACTAGTTTTTCATTATTATATTTCTTTTTTTCTAACATAGAGAGAGAATTTACTACACATTCTTTGATCATGGCTTGCAGGCAAAGTAATATATTTTTATTTTTCCCTATAGGCCAAGCAATATCTCATCTTAGATTTCAGTCTTTACTATGAAACAAATTCTTTTAAACCAACTAATACATATATCATTAAATAATGTACTGAAATATGAGCCAACAATCAAATTAATCAACATACTTTAATTCTTTTAAGAAAGTTTAAGAAAAGGTTTCTCACTATAAAGTTATGACTAATGACATGTTACAAAGCTTGTAGTCAATCACTCAATCTTGTATGACCAATTAACGAACAAGGTCACGTTGTCTGAAACTTCGACCAATAGTTACCCAAGATTCTTTGTGATGCAAAATTTCACTTAAGATCCCTTGTTTTGTAGCCCTTTGACCGCATTTCATCATTTTGTACGACCAATTATGAACAACGTTAAACAAATGGTTTGGTGAAGACAGAAATTGAATTAGACCACAAAAAAAAAAACTCTTCTTAATATAATAGATTTATGGGTCTTCTACTTTATATGATGTTCGATCTTCTCTCACTTAGAAATCAAGGATGTCTATGTATTTATCTCACTCCCACTTAGGATGCTCGGTTTCTTGGATTCAATAAGCAAGCAATAGACACAAATGTCCGAAAGAGACTTTCGGACACAGATTCCTAACCCTTTATGTACTAAAATCTTTCAAATGCAATGCAACTTTTTATGCTTTCACAATTTTCCTCAAATGGTCATGGCCATGGACAACTAATAAAACACTCTTTTCCCATATGCTTCGTGTCAGTGTATATATGCAAAGTTCAAAGCCTATATTCCCTCACTTGTTTTTTTTTTTTTTTGAATGTATTTCAAATTTTTGTATATTATAAACATCCTCTTCCTAAGTCTTTTCTTATGGTCTGGTCCAAAAGAGAGTGTTCTTGGTTGTTTGAGATTCGAGCTTCACGGAATGTGTTCACACCACCACTTATTTTTTAAACTTCTTCCTTTCATCATTAATTACTTTTCTCTTAGTTTTCCGTTATCTTCTCCTACATCCCCGAGGACTAGTCAAATGCCTCTGCTAATTTTTTGGATAATTATAATATTAGTACAAAGTATCTATATTTAAATGCAAAAAACCTAAACTTTAAAGCATGCATTATAAATTAAGTTAGATAATTTGTAGTGTATATGGATATGAATGCTGTGTGTGGATGAAGAAGGCCACAGGTTATGAATTTTTCATCACTGTAGCACGCTTTATAAAGAGTTCTCCTCGCATGATATAATGTACCTTTCAATTACATAGCATATTTTACTATTTAAGTTCAGAACTTAGTTTTCCAGGAGCAGAATTTTCAATTGTGTTTGAAAGATAACTGATTAGAAAATTAGTCTGAATTCGATTATAATTTTTTTACTTTTTATTTTTTCACACATAAAAGAATGAATAGATTTTTGAGAGAAAAGAACTATATATAAAAATTAATGTTAAATATATTTGTTTATCCAATTTATATTAAAGAAGTTTATCTTTTTCATAAATAATATATATATATATATATATATATATATATATATATATATTGGTTTTTATATCTATGAAAGTCATGTCAAATATTTTTCTCAACATATAATAAACGCATTAAATTATAATATAATTTTTATGTACAGTTTAATAAAGAGGAGTTTTATATGATGTTTATATATAAATATATATTTTGTTTAATTTTTAAAAATAATTTAAAACCGAGAAACATATTTATCTCAAAAACAAAATTTTGAATATGAATAATAAATATGTGTAAATAAAGAAAAACCGTTGAATGAAAAAACAAATGCATGCTATATTGGGAAGAAAAATGACTGTTAATTTTGTGTTTATAGTATATATATATTGGTCGTGCATGCGTGGTAGCCCACCTTATCATGTGTGTCCAAATATACGAACGTTCGGTGGGTTCCTTCACTTATAATATCACGTTTCTTCCTCACATGGCTATCAATAATTAATAAACTTGTCACATTCCAAAATCAAGGGGAAATAAAATCTTCAACTAAATATGTCAAAATAAAACGCAAACCATGAAAAACTAGTTCAACCTTAGGAGATATATTCTTTAACATTTTTTTTATCGTGAAGTTTATATTTTTTTTATCAACAAAGAATTAATTAGTTAATATAGTAGAGTACTTGTGGGACGTTCTAATCCTTCTAAAAAAAATAATCCTATATATAAAAAATGTAAAATAGCTAATATCGTGAATCTCAACAAAAAGGAACATAAAGACTATACCCTTGTCCAACCATGTAGCTATATTCTGTTCGTTGTATATTCAAAACACAACCTGGTCACCTAAACACTTTGAGACAAATAAAGTTATCGATTCACAAAGATTTTAAGCACAAAGTAGGACAAAAATATCAATTAGGTTACACGAGTTACAATTATTATTAAATAAGGAGTAATAAAGTGATTTAATTGTTAGATGAAAGAGAAGAGAGCGAAAGATTGTAAGTTTGATCATTTGCCAACAATGTAAAGAAATAAGGTTAATTTGATGAGTTTATAAGAAAGGATGAGAGAAATTGTGGATCTAACTTCTTCCACTAACAAAACCTATTAACTAACATTTGTTGTCAAAAAGAAGTACCATTAGACTATATTACTTCTTGTCTATTCAAAATAAGCACCAAGAATACAAATTCCAGAAAGAGTTAGGGTGAATTAAAATGGATGACGAAAGCAATAAATATAAATTAAATTGAAAAATATTTGAAAATAAATTATTTAATCAAAATCTAAGAATAAATTTGGTGAAGATCTCACATTAACTAGAGATTAAGTGAGTTTTTGATGTATAAGTGAATTCAAACTTTCTTTTACAAGTTGATTTTGTAGAGTTGAATTAGAGATAAAATTCACTTTTCAACTTAATAAAATTTGTTGAATCTATTGTGTTACTGGTTATAAAAAAAATTATTATTTGTTAGACTATCATGACATCCGTGACTAAATCAATGTCAATAATTAATATCTAATTCTATGTTTGAATGCAAACCTCAATTCTTAACATAATTAAAGTTTTTTATTAAATAAAAATAAAAATAAATACAATATTAGGTTACTGGTTTGAGAATTTTCAGATCATGAAGATATTGAGATTCACCATCCCATTATTGTGATGAATAATTAATATTGACACATTTTCATTTACATAAAAGTTTTTAAAATAAATTTAGTGAAAAAAAAATGTATGAAGGGTTTGGCAGATGCAATAATGGAAGAGTATTATGAGAGTGGGTTGACAGTGAGAAGCAGCCACAACATCCGCTGAATCATCTATGTCTCCGGTATCACAGCAAACCCTATGCTTCACTCACCCACTATAATATTATATAATAATCTCTCCATATTTTTTATCTAATTTAAATTTTAAATTCTCATTTTTTTTTTTCTAATTTTGATGCCGTTATGCTCACTATAGAATCAGCTATTTGAACTAAAAACTATCCGTTCAACTAACAACCTATGAGTTTTCAATTTCGGATATTCTTTTACTTTGATTCAAGTTGTCGACTCAACACACGTACCACTCACACGAGTAACTCGAGTAAATTATTTATTTATTATTTATTTTATGATGTATTTGTTTAACATTCTATATCAACTCAAATATTACATATTTATACTATAAATCTTGCTTTTTATATGTTAGAAACAAATAGATATAATCCTAATATTGATTTTAGCAATCAATCATAAATATTATCTCATACCTATAAACATACTGTAAATTAAATGTGAAAGCGTACCTAAATTCAACTTAATGATAATACTATTAGAGCATTGTTGATCCTCTGATCTTTCTTATGTAGAGCACATGTATTCTCTTATAGGTTTTCTCTCCGGATGGGATAGAGAGAAAGGAACAGGAATAGAAACCTACGTTTCGTGTGTTTTCTCAGAAGGGGACCATGACCCTTTAAATAACCTAATTTGGTTAATTACTTTAAGATTCAGTATTTCTAATTTGGCCCCTCATCAAATTAGAAATTACTTTATGGTCTCTACACAGTTTTTATTTTCATGACGTATGCCTTTAGCCGAAACTTTAATTTAATCATATCACTTTATTATTTGGCTTAATAAATAATGACTCTAACACATATAATTATGTATCATATATATGTATGACCCAAAATTACCACAACATTATATACTTAATTTATAAGTGTACCGTCTGGTCGTCCGATCCTTATATAGGAATAAGACATTTCAAAATCGACTTAAAGTTTATGAATCCAAAAATTAGGTCTAAGTTCATCTTTCTATTAATTGATATCTATTAAAATCATATTATTGTACAAGAGAGAGGATATATTTTGTCAGTCGATTAATAATTTTGTAACTACTTTGTCTATACATAAAATGTTAACTCTCATGATTATAGGTTAGGGAGTTCTCTTTATTTTACCTTAAATCAATCTTAGATCAAGAGGGTTCTTTAATATTTTTGTCTTCGGTAAAAAATACTCAATTCTTCACTGAAACAGTAGGGAAATTAAATTTCTTCTCTTATTAAATAAAATGGAAAAATATTTAAAGAGATGAAAGTTGAAAAAAAAATTATAAAACATTATTAAGGTCAAAAGTTTTAAGCTACACTGACTAATTACTTGATTTTATTTAACCTTCAAATAATTATGTTTTGTAAAGTCAAATAAAAATTGAAGATTTTAGAAAAAGAAATTGCAAAAAGGTTAAATTTCATAACTTTTGAAAATAGAGAGATTTGAAAGAAAAAAAAAACTGATGATACTAAAGTTACACATTTGGAGAGATTAAGAGTGTAATTAATGTAAATTAAAGAAGTTAATAGCGATATTAACTGTTGAAATGTTTTAATTACTATTATGATTCACATGGAGTGGTGGGATCCATGGCTTGTGCATGTTGAATCTCTTAGTCATGTCCATGTAGTTGTGCGTTGCAATAATAAAGTCTTAATTATTCAAAATAAAATTTCAATTCAACTACTACCATTACTTCAGTGCCCCCAACACAATTTTAGCTGGCAAAATCCTCTCTTTTAATTACCTTAATTTATATTTTTTTTGTCAAAAAATCCTTTATAAAAAGGTTGATTTTTTATTATTTTTTGGAAAAATAGAAAGAGATTTGGTATCAAATGAAAAATTAATACATGGATCTCTTTTTTATATTTTCTACTAAATGTAGCACTTCAACTTACATTTTACTGCCAAACTATTTTCAAAATAAAATTATCTTTAACATAAAAAACATTTTAAATTTTAATTTAATTAAATTAAATTAAAAATCTCATATTTTTAACACACTACAACTTTATTGTCTAACTTACTTTAAAATTAAATATAATTTTAGTCTCTAACATTTTTAGACAAAATTGAACTTCATTCTTATTTCAAGTTTTAAAAACAAATATGTTTAGTCATCCTAACCTAATTATATTAAACATTTTTCTAGATGTGAAATGAGGTTTTAGAATTAATATGTAAAAAATTTAAAATTTAAGTACTAAAATGTATAAAAATTTGGAATAAAAAAAATTCAATTTTGTTTCAAATATAAAATTATAAACATATTTAATTTAAAAAAAATCACATTTTATGGGCATGGGACCAAGTGCCAGGAAAAATATTGCCTCTTTTGTTTGATCCTTTTTGCATTCAAATTCTTTTGTCTCTACCCTTGTTAGTTAAATTATGGGTAAATTATATTTTGAGTCTCTTAACTTTCAACGAAGATTAAAATTAGTCTTTCTTAAAAATTATTGGCTATTTAGTCCCTCATTTTTATAAATGTATGAATTTAATTCTTTTAAACAAATTTTGTTAAGTTTAGTTATCGTTTCAAATACGTTATTTACCTAACATTAAAGTAGCATCAAAGCAGAAATGTGTTAAACAAGGTAAACAACTCAAATGTTATCATGAAACACATATGAAATGTTAAATAAACTTAACAAATTTTTGTTAAAATGATTAAATTCACATATTTAAAGATAAAGTATTAAATTAGTCCAAAATTTGAAAGAGAAGTTATTTTTAATTTTCACTCGAATTAAAGATACCAAAAATATATTTAATCCTTAAATTAATTACTAACCTATATTCTAAGTTTGCATTAGTCAAATTATTCAAACAGTAAATTCATTGTTCACGCAAATAATTCTTTTGGGCTGGTACATGAGCAGCCAGCAACAAAAGTTTAAACGGGGTTGCTATTTTACACCTCTCTTTTTTTACTTTGTACACTCCCAATATGTTTGAAATTTATCATAATATCTAAACCATTATTTCCCCAATAACTTAAAATGTTTACCTTCTGTTACCTAACTATTTTGGTATATTTTTTCAAAAGTTTCTTTGTAAAACAAAATTAAAGGCGTGCAAAAAAGTAGAAGTGTTTTTACAACATTATTATATCAAAATCAGTATAATTTTGAAAACATAACAGAAAATATCATTAAAAATTTAGTAAACGATATATGAGATTGAGATCAAAACTTCTCAAAGAAGTAAGATTGACAACATTTTACAAATTGTCACCCATTAATTACTTTTACCTTTTTACGTGTACAATTTTTTTTTTATTATTACAAGATTCACATGAGATATAATCTTTTGGCATGAGAATTATTTTCTTCCGAAATCGTGATTTTGTGAATAAAAAAACATATAATTATAAAAAGGCACTGAATCTGATTTGCTTCAACGGCCATGAGAGGGAGGAAGGTTCATAAAAAAATCTCCAACGGATAATTCTCTAAGGTAATAAAATGGTTGCCGTGTAAATGCAGATATTGTTTAATTTGTCAAACACGAATTAGGAAAAGTTTATATTCTTCTCGAGTGTTTTTCTTCTACTTAAAAAAAGAAAATAAGATGTTCTTTCTAATTAAGTTTAAGTCTTTAATAATTTGAAAAAGAAAATTAATCAAGATTCTATTAAATTTGTGTTTTATTGAATTTTCAAAAATTAAAAACTTTTCGAATGAGAGTCCTCTTGTTAGATCTATATGTTAACTAGTTAATGTAAGAGAGTGATTTAATAGTTATTTTATCCGATTTTCACTATGTTATTTTATAATTTTATGGCTTTATAAAGTAATAAAATTTTAAAATTATAAATTAATAAAATAATATGTGAAGACAATTTAACAATACAACATTAGAAGATAATAGGCACCGGCAATTTAAAAATCACATTGCATATTTAAGAGTAAAATTAAATATCAAAACATCATTTGAAAAATATAAATTTATTAAGTAATGAATAGATTACAAAAATTTATTAGGACCTTAAATAAAACTTTCTAAATTTATCATGAGCTTGAAACTTAATTAAACCAAAAATTAATGATAAATAAATTTTAATCTCTTGTAAATATTACTTCTACACATATATTTTTTCAACTATTTTTAACTTAGTGAAAATATTTTTTCTCAAGTGAAAATTACCTCACTTTTGTGGAAATCTGACGTAGACAAAAGATTAAGTTGCAGTCTCATATTGCTTGAGAAAAAATCCTTCGCAAAAAAAAAATTAAGACTGAAAATAAACATTACATTTCTACTCTATTTTTGTTTAAGCGAAAATATAAAAAGAAAAAAGAAAAATATGCAACAAATTAAATCAAGTTTCAAATAATTAAAAAAAATCAATACAATTCATAATTTGTTCGATCATCATGTATCACTCATTTCGATTCAATCTTAGTCATTTAAACTTATTACGTATATCTCTATTCACATCAAACTCATAAACTAACATTGAATATTTTGCTTAAAATAACCATAACTTCAAATAATTTGTCTCAAATGCAGCAATTTACACGAAAGTGATAATACACAACAAATTTCATACATTCTATACAAATCTCATTTTAAATTCAAACAATAAAAACATGTTAGGTTTTAAACTCAAAATACTATGAACACATCACATCACCTTTACATGCAGATAATAAATCCTTTAGGCCAATCAAAAACATAAATAGTCTCCCTTTTTTGTAACTATGTCAAAAAAAATTGCAATTCTAGTAAAAGAACCATTCAAATATAGAAATCTAAAACAAAGTATCCCGATATAACAAAATTTCAATATGAACTTGACTAAATTGAGAAAATCACTTTTCTCATTTGATTAGAGTAAATAGGAACTTACAATATATAAATATCCTATCTGTTACAAGTGATCTTTGCCTACCATATAATGCACCCAAGATACAAAGGCTTCTTTGAATTTTCTTTCAAAGAATCATACATACGTGTTTGTTAGAGAGTTTTTTATCAAACCTCGCGAATCATGTCCTCTAAACGTGCACATTAGACTACTTAGATTGGGGCTTTGGAAGTAAAAGTTCTCCGTGCCAGGTCCAAGTTGTATAACACTTTAAGAAACCATCACAAATAAGATGTTCTCGTATCAATTTAATCTCAAGTCGTCTTGCATTCAAACAATTAACACATGGACATAAATATCTTCCATTGACACCTTGTACATTTTGTTGAGCAAATTGTAAAAACTCTTCAACACCATTCTCATACTCCTCACTGATTCGACTTGCATCTACCCAACTTCATTTCAGTACATTTTCTTGAACACAGACGATTGAACTCTTCCATACCATTCTCATACATCTCACTGATTCGACTTGTATTTTTCCCGCTTCAATCCATTACTACATACATCATGACTTGGTTTATGATGAATATTTGTCTCTTAATGAAAAAAATTATGTACGATCCTTAATGCAATATATATATATATATATATATATATATATATATATATATATATATATATATCACATAACAACTACAAGTTTAACGATACAATACTTAAAATATCAATAATATTACGATTTGCCAAGAATTAGACACCCTAGAACTCAATATCAATCCGATCAATAATTAAGAACAAGAATATCAAACTACAACAAAACTAATAATACTAAATATATAAATATATATATATATATATATATATATATATGCATATTTTAAACTTAAATTAAAATAAAGACACTTAATTAGTATCGCTAAACGTAGTATATAACTAACATTAAAGGTTTACACCTTCTAAATACTTTATTCTACATCTCTAATTTATATTTTAGTTCAAACAATATATTTAATTTTAATCTTAACTTTAGATTTTAACCAAAATTAAGATTTCTTTTTTTCTTTTTGGCACGTAAAACATTTAAGTTTTATTAAAATTAAGGAGATATACGAAGATACACTAGATCGTTTATATATTACAGTTTTGAGGATTTTTCTTTTATAACTAAGCATAGTTTTTTAAGATTTAATTATAAAGCTAAATGTAACTTTTAATAGGAATGTATTAGGTTGTAAAATTATATTAATTTGAGATATTTTATCTACTAATAAAAGTTAATTTTTTTTTCTCAGTACAAATTAACGTGTTAGGAGTTTATAATAATTCATAAATCCTATCTTATAAATGCTAATGAAGTTTTAAAGTTGAACTTGAATTAATTTAAAACTCACTTGATTTAGCCAAAGCTTTGGTAGTGAAGTGCTTTTCGATCTAAAGTCTATTTATAAAATTATTTCCAAAATTGCGTCCAAAGTTTCCACTTTTTTTCTCTTAAAATGTAATATAATTTAAAAATATTTAAAATGTAAAAACCACTGACCTGGTTCCGGTGAGGTTTTGACGCGAGCGGAGCACCACCAACAGCGATGAGACCAGACGCGGTTGCGATGAGAATACCAACTACAGCAATGACATAGAATTAAAAGTGAAGTTGGAGAAAAATGAAAATGCAAAAGCAGATACCTTCGTCGCGGGAGAGCATGCAGAGAGAAGATGAAGATGAAAGAAGAAGAAGAAGGAGCTATTGTAGGCAAGGGTTTTGGGTTGCCAAAATGAGAGAGGAAACAATAAAAGAAGAAAAGTTGCTTCTTGGGATAAGTTTTAGGGTTTTTAAGCTACTATAACATCCCTTCATGTTACATACAGTATCTTTCTTCCGGCAACTCCTTTATCTTCTTCCTGCACCCCCTAAATTGACATGTCATATTTTACCCTTAAATATTAGTAATAAAAAAATTGAGAAATGAACTTTTAGTTCTTCGATCAACCACTGCATTGGATTTAACTTGGGTGTCAAAAATTTTAGTTGAGTTATTTTTATTTTTATTTTTATTTAAAAATGTCAAGTTGATTATCCAGATTTTTGTAATCTTAATTTGGTTTTGAATTATTAAAAATTGATGTAATTTGATCTTTTTAGTTAAATTTTTTGAAACGAATTAAAAATTTTTCATTAAAATTGACATTATGTTAATTATATCAATAAAACAAATCATTCTTATTTATAATTTCAATTTAAAAAAAAATTGATCTATTTCAAAAAATTTAATAAAAAAAACCGAATTATATCAACTTTTTAAAAGTCAGGATCAAATTGAAACTAAAAAAGATCGAAAGATAAACTTTTTTGAACGAAAATAGAAAAAAAATAATGAAACTCAAAATAATTTTTATATAAACAAGTAAAAATACTCTATTTAATTTTTTATGATAATAAAAATAATAAAATTATTATAATTGTCATTCTTATAATTATAAAATTAAATAAAATTATTTTTTATAATTTTACTGTAATTAATTTTTATTTATTATGATTATGTGTAAACAATTAGTCAAATTGAAAAAAAAAATAGTTAAATTAACAAATGGTTGCTTAAAAGATTAATAAAATAATTATTTTAATTTTGAAAAATATATTTAAAAGGTGAAATTAAAAAATAAATGTAGGTAAAAATAGAGAAATTATATATATATATATATATATACTTAAAAAATTTCAAAAATTTCAAATATATTAAATACATTAAATTTTAAAAAAGTATTTAAAATTATATATTAAATTATATAAATATAAAAATATTTGGGGGTCATGGCTCCTTATGTCAATATAAAGATTTATCTCTGGGTGGGGTACAGATGATTACGGATTTAAGTAAGTTTTGGATTGCATAATCAAAAATGTGTTATCGAATCCAACAATATGTTTTAGATTAAACATTTCGCATCTTTATACGCATGCATTTCGGATTTAGCAATCCAGAATACATTGTTGAATGTGATAAGACATTCTGAATTATATATTTTGGAACATAAATATTGTTTTTGGAATATACAATCCAGAATGTGACTTCGGATCTAAAAATATATCATGGATTGCTTAATTCGAGAAAAACTATTATTTTTCGGAACTTGTAATCCGATATTATATTTCCCATGTTCGTCTAAATCTCCCGATCTTCCTCTTCGCCAAGTTCCATAATGTATAAGTATTCTAACAAGAAGACTCACAATGTCTTCATTGCTGCAATGTTATGCCATGCAAGTTTTGGCACTTTGGTAAGTGGTACAATCAAGCCCTTTGTATACCTTTGTTTCAACAATCTCCTTTGCTTGATGAACTTGTTGCCAACAACTTTTCTAAATTTATAAGGACAAGGAGACAAACTTAATCATTGTTTGACCATTTTGTTCTTTTTGTAAATATTACAGAAACAAGAAAAGATCTTTGTTATTGATTAAGAAAATTACACTTAAAAGGGGGGGTCAAAAGAAAGGAAGATAAAGGAAGTAGATAACCAAATGGAACCTTAACTAATCTAACTAAGCAAACGGAATGCAACTATATACCAAACCATAACCGTGTTAAACTAATAAGCCCCCTCAAGATGGGAGATAAATGTTTTCAATGCCCGTATTAGAGAATGGAGAGGAAACTGGTTCTTGGTAAAGACTTGGTTAAAATGTCAACTAATTAGTGATGCTTGCATATGTGAATAAGTTGGTTAGTGCCTTTCTCCACATGTTCCCAGATGAAATGAAGATCAATGTCTAGGTGCTTAATGCGTTCATGCATGAGGAATAGAAATATGAAAGTCAGTCAAAAGATTTCAACCAAACCATTTCACTAGAAACAAAAGTTAAGGCATGGTACTCAACTTTTGCAGTGATGGGGAAAACAATAACAAACAATATACCAGAGAATGCAGCGGATATAATTTCCCCTAACTTGCAAGAATCTATGAGGAGCAATAATCAAAGAGCAGCAATAATAAACCACCAAAAGCACAAATA
>Ga0209589_1001799_pt1 | contig 36060 bp, 9 predicted proteins | sample CowpeawhiteBW_FD_187525 | JGI IMG/M metagenome (GOLD analysis project Ga0209589, IMG submission 187525) | Root nodule microbial communities of legume samples collected from California USA - Cow pea white BW (SPAdes) (version 2) | ecosystem: Host-associated > Plants > Roots > Nodule | place: USA...
AAAAAAAAATATATATATATATATATATATATATATATATATATATATATATATATATATATATATATAGATAGATAGACACACACATATACATATATATGCAAAAAATTGGCAATTTAAGTAGAAGATAGAGCATACTCTCTCTAGCTCAGAAAGTAACATTCTGAAGATTCGAGGAACAACTCCCAATTGACTAGAACACGAGGACTCATCAACCATGGCACTTGGGGGACCCCACATTGTGTAAGTCTTTCCACTCCCAGACTAGTAAAGAAGCACAACACATGTGAGAAAGGAAAAAGAATCCTCACTATTGCATCAAAAAGTGACACTCGTTTTGTCACTAAGAAAGTTTAAAACCTAGCAAGCAACCGTATGTACCTGGCCAAATGACAGAATTGTAGTGTTGTAACCAGCTAAGGCGTTTCTAACCAAGGGAACACCCACTGACTGAAAAACATCTTCCTGAACATACAACAACTCATAAATCAAATTCAAGATTGATCTTCCCCTAAAAGCAAACCAGGCAGCAAGAACATGGAATAGATAAAGGCCAATTCTCCATTCCCTCATTATTACAGCAAACTGATGTAATTTCAAATTACTTTTTTTAAGATTTAAAACAAGAATCCCAATCACACAATGATGTTAAGTTCCTACCTGATTGGAATTGACATCAAAAACTTCATCAAACATGAACTTTATGTCCCCAATACACAGGGCTTTAGGAGAAACCTTAATTTCCCAATCTTCCTCTTTTCCATTGATATTTTCAGGCTTAATTCTCACAACAACCTGCTCCAAAATACACAACATATAATTAGCAAAAAACAATATTTGTTTACACAATAGTTTCTGATGCTAAAGATTACATCTTGAAAGTTGAAATGTGACCCAAAAGGATGCAAATTTTTTGAACTTGCCTTCACATGTGGGTTGTTGTGGGAAAAAGGGTCTTGGGGCTTCAATTGTTGATGGTGATTGAGGGAAATGTTTGGATGGGCAGGGGGGGTGTTTTCAACGTCGGAATTGAGGAATTTGTGTTTTTTAAAGGAAGAAGAACTGGGTTTGCGATTAGAAGAAGAGATTGATCTGAGAAAATTAGAAGAAATGCTTCCCAAGAACCCACTAGAATCTGTGTTGTTGAACTTTTGCCTCATTTTTTTTTTCAAGAATGAAAAATTCAGGAGAGGGAGAGAGAAAGAGAGAGAGTTTAGATTCAAATGTTGGATGGAGAGTGAAGGGAAGATGAAGAGTGTTTGAATTGGAATAACTCAAAGAGGAAAGAAAGATGACCGTTATGAATATTGCAAACTGAAATCCCTAAATTGTCCTTTTTTTGTTTATGGAGAAATGATTGCTTTTAAATAAAAATATAAGGTTAAAATAGAATGGTCGTGTTAAGTAAAGGTTAAAGATATGATTTACATTATTAATCTAACATTTTTCAGACAGTATTATTTTCTTTCTCTTTATTTCTTTTTTCGAAGACAAATACATCCAGTTATGTTGTTTAGTTTTGTAATAATTTAAATTATTCATACGCATTGTAAATTAGTTTATTAAAAATTATTGAGAATACATTAAATTAGATTTTATACATACATATTTTTGTCAGAAAATAACTGACATGCATTCTTACTTTTAATATATTTTGAATATTCGTCTCCATTTTGAAAATGCATGATTTTAAATCAAATTACAATACACAATGCGACGTGTTACTTGAAAGATCAAGATAAAAATAATAATAATAATAATAATAATAATAATAATAATTATATATATATATATATATATATATATATATATATATATAAATAAGAATGTAGGAAATATACAGAGAAAGTTAGGTCAATGTTTAAAATTAAGTGGTTATTAGGTTTATCAATAAATAAACTAACCATGTTGCTCATACATTTGTTAGGACCTCACAACTTTATGTTAGTCACATTTTTTTATTTCATTTCATTATGTATTGATGTTCTTATTTTGAATTAAATATCAGATAAGCATTTTGCAATAGAAAAACCAAACTAACACACTAATCATTTGTTTTTGCTCCAATCCAATTTGTTTCTTTTGTCAACAACTTCAAATTTTTATAAGTTCATAAAAAAAGTTAACAAATATAGAAAATTATTATTTTCATTATCATTTAATAATCATATATCAACATGTAGAATATATTTATCAATGTTTCAATATTGTATAAAACAAATCTATTTAAGAAAACGCTCCTCCAAGATGGTGACACAATGAGGGACAAAATTGTCCATTTGGAAACTATATTCAAAATAAGTAGTCGTTGAGGGCGGTGGTGGGAGAGAATGACTTGACTTCCGTTTCCGAAATTAATTATTACTTATTCAGAACCAAAATGATTATTTTATTATAATTTTATCACAATAGTAATAATAACAATGACAGGAATTTATTAATGTATGAAAAATGAAGTGAATTATGACAAAGCATAAAAGTTGTTCAAGAAACTTTTATAAGGTTTAATTATTTTAATTTGCTTTAACAATAATTTTAGTTAAATATAACCAATCTTGAAAAGAGATCCTCTTCGTTAGAATATGTTGTAATAAATATATCATTTAGCGACATTATTTAAGTAGATAAGTGTGTAAGATAATTGTCACATCATATAATCATGCTGTTAGTAAAATCTAACAACATAGGCTTAATTAAAAAAAAATAAATTATAAGAACTCAATAGACCAATAAAATTTGATAGAAACTCAATGAAAAATTTTAAAATTTATTATGAAATCAGAACACAATTAAACCTTTTATAATTTGATTTCTAAAAGTTTATATAAATCTTATTTATATTTCCAAATTTCCTTTTACTTGTATAGATTTAATTCTTTTTGTAATATTTTCATTAATCAAAATCAATCCAATACCACATAACAGTTGTTGTAATATCTAATATTCAACAAGAATTAACTATCTTTTTAATCCTGAACTTTGACGTATCTTTATTCAAAATTTGATATATTTTAAATCTCGAACTTTAAAAATAAATAAATATAATTTTTAGTTTAATTATGTTAAAAAATTTTAACGTGTCAAATGCATTTTTCAATATACATCAAAGCGAAAATATGTTGATTAATATAAATAACTTAATATTAGCATGACACGTTTAACATATCAAAAGAGTTAGAACGATAATATTCATTTATTTTTAAAATTTAAAAACTAAAATATTTGAATGATTACAAATAATTTTAACGTGTCAAATACGTTTTTCAGTATACATCAAAACAAAAATGTATAAATTGATGTAAACAAGTTAATGTTTAGCATAACCCGTTTGACATATTAAAAGAGTATATCAAAAGAGTTAGAACGATTATATTTCTTTATTTTTAAAATTTAAAAATCAAAATATTTGAATGATTACAAATTATTACGTTCATTTATTTTTAAAGTTTGAGAATAAAATATATTAAAACTTTGATGGTAACAAATTTTAATTTTAAATTAAAATTTAATGAGTAAAAACATGCTTAATCAATTCAACAATAATTAAATTCGAAATAGTTTGTCTTACCTGATTCTGTTTGTCTCACAAACAATAAAAGAATTTAAATTACATCAAACTTCAAAGGACTTAAGAGAACACGGTCAAATCAATTAGAAAACACTCATTATCTAAAAAATTAAACTATTCAAGATTTTTTTTTTTTGTATTTTACAATTATATTCTTGAATATTTTTTTCATACTTTATCAATCCATTATGTTTAATAATCACTTAAAGTATGAACTAATAGTCATTTATCTCAACAAAATAATATTAAAAGTTTGAGTTAAAAATTTCACATTACATAAAAAAGAAAAAGTTAAGTAACATTTATAAAGGAAAAAAACTTACAAATACTTCTTACATTATTTACATATGATTCATTAACGTATAAAAAAAAATCCAACAATGAAAACATGTATAATTTTATTATGATTAAAACAACCTATTTGATGAAAGACACATACTTAAGAGGTGACGTGTGATTAACAAATCCTGAAAAGATTATGAATACGTTTTATAGTCTAAGTGTGTTGTCACTGACACTATTCCAGAAATACATGAATGCATGCTAATTAAGAAAACACCATAACTTAGCAGTTTCAATACATTGGTCCTTTTCCACCACACAGACTAATTAACTTTCATTAATAAAGAAAATGGATACTTTTGATTTATAAGCATGATTAGTGTGCAGCTACCATTTTTGATGGGAACATGATGAAGTGGAGGGTTAGAAAAGGGTTGTTTTCTAGTCTATGCTTCCAACAACCTCATTTCTCCATCATTAGGCCCCAAGAACTTCTGTATCATTCACATCACATGCAATTATTCTATACTTTTCATATTCTAAATATACAAATTGGTTCATCAAAAAGATATCACTTGTTTGTTTTCAATTATTATTTTGTGAAAAAAAAAAGAGTTATTCATAAATCTATCATTTATCATCTGTTAAATATTTGTTCAATATAGAACCTTTTCTTTTTCTGCTAACCTCTTTCTAAAACTACTTTTGCATGCGAAGTAAATAGGGATGAAGAGTTTGTAATTGCTTAGAATAAAATAAAGGTTTGATTCTACCATGTTTATTCTGTGTAATTTTTTTTATTAGAATAAAAAATGAAGTTAAAATAGGTTTGATTGAAGGATAGAATATATTTTATTTGAAAATATTTTTAAAAAGAAATTAAGATTTAAAATTGATGTTCCCTCTTTTTGCTCTCTTTTTGGATTCTTATCGAGATCACTTCTGAAGCTCTTTATCAAGTTTGTTCTTGGTGAAATGTATTTATAACGTAATTGAACTATTTTATTCGTTTTTTATTTCAACATTTTCTTTAAACTTTACTATTGTGTTTTTGGGTAAGCAAAAATAAAATAAATACGAGGCATTAGAATACTTATTACTATTATATACCTCGAATACATGACGAAAATAATATACAGTAATATTTTATTTTTTTTTAAATAAGTGAACTTTTTTTTACATCAAATTGTCTTGACATTTATCTTGAGTTAAATATTAAATTTTACATCAAATTTCAAATAATCCGATGTAAAATTATTGAAATTAGGGTTTTTAGTTTTCTTTCTTATTGCGATTTCAATGCAATTTCTCATATTTTTTTGTTTTTTTTTTTCAATAGTGGTTTTAAGATAAGGTCATTTAGATATCATTATGAACTTTGACATCTCAATGATGTTCACACCTCAAAGTCCATCTATCTTTGTCATCACATGAAAATGTACTAAAAGAAAAAAAAAGAATACAAAGTATGGAGACTGTATCAAACCCGTAATAAAATTTATACTTCACGAGGCATAGGCAAACCATATGAAAAAAAAATCTAAATAAATACATGAAGAAGGCAAACCACTTATATTGTTCTTTGTGAGTGAAAGTTAAATTAGCTAAATATGAGACAATTTGAACTACATAGACGTACAAAAATACAAGAAGCATCGACATCATATCCCTTTTAAACTCCAAGGGATCACAAAAGTACATGACAAAGTAAAGAAGAATCATTTTTCAACCAAAACCTTTGAAAGCTCTCCCTCCAAGCATGCTTCAAAGCATAAATGACACTCAATTACTCAGCATAAATAGAATTTTGTATCTCTAAAAAATCTGAAAAAATCCCCACATATTCGGGAAGACAAATCAAAACAACCTCTAGTTGCACCATCAGTATTCACTTTAAACTAATTAACATATGGAACTTGTCATATTAAGTCTATAAATGAAACTACCCTATCTTCCCTAGTTTGAATATTGAAAATTTTCAACATAAAAATCAGAGACAGTATTACACATATGTTTTTTATAGATTTATTCCAATAAAATTACTATTAACTTCTCTGATAGTATTGCGTGCATATTAGTGGATGTTTTGAATTTTGTTTTAATGGTATGAATCAATGGTTGCAGGTGTTTGGAGTGGTGAGCGCTTTCCTCCTATTAGATTGAATTTTTTATAGGTCTACGTGAGTTATTGAGGTATACACTCTATATCTTCATTATAATATAAAAAATGAAATTGTGGTTGTGTTTTGGATTTTAGTCACGACAATGTATAAATGTTTCCACTGAATTTGTTTGTTGGTGTAGTTTTTATTTTCACCAAATTACTTACACCTAGAAAACTAATATTTTGTTGTATTTTTTTTTTCTTCTTACTCGATTTTGTAAAAATCATTAAAATAGATAAAAATTTCTTTTTGATCCAATTTTTTATGGTAATTTCTTTTTGTATATATTTGATTGTAGAGTCCTTACATCATTTGATAGAATACTGATAAATTTTGAGATACAAAAATTTAGTAAAAAATTTTCAAATGCTCATAACTTCTTATAGAGAGCTTGGATCAAGACACAATAAAAGAAGATACAACACACAACAGAACCAATAAAGTAAAGAAGGGTAAGCTAGCTAAAAAAGAGATATAGGTAAACACAATATACTAAGATTTAATTTGCACATTATATATAATTATCGTCATCACACAATATCATACATACAATCAGATTCTTCTAGACTCAGTTCATACGGATACATGCACTTAAGTCAAACTCGTGAAGTCATGCACTTGTGGTGGTAATACATTGCTCCATACTGAGCTACTACACGCAAGGTTAGTCCTTGTCACGGTCATAAGATCCTTGGGTCATCCTTATGATAAGACCTTCTGTCACTCTCACCACCTAATCTTCTTCCCATGAGTATAAATGATTAGTTGAGTTCAGGATAGCTTCACATAATGAAACATTCCTTACCTCAAGACACACCCTAGTGAATCACACATGATAGGATTCCCTCCTTGGGAAATCACTATATATCACCATTTCCATCATCATAATATCACGTTCAGCAATCTACATTATTATCATTCATTCATATACTTGCTATATCACACAACAATTTATTCAAGGCTAAACATTCAATAAAGATATCTAACTTCCCTCCAAACTCACCAAATATCATTTAACTTAAAGGAAACATTAAAAGTTATATCATTTATTTTCTATTAAGTACATCAAAATGGTGAACAACATTTCTCTAACCGCAGACCTCAAATAAAAAATCTCAACAGTCAAACTAAAGATTCATATCTCTAGGACTTGTCAAAATTTCATCTACATCCAATGATTAACGAAGCGAGAATCCCACTTTTTTCCGAGATAACTTATACTAGTAAAACAAGGTGGCGCTTGTCATTGGAAAAGTGGTGCCCGACGTATGACCTCTTGGAACTCACTAATTTGGGAGCACCCAGAGGTCCAAAAGTGGTGCCCAACACCCCCAGTTTGTGGTCATTGTTTAAGTGGCGCATAACAACGTTGCAATGGTGCCTGACGACATACCAAAAGCGAAAACTACAACTTTGAATTTTAATTAAGCATTTTGACACTTGTTCTGTTATTTCCTACTTAATAAATTTCACAATGTTTTAATATATCAATCTCTTAGCTCAAGAAGTGCCAAATTTAGTCAGTCAAAGGTCTCGTAGAGAAGTTCCTATTAACACTACAACTTAAGTTTTACAAGGATAAACACAAAAATATGATTTTTCTACATTAAGATGCTCAAATTGTTTTGTTTAAATGATTCCACACTTTTTATACTAAAACTCCATCTTCTAATTCAAATCATTCCATTTAGAAAAAAATCCCTTTAAGCATAAAAATGTAGAGAAATCACAGCACATCAAGTTACACATTTTCTCAACCACTTTAATCATTTAACACATCCACAATTATCTCAAACAACTCCAGTTTAAAACAAACTTTCAAACATGGTAAATTCATGTCATCAATTCATAGAATCGTCTATTTCAACTCTTTGAACAACACTTTAATTACATGAAAAGGCTAGCTTTCATTGTCTCAGACACAAGTCCTTTTTCTTAACAGGAGCTCCCTAGAACTCTAAACCGCATAGGATCACCTTGACAAATAATCAAAATCTCGATTATAGTTCTAAGCACATCATTATGATCACAAAGCAACAAAGATTCACGAAGAACAATCTAGAGCCACATGTAACCCAAGTACTCAAAATCTAAAAAGATACTAAACAAAACTTATTTCGTTTAATCTTTAAATGGACAGTTGTATAAAGCTCTTCATGTAGATGAAAATTAAACTAAAAAACTAGAGAGGGTAAAGAAAGATAATAGTTTTATAAAAATTAACTAGTTATTAAAGTTATATTTATAGCTTATACATTTTATTGTTAAAATATCATAATTTTCTCCTTTTAAAAGATCAGTCTCTAGGTTATCACATTATTCATATTATTCATATATGCTATCAAAATATTATGAACATAACTATTTTATATTAAATAGAAACTTCTTCAAAATAAAATATTGATAGATAAAAAATCACTCTTACTCATTTATCCAAAAATTTAAAATAAAAGAAAGTAGAAGGAAAAGAAATACAGTACAAAGAAAAAGAAAGTTACGATAAGGAAGGAAAAAAAAAGTAGATTAAAATAAGGAATTACTTGAATTCACTGAGGGACCACACTTCCTATGTACCACTTAGATAGTAATTCAGTACATAATGGAAGAAAATTTCAAACAGAATCTGCCAACATTAAATGCCAGTGAATAATATAATTTAAAAAAAGTGGCTATAGGGACCATTGGTATTAATTCATTCTGAAAAGAAAATCATTATTTAACATTTTTCTCATGATTATACCTTTTGCAAAGATCTTTTATTCAATAGTTTCTCATTAAATCATGAAAAGAGACACAACTAGGTTAAATAAAAATGATTGGTAGACATCTATTTGTCGACACTTATTTTGAAGAGAAAGATGAAGAAATAAGAGATGAAATAAAATCAAAATAGTTGATAAAAAAAAGAAAAAGAAATAAAAAGTGAATGAATCTTATAATCAGTATATATATATATATATATATATATATATATATATATATATATATATTTATTTATTTATATATATATGTATATTTATATATATATATATATTAATTTACTTGTATTCATAAGTATGTGTTTATTTGTGTTTTTCTTTAACAAGACTACTTTATTTTCTACTTGTATTTACAATTTTTCTGTCTTTATTTATTTCTCATAAATTTGTGTTTTCTCTTTTATTTATTTATTTTCCTTTCCATAAAACATATATATAAATATCTTATGCTCTATACATATTAACAATGGAAGCGCATTTCAAAGTCATGTTGTCAATTTGAGAAGAAAGAAAAGCTCATAAAGACTTTGATTGAGTTTTGAAAAAAAATGAGATATGTTATTTATATATTTTATACATAGAAGAAAATAATGTGAAAAAATATCAAATATATTTATAATGTTCTGATTTTAATTTATTAAATTAAAGTAATAAATAAATATATTTTTATATTCCTGTAAAAATATTTTTTTTCTAAAAAGAATTTAAATAAAAATAATATCAAGAAATATTCTCAACAAACTTTATAACACCAAAATCAAACATAATAAAATGGCAAAAAAAAGGTGAAATTTGATAGCTATTGATAACCATCGATCTTTATTGGAATGACAAAATAGTAATGAAATCTAATTATTAAGAACATTTTTAATCTGAAATCTTAAGATAATAAATTTATAAATTTTTATATTTTATAAAATTTAGACTAACAGTTAAATTCTTATCAAAATTAGTAAAATATTTGCAATGAAAAATCATTGTTATCCATCATTTGTTTTAAGTGTAATAGAAGAAAATTTTGGGCAGCCTTAGCACTAAATTAATTTATTTTTCTAAGTGGGATCGTTGTGGTTGCTAAAAGGAAAAGGAGAAGAATGTTGGAAAAATTTAGAAGAAGAAGAATGAGTAATGAGGGAGTAGGTAAGTTGCATGTCAAGCACGGGATTTTGAAGTCAAAGAGAGGCATTTAAGAAAACCCCATGAAAGTGATGAAAAGGGCCATTTTTTCAAACCATTTTCATTCATCCTTTCAATTATGCCAACTCTCTTTAGTTACATTTGCAATCATCCCCTACGTCATTGCCTTCTTATTAAATAATCATTTTTACCTTCTTTTTTTTCTTCTTTCTTTGCTTTTCACAAACAAACAAATTCTACTGCTTCACATTTTTTTAATTCATTCACACCATAAGAAGAATAATAGGTAAATGCACGTTAGCAACGGTCTAATAGCCCTTTCAATCTTTTTCTTTTAATAATTTACATCTCACTTATTCAGTATTATTTACTAAGAATCATATTATATAAAATATTATATTTAGAAATTTTAAATCAATTATTAATAAAACCAGTTAATTCATATAAAATATTTTAGTCGGAGATCTCACCTCAATTAAAAATATAAGATTGGACAATAGGATCTTCATTTTAAACAATTAGTTCTAAAGTTAAATACTTTGTCTTTTTAAATTATTTTAAAAATTTGTGTTTCATTCTTAAATTAAATTATATATTTATTGATGAGTCTTTAAAGATAAGTTTTATGAGATAAAATAAATCAATAAGACCTAATCTTAATCCATATAATTTAAAGATGAATATAACTTTCGGTCCAAAACTCCAAAACTTTAAAATAATTAATTGATGTGACTTAAACTTACACTTAAATTTCTAAGACATATTTTATCTCTGCAAAATAACGTTAAAATCCTCCTCAACAAAAAATATATAAAATGTTTTTAAGATAACAAACAAACGTTTCAGCTAAATAATTTTTAAAAATCCTTTACTTACTAAAAAATGTTTTAAAATAAGTAAAATATTTTACTTACAAAAGTAAAATAAGTACGTAATTTAATTTAATTATGAAACAATTTTTTAAAATAGTTTAAAAACAAAAAAAAAAACATGTTTTACCTTTAATTTTGTGTTATTGAATTAAAATGATCCATTTACGTTATATTTTATTTGTATATCATAATCATTTCATCTTAAAGTTTGGGTTCATATTTTAATTCAATTCTTAAAAAAAAAGTGATTTTGTATATATATGACAGTCAATCTTCACAAATTGAAAGAGTGCAACATTTTAAGTCTGAATCAATCACTTGGCACCCAAATCATAATTTCTCAAGAGCTTCAAATCTAATGGTAAGGTTATGGGGTGACTCATGTTCATTCATTCCTCTACTTTTTGTTTGAAGTCTTCACACGCAAATTTCGGAATCTTTTCTCTACGAGATCAAAGGCACAAAAATACATCAAACTATTATACATATGCACTTCATACATGTATAATAGGGATTTAAAAATCAATACTAATGCACACTTTCTTTATTTTACTTTCTATTATTTGTTACTTTGAAAGAGTTAGATACAATAAAATACTACTTCCATCCTTATGTGTAAAAACCTTTCTGAGAAATTCACATTGTCTTTTCATAAGAATTCCTTTGAATTGTTTTTTTTTTTATTAAAATATTCTTATTTATTTTGTATTCTTTTTGTTGTCAATAAATAATAATTAAATGTTAAAAATTAATAAAACAAGTATTTTTCTCTTGTGAATAGTTAGATAGAACATGCAAATTTTGGGTATATCAAATTGAAATTAAAATAGGTCATGTTAAATTCAAATTTAAATTTTAAATTTTAAATTTTAAAATAAAATGTTAATTCAGATAAATTTAGTGTGTGTTTAATTTTCAATTTGAAAGCTCAAACCTAAGTTTACTTTATATTGAAAGTCTCATTTAATAACCTAAGTTTACTTTATATTGAAAGTCTCATTTAATAAATTTTTGTTCTATTTTATTGAACTTCAATGAAAAGTTACTTTCAAAACAAAATCATAAAATTTTTTCATTGAATAAAATTTTCATTTTCATTAAACCAAACTTAATTTTTTTTAACTGCAATCCACGTACATTTTATGTATTTTCTTCACTGGTACACGAAATACATTCAAAACATTGGATCAAATAGTTGGTGAGCATGTATATGTTTTGAGTCAAAATAACTGTTCTCAACGGATTGTTGCAACCATGATTTAGGAGGAGCAGCAGCAGTAGAGCATTGAAGGAATCTTCAACCCTACCATGGATGCAATATTTCAAACATTTCAAACACTGATTCAATGTTCAAACTGTGGTCATCTTCATTTCTTGAAAGAAAAAACACAAGACCCCACCATAATTAATCTTATCATTTTATCTGTGCAGCAATTTATGGTGCAGACTATATGCACCATTCCTTGGGAGGAAGAACAAGGTGCTTTGGGCCCCATGCATGAATGAGAAGGGAAAACTTCTAGAATTAAAGTGCAAAAGTTATTGTTATAATAATAAGTGCAGGATTTTTTACACTCATGTTCAAAATCTCTTTACTTCTACACTATTTTTCTCCATCTAATCATTTCTGTTTTTTTTCTCTTTTTCCAATTTGCCATTCCTTTCTACCATTCTTCATATAATTTTTTCTTCACAACAATTCTCATGTAGAAGCACTTTTAGTTTTAGTTATGGTAAGTTACAATATTTGATATAAACATTTCTTTTGGTAGGAATTTAAATCATTATTTTGTGGGAACTATTTTAATTAAAATGACTATTCAATTAGACACTTTTTACGATGATCTATTAAGAGTTTATAATTGTTATACATTGCAAAGTAATAGTCATGATCATATATATATATATATATATATATATATATATATATATATATATATATATATATACCTTTTATTCCATTACAGTTACTATGTTAATTGAGTGCGACTTCAATTTTTTTTTCCTTTTACCAACAAAAAATCTTAGTAGTGTGTGAACTTTTCCTAATATTTTATCATTATTAATTATATTATTGTTTCTACCTCGTCCAATAATTTTACATTACTTAGAATTTGAGACATGTGAATCAAATTGTGACGAAACACACACTTCAAAACGGATAATATTTCATATGCATAGTAATTGACAACAATTCAATCATCGAAGTTAGGATCGAAACATAACATTAGTGTCTACTACGAGGTCGATAACAAACCATCAGTCCCTTAAGCCCTCTATACGAAAAACTAACAGTGGTATTAGAGTTAGATTATTCATCTTGGTAATGACTCAAACATGTATGAGAAGAGACTCGTGTTGATTACAAATAAGTAAGATGGATGATATATATGTAGAATGTCCTATAATTTTTGTCGGGGAGGTGTTCCAATGTGGAACAGACTTACACTCATCATTATAACATATTTCTCCTAGTTTCTTATATGGGTGAGGTGTTCTAATGTGGAAGAGGCTCACACTCATTATTATAATATACTTGTCCTAGTTTCTTATGCAGGTGAGGTATTCTTCCAATGTGGAAGAAAATCACACTTGATAGGGAAATTGTTAAAATTTCAAGGTAAGTTTAACTCTCACATTAAGATGAACAATATATAAGTAAAGATCTCACAAGCCTATTACATTAAGAGTTTAGGTTGAAGGTGATGTATTGGTCTCTTATATAGGTTTGTTCAAGACTTATTAGTGTTGAAACTCTTCAATAATATGTTGATCAATCTAATATTTAATCATCTCCAATGTTCGGATATACAAATCATAGTTACAACACACTTGTCTTAGTCTTCTATATGTGGTCAATGTGGAAGAAAGTCACTTGAGAAGGGAGATTGTTAGGATTTCAAGGTAAGTTGGAAGTCTCAATTTGGTTAGAAATGAGTAAGATGAATAATATTAGGGATGACAATATGGGTCTGGCCCGTCGGGCCGGTCCGCATGCCTGCAAAAATAATGCGGGGTGGGCCAGGATAGTGAACTGCAGACCCGCATTGGCCTGGTCCGCATTGGACTACAGCCCGCGCTGACTGGCCCACAAGCCCACATAAATAAAAGAAATAATAAAAAATAAAAAAATTGCATTTGTGTATATCAGTTACTTTTTTTATGGACTCTTGTATTAACGTTTCAAATTTTTATATGACTAAAAAATACAAGTATTATGTATTTTTTACAGTGCTAAAATTTAAAGAATAGATTGTGTATGTCATAGTACGAACATGATAAAAATGTTAAATTATCGATTTATCATCAAACTCTCCCAAATTCTTTGCTTAATTTTGTGAACTTCTTAAAGTTTCCTAATTTTTTAAACATTGAAAATTTTATCACAAGAATTTAAAAAAAATAAAATAAAAAATAAAAGTGGGCTAGTCCACAGGCCCGTGGGCCTACAATTATACGGGACGGGCCAAACATTTCAGCCCGTATTTAAAATGCGGGGCGGAACGGGTCAACCTGCACTGTGCAGACCAAATGCAGGCCAAATGCAGGTTGAGCCTACCGGACCAACCTGCATTGCCAACCTCCTATTGTATTAAAGTTTTAAATTAAATATAATATCTTGATCTCTTATATAAATTTGTTTGATTCATTGGAATCAAAATTCTTCAATAATGTATTGGTAATTTTAAATACACAGTTCAATTTGTAGGTGATTAGCCTTCACTTAACTTTATTATTAAAAAGATAAAAAAATGAATAAACACTAATTAACAGTAATTAGATTAAAGTTGTATTTCTTATTAATGTCGCCGATATCCCTTCATTTCAATGTAACTCAAATATTGTTTACATATATAAGTTTCATATTATAGAGAAACACGTATGTGCATGATGTAATAATAATAATAAACGATTTTTCTCAGTGAAAAAGTCTAATAAATATGTATGTAAACTTGTTGCTATTTATTTGGTTTATGGCCGCCTAAGATAAAGAAAAAAAACGAAATATTAATTATACACAGAAAAAAAAGAAAAAAAAATATACATAATATTTCATATAACCATTTATCACCTATATTTTATGAAAGAATGTCTTTTTCCTCTCTTCGTAATCAATTCAATATTAAAGGGTTTTTATTGAATAAAACCAGAAACATACGGTGTTGGAAAGAGTTGAAAAATAGAGTGGGTCCTTATTCCTTAAATGGTAGAATAGAATAAATGAGAGAATTAGTAGAAAGTTGGAATATATATTTATATAAAAAATAAATAAATAATAGTTGTTGTTGTTCATTGATGTGTATGGAAAGAATAGTAACATGATATGCACTAAAAGCATAGGATGATGTCCCACTTGCAAAAACCCACTCAAACCCTCTCTCATTGGTCTCTCTGCTCATCATGGGGCCATCGCGTGGGTCGGTGTGTCCCATACTCCATCCCTTTACTCTCCTTCATATATTTTACTATTATCATTATTAAATACATATGAAATTTTTTTACTAAACATATTTATATTACAAGTAAATATATTCTATCTATAAATTAATGTAACTGAAATTCTGTAAGAAAATCTAACTTAATCAGTTTAATTATGAGTGAATTGTTACAAATTTTTAGAATCTGCAATTTAGACGAAGTTTGTAATCAAGCATAGTAGTTTCATTGATTTTACAGAACTAAGCATCATAGTTGTAAACTAAAAACATGGTTGGATATTTTTTTTTTGTACTAAAAAAAATGCAATTTTGTCTATGTGCGTCTGTGTTGTGCCATATATACTCTTCCACATACACACTATTCTGCGACCATGTTCCCTACACGGATCCATAAACTCCCACAGGCACCCGAAACACATTTCTCATTCTTACAAGCAGTCACCAACATCACTTTCCTTTCTACAACACACCAAAGTTCACAGCTTTTTTGTTCTTTCTAAATCACCACCTCGATTCACGAACTGGGTCATCCTTTGATTGTGGATTGGAATTCATTTGGAGCCACACCCCTAGATTTCTCTTACTTTGACTTTCCACCCAAGCCAAACCAGGTAAAATATAAAACCTCATCATCTTCTGTATCTGCATCCGTCTTTCTTTATTTGTTTATGCACTTTCCATTCCCCTCTCTCTCTCTCTCTGAATTGTAGTTTGTTTTTTAGTGCTGTTGTGTGATTTGAAGGAGAATTTTTAAAGGGGTGGTTTTAGAATTCTGTGACTGACGTGTCCTGGGTCACCGTGCCCTCCCTAGGATTCCGCTGGTAGTGTTTGTGTGCAAGAAAACAGATAAAGTTGGTTGCTTTATTGGAATACGATGAAACTTGGAGCTGCCCTTTATTCCTCTTGTTAGTTTTTAAGCTTGGCCTATTCTGGGTCTGTGAGTGCTTCACCCGAAAGTTTCAATTTTGGGAACTTCCATTTCTGGTTTGTTAATTACCAGTTGCCTTTTGAGTGAACCCAAGTTTTCAAGTCCAGGCTTCCTTCTTCTCTCTCACGTTTTGGGGTAGAGTGTTGCCTTTCATTTGTTCTTTTATTCCTTCTTATGTTGGTTTACGTGCAGTGAAGTTTGTTTCTATTTTTGGATCTGCTTCTGCCTAGGTTTTTTGGGTTGTTTGTCCGTGTTTGTGTTTTGTTGAGCTAGGTTCTGGATTAGAGAGTTTTGTGTTCTTCTGCTAGTACTAAGTTGTTTAGCACAAGTTTCTTGCTGTGGGATTTATCTTCTAAGTATCATTTGTGTCTTCTTTCTTGGTGGGGTGAATTGACTTTCTTGTAGCTTTGTTGTCTGCCAGGTTCCTGGTTACTTCTATATATCATCATGGATTCCCCACAATCTGTTGTTTCACCCTTCAGAAGCTCAGTTTTGGGTGAGGGTGAGAAGCACAAGTCTGAAGTTTTCTCGGGAAACTCTAGTCCCTTGTCCAAGGACATTGAAGTGAATGGGAAGGAAGTTGTCATGTCAAATGTAGAGGAGTATCTTGGAGTGCTTGATGTTTACATACATCAGGCCAGGGACATTCAGAACATCTGCATATACCACAAGCAAGATGTTTACGCTAGGATTTGCCTGACCAGTAATCCTGAGAACACTGTGTCTACCAAAACCATCAATGGAGGAGGAAGGAACCCTGTGTTCAATGAGAATCTTCAAGTCAATGTTAGAACTGTTGATGCTTCTCTCAAGTGTGAGATATGGATGCTTAGCAGGGTGAAGAATTATCTTGAAGACCAGCTGCTTGGTTTTGCTTTGGTGCCTTTGTCTGAAGTTCTAGTCCAGAATGGGAAACTGGAGAAAGAGTTCTCTCTTTCTTCAACCGATCTATTCCATTCTCCTTCAGGTTTTGTTCAGTTGACACTGTCTTACAATGGTGCTTCACCTGATGTTATGGCAATTTCTGCAATGCCAAGCAAGGTGGCCACAGATGCCCCTGTGCAGGATTCGGAAACATCCGAATCTCTGGCCCGGGAATTTGACAAAATTGAGTTCCCGGATCCGAAGATTGTGAATGAAGACCACTTGATGGTTTCAGAGTACTTTGGCATTCCATGTGAGGAGACTCAGTGCTCTGATAGCTTGGCTACTTCTGATGCCGAAAATCGCAGTTGCGAAGCCGGTGTTCGTCTTGTGGAAAGCTTCTCAGCATGCAGTGGTGAGTCTGTTCAGCCACCTAAGGTTGATTCCCCACCCAGCAGTGTGTCAACAAATGGGGTTTCTTCCCCTTCTGTGCCTGCAAGCTCAGAATCATCTGATGCTGCTGCTTCGAAGTCTCCCATTCAGGAGCAGGTTTCAGGCACCAAAGAGGACAAAAATGTGGAAGCCAAAGATGGTGACAGTGATTCCTCAAGTGGGGTTCCTAGTGACTCATTCCCTAAGCCTGTTGTGACTGTGAACATTGAGCCTGAGCCAAAGGTGGTGCAGCAGGATATAGTGGACATGTACATGAAAAGCATGCAGCAATTTACTGAGTCACTTGCAAAAATGAAACTCCCTATGGACTTCGAAAGTGAACCAACTAGTTCAGGAAATTCAACCACTGAGCAAAAATTACAGCCATCAAAGAGCAACAATTCCCGTGTGTTTTATGGTAGCAGAGCTTTCTTCTGATCTTTTGCTTCCCTTGTTCAAGGGGATTCGGGCAGTCACTGTAGATTTTAGAAGAAAACTGATGTTAGTAGTGAAGTGAAATAATGTACTATTCTGTGTGGTTTCCCCTTCTGTATTTCATCACATGTTGTTGTAGGTTACAGGGAATATAACTTTGTACTCTCACAAGCTTGTTGCTATCTTAACTGCTACATGAACTCTTGTGTTACCTTCTTCCTTTGTCATCGTTCTTTTGTTTTGAATGACAATAATTGTGAAACCGGATTTCATCTCACCACATACTAATCATGTGTATAATCAGTAAGCAATAGTAATAATTTGGTCCCACTGTCACATGGTGAAAGCAAAGTGTAGATGAAGCAAGATCTACATGACTTTACTGTCTTCCATTTCTCATGAAAAAGCTCACATATGCAGTATCTTGGATCTTTAACTTTTTTGATCCGTATTTCGCTTTCCTAGTTCAACAACTTCTGCTGAACGGTCATGTTTATTCATTCAAGCACTCTAATAGTGTAAAAGTATTTTAAATTGTCTTATAAATTTGCTTATTTGTTTATTCCTATGAGAACTCTAATAATTATTTTTAGTTAGGATCAATTATTTGCTTTTATTCTTTTTTTTATCTTTGTTTTTGTTTAAAAATATCAAGTTTGTCTTTCAATTTATTTTTAGTTTCAATTTGATCTTGAATTTTGAAAAATTGATGTAATTTTGATCATTTTGTTAAATTTTTTGGAACGGATTAATAATTTTTTATCATAACTAAATTATATCAACAAAGCAAACAATCTTTATTAAAAACTTTAATTTGATGAAAAATACTTAATTCATTTCAAAAAATTTAATAAAAAAAATTAAATTATATTATTTTTTAAAAAATCAAGATCAAATTGAGATTGAAAAAAATCGAAGATATTTTTAAATAAAAACAAACATCAAAAGACCAATTAAACATTTTATTTCGTTTACACTGGATAAATATCTGCATCGAAGTACGCCCTTGCAATCAAATATATTAGCAATGGTAGTAATTAGGACTTTCGACAGAAAATATGTGGTTGGAAGAAAAAAAGTCTACTAAAAATGGCCAGATAGGTTCATACTCAGTATGAATAACATGTTACTTAAGAAACATATAAGCAAGGGTGATGAATGAGCTTATATCATTCAGAAATTAAAATTTACAAGATCAACAAATATGCCACATTAAATGTAGAGGAGAACATCATTACATGCCATATTTATAATGGAAGTTTAAACACACAAAAACAATGAAGAGAAGAAACTTGGAAGCTGAGGTTCTAATTTCCTAGTGTTAGTTACATAAGGATTTCAACTGTTTCAAATTGGTACTTCAATTATCTCTGCAGATCTTGCATATATGTGCCTCCTGCATATCCATGCAATTTGACCGTTGTCTCTGTACCTGACTCGCCACAGTCCAAACTTTTCTGCAATATCCTTCCCTGAGGAACACTTCCTCTCCCTTAAGAAATCAACCACCCATTGTTGTGCTGCTCTTAAGTCTTGTTGAATGTCGCTTGAACCTTCCATGGACCTGTTTCGACGACCCATAGCGGCAGCACCTAAAACTCCAGCTGCACTTGCCCCAGCTGCACCACAGAGAACTGAAGAGCCAGCCAAGTGAGCCACCTCCTTACCCAAGTCAGGTATCATTTGCCCCATTCCAGCAGCAAGATGAGCTCCTATTTTAAGAGCCAAAGTTACCAATGTCATGAACTTCTTCATGTATGGAGCCAAAGACTTCACAGCAGCATTATCAACTTGCATGATTTCACACCCCATCTGATCTTCAACAACATGCATTTGTCCCCGGAACTCGCATAACATGTGAAGCCGGAGAGCATTCATGCCAGAAAGCATGGTGGTGACCAGTCTCCTTGTGTAGTTTTCTGTCCTTACAAAATATATCATGTTGGGGACTTTCCTCTCCTCAACCTGCACATTAAAGGTTGCAAGGTGGTTTACTTTGCGATGAAGCTCAAGGAGAAGTCTATGTTCATAATATCTCAGCCCCTGGATTTCCTGCTTCAAGTCTCTGATTTCTTGCTCAATAATCTTGAGTCTTTGCAGAACTTCTTCAACCCCTTTTGCAATGCCACCAAAGGTTGGTTCAACCCTTGCAGCTTCATCTCTTAAGGTTATAGATTGACCTTGCTCTTCAGGGTTATTATTTTCAGGTGGAACTTGCAGCTCTTGTGCAAGATTGTAAAGGTCGTTATACCGTCGATGCAGAACTTCCCGGAAGTCATCATCAGATAAAAGGTCTCGTGCAAAATCAAATCCATCTTGGAGAATAGGTTTACCAGAGTCTAGGACTGCACTCCATGTGTGTTGATAGTCATACATGCTTTCTGCTGGAAGTGAAAGTAGTGCTTGTTTCAGTTGCTGCAGAGGAGCAAATTGAGTTTTTCTGTATCTAGGAGGTGTCAGTTTTCTCACACATTCAGGTCTTAAGACATTCTCAGTCAAGGTGATCCCTTGGCAAACACTTTGGATTGCGGGGATTACAATCTGATGAATGACTCTTAAAGTTTCTGTCAAGTTTTTGGTGGAGCATGCAAGGACATCAATATAGTAACCCAATTCTCCTCCAAGTTCTACTCTTATGTAGATTCCATTAATGCTGATTGAAATAAGGTACTTCTCAAGACTGTAAGTTGCACCATGCTGATCCTTAACAGCCTTTATTCTGTTGTGAAGGTGCACCTGCAACACCAAAGGAGAGAAATCAAGAGAATCCAAAATCCTAGTTTTTGTAGCTTTAGAGATTTGGGAGTGAAGATTAAAAAAAAATAAGCAGTTTGAAGTCACAGTAAATAGTTTCCATATATCTATGTCTTTCCAAACTAATTTTTATACGCTTTTGCATTCTATGAACCCATTCGAGTGAGATCATCCACCATCAGAAAGTAAACTACACTAGATATATTAAGTGAATGGAATAGTTTCAAAAAAAGAAAAAGTTGCAAGAAACAATTGGAAACAGTTTAACATAGGAAAAGAAGTGTGGTAGAGCAACTCTTGCCTGCAAACGAGGGAAGAAACCTGGAGTTAGGAACATGTGGCTTGAATCATCACACTCAAGATGACGTCCTGCGTAAACGCAGTCTGGCATGCTTAGCTGCCACCTCTGAGGCTTTCCTCTGCCTTCTTCAAGAATAGAAGGAATCAATAGCAGAGAATTTGGATCTGATGGATCTTCCTCATAACAAAGTTCAAGTTTTAGCATCATCCTCACAAGGTCGCTGGCGTCTAAATTCTCAAACACCTTTGAACCCATACCAGGAATAGGGCTCTGCAAACTTCCTCTTAAGATTTTTTCTAATTCCATCCTGCTAATAAATCCATTGTTTTCAGAGTGTTGCTTCTTAACATTCAACTTTATGAGCTGACCAAGGACTTCACCACAGAACCACTCAAAATCTAAAATTAGAAAATCCAACTCATCAAAATAAATCACTTCACCAATGTGATGAAGACAGGTAGCAATAGCTCTTCTCTTCATCTCTACCTTCTCTTTGTTGTCATGTCTTGATCGAATCCTCAAAGGTGGAACTTTCACTTGGCATAGCTCACCAAATTCCTTCCACTTCATGGCTGGCTTGTTGTAGTTCTCAGATCTCCAGTCTGATAAAATCTGTATCAGATCATTGCAAAGTTGATAAACCCGTGGCACTCTTTGGAGAATTGTCTTGCTCGTCTTTCGGATATGCTGAGTGAGTTTACTGACTGATGCTGATGATCTTGCATCAACTGTGAATACAGTTGGGTAAAAATCAACAAAGCCTTGAAACTTGTCTCTAAGTCTCTGAATTGACTCTACTGTGAGCTGCAAATTTTGTGATGGTTGGTTGATTTTGTCAGAGTGTGTGAGAACAACAGCAACACTTGGTAGCATGCATTGTTGTATTGCTCTTTTAGAGTTGGAAACTATGAACCTGAGCCAATACTGCAGGTCCTCCTCAATTTCTGTTGAGCTTTTTGGTTCTTTGTTACTTGGTTTCCGGAATAAACTTGATATGATGATGAAAAATGATGCACTCCCATGCCCTGGGAACATAAGATCATGGAGAGATAAGAACTCGTGATGACCAGCAAGATTCCATATTGAAATCCTTGTATCCTCATCCTTGAAAGTTTTTATCTTCATTCCTATTGATTTGACAGCCTGCTCCACTGGGTTCACTATTGTTCTGACTTGATCCAAGTAGGGAAGCGCCGAAGCAGAGAAATTTTGTGATATTGAATGACAAAGTGAGGTTTTGCCTGAAAAGTATGAATTTAAACTATCAACTACGCATCAAGTTCACTCGTTATTAGCTTATGCTGATATGAAAAGAATGCATTTTAAATTGGTTGCATGAACTTATTTTTCTTAGATAGTTTTGAGATGCTGTGCCATGAAATTAATCAATAGTTTTAACATTCATATATATGAAATGATTTTCACTTTTAATAAATTAATCTTTTAGTATCTAGAATTATACAGTTTTACTATGCATATAACTATTTAAAGATGAAAAGTTATACTAAACCTTACCTGCACATTCTTGGCCACAAAAGAAAACTCTGCAACTCTTGGGTTCTGTTAGAGGCATATCCTTGACAGAATCCATATCTGGTTCAGTCTTCTCATTCTGGCCTAATCTCTGATAAATCCGCTGAGTCTTTTCAGAGTTTTGTAAAGGTGTTCTGGAGAGATCAATATCTTCAATCCAAGGATTTATCTGCAGTGTCTCCATAATTGTCTGCAGCAGTAGCTCTCCCTCCACACGTTTGCATCCTTGAAGAGACAAGCATTTCAAGCTAGCATTCTTCTCCAAACTCTTGAAGATTTTAACAAAGTCATCTGATCTCAAACTCTCATCATCGTGAATTCCCAACTTCCTCACTGTTTCATTTGTTGTAAGAAACTGTATAACAGCAGCTAGACCATCCCTTCCTATTCTTGTTCTTTCTCCTCCAAAAGTAATACACGTCAAAGTAATGTTGGCTTGCCTTTGAAGTGCTGAAAATCTACTCAAAGGGCATAATAGATGCTCCACACCCATTCCACTGAACCAATTTCCACTCAGGTGTAAGGTTTGCAGAGTTTTGTTCTTGAAGAGGCCTGCTGCAATATACACAATGCCCTTATCTTTAAGGCATGTTCTAGACAAATTTACCTCTTTGAGGGTCTGGTTTTGTTCCAAAACCAACCTAAACTCCTTGGCACACCGCGATTTTAGCCTTACTCCTGTCATGTCAAGGGACTTCACAGTGAAGTTCATGCCTAAAGAGCAGGTAACTCTACAAGTCCCTGAGAGGTTAAGCTTGTAAATTCTAAGTGTGCTGTTCTCCGGTTCAAACTCAACCACCTTGGAACTCTTTTCCCTATTCTCCCCACTCCAAACATGAACTTCCATTCTTCTGTTCCTTGCCAAAACTGCAGAAATAAGAGGTGTAGCTGTGATGGCATTTGAGTCAAAAATTGTCAACAGTTTAAGAGTTGAGTTAACTTCAATCATCTTCGAAAGCTCCTCAGCACCTCTTGAACCTATTGAGTCTTCCCATATCTGAAGCTCCTCCAAACTGTCATTCACCATAAGAGCAGAAGCAATAAGTGCAGCTCCAACAGACCCTATGCCTGATTCTGAAAGCATGATCTCTTTGATCACTTTATTTGCCTTCACAATGTCAGAAAGGTCTGATAGGCTTTTTCCATTGAACCTGTTCCTTCTAAAAACCAAATGCTGTACATTTTGGTTATTCCCTAGCAAGGTGCCAAGATGTCTTACCTGTTGTGAGTCCCATTCAACTCTGTGGAACTCCAAGTTTCTCAAGGAGGAGTTGTGTCTCCCAGGTGCTGCAAGAGTTGTCAAGAGAGGGGAAAAGAATGAAAGGTTTTCCTTGGAAATGTTTATGCTTATGGAGTTGTCTGTTTCTTGATAACAACCTGAAGTTGGTTGAGAGAGGTAGAAGGAAATACTGTGCAGATTCAGGCCCTCTGATTTGATGGCTTGCTGAGCCCATTGTAGTTCTCTTAGGATCTGGTTTGTTGCCATCACTTCAGAAACTCTTCAAAGTTTAATGAACCTGTGCCCTTACCAGAACATCTACAGTAATCTCAAACGCTTCTTTGGAAGACAATGTACATACATTTCACAATATTATACAACAGCACAATACTATAACACATTCTTTAGATCAAATACGTTTTCAATAAATTTTAACCAAGAGGAAAAGGTATCAGACAGTTTAGGACTATGATCTGACCAATTTTTTATTTGGAAAATATTCAATTTTTTTGTTTACTCTAGAAAATAATATATATATATATATATATATATATATATATATATATATATATATGGAAAAGACTCCTTGTGCAAGAATGCTTGTAGAAAACTGATTCTTAACTTGTCTTGATGGTGTTGCTTTAGCTAAAAATGTTCCCACTGGAATTAATTCTTCACGTATCTGCTGGTTATTTCCTTTGTACCATGGCGCATCACATCCCACTCAAGATTTCAACATTGCCAATGTGAAAAGCCTCTCTAAGCGTGTTTGTACAAAAACATGGTCATGTTAGCGAATAAGTCACACCCTTAACATAATTTGTCATCCCAACATGAAAAAAATGAGAACTTTACCAAAAAGATGAGAACTTTACCTAAAAGGTTTCTGTTGATTGAAATCTGCCATGACTCTGCCCTGAGTGAATGTAGGACCCATTGATAATTTGTGGGGTATCTGCTTTTTGACCTTTTAGACAAAGTGTAAATTTGATCTTTTTCTTCCTTTCTTGCTCATTCCCATTAGAATAAATACAGAATCCTATGAGGTTAGAGGGCAAGTTAAGCTCTTTTCAAGGGTCCTAACGGTTAAGAAATCCTGTGTTTACCTTTTTTTACATTAAACTTGCTTTTGGATTATCCATTGGGGCTTTCATAAATGTAAAGTAATCAGTAATTCAAAGTTGGTAATCATGCAGTGAGGAAAAAAAAAACAAAAATGAACTATTTTGGTTATGTTATCAACGGATATTTGTGGAGTAATGTGCCTTTGTGTGAGAAATTGTTTTTGTGATGGTGGACCGCAAGAACTAATTGTTTGTGTTATAGTTGTAAAAACTTTATCAGAAATTTCGTGACTTTTGTCCTAAATACAAAAAACTAAGTTAATAAAACAAATTTAAGTTGATGACAATGAGAGTGGTGGGAATGAGTAGCATGATGTCTTAGAAAAGTAGTGCACCGGTGGATCCTTATTCATTACCGTTGGATATTTTTATATTTTATTTAACGGTTGAGATGTTGAATGGAAACAAGTTGTTTCATTTGATTAAGCATTATTGTTTTTTATCTTTAAAGTTAGTTGTTATTTAATAATATTTTTGTAGTTACATGCTTCTTTATCATACACTCATTTGAGAGGACGACTTATGAAATTTGTTTCAGAAAACTCATTTCCAAAACTATCTCTATTCTGAAAAGCCGTTTTTAGAAATCTTATTTGGAAATCATGTTTCAGAATACATCTTGTATATTCTAGAAAGCGTATTTTGAAAAGCACCTTATATATGTTACAAAAAAACTGATTCTGGGGGAATATTGTTCTATAAAACTTATTCTAGACTACATTTCATATTTTCTATAAAATTTGTTCTAAAGTTATATTCCAAAAATCTGATCCTGAGTTTTTTTTTTTTCTTAAATTCCTATTTTAAAGATTCTAGAAAGCTTATTTTAAAAGATTTCCATGTCATGTAATCAGAAAGTTGCCATTATGAAAGACAGAAGGGTCTTTTTAAAAATTATAGGGTGCATTAATAATTATAGGGGTGCCGGAAGAAAAAGGCCTTCTTTGTAAATACTGGTGTAATGTGCATGACTTGGGCTCATTATTTCGTATATCTTACAAGCCTAATCCGTTAAACTAACATATTAAATTTATTATTTATTGTCACTACTTTTGTTGCAATTTTTTTTTAAATAAATTGAAGAAAATAAGGTGATTTACTGAAAAAATAGTTTAAAATTTGATTTTATAAATATATTTTTTGTTTGGATTTATGAAACTAAAATTATTTTTGAAGAAATCAATTTTATATTAATGTATACTTTATCGTAAATATTCATTTTTAAAAAATAAATTTATTTGTTTTAATATTTAACTATATAATTAAATTTTAAAAAGTTGATTGAGAAGACTGTTTCGAAAAAGGTTTTCAGTGTTATTTGCTTGCAAGAACACATGTTTAACCGACTCAGACACTCATACAATTATGTATCGTCCTGGTCGATTGGATGATACTCTTGACAATTAATTAGTAAGTTGATCAACATAAACAGATTAATAATCATGATTAAAGAGTTATTGCACCATGATTAAACTGTGATCCTAATTATAAGTCCATAAAAAAAACTATAAATGCAATCAAAAGTATAGTTATCGAGACTTTTATTTCGTATTAATTATAATATTTATTATTTAACAATAAATTATTTTAACTTTATCATCACAACTAATTTTACAGGTGCAACAAAGAAGATTTAAAAGACTTGAAAATTATTTAACTATACATTAGGTCTCTACACCCCAAATACTTAATATTAATATGGTACTGAAACTTTGTATCAAAACTGAGAATAATTGTAGTTCTATTTTACCCAATTCGAGACCCATTTGCGATTCCATTCGTGACGTTTGTGATCTAGTTTCGCGTCTCCTACATTTGTATGGTAATTTATTTTTACTTCTATAGTTTCCATCTTTATTTTTATAGGGTGTTAAAAAACCCTCTTACTGCCATCATTCCTTTTTCATCATTGTCATGAAAAAATATTAATTTTTTATATGTGAATAAAAATTTGAGTATTTCAAATATATAAAAAATATATATTTATATATTTAAAAAAATTTGGAGAATCAAGGTCTCCTCCAACATAAAGAAGTTACACAGCCGGATGAACTTTAAAAAGAAACTGTTTCAAATTATATTATTTAAAAGTTATCTTTTATATAAATGTTTTTGGATCGTATAATCCAAAAAACTTTTGAATTATATATTGTAGAAGATACTTCGTGACTACACAATCAAAAGTTAAAAGAGCTTACATATTACACGATTCAAAAGTTACTTTTACTTATATGTTGTTCAATCAATTTGAGAGGCAAAGTAAAAAAAATTTAAAGGTAAAGTAAAAATTTTGAATTTATAAGAGTGCAGAAGAAAGAAAAATATCTGGTGCAGGAAGAAATGACTCATTTGTAACCTTTTATATTGCTGTTGGTTCTTTGAATTATGTTGCAACCCTCTCGATTTTGTTGCGGTTCTATTTTTGGCACGGCAATTATAGGGTTGCTTCTTTCTACACCTCCATAATTTTATCCTGTACCCCGTATGGGTTTGAAAATTCCAAATTTATCTTTTAGTTTAGGGTTTTTGTTTTTAGTTTCAGAATGTAAATGTACGGTTAAAATACAAAATTAATATTTTAGAATGCTATGAAATATAAAATTTTATATTTCAAAATACAAAAAATAATATTTTGAATTATACGATCTAAGTATTGTGATTTGTCCATGACCATCGAGCCATGAAGGTTGTATTGTGATGATTAAGACTTCAAGATATATTATGATACATAATAGATTTCTTGCCATTAATTATTGACTTCAAATTAGATGATGAATTATATTCATGATGCAAATGTGATTGATTAACCATATTTAGGATCTAGATGGGAAGAGTGTGATAAGTGACAAGACATATAACTTATTTAAAAAATTATTATGTACATTCAATGAAATTGACATACATAATATTTGTTAATTTTCACTGACTTATCGTTTTGTTTATGATTTTCACATATACATATGTTATATGTGAGCATAATATCATCTAGGTGGTAGAGGGAATAGAAATGAAACTACAAAACTCTTAAAATGTTATATAGTAGAATATTTATAGATATATTATTAAATTTTGATAATATCTCCTATGGACGTAATAATTATTACTATTTTTTGAAAAATATTTGAAACAAATTTTTGGAGAACTATAAATATATTAAATATATACATATTTCATCATACTACTCACTGATATTAATCATGTGTCGAACAAATTGATAGTATAATATATGCTAATTTGGATAATTACGATCACAATATTAATTTCAAAAATTGTTCGTGGATGAACATCCTCATAACTCAATCAAATGTATTATTTAATATGCACAAAATAAATTACATATCAAAATTAAGTTGTAGAAGTTTACACTCCGTCCATCTTACTTATTTGTAATATAACCTACACTCATAACATTCAAATACAATATTAAAAAAGAAAAATAAAACAATAAAAATATATTTTGCTATTATTCAATACTTAATCAAATCAAAATAAATCACATATATAATATCTATTCCAAAAATTTACATAAATTCTACTCACATTTCCAAATCTCTTTCTACTTGAATATTTAAATTCCATCATCATATAATTCTGCAAATAATATTTCTTGTTATAATTTCTTTATCCAAAATCAATCCAACGTATCAATATACAAACTTAAAAATTTCAATATTAATAACATTTAACTGTCATTTCATAATCAGAATCAAATTCATTTATAGATAAAATGGATTCTCATACCTTTTATAATTATTTGTGATCGAAACGATAAATAAAAATAGATAAAAATCATCAAACATTCAGGAATATTATTACTAAAACAACTAAAAATACGATCAAAGGACGAACCAGCCATTTTTTTAAAACAAAAAAGGTCTATAAACACTCATAAATAAAATAAAAAATAAAAATATAGATATTTTAGAACAAAATGAAACATACAAGAAAAAGCAGGAAAAAAATTAATTGAATTGAGCCTTTTTTTCGTCTAAATTAGTTACAATAACATAATTTGACATTAAAACATGTGTTAGAATTAAAAGATGATTTTATGTGTTTTTCAAAGAGTCACAATCAAAGGCATCTCAATCTGCAATTTGATTGAGCAAAAGATTGATACCACAAATACAAGTAGTGAGTGAAGTTCATTTTTATTTAATTAATTAATTCTGGTATCTATATGTTATCTCCACGTGTCATATTGATATGGTCCCATCCCAATTGAATTCTTAAGTTTGTGCCATAAACATTATACAATTATTATATACTTGTACCATAATTCGAATAAAACCCAGAATTAGTTCTAATCAACATTGTGGACCACACTTAAGAACGAATAAATAAAGCCAAAATTTAAATAAAAAAAGTTATTTCAACTTTATCTGCTTTTCAACTTTCTTGTAATAAACCTTTGTTTTTAAACCTAACAAGTCAACCTTTGAAGTTACAAATGATTTCTTTTTCTGGGCGATTTGCCATCTCCGATTTCAAATTTGTTACATTTGCAGACTACCACGATATAGGAAAAAAAATCTCATCCGCAGAATGAGTCAGATTTTAATTAGGGTTTTAGTTTTAGAATTTAATTAGGATGTAGTTGGATTTTAAAGGAGATGTTATACAATGATATACTATTAGACTATTACTATGATATAAGTATATCGGATACCATGATATCTCGTACACCGATACGTTCGTTTTAAAAATAATAAAACACGATATATAATATATGTATATCGAAAAAATATCTAAATCTTTTAAAAAATGTGTAAAATATATAATTCTTCTTTTATTAATCTAAATTAAAATTAAATATATTAAATATATTCAACATAAAAATTTATAAATTATTATTATCATAAAAATATTATTAATTTATATATTAAATTCATTGATAAATATTATTAAAGTATCTTAAAATATCATTTATATATATATATATATATATATATATTAAACGCAAATTCATAACACAAATTGAATTATCATATATCATAACACTATTACGTTATTTATTTATCAAGAAAAGGCTATCGAGGTTGAAAAAGGAGAAAACTAATCAGATGCATTTATTGTACAGAAAATATATTAAAAGAAAAAACTGCCTTTTTTGGAAATAATTATTATATACTTCATTTCAGAGTTTTTTAGATAAAACAACCATGTTGCATTAACTTGTTACTTTGATCTCCGTTGAATAAAATGTTTGTTTTTTTATTTCAACCAATCCCAAAAAAACAAAAAAAAAATTATTATCACCTAAAATTTCGCTCATTCTTCTTTTGGGAAAATTATGAACCCTAAAACAGACCTAAAGAATAAGTTTTGATGACCACTTTTAAAGACAAGAATAAAGCTTGACTTGGGCTTTTTAGAACAGAACTATTTGTGCGTATTTAATCAAGAACAAGAAACCAAACCTAAACTAATATCATTTTCCGTAGACTTCAACTCCACAAAAAGTAAGATTATGTGTAAGTTGTGATTATGATGTCCAAAATTGAATTGAAGATAAAAGCTTTAAGACAAATCCTAATCCATTTATGAGGATAAGATAAAAGCGTGGCCACACGCAAGTTTGAATTGAAGATCCAAATATGAATTGTTATTAGGATGGAATCCCATGAAAGGAACAAGCAGAATGGTAAATAGCCATAAAAGTTGATACTGATAAGCATAAGCTACACAAAAATAAGCAATTATATAAGCATAAAAGTTTCTATATTGGGTGATGCATACCCACTAGTTGCATGCAATGCAACCAATAAACTCTGTTCCAAGCAATTCAACTTGGGTTATGTTATTTTCATCAAACAGTAGCCACACCAGCACATCATGCACAGGAATTGACCAGTCTTGAAAATCAGGAGCACTTCAATAATAGACCAAATGCAAAGTTGTATAACAAAAGTGTAACAAAGACTAATGAAACTGTTCAGAAACTTGATTATTTGATGGGGATCCTACATAGGTATCCCACTCATGTTTCACACTTGATAAATCAAACCTCACTTACAATTTGATCAGAGTTACATATACCATAAGAAAAAAGGAGGGGGAAAAAAAGATGGTGACAAGAACCATTGAACCAACACTTTTGCATGCCAGGCATTACAGTGGCAAAAGAAAGAAGAAATTCAAAAATTAATACTCTATCATTAAACCGACTAACCACAACGTGCCTCTCTGGAGATGTACTATTACACTATCATGGAACAAATCTTTCCTCAGTATATCCCGCAAATCTCATTTTACACCTCAATCCAATTCCAAGAAAGGAACCTAAGTCTTGAAAGATGAAAAAGAGGACCAAAACAAGGATGAAAAAGAAAAAAGAAAAACAAGCCTTACACAAAATCACTTGTAAACTGCTTTGTCTTTGAATATGTATACTTCAAATGAAAGAAGAAAGAACACCGTTAGCTATATATGACGTTTCCTTATGAGCTGTATCTCTTAGGTGATGGAGATGTATGAATTCACAATACCTCATTAACTTTAACCAGTTTTCCTTCATCTACTGCTACCATGACAAATCCAACTATCATATCTCCTAGGCAGCGATTCCTGAAAATACATCATGTATATGTAAGAACCTGCTGCTAAATTTAACAATAATAATGGACAAATTTGTTCTTCATAATAATAAATGTGTGCTGATTCTAGATGAGAATGAATGTAAATGAGTAGAAAGGTTTGAGTTTTTGGTCTTCTATTATCATTATAAATTGAACTACTTCAACAGAATAAGCAACACAGAAATGCAATCTTTCCTGTGCCTATTTCATGACAATAAAACCATCAACATTCAACTTAGTGTGGTCTGTCCACATATAAGCATCTTTAAGATAATGGTCTAGTTTGGAAAAACATCTCAACAAATACTTGAAGAAAAAGAAAATAAGAAAGTAAAATGAAATTCGTTTTCGAAGTTAAAATTAGTTTACGGATTTTGACTTTTATAGAAGGTTTGAGTGTGGTCTTTATTCACATTTAAGCATCTTCCAAGTTAATATCCGGATTGGATAAACATCTTATTAAGCACTAGGTAAGAAATTTTGGATTTAATTGTCTACTTTGGATAAATTTCTCATCATGTACTTTAGAGGAGAAGAAAAAGTTTATGGGTGCTCTTAACTAAATTCCCCAAAAGTTAGGATGCATAAGTTGACTTTTTAACTTTTGAAAGAAGTTTGATTCTATTTTCTTCTTTTACTACAAGTGCTTATTGAAAATTGATCCAATATAACTTACAAATAGAATCAAATTTAAATGAAAATGATAACGAAACCTACACATAAGTACAGGAAGTTGCAAGGAATAATTCTACTTGGATTGCAGTAAACACTTGTGAGAACGCTCATGAATCTGAAGATATAAAATTAGAAGACATGCATAGCAAAAGTCAGAAACCAAGAAGTATTCAGCATAACTAAAAGAAGACACTAACAAAGCGACCGTGATATCTCTATCACAGTTAAAAATCCATTTGTCTTGAGCTTAATTAAAGACGGGCGTATAAGAAAATTTCATTTCCAAACTCCTTGAGAAAAATTTCATCTTCTGAAGTATAGAAACACATAATTGGAAAACAAAAGCCAAAATTATAAACAATATCTGATTTTCTTTTGGAGACAAGACTGTAGCTTAAAGTCTTACCTCTATTAGGTTGTCTACTAGTAACATTGTAGTTTCCAATATAACCCTCAGAATTCTTTACTGGATCATCTGAAGCTATACCACCAAGACCATAACCAAATGAACCAGAACCATCAATCTCAGACACAGCAGAACGCCAAGCAGAGTCGTTGTAAACCGAACCACTGCCAGTACGGTACAAGTCCCCGTATGATCCTTCATAACCACCGGTTGACACATTAAATGCAGAGGCTGGAGTCACACCTGAACTGCTGTTTCTTCCATACCCTGCTCCACCTAGACCAAAGCTGCTATCTCCACCTTCATAAACATTATTCCCAGTACCATAACCAGAAGCAGCACCTCCACCCTGGGCTGGAATGGATGGACCCCAGCCTGTGCCACTATTTCCAATGGAAACACCAAAAGCTCCACTTCCAGATCCTAAGAAAGGGTTGGGGCTGACAGGATTATTGGCATTATTAAGGCCCCCATTTCCCCATAAATTACGAGATGGTGAGTTCATAACAGTATCGCTTCTTCCATTAACCCCACTATAGCCTATAGGAGTGGTATATCTCCCAGAGTTGCCACTGTAGAAAGGATTCAATAGTCGACCATATCCTAGATTGCTCCCATAATTGGAAGTCCCTCCAAAGGTTGGGCTCAATCCTGAATCCAAATTCACTCCCATTCCATAACCAGTATTGCCAAAGGGAGTAAATCCACTTCTACCACCGGTAAGAGGACTAAACCTACCATCCATCCTCACTCCATATCCTCCTATTGGACTCATACTATAACCCTGAGCATAACTGTTTAAGTAGTTACTGGCCCTATTCAAACCATAGTTATATATCAATGGGCTACGGCTGGGACCCGGAGAAAGCTCTTTGGGAACTGCCCTCTTGACTTCAACCATCTTACCATTGAGTTCATGAAAAGTTTTATAGAGAACTCTATCCACAGCTTCCTCAGAATCATAGGTAATGAAGCCAAACCCTCTTGGCCTCTGGGTATTATGATCATACATAACTACAACATCTGTAATTGTACCAAACTGATCAAAATACTTCTTAAAATCACTTTCAGTGATGGTTGATGGTAAACCTCCAACAAAGATTTTTTTAGTGCGTCCAGGACCAGGAGAAGCATGTGCACTGCCAGACTGCCTATTAAGTTGATCATCCCTAGGAACAGCTTTCTTTGCTTCAACCTGAAATTCAAGATAACATTACAGAGATCAAAATTGTCATTTTCACTTTATTGACTTATAAACTAAAAAGGGTCAAGTTTGATCCAATGTGCATACAAAAGAGAACACAGATGAGTGCAAAAATGATTTTTTAATCATCAATGAAGTCAAAAATGAAAGCATAGGAGGCAATGATCTCCTTTATGAACCCAAATTTAGCAGCACAGCTAAACACAACGTATTGACACAATGCCAAGTACATCTACAAAGAAACAACACTCACTGTTCGCCCATCAATTATGTGTTTATCCATGATTACTCTTTCTGCAACAGAAGGATCAGCAAAGACAACAAAACCAAAGCCACGAGCACGACCTGTTACGCGATCCCTCATGATCACAGCCTCTATCACCTCCCCATATTTCCCAAAATATTCCTTAAGCCGTTCCTCATCAGTGTCCCAAGATATTCCCCCAATGAAGAGCTTGCCAAGATCCGATTCCATCTGTTCCAACACCAACCATGACTAGTTAACAATCAATCACTGATTCCAAATTTCCAATTTTGCGATTGAACAAAATTTAAAACAAAGACACATTCTGAGTCAAAATTCTCATCTCAAAAGCCACACCAAAGAACAAAAACCCACAATTCAATAATTCATATCCAAATCACTCAATGATGGCCTAAATTCAAGCCAAGGAACCAATCTAAACGCACAATTTTCCATATTAACAGATAAATCCAACCTTTCCACCAAAGCAAAAACCGATCAGAAATGCAGATGAGAAGAATAGATTCACCTTATCTCAAAATTCAGACAGAACCCAGTTGTTGCTTCGATCAGAGACGAAGTGGGTTTTGTCAAATTCGATCTAGGAGCATCGGATCTTCCGAGCATCAATCAAAACCCGAACCAGAAAATCTAATCTCAACGCCCCATCAAGGAAAAAGAACAAGTAACTGGATCAGAGAAGGAAATTCAAAAACTTTACAGAGATCGGTGAAAGTTGGAGCGACCCAGATGAGAAAAATTTACCATGCGTTGATGACGGTGGAAAAATGATAGGCATGTGAAAAATGCTTCAATGGGAGGAAGAGGATGGAAGAAAACTGGGAATGGAAACAGAGGATGTGCTCATCATCATCCTCTATCTATTCTCTCTCTCTCTCTTGCTTTTTTTTATTTTTTTCTTTTTCTTTTTTTAAATCTCTTGTTCTTGGTTATTCCACTTCCTTAATCTAGATGAAAGGAAAAGGAATTTGTAGCTAAGATGTGAAGAGACATTATATATAAATAGAGAGAGAGACTGCAAATCCTCTGGTGCAAGAAAATTTGGAGGAGCCAAGAGATGACAGCAGATGTTTTATTTTTTATTTTTTATTATTATTATTTGAAAAGTGTGATGAATAATGATTAAATCCGTTTTTATAAATCAAGAGAAGTTTTTTTTTTTTTTTTTTTACTTCTCAGAGAAGTTCTATTCTTTATAACTATTTTTATAATTAAGAGAAGAATAAATAATATAAGCGGTTAAAGTTAATATATACATGTATTAAGAGTTTGAAGATTTTTTTTTTCATTTAATTGTAAACCGTTACTTTAAAAAAAAAAATATTTGATGGTAATATCTCTTGAAATACCATATTTGACTAAGATCGAATATTTTTCCAGGAAAAAATGTTAATGATGCATTTAAAGAAATTCAAATGCAACAACATTCGTATTGAAACTATAATAGGAAAGAAGAACTAACATTTTGTCGATACAAAAAAAATAGGGAAGAAAACTCTTTTTTGTACATAATATTTATTGAAAACCATGAAAAAAATACTTAAATAAAGAGTTATAAAACAGGGATATGTTAGCTTATCTTGAATAGTAAACGTGATTAATATTTTGTTTTTATAATTTTTCTCAATGTAGTAATGTTTATTTTATAAAGTTGGAAATTATGAAAATAGATTTTGATCATGATTAGATTTTAAAGTATCATTAAATTATGTTTAGTGTGAGATATTTTATTCTTAAACATACACTAATGTTTCACAAGTTTAAAATGATATATTTGATATATACATTGATGTCGAAAGTATTCAACATATATTTTTGTCAATATTAAGTTTACTTATAATTCACTATTGATTAAGAATCTGAAATAATAATTTATACTATATCCTACGTATTTGGTTTCTAATTTTATCGTATTTTTTTAAAATCAAAATAATTATTTTATCAATTTAGTTTTTAGGTAATTTCTTTTATATTTAATTATTCTTTTTCAATTTCATATTTTATAAAATTGAACTATTTTTTAAACAAAAATAACTATTATGATAACAAATTATCTATAAAATAAAAATTACCTACAATAATAATAATTATATTTTTTTTTTGTAAAAGAAAAGGAATAT
>Ga0209589_1001803_pt1 | contig 36005 bp, 21 predicted proteins | sample CowpeawhiteBW_FD_187525 | JGI IMG/M metagenome (GOLD analysis project Ga0209589, IMG submission 187525) | Root nodule microbial communities of legume samples collected from California USA - Cow pea white BW (SPAdes) (version 2) | ecosystem: Host-associated > Plants > Roots > Nodule | place: USA...
TTGATCAGTGATCATAACGGTATGTCCTGATCGTTCTTGTGATGTTTCTATGTGTAGATAGAGCATCCTGTGGAGTTAGAGGTGTTGACGTTTTTAAGGCGTTGACGTTTATAAAGCTGTCTAAACAGGATAACAGTAGGGAAGCTAGCCTTTTGCTCAAATTCAATAGAAATCTTCTATGAGAACTTAGATTTGCATGATCCTATGTTTGACTGATGTTTGGATTAATTGTTGTATGGAAATTGGGTTTCTGGTATGAATTGTGTGGCTCTGCATGTGAAGATAGATTAAAATTATGTTGATTTCGCCCAGGCGAGCAGCTCTCGCTTGAGCGAAAATACCAGAAATTCACCCCTGCAACTGCGTGAGGTCTCGCCTAGGCGAGCTGGATTCGCCTGAGCGAGAGACACTCTCATCTAAGCGAAATAGCTTAGCTTGAGCGAGAATTCGTTCAATTTTAGAGTTGCCCACTGTTTGAGTCTCGCCCAGGCGAGAGTGACCCGCCTAAGCGAGAATGACCCTCTCGCCCAGGCGAGTTCCTATACAGAATTGTTGATTATTCCTCTATTTTAATTATTAGAAGCTATAATAAATGATTTAATGTGATGTTTATTCATATTATGCTTGGATTATTGTGACTGGTAGTACATGTGGTAGAAATTGTATAAAATCAGATCATCAGAAGGTGTGGTTGCACTAGAATTTAGAGGGGAATTCTAGAGAATAAGTTAGTGTATGTGTAAGAACATGAGGACTCCTAATTTGGTTGGTATCCTGAAACTTCAATAATCATTCACGCTCAGGTAGAGCAGAATGGATTATGTCGTGAGGAGTAACAGGAGGTCCTAATTTTTGGACTTGATCAAGTCTTAGACGCGAATGGGACTTACCTTGTGAGCGGTCAGGTGATAACTCCTTGTGTCCAACTCTGCAGAGTTTGGGAACCGTCACAGGTGCACGCCACCAAGAGATCCAATGTCGCTTACATAATCCAGATATCGAGTCTAGAGTAATATATATGCATTGTGTTTGTGGTGGTCTATGTGATTCTGGTGAAAATGAGAAAGATTGCATGATTTCTGTTTATAATTGAACTGTATGATTCCTTTAATCAGATTAGCTTACCCTTGCTTTTTGTGTTCCTGTCTTGTGTTGTATGTTTTCTTTTGCGATGATCACCTATTCGGTGGGAACAAATGTGATTGCAGTGTCAAAGGCACTTCTGGAGGATGAAGAGCCATCATTTTTCTTGTTGAGGAGGAGGTTTCCAGTGGGAGCTTTAGCAGTGGTCAGTTTAAGTATAGAGTTTATTAGTTTAGTTTAAGTGTATAAGTGATATATTTTTATAATCATATCTTTTGTAAGACTATATTAATATATTATGTACATTGAATTATCTGTTTTGGAACTATGATGAAACTCCCTATTTTTTTATTAACTTTAAGCTGCTGAAATTGGGATGTTACACGTATAGAACCTTTAACGTATTCCTTTACGCCGAAAATAGATAGTATAAAAATTAAGAAAAGTTTGATATCACGTGACAATTATTACGAAAATCAAGAAAAGTTTGATATTCAATGGCACAATAGTTTCAAATATAGATTAAGATAGATCTTTATGACTCTCATATTATATAAAAGCAGAGAAACTTACGCCTAATTCTACCTTGTTATACTGAGCCACGAAAATAAAGTTTGTTTTTACTTCTATATTATAATTTAGTTTTATCAATAAACGATGTTAGATATCCTATATAAAACACCGACATATTATATATGAAATTGAACTAATTAATGAAAAGTGTTTAAGGATATGATTATGATGAGTAGATTGAAAGGTTGGTTGATGTATGCTATGAAAGTATAGGTAGGTTTGGTCTATGATGATGATGAAGATAGAGGCACACGTGAATTTGATTGTGAATGGAACTTGTTTATGAGTGTTCCTCCAAGTCAACTTAATTGACAAATTGAATCCATTAACAGGGAGAGAAGAAAATTGCATGTAGGTAATATAATAAGAACAATAAGAATAGTTGAAAAGAGGAACAAAAGCGTGTGAGATATCAGAATCATGTAAAAACAATGAATAGTGGAGATTAGGGAATTTGATGACAACTTTGGCAGATGAGGCAATTGGTGCAAATTTTGACTATTTCAATTTTATTTTTTTGGTTAGGTAAATGCAGGTTCCCCAGTTTTAGGTATTGAATTTGAGTGAGAGGGTCACGTGTAAACCATAAATGTCACCATGGAAATACTGAGTTTTCTTTTGAACAACAACAACAACAATAACATGTTTTCCCCTTGTCAACAAATGATTCCCTCATGCAAATAAGCTTTTAAATTGTTTGTGTTAGTTTCATCATGCTTTTTAATATTAACAAACATTGCAAACCAATGTAATTAATGTATAATCATCATTCTCATTATGTAAACTCCAAAAAATCTTCACCTTTCCAATTCTTAACCATATTTTACAAATATAAAACACTAATGTATAAATTTTTTCTACAGAATTTATTTAGATAAAATTATTTTAAGCACTTCAAAAAAAAAAAGGAAATGAGATTTCCATAAGTTGTAATTAGTTTATGCACAGCTTAAAACTAAAATTTTAGAGAAATTATATGAAATTCTGAAAATGAGTTTTTACACAAATTAATTTACGTTTCTGAAAAAATATATTTAATCTTTTCTTTTTATTTTGTTGTATTTATGAAAAAAATAATAATCTTTTTGTACTTTTTTTTATAGAAAATTTTATTCAAATATTATTATTATATAAATTTTTTTACTATTCGAGACCAAGACATCTTTAAAGGAGAAAACCCCATATATTTAGACAACTTGAAACTTAAAAAAATAAACAAAATTATGTCTCTAAACCAGCTAATAAAGCAATAATAGGTCATAGGTCATTATGGTTTATAAACCAGTAAATACATACCCAGTTATATAAAATATCCATCAAAACTCGTTAACTTTACAAGTATGAGATCACATTCAATAATATTAATTGCTTATAAAGATCTTGCACTAGCCAGGGTGAGAGTGCTTTTTACACTCTCCTTATTTGGATAAGGGGATCTACCACTATTAGAAGACAAAAACATCTCAAGAACATAAGAATGAAATGCTGAAAAATATATAATCTCAGTTAGAACACTTGTAATTTACTTTTTCCCTTTGAGAGATATTAATTTTCGAAACAACCATGATAAACATACTATCTCTTGAAAAATCTAGATATGAGTTTAAGTTTCACCTTTAATAAAAATAAAAAAAGTTGAACATCATATAAAAATAAAATTCTCATAAACTTGTCATTTTAAAATTTTGAATTAAAAATAATATTAACATTCGTGTAATTAAACTCATATTTTATTATTGTTTCTTTTTCACGAGATTCTCTCTTAAGACTCATAATTTCTCTCTTAAGACTCATAACCGAAAGTTAATGTTTATAACCTACTAATGTTGATGACAACTTAAATAAGTACCTATATCAAAAATCTTCTTACCGGGTGATTTAGTGATTTCTCCAAAGTTCCATCATTGACAAACACTAACAAAAGCGAGTTATCTCTCCTAAAATGGATTTGAAAATTTGTTTATCATGTTATCTTTTGATCTGTATAAAAGAGAAAAGGTAAGATAATGCTGCGATTTGGTAAAGCACCAGCTGTTAGTTAAATGTTGGACTGAACATATTTTTTTCTGACATGCTATCAGTATAAGGATCCAAAATTTGGCAATTGTACTATGCATTCTACTAGACCTGACCTATTTATGATTCAACAATGTTGGCTTGGTGAGCTGTTAAAAACAAGAAAATATTTAAACAGAAATGCTCATTTTAAATATTGAACATAACCTGTTTGTAAGCATGTGGAGGAAAAAATATCCTGAATTCAAGCTTATAAAAATTCTGAACATATTAACCTATTCTTAAATCATGCACTGCACAAGAAACCAAACCATGGTCTGAGCTAGGTGACACAACAGTTCGAAATATGAAGACAAACTCAACATCAATGTACTTGTCTTAATTACTCCAGACCTACCATTTGCATGCGAGCATTATGAAGATGGAATGAGGAACAGTTGTTATAGTTTTGTCAAAGAAAGTAGGCCATGGCTCTCTTATATTAGTGTATATGTGTGTGAATAATAAAATTTCAAGTTAGAAATGTGAACCATGTTCAACGTTCTGATAAATTTGGTGAAAGACTGCCACACCACTACTTAAAGTTAACACTCACAACACAATAAAAGGCACACACATACTAATAAGACTCTCTTATGCACTTGGATATTTCTCGGGAACAGTGCAGAATCTTAGCTATAGCACAGATCAAACTCTCCAAATATCTAATAATCTAACGATAAAATGGGTTGATTTTCCATGTTGGCCAATCATAAACTGGCATCCAATACACAGTTTGGTGCTTTTAGGCCAAAAGAATCTTGGTTTAAGCAAGGTCTAGATTCTGGAAAGTGACAGCGTCAACAGTGTCAGACAAATTAAACTCCCATATATCATAATAATGATTTCATTTCAAAGTAATCATGAGTCAATGCAGTATTTGTATAGCCAACCATGAATGATGTTTAGAATAATTTTTTTATGGAATCTTGTTTATTTTAGTTGCAGTTGTTGAATCAAAATTAGAGTTTTAATTACATTTATGTGTCTAAGGATGAATACCAGTGATCCTAATAATGATGTGATAGTCAGTATTGTATTAGACTCCTAATAATGATTACTCTAACATATACACCAGCAACCCCAGATGACTAATAATATCAACTATATCCTGTTTTGATGCAGTAAAAGGTATTTTACTTTTGATTCAGGCGTGATTCATTACACACACATGTGCATATTAATGCTCTGTCATTAGTTTTTGTGTTCTGCCAACACTTATGATTTTGGACTGACTTCATATTTGGAGTTAAAAGTATGATTATATATAGATTAGACTGTTTGCAACTAAAACTGGTAATATGCATAATAAATGTCTGTAATAAAATTAGATTAACTTAAGAAAACAAAACTCTGTTTCTGATTTTCTGATCAAAGATCAGCACTACTAAAAGCACATAAAGAAAGTGTTTTTAAACGCAAAAGTTATGACATGGTGTCCAATTTCAAAATTTGGAGAACAATGGTGCACATCCATAAGGGAAAATGATAAGAACATGGTTATGCATCCAAATCCAATAGCTTTATTTATATATTTTATTGATAATTGGTTATGCCTAGAGTTTTGAAAAGTCTAATTCACTTGGTGCACCTAAAAACTAAATCCATTGTCTATAACATGCAAATACGGTTACTTTCCATTCAAAGCTACATAATGAAAATTTGACTAATTAATGAGAGTGATGTTGTGCCTATCTGAAACCACTGAGGAGGCTGTGTGGTGTTGAAGTGCATATCATCATCTGGTATGCACTGTAGTTTCAGTCATTCTTCTTTTTGTTGATGGTAACCTTTCATGTCATTTTGCTAGGAATCCCCATCAAAACATTGAGCAAAAGCCTAAAACGACAAGGTTGAAGCACGTGGCGTGGGTTGTGGCAGTGCCATGTGTACCGAAGCCGCCCACAATTGGAAAGGGAACAAAAGGGTTAGTTCATCAATGGCTAGACGTTTAAACTTTAAACTTGGTCTTCAGAATTGCCTTTCCAACATTACAACCACTGTTGACAAAGAAAAAATCACTTATCAGTCCCTGCAAATACGGCTTTTGACAGAGAAACCAAAATGGAGTTTAATATTAATCTCTCCTAATTCAGAGAGATCACTCTTGAACAACATTTGACGTGGCCAATCTACATGCGCACCACACACCAACAATTTTGACTGCCTTTGCAGCTCTTGTTGATAAGGAATTGACGAGACAACTGTTGGATAGGATGGGTGAACCTCAATTCTATACAAGGATCAACTGCTCAAATTGTATAGAATAAACCAAAACAGAATATAAAATGAAAATAATAAAACCTGTTTATCATCTACATTCATTTCACTTTCTCTGAGAAAAATGAGAACAAATGATAATTTTGTTTTATTCTGTCATGTCATAATAAATGAAAATTATGATTCATTCCACTCCAATGATTCTCTGTATATACATACAGGATATACTTGTAACCGTATTAGCCACCTTACGGATTTATCCATTTCGAACCATCAACTATCACATCAGAAGAAGAGATCAGGATTCAACGGAATATACCCCGTGGCACATAGCAGCCCAACAAGAATATACAAAATGGTCTATGCCACTCGTTTACGTCTTTTTTGTATTTTACTCAGAAATAGTTATTGAACATATAATCTCTTCCTCATTATTATTATTATATGACAAAACTGCTGATAGGTCCACTTATTCTTGAAATATCTCATTCTGGCTGGTGATATTTAGGTAAAGTGTTTATCTCTTTGAATAACAGACTTTAAGGGTGAAAAATAACACTAGAACTTCGTAATTAAGGAACCATTTAAAGTGTTGAACCTTTTGCTCCCAGCAGACTAGTATCAAAAGAGACTGAAAGGGGAGAACAGATAACGATGTAGTTCCTTAGCTAAAAGAATAAAATGCATGCTTAATGTAGAAACTTTTAGGGAAGTCACAAAAAATATTAAAAGATATCCTATTAAAACCAAATGTTTGCCTGCCAATGCCATTGCCTCAGAATGTGTTAACTTTATCTTACAATACTTTAAATAACTTTCAAATACCTTATTTGGAGTCCTGAGAACAACGGTCTGACATTAAAAACCAAGAGCAGCTTTTAGCTAACTTGTGTAACTCTAATTATCACTAACTACAGAACCCAAATCCTAGTTCAAACTAACATAGTGCAAAAGGTCACAGGTTTTATTTGTTGCTTCTGACTAAACCCTTTTATGAGATCCCCAACTACATATAAGGAACCTAAGTAAATGATAAATTCCTATCGACTTTTAGGGGATAAAGTCCGTCTAACAACTACACAGCTGATTTTATGAGAAACTATAGTTTTAGACAAATCTGGTAGCACAGTACTGAAGTTTGAAGAAGATAACCAAGAATGTACAATTTAAAAGGAACAAGTTACTGCAAGAAGAAAATACGTTTGAATGTGTGTTCAATCTATTTGATAGAGAAATGGTCTCTAAATACAAGAGTATAAAGACACGTGAATACAAAGAACAATGGCAGTCTAATCCCAAGCATAATTATAAGGAAGTTTTAATTATATCTAAGTAACCTAAAAACAAAACATCAAGGAGTCTGAACTATAGAGTCTAAACTTTAGAGGAATCAGGACCATAACTACCAATTTATCAAAGTAATAAACTATAGAGGAATCAAGACCATAAATATCAATTTCTCAAAGTACCCACTATATAGATATTGTCATAAAATACTTCTAATGCAGCTATATATTTTAGAATAATAAAACTTTTGCAACTAATCAGTCCAACACCCCCAAGTCCGTACCCCACAGAAGAAAGACCACAGAAAAACCAGTAGCATATGTTTTGAGAGCTAAATCATTACAAATATGTACTCAACATGTCTTGCCTCTTTAAGATAATTCATGGCTAACTACAGACCATTAAGATGATAAAACTCAATACAAGATCTGCAGCATTTATGCACTCGATAAAACTGTTTTGATTCCACATCCAAAATCGAGCAATGAAGGCAAACAGACATGATTAATACATCCAGTATATGAATGATTTTAAACCCAAGAGTGATTTCAAAACAGGCGTTGTTTTGCTCCCACTGCTCTGTCAAATTAATAGCTGTTCAATTATTATGGGTGCTCTCAAGTAAAGCTAAATAGATAGTTCCAGACTAGACATTTTCCATTAATCTTAGCATCCAAGAAATGAAAAAAGAAACCTAACACGCAGAATTTCAATAAAAATATTTCAAAAATCTACTACCAAAAAATTAAGAAGCAAAGTTTAAGGTTAATATCTTCAAAACAAAAGGAAAACAGCAAAATTAAGCAGTCAACTCACTGAAAGCTCCAATTTCTTCTCAGCATTCCCCTGCCAAATGTCCTTGATACTTTCATTAATAGTGAAGCCAAAAATTTGCAATATCTAAATAACTTCATCTTCTAAATCGATCTCCAACAAGCAACATCTAAATGACTCAAGTATATTAAACTTGCCGGGATGCAACATTCTGACACCATTTCACAATAATTTTAAACCTCAACTATAGAAATTTTGAACAAGCAAATAACAAATCGAACCAACAGAAAAACATAAGCGCCCTAATACATGGTCAGAAACAAAAAATGCAGCTGGGGACTCAACAAGCAACACCACACAGGCTTGCACAGAGCCCCAACAAGCAACGATTTCTTTCATCAATCGCCATAGACAACATCATCCAACTCGCTAAGCCTTCTTACTTTTCTTAGTCTTCACACTTTTCACAGCCTTCACCTTCACTTCCCCTGTTTTCATCTTCTTCAATTCCCCTTTCTTCGTCTTCTTCACACCAGATTCCTCATCCCTAACAACCAATTCCGTCTCACTCTTCACCTTTTTCTTCTTCTCCTTGGCACTAGATTCCGTATCCTCAGCAACCAATTCACTACCACTCTTCCCCTTTTTTCTATTCTCCTTGACACCAGACGATTTCTTCAACCTCTTCCCATCATTCAACACACTCGAAACCCCTCTCTTCGTCTTCTCATCCACATTCTCATCACCACCACCATCATCACTCGCCAATTCATTTTCAATCTCATCCTCACCACCATTCTCATCCATATACCTAACTTCATGAATTCTCCCCTTCTTCTTTGCCGATTCACGAACCTCCTCATCTTTTTTCCTCTTCTTGTTCTTCTCCTTTTTCTCATCCTGCTCGTTAGCACCCTCAATCCTCAACTTCACGTCCGGAACTACCTGATACACCGGCAACGACACACTCTCCAACAGCTTCAAATGCAACGACCGCACATTCCCCCACTTCTTCGGCACAACCTCCACAATCCCCTCAACCGCAGCCATCACATTCTCCACAATCCAGTCTCTCTCCATCCCCACCTTGGCAACCCTAACCACGCTACACGTGCCGGTCCGCATGAACAGCATCGCGGACGAGCACGCCTTCTCCACCTGCTCCTTCCAGTTACTCTTCTTCAGATCCACCGGCACCGGCAACTTCCTCTTCTTGAAAAATTGCTTCCCGAGTAGCCGAGGAAGCAACGGCACAATAGTCTTCTCTGCAAAAAACAAATCGTAGGAACCACAGAGCTTCCGCTTCGCCTCAAAAGCACGATAATCGGAGGCCAGCTTTGACAGCTTCAGGATTTTCGCGATGGGGATAGACTCGGATTGGATCTTGGCCTGGGCCTGGGCCTTGGTCACGCGGCCCTTGTTGGGCCGGTCGTCGAGGATGAGACACTGTTCGGAGAACTGCGAGATCAGTGAGTGAGGGAGAGGGATCTTGTAAGGGTTAACGCGCGATTTCGCGGGTATCTTCTTCAGCGTTACGACGAGGTACACAAATTCTTCGTCTTGATCGAAGAGTTTGGGCTTTTGAGTTTCCGATTGAGTGCGGCGCCATTTGAGAAGCGCGTCTATGGCTTTCGTGACTGTGGCGGGGTTTAGGTTCTCGGAAGCCATGCGCCAAAGTAGGGTTTAGGGTTTAACCAAATTGAGTCTTCAGTGAAGAAGAAGGAGAATTAGGGTTTTGGTGGTCAGAGTTGAAATATAAGGGGTTTGACTTTTGATATGGGCCATTCAAGAGATAAGAATATAAGAATGTAAGGATGGTCCAGCCCTTTGGCCCGAATCTAATTATAATTAAACAGGAAAACGATTATTGTTTTCTTTTTTTAAACACAAATAAAACTATAGTGAAAATAATTACGAGGAAGGATTTAAAATAATCTATAAAATAAAAATGTGATAAAGTAATTATCATTATTATTTTTAAATAATATTATTGTTATAGGTTTTTAAATGAAGTACAATATTTGTTTCTGGAATATTAATATTACAAATAGTCAAACTTAGTGGATTAAAGTGTACAAAAATTAAAATTATATATAGAACTAAATTGTGAGTTTCTAAATAAAGTATAATTCTTTTGAAAGTGAATAAGAAATTTTTTTAAGTGCAAATTTGAAAGTAAATGAGTGAGTTACGAAGTCAGGAAAATACTGAAAAATTGTTTATAATAATATATTTAAAATTAATAAATATATAAATAATTTCATGAAATTATCTTATTCATATAAAATAATAAATGCATCACTTAAATGAGTTATATATTTAAAAATAATATAATTATTTAATCTAAAAATAATTTTATTTTATCATATTAACGAATATTCTCTCGGGATAAATATAGAGTTAAGACATAATTTTACAAAATCTAAAACGGAAACAAATATATTTACATCTAAACTGGATATTTATGGATATTTAAAATTCTTTTTTTATGTATCTATTTTTATATTTTAATTTATCTTTTAAATATAAGTTTTTTAAAATTAAAGTGTTTACTTAATTAATTTTATTCTTTAAGTAATTGCCTTTTTAATTTAACCAATCTTTTTTATTTAACCTTTTTTTAAGATTTAAATATGTTTTTTGTCTCTTAATTTTTAGTGAAAATTAGAATTGGTTCTTTTTCAAAATTTTAGTCCAATTTAGTCCCTCAACTTTAGAATTGTAAAAATTTAGTTTTTTTAACCAAATTTTGTTAAGTTTATTTGATGTTTCAAACTCGTTTCATGATAGCATTTGAGTTGTTTGTACGGTTTAAAACATTTTTGTTGTAATATTAGCTGAGAATCACATTTGAAACATGTTTGAAACGTTAAATAAATTTAACAAAATTTAGGTTAAAAGGACTAAATTCACACATTTCTAAACATGAGGGACTAAATTGGTTCAAAGTTTTGAAGATGGACTAATTTCAATTTAGGTTAACCATTTTTTTAAACTAACCTATTTTTTTAGTTATAAAATTACCTACAAAATAAAGAAAAATAAAAATTCTAATAACATTTTTCTTGTTCCAACACATAATTGTTCTACTACACTACATATATTTAAGCACATATACTCATGAGTGTGTTTTTATACACTGATACATCATTTAATCTTAATTTTATTATATAATAATTGTGTTTAAATTTCTTATTTTATCTAGGATTTCTGCATAAAATGAAAACATATGATAAAATCAATTCTTTAAGCCTTGTTACACCAAAGTTGTTCTAGGCAAACGATATAACAAAGTCTAATTAGAGAATCTAGTTTATACAATTTACCTAGACGACTTAATAAATCATTTATGTGTTGAGTTTTAAGAATATTATGTAACTACATAAATTGTTCTTGAGCATTCTAACTTGTGCTTTATGTAGATCAACTAAAAGCAAGCACATAAATTGTTTGTAAATGATACAATAATTGAATTGTTTAATGATCATATAGACAAAGCAAACTTGACTAAATTGGAGATCTACTATAACTATAAGAAAACAAACTGGTAGGAATATTACCCAAACACCCATATTTAAAATTGTGACAATAGTGCTAAAATGTGGTTTTTTTGTCATTTCATTGTTATTTTGTTTACCAATGTACCCTGCTTTTGTTCTAGGGAACGATATCTTTATTGACAAATTGGTCTTTGCATAACATAATCATAAGGCATGAAAAGTGTAGTTGAGAACGTTTTTGGACTCTCTGATGTAGGATTATCTTGTTCCTTTTTAAGATTATGGAATATGGCGTGAGTTGATTAAGAAAACTAAGTGAAATCCCCACTGGACATTAAGATAGTATTCTATCTAGATGTGACGATTTCTTTCACAAAGCTTAAGAGAAGAAGATGATAGATTGATTCAAGTAAAGCAAGAATGGAAAGCACATAAAAACTTAGACAATAAAAGGGGAAAGAAAGCATAAAAATGGAAAGGAATAGAAAGGAATTGATGTGAGAAGCACACTACTTTAGAGGAGAGGCAAAGCCATGGACTCCTCTAAAGATAAGTGATGGTGTCACCACTTGAATCAAGGTTCAAGATAAGGCTTAAAAGTATTCACTCCGTAGGGAGGAAGACTCTCACAATGGTTAATACACAAAGGTGTTTAATTTCTCCAAAATGTTTAACCTTGTACAAGTGTTAGAGGTCTCCTTAAATAAAAGTGCCTAGGGGCCTCTTAGCAAAACATATAATCCAAAAGGGCTACAAAACAAAGCAACAAAAATAACATCTAGAAGGTAGGGCAACCAAGGAGCACATGTGTGGTCTCCAAAGTGTCTTCTTAGGCAAGCAATGGTGGAGGCGCCATCTAGAAGCTTCTAGACAACTTGATGGCCAAGGCATCTGATCAGCATTCTAGATGATTATAGAAAGCTTTGCTACTCCTCTCTCCTTCACATGTGCCTCTCCATATGCGTCCTCTCTCCTCATATGGACCTCACATTTATGCACCACTTGTCTCCATATTTGCCCTCTCCTAAACATCTTACAAGGCAAAGAAAATAGATTAGCATGTGGGCTTTAGGTTAAGTTAATCCTCGAGTCAACAAGTCAACCCAAAGTCAAGGTCAACAAGTTAACTTAAAAATAGTCAACCAAGCCCACTTAAAGGAATTCAAATTAAAGAAATGCTAAATAAGGAAAGAGATGGAGAAGCCTCCCCTTTTGACATGCTTCTTGTGATTCTTTTGAGGATGGTCTCCATGGTGCTTGGTGAGGTGGTCATGTCTTCATCACTCTTTTTCAAATGTCTTGGAAAAGAAAAGCCTTCCCACATGAATGTTCTTATTTCCTTTCTGTCTTTCTGAAACCCTAGGGAGCATAATATGTCATATATGTTTGTTTTCTCTTCAGCCTTGATCAGGTAATATTTATTCTTATGTTGTCTTAAGACACTATATTTTTTTTATTGAACTTGGGTACTTCTCCTTTGATGGTGTAGGGTTTTGTCATCCTTTGATGGTGTAGGGTTTTTATTATAACGTCCTACCCGGAAATTACTTACTAAAATAAAACAAAAATAAGATTTCAATAAAACAACCTCATTTATTAATCATCAATTTCCCAAAACGCAAGAAATATTTAAAACCTTGAGTTCAACGCACCAAAATAGATAAAATATTTCACATTAGGACTGTAATACAATTGAAATGATTTATAAAATTATTACAATAACACCATAGTCCAAATACAATAAACTAGTGAGAAAATCCCCAAGAGATCCCCACTCCGTCTCTATGCACCTGTCCGCTCACCTGCATCAACATCTGCTCCCATGTAACAAGTTACATGATCATCGCCACACACACACAGATAGGGTGAGCTCATTTAAATAAAACCAACCAATAAAATATGAAATACAACATCAAACATTTAAACCCCGGGTTAGTATTCTTCTCCCTCTTTCCTTACTTCTCCACTTCCAATACTTTCATTAGACGTCTATCATTTCTATACCCTTTAGGTGAGAACGATGATCGATCTTTGCTGCACGAGTGTCTACTCGCCCCTCCGACTACAGGCCACCACCTGATAGTCCACACGTGGGAATAACATTGCCATAACATCTCACCGTGACACCAAGTGGAGTTCCCCGAAACAAACATGAAGTTTGTAGCTGTTCCAGACTACCAAAGCTCTATCAGAATCACTCTGAAGAGGGCATCACTCGAACTTCGCCGTACGAGCCACAACTCGCACACTCCACTGGACTTCCTACACCACCAGGCTACAACCTAGAGTGGTCACGTGTTACCCCAATACAAGATTACACTCATAACTGGGTCCCCAGCCAAAGCATCGCATCATGAACATCCCCTAAAGCTGTGTAGAAACCTTTCCCCGCGCACCATCACTGAACCAAAACCGCTTGGCGTGCATCCCACGTCGCCAGGCACACACTAGGTTCAGACCACCTGACGGACATCACACACCGTCAAGCGCCACGCGCCTGCAGCATCATCACTGCATCGTCACCGTCAGGCGGACCCCACCACGCTGCCAGGCGCCACTCGCCGCTACCGCCTGGCGCACCTGCCCGTGCCGCCAAGCGCCACCGTGCCATCAGGACCTCCGCTATACCATACCGCTTGGCGGAACTACCCCTACCGTCAGGCGCCACCGTCAACAGTGGCCACTGCCACTGATTTGTGTTACGTTCGCCTGGCGGCTCGCTCGCGCCGCCTGGCGCCATACTAGTAGCGCAATGCTACTGGTTTCTTGGCACTTAAACAGATCCTCCAAAGGATTTGAATCACACCACACACAAACTTGAAGCACAATTATAATTTTCCAGCCATATTTCTATAACTAGAGCACAATGCACACATTTAGTCATGCCACTTAATCAATTAGTATTATACCCAGCATACTCTCAGTCATTCACTACTTAGAACATGCCACCACAACATGGTCAATGCTACACAATATGCTATAATCGCAAGACCACCATCACAACGCCTAATGTCTAGAGAAAATACACCATCCATACCGTATCCCATAAGTCAATCTCACTCTTATTACCAAGTTAACATGCATTCTGAATTATAGCTTATAGAACCAAACCTTTACAAACCACCACTGCACTATATCACACTTTACAACTTTCATTCATTTTAACCTTCTTTAATCCATATTATGCCACATCCATTTACATGCTTAATTACTTTAATCATATATGTATTAATTTACTAATTAGATACCCATTAACCCGAAACCCCGACAAAATCAAAACAGCAAATTGTTATGACGTGTCGCCTGACGACAGATCATGCGCCGCCAGGCGGTGTATGCATTTTTGGTTTCTACCCAAATTTTTCCTGCTCTCGTCATGACCCCAGACACCCTAATTACATTACCCCCCATCATACTAGCTTCACTTCAAGTGCACATATCCTACAGGGTTTAGACTTTATTCATGTGAACATTATTTCCATAACACCAGATCATCAATCAATTACATACTTCATGCATATTCATCACCAACCCAACGTAACCTAAAATCCCCAAAATCCATTCACAAATTTATGCAATTGCCAACAATCAAATAATCTCCAATCATAATTCATCATGCAAATTATACATGTGCAATAAGAATTCAATCCAAATACAACAACATCATTGACCAATCAACCAAAACAAGAAACAAACAGCAACAACAGTACAACGCCTGGCGGGTCACTCTCGGTCGCCAGGCGGATCATCCGCAAACCCAAAAAACTGGGTGCAACCACATGTGTCGCCTGGCGGCAATTCATGCGCCGCCAGGTGGTTTCTGGAAAATTCCAGAAAATGCAACCAGAACCAGGATTCAAAGCTTTCAGAATTCAAACATGATCCAGGACACATCATTAGAAGATCGCACACATTAAAACACGGAATAAGAACTCCCCTAACCTGGAATTCCTTTGCTTAAAAATGACAAGCTTGCGTTCTTTCCTTGAATTCCAACAACTCCTCAAGCTCTCTCGCTGTCCAGCCCTTCAATCCCACTCTCTACTCACTGTTTCTCTCTGAATTCGTACAGCCTTCAATACCCCAATTGTGCAGACTCCCAAAGCCCTCCTCCCTCTCACAATTAGCCTTTTAATTGGGTCTTAATTATGGTTTAATGGCATAAAACGAAATTGCTTGTGATAAGTGTCATTCAAGACCATTATGGGGTTGTTTTTCAGCCCCTTTGGATGCCTTAACGCGGCTGCTAGTTTTCTACCTCCTCTCTTCTTTGCCAAAAGTCAAGTTTAGCAAAAAGAAAACTTAATTTAGGTCTCACCAAGGTTTGAACCCCTAACCATGCAAATATTAAGTCAATGCTAACCCTCATGCCAATTCATGTTTCATGCTAAACTAACATAACTCAATTAGTATATTCTTACTTAACATGCACATTCATATTATTAAGACAATAATAATTAAATACACATAAGTGGCATACATAGGACTCGGACCCAAGTCCTCTTACACAATAAAGTACTCTCAACCACTTGAGCTAGTACCTTTCCACATCACATCAACCATTATTAAATGCCATAAAGGCTTCCACGACACGCATTTATTAACTAATTATTTATTTAATTAATTAAATTTCATGGGTCTTACATTTATCATGGGTCTGATTTTCTTCAAAAGTACTACGATGCCCTAATCATGCTAAGAAGACCGTTGACTATAAAGTTGGTGTGTACCATTAGTTTTTCCATTTTGGAAGTTTTTGGATCTAGCAAGTTTTTTTTTTCTTTTTTGCTGAAGGATCATGACAAATTCCTGATTATTTGTTGAGGTTCGTGGAAAACATTCAAGATTTGAGGTGCGCGAAGAGATAAGAGCATGAAGGCATGACTGAGGGGTCACGAAAGGAGGGAGCTTTTGACTATAGAAAATCGTTTATTAAGTTGTGCTTCTCTAAAAGCCCTTTTTATTTTGTATTATTAGTTGGTGTGCACTTTTGTTCTATGATTTTCTTAATCTTAAGTAAAGACAATGTTTCTTCTTAGTAAACGAGTATTCTTTTTGGAGCTCTGTTTGATTTATTTTTATTATGATTGTAATTTTTATTGTTCATTTTGGTTTGTATGTGTTATGAATTTATATCCGTGTAGAGCTTTGTGGATTCTACTTCTACATTTTCTTTGTGATTTTATTTAATTAAACTTATTTGTCTTTGTCATTGGCTTAATAATTTCCACATTTTGGGCAAGTTAAAATTGACCAAAATCATGTCACTGAACACAACCTAATTAAATTATTGAACACTTTTATGGTAATAAATTGACCTTGAGGAAAATGAGTCATGGTATGTAATATTTTGTTTTCGGATATATCTTGGGAATTGAGAATCATGGTGAGGCATTAAGGTTTTTTATTTCCATGTAAACATGATTCCCATATATCTATGTACAAGTGTCAACAAAGATTGAGGTAACTTGGCTCTGTGATGTGCTTCGAGGTGATGATGTGTTTGAGTTGTAGGTAAAACTTCTCAAGCATGTCCCAGAAGAGTATCAATACAAAGATGATGTGTGAATTTGTTCTTATAGGGCCGTATATACTCGAGGTTTTTATTACTTCATTAATGTAGTATTAGATTATCATATTCTGACTTGTCTTATGTATATTTTTTATGAAGCACTAAATACATTAGAAAATCTTTAATTAAGAGCATTATCCTCAAGCCATATTGATCTATACTTTTTTTTTGTGGATTAACAATTTTGAAAGTGAATGATGTTTTTGTAATACTTAGTATGTTATATGTGATAGTAATTGGTCCAGGGCATTTGGACGATGAAGGCAACAAAAGACCATTGTTTGTGACTCCGGGAATACAATTTTGTAGTCCAAATATACTGGAAATGACTTCAAGGGCAAAGATGATGACTATATTACCTTGAGGGTCTCAAATCTCGTGACTTGGTAGATAAACCCAATTATATATGTGTCAACATCCAATTTCGTCCGGGTAAAAAAAAAGTAATAAAAATAAATAAATATTTAATTGAGCATAAATACATATTTCTATTTTTACTTATTTCAACTTTATTTTCATCTTGTTTTTGTTTTAAATTCGTTTTACTTTTATTTCATGGTTTTTATTTTACCTTTTTATTTTATTACTATTATTATTGTTATTATCTTATATTGTTTTTATATGCATTTTATCTTTTTATTTTATTTTGAATTTTTGTCTTATTTTATTTTATTTCTTTTTTATTTTATTCTTTCTCTTTATCTGGTTTCATTTTAATTTTGCTTTGTTTTATTTTACGTTTTTTGGGTTTAATATATTTTACTGTACTTTTATTTCATTTTAGCCTTTTTACCTTTTTCCTTTTTATTTAGCCGTTTGTTTTTTTTTTAAAAAAAGGTGATGATGAAAGAAAAAGGTTTAATGAATACAAGTGATTCTGAAAGAGGTCAAGTGCCTGCACCACCCATCAATCAAGCCCTACCTGCATTCGTCATTCTACAATTTCTTTATTTGGGTGATGATTAGCCATGTGCAGGCTATGTTGAAGTTAGTTTTTATACGAAGGTGGAAATTGTCTCTAATCTCATAGGGTGGCTGGGTGGCTGAGGTGTAGGAAACCTTTGGCTGGAAGGCTTATGATCACATGGCTCGAGGATTCGAAAGAAAAAAGGAGAGAGAGCAGTTTAAAAAGGGGACAACTTCCTAGCACGGGCAGCTTACTGGCACAAGAAGATTTTACCATTTCAAAATGCAGTGGATAACACACAATAACAAGCAACAAAGGGGAGAGGAGAAAATGAGAGGAGGGGAGAAAAGAGTAGAAACAGCTCAGACAAAGGGGATCGCATACTTGAACGAGCAGACCCAAGACCACCAGCAGGAGCTCTAAGAGGTAAGCACCAATACTCGAATACTTTGGCATGAACATGACTGATGTTGTGTTGGTATAACTTGTCTGTTGGATTTGAGTGATGTTTGAGAATGAAACATCCTGTTTCCTCCCTCCAATGTCTCTACGCCACTGCACAAAGGAAAAATAAACAAAATCAAGCTCCTCACCCTCAATCTCTCTCGCCATCATCAGCATCACACCCTCACCTCCATCCTCTACAACCTTATCATTTACCAATCTTCCATCTCCATTAATAAAGCTACCCATATCCTCTGTCTCGATTGCAATACACACTCCCAACTATCATTTTCCAACCTTCATCTTCAACCCTTGCATTCACCTCAACTTTTCTTTCCATCTTCATCTTTCTCATTCACCTGCACAAAAATACAAAACAGAGACCAAGAAAGCCCCCACGTGCAAATCCCCTCCATTCAAGTCTTCGATTCCACCCCAAACTCCTTCTCCATCCCAATCCCGCAGCATTCCAGTCCATTCCTGCAGCAATCCCATTCGTAGAACACCACCTCAACATCACAACACCATTCCATCCTGCAAACAGAACACAAAGCAAAAAACAAAAATCACAACCCCACCCCTGCAATCCAATACCGCACCGGATCAGAACCCCCATTCTAGAACCAAGCTCTCACATTTCATCTTCCCCAATCACATACATCCAATCGGAAACGAAAACGGTGGGAAGGAGATAAAACCATCCTCGACGGCGTGCCGCTGGCGAGTCGGAGTTTAGCGGAAGATGCGAGTCGTGTGCAATTTGGTGCTAGGGTGATCAGCGTTGTCGGTAGTGCCCCTGGGTGCTGAAGCGGAAGCCGTCCGAGTCGCGCCTGAGAGGAGGAAGAGTGAAGGTCGAGCAGCTCACGGTTCTCGACGTCAAGGTCTGTGGTGGACGTCACTGCCGCCGTCGACGTCTTTGGATGGTTGCGGCGAGGTGACGATCTCTCGGGGTCAGCTTTCGAGAACGAGGTCGACGTCTCCTACGTCGGCGCCGCCGGCAAGTAAGCCGCGTGATGGCGCGGTGGTGAACTAAAAGTAGTGGAGGTGGTGTTCGGGTGGACAACAACGAGTGAGAGAGTCCTCGATTGACTAAGAAAGGCATGGCCGTGAATGGAGGGTTATGTTGTTGGTCCGAGCATATGGAGGAGAAGACAAGAAACCCTTGCAGGTTTCTATTCGTGAAGAAGATGAACCCCACGCGTGTTGGGTTTTCTGCACATTAAGGATATTAACACTTGGACTAGAATGATTTCCGCACCCCCAATGCCACTAATTACACCTTCATCTTTTGAATTTTCGAATTGGGCCATCCGTACTCTTCGCACCTCTGGTTCTACTCTTCACACTCCAAATCCATTTGTTTTCTTTGCTTGTTGGGGCTTATTTTGTTTTACTTCAAACACCCTCCTGATTGTTAACCACGCACCCCCTATTTCTTTGTTTATTGTTTTGGGCCTGTTTTTCTGTTCACTTGTTGCACCTTCACATTTACCACACACCTAACGATATTTTACTCGCCGCACCTCATTTTTTACTACACACACCCAATTTGCTTCATGCACCTTACACATTACTTATGCACTCCCATATTTGTGTTTTCAACTTTTATCCCTTTCTTTTCCACCTTTTTAATATTTCAATAAAAAAATCAAAAAAGTTTGAAAATCATAAAAATTTCACAAAAAAAATGAGAAATTCAAAAATACCAAAAATAATTTTATTTCACTTCTAGTGTCTATCCGACCGCTCGCGTCGTGTGACACTTTCTTCCAAATAATTCAAAAATGCTAAAAATATTTTTCTTTCTCTTTTAGTGTCTGTCTCACCGTTTGCGTCGTGTGACACATATTTTCAAGTAATTTAAAAAATACAAAAAATATATATAAAATTTCAAAAAATATAAAAATATCAACTTTTTTTAAAACAAAGTCTTTTTGAAGAACTACGTAACCCTGATTTCTCATTTTGAATGAGAATACGCAGGACCAAGGTCAATCCCTATCGGGCCCAAAAAATAAAAAAAAAATATTTTGTTTCTTTTAGTATTTTTGTATTATTATTTTTGGGGAAAATTAATATTTTGAAAACCACATCAACTTTGCATTTTTTAATTAAAGGTACAGCCCTCGGACGGGCATGGTAGGGTGCTAACACCTTCCCTATGTGTAACCGACTCCCGGATCCAAAATCTGGTTTTTCGCAGACTTGTTTTATTTTTATGGTTTTTCATAGTTTTCCAGGATAACTATGGTGACGACTCCAAATCTCTTGTTAAATCCGTTTTCTCTTTTGGTTCGTCGTCTCGTCGCGATTCCAGTTGCGACAATAAGATTCTTCAATGATTCAAATTCTCTCACAATGGACTTGGTACATCTTTAGTCTTTATTTACATATTTGTTTTACTGATTTTTTGTATCCTGAGCACCACAAATTATAAGCAGAGACACCACAAGTTGTGTTGGATATTTAAAGGTTGATCTTCAAAGATTTGATAACATGGTAAGGTGTTGGCTTCTCCCCTTTTGGAATTTTATGTTGTTGTGCATTATGGATCTAAACTCAAATTTGAAATCCAATCCTAAGAAATGGCTCATTGTCCTAACTATATTGTCTCGGTCATATAACTAAATCAAATTATTGACTAGGAAGTTGTATGAGGCTAAAGTTGTGCAACTTTTAATTTTCTACACTTCAAATGTAAGCTTGGTTTTAGCTATGTAAACAAAAATTTGCAGCAAGCATTATTTTAGTTGGTTTTGGTTTTGGTTTATGGATGTTAATTCAATTGGAGGGCTTTTGAATGCAACTTGTGGAAATGCAACTAAGATGATCATATCATTATTAGCACTTCATCATAATAAAGTCAATGTCCTTGCTTGGTTCCATTCACTCAAACCTTAACATTGGTTCTTGGAAGCTCACACCTTTGTGGTGGTTTGGCTAATCTCAAGATAGGGCAAAGATATGATAGAATATCTATCACTTCTTAATCTACCATTTTTTTATAACAGTTATATTATTAATTAAAATTTTGAAATTTTGAGTATGCTTAGATATGGGTTTGTTTGTTTTATAGAAGGAGGAGGACGAAGAGAAGGCAATGATAGGATTTTGGAGTGCATTTACGTGGTTGGTGGGTATGAAATTGGTCACATCTTTGCTTTCTAAATATGTACTTGGAAAAATCGAGGTACTTTATATATCTTTGGGGGTGGATATGGGACTAGCAACTCAAAGTTAATGAATGATACTATGTCATTTTTTTTTTCATTTTTTAGACTTATAACTAGGGGTTGATCCCTAAAGTATTACTTGAGTTATAAGAGTAGTTCCAATCACTAGAATCCTGGGAGAATTTGATGGTTGCTACAAGAATAGGGAAAAGTTCAGTCTTGAAGGAGTGCACACTTCCATTTAAGAAGAGTTCCACCATAGATGGAGGTGGGTGCCAATGGTGGGATCTTTGAGGTATATTTTATTTGAACTTAATTGAAAAGGGTGGAATATGTTCATACATATCACATTATAGAAAAGTAAGGTAGCAATTATCTTTGAACAAATAATGACTCTAAAAGCTTGTGATGACATCTAAATGGAGGAGAGAATGTCACCCTAGATTGGAATGAAGCAAGTGCTTGCTTATTAACTGTTTGAACTTTGCATGTCATGTTTAATTGGATTATCATCATTGCTATGCCTTTTATTGTCATCTTTGATGGAGATTTATTTGCTCCATGTCGATCCTATCAGAACCAATGGTAGTGCCTCAATGAATAAGAAGATTGATGGGGGCATGTAATGCATGAGAGGTGGATACAACCATATGTTTCTTTGACTAAATCAAAAGTTTAAGCAATTGGTGAGATTGTTGGCCCTTGGTTTTTCAACCATATACCTTCCTTTTTTTATTCTTTTTGTTTTTTGGCTATTTTTACTTCATGAGTGACATAATTGGTTTACTACTATTTTCATATTGAAATTGTATTTTTGATATTTTCCTTTAGTTTTGATTGAATGAATGGTATAAATTAGGCTATATTAACTAAGTATTTGTCTTAGCATATGGTGGCAACAACTTATATATGTCATGAGCCTTAGGAAATGAGAGGTGCACAAAAGGAATAGTGTTATCTATCTTGAACATTAAAAAGGTAGGTTTAAGTTGAAATATCAATATAGACTTTGATATCATTATTGATATTGTTAAAGATTTCTGTAAGTTTTCTTTTCAAACTGATTCATGTAAAAAATAGTTAAAATGATGAGGCATCATGTTTTAAGGCTTGCTTTGAAGAGTTACTTGATCTATATGTGGTTACTTGATCAGGAAAAATGTTAATACCCCTTTCAAGGCCTGACAACATTTCTCCACATTTTTGTTTGGAGTATTACGGTGGATTTGAGTGCAATCAGGAATCAAATAAGGAAAAGGTGCACACTGGAAAGTTTGTTGATATCAATCTATGCCTTATCGTGTTTTACTATGGTGATTTAAATGAATGCTAATTAACTACGTAACTATTTGTGATCGCAGATTTAGTTCCTAATGCCATGTTTGTCCCACTTTACATATTGTTATTATTGGAACTACATCATTGTGTTAATAATATTCAAGATATATACTGTTATAAAATGCACTATAGTGTTCTCATTAATACTATATATTGTTTTATCTATGTGGTTACTTGATCAAGAATAAAGTTATTCCTCTTTCAAGGTCGGTGAGATCTTAAAACTTAAGGTTTGGAAGTAAAGTTATGCATGCATGTTTGCTTCTTTAATGCGTGTATGTATGGAAATAACGTCATAATCTTTGCACCAATCCTTATTGTTTAGATTTTGTGAAATTTTTTAAACTAAATTGTAATTGAAGCATTTGTTTGGGTTTTGGGAACTTTAGGTGTCGAAGATCCTCGGTGTCCCATTACAGGCTTGGAAGTTCTAACTCAATGGAAAGTTAGGCAAACAAAGATGATATACTTTATGGTTATATGTTATATAACTTATATATTGACTAACAATCAAGATGATATACTTTATGGTTATTATATGTAATGTTTCCAAGGTCACATGTTTAGCTTTGTAATCTATGCATATTCATCTAATAATTTCCAAAGGCAATTACTATTTTTGGACAGGATGCACAAGAAGGATGGTCTGAATCATGCAACCCAAAATGTAAGGAACTCAAGCGGCCAAGTAAAGGCATTTTATAGGTTAAGTATGTTTTTCAATGGACTATATATTTTTTCTCATATTACATCTCAAGTATGCTTTCATGCATTGATTCATTGCACACATTCATCTACTGTATGGAATTCTCATTCTCATGTAATTTTTTAAACTTCTTTTATCTGACATGTTATCGCTGATTATGGATGGATTAAAATTGTAGGAAAAGAATAACCTTCTTTTAAATCACTTAGATTACTTAACAACCCAGTCTATCCTTAGCCAAAGTTTACCTCAAACCTCTTGTACCAAACTTCTCAATGGGAACTTAAATTAAAAAGCATGTTAAGACACACATTAAACTATAAGCAAAAATAAAAGAATTAAAAGAAAGTATAGCAACAAGACTATGCAGCCTAATGGGAAGGTTTTTAGACACTTAAAGCCTCTAAAGCCTAACCAACTAAAAAACATGATGTACTAAAAAGCTTAGGTTCCAATTAGGAGATGAGATCCAACATCAAAGGTCCCCCAAGACACCTACCTAGGCCAATTTTACAACAAACAAATCACAACTCAAATTAAAGAAAAATGCATATACAACCAAAGTTTTAGCTATTCCTTTCCAAGTGTTTATCTCCTCTTCTTTTTGTCTCCTTCACAAGGCTTCAAGTCCACTTCAGGTTTACTGTTAGTGAAAAACCAACATGGCAAGTGCACCAGTCGCACATAACAAGTAATAAGTATTTTATCGTTCTCTCACAAGGGACTTGTGCAACGCATGACAACTCTCGCAATTCAGACTTAATTAGACACAAAGTTCACACAAACACAATGAAAACTATTTTTGTATTTTATGAAACAGTTGGTGTGCAACAAGAAATTAACATAGTGTATTTACAATTTCTCAAGATTAGACTTTAACCATTTCATTCTCATGCATTCTAAATTATCCCAATTCCATATTCATGTTAAAATCAATTCATAAGAATACTCAAATCCTATTCCTAGAGACTTTGAGCCTATGATTACTCATCAAGTTTCAATTCCTTGAATCCTCAACAAGTGAAATCATGCATTAGTTTTAAGAATCTAAGATTACTAATGAACCAAGTTCTATTCCTAGATACAAGCATCCATTAGGTATTTAATTTCAAATCTAGATTCTAAAGATGTTTCCCAACACCTCAAGAATCACAAATCAAGCATGGGAACAATCCACATCAAGCATTAAGCATGAAGATCAAATACTAACATGAATTGGAAAAGCATATAAATTAACAACACAATTTTACACAAGAATTCAATGTTTTACATCTAATCTCAACAAATAGAAATTGTTCTCCATGGTGGAGAACCTAGGGTTTTACAAAATTGAAGAATAGGGAAGAAATTGGAACCATAAAGTAGAAACAATCCCTCTCCCAAGGTTCTTGAATACTGCTCCATGGTTCAATTGCGCCTCCCATTCGCATCTCCGCCTTCAATTTCATAGCCCATCATCCTCTCCAACCCAAAAGGGGTAAAACCTCTATGGATGAAGAAGGAAACCCAAGAAGGAAAACGAAGAGTTTCCCAACACCCCTAATAGCCTCCAAGAGTCTCTCCCAAGCACCCAAGGTGTTTCTATTCGTGAAAAATGAGGAATCCCTCTATGCTCTCGTAGAAACATGATTAGATAACCATATTCGCGTATTGGGGTCGATATTCTCACCCAGTGAGGCCTAAAATCGACGTTCTCAAACATGTAACTCGCTGGGCGAGCCATATTTTCGCCCAACGACTCGAATACTACAGTTCTGGTTTGTCATTTTCGCCCAGTGAGCCACCTGCTTGCTCAGCGAGTGACCCTGGCGCCCAATGGTCATTTTTTTGGCCTTCCAAGGGTGGTACAAGGCAGTATATACATATATGTGAGTTATTTCTCCATGTTTGCAATGTTGGACTTGATCTCGGTGTCCCTCGACGTGAGTATTTGTTTAAAACTCAATCTTTCATGTCCAATTATGCTTCCTTAAGTTTCAACTTATTTTCCTTCACCAGAATTGCTTCCTATTGTCTTATTTCACACACTCATAATAGAGATTAGAAGTAAAAAAGTATAAAACAACTAAAATACGACACAATGCAAAAACAACATAAACTAGAGGATTAAAGAAGATAAAAGTTATGTAGGAGTTGATTTTATTCACGAAACTTAACATCAATAATAGGTAGAAAACAACGTTATCATTTACACCCCCTAATATGCTACCTTCTTAAGGGATTGGTTCACCTCAAATGGGAGACTACACCAAAATCCAAGAGGCCAATGGGAGAAAAGCAAGAAAAGGCTTGAAAATAGAGAAGGCTAACTTCGAAAGGAGAGTTTGTATGACAAAACCAAGAGTACCAAAAAAGAAAAACAAGAAAATAAATGCCTAGAAACAAGGTTAAGCACACGACGAGAGTCACCTAAAGCTGTTGAAAGGTCCAGTTTACAGCCCTAAAACAGTTTCAAAATAAACATCCCAAAGAAGGTAGTAGTAATGGTTCTAGTGCACTTGTTTTGGTCTCTCTTTTTTTGATTGTTCTTTTGCTATTTTTTTATGAACTTCTTTTATATTTTTCTCAATAGTTTTCTAACACCAAAATATAACCACTACAACATATTTCAACATATATATTGTACTTGAACAAGAAACAACTCAAAATGGAAAGAAACCTATTAGAATCAAAAGAGAGATTATGAAACTCAACAAAACATAATGGAAACCTAACTCTTTGAACTTGCTAATGAACTAATAACAAGTATGAAATCAAAGATGCAAAAATGAAAGCACTCAAAAGGACATATATGATGCGGTTTTTAAAATGAAAATAGATTAGTTTTCAGATTTTTTAAAGTTAAACTGAAAAAGACTAGGCATGACTCTAGACAATATGAAATGATTACAAAATAAAAATGACCTGAACATATGTTATGACTGAATGGAAAAAAAGATGAAAATACTCAACAAAATCTAAGCACATGTAAACATGTTATCCAAAACATTTAAGAGCATTTAAAAGACATAAAATAATAGCCAAAACTACCAAAACAGAACCTAGACAATGTTGATGACAACATTCTGGCAACTCTGACCTTTGTTGTCTATTTTGCTCATAATCTTCTCCATAGAACTTTAAATGAGTTGATTCTTTTTATGTTGGAAACTAGACTCAATGGGCTTTAATTTGAATACAAGAATTTAACTTTTGGATCATTGAGCGAGATGTAGTTTAATTTTGAAAATTGCAGATGTTTATTGCTAACTATTTTTTTGTGTAAGGGAGGTTGATCTTGTCAATTCCAAGATAGCTACAACAAGACAATGTTAGGAAAAAACAAAGGTAAACAAAATAACCTAAGCTTTAATTACCAAATGATTGGATAAGCTCCTCTAAGCTATATGAATCAAGCAAGGTGGAGACTCCCAAATGGGTGGTGGTTGCGAAAGCTTGAGGGTGATGGGAATATGGTGCACATATGGTGGGTTTGATGTGGTGTGATGGTTGATCCTCCTTCAACCTATATTACTCAATCAAGGAAAGAGGTTATGATGATGTTTGAGTGTTCTAAAGAGAGGTTGGGCCAACCTTTAAGGAAGGGTAGCTAGAGGAAACCTATAATCGGTGCTCTAGTCTTAGTGACCTAAGATGAGTAATATGGCATAAAATTTGCAGCTTAACAATACTCAAATTCAAAGGTGATTTTTATATAGGGGAGACACCTCTATTTATAAGCTTATGTAACCTTAAAGATGTCTCCAAATTGTAAAAGCAAAACCCTAATACTCTAACTTGGAGACCAAGGTAAAATCCTCTCCATTAGGAACATGAAACATGGTGACTACTAAGGAGAAATCCTTTCCATTAAGAGAATGACACATGGCAAGAGCATGTGTCTCAAAAAACAGAGCAACTCGGGGACCACTTTAGACAAGATTCCATAAGCTTCTAGAAGGTTTGCTATCCAAACTAGGTTTTTATCCTAGATCCATGTGTCTCCTTAGGGCCCATCTCTAATAGACCGAAAACCCTAAATTACAACCCGAGACCCAAATACAAGGCATAAAGGAAATCCTAGACTATTTTGCCTGTTATACAAGACAAAAAAAATCATATACTAATAGGCCAATAGTACAAGGCTCAAAGTAAAGCTAATCTACTAAGAACATATTGATGACCCATGATGATAAGAGCTTGGGCCCACGTTCCACAAATGAAGTGCACTCTTCTTGTATGTGCTTGGTCTTGAAAATGATTTGTCCTCAAATCTTCAAGTTTCTTCATGACAATATCTTTTTTCTTATTATTGGTCAACTTGTGTATCCTCATTCCAAGTATTCACTCTCTTTTCTAGGTTTATGGATATTAAATCAATCGAACGAACTGCTAATACATGTTCTACTTTTGGAAGACCTTGTGTTATATCACTTGATCTCAATTTTTGATATATAAATGTAACTAATATATCTCTTTCAGAAAGTATTTCTTTATAGTGACCATGAACAATTTTTCCAAGAGTCGCCAAATAAGGGTTAGCCAATCTTATTCCTACATAATCCATTTGAACAATTAGAATTTGACCCGATTTAAGGTATGGTTCATTTTTCGTTTGAACTATACATACATTTTCACAAATAAATTGACCAAGACTTATTATGGGAAACATTTTTTTTTTCACAATAATTATGATGGAAAAAATTGCCAATTTAAATGGAATGGATTTAAAAGGATGTTACTAAATAGACTAAATTTATAAATTATCTCATTTTCGTCTATTAAATAATATTTTAATACTTGAATAGTTTCTTTTAGTTTGTCAAGTTACCCATTTTTATTTATCGAGATCTAATTATGAGTAATTAAAAGGTAAAAATAAAAATGGGCAACTTGAAGGGCTATTCCTAAAGGACCTAACAAATTTTGAATTAGAATCACAGGATCTCTTTGAATTGGATTCATTTCTTATTTTATCCCATTGTAATATTTTCCATCATGGAATGATCGTATTTGAAAAGAATTCGATGATGACAAAATTATTAAAGATCGACATTTCGCATTTCTATTCAACAACATATGAATAGTTCCATAATTTTGACTAAGTGATTGTTGAAATTTTTCCCTCATATCTATAAAAGAAATGATTTGATGTTAGTCCAGTCCGACTCATTATCTAAGATAAATCTTGAAGCGAGCGGATCTTTCCTTTTTCTTATATATGAAATATGGGATTTTACTAAGTCTATTTTTAAGCAATATCTAACCAAACCTTCTCTACTTAGTTCAACAAAAGAAGCATGCCATTTTTTGATAGAAGACAATTTTTTGTCTTGATCCCAATTTAAGACTAAACAAGTTTGAACTAATTGAATACTTGTATTAGAATTAGAAATTCCCCGAATTGATTTTCCATTTCCAGAAAGAATATAATGAATAACTTCAAGTTCCAAATTATCTCTTTCTTTTAACATATCTTGGGAAAAAAAGTAGATTAAATTGATCATATCTTCTATTTCATATAAAATGATCGGTCGAACCAAAACAATATAATTTTTATTCATAATTGTGATCCATTGGGCATAGATCCAATTTTCATTTTTTTATCCTTTTGAATTTTTTTATCGTTCTCGGTGGTATCAAGATGGCACTGTGTTGGAATATCTTATCCATTTCTCTGGAAAATAGATATTCCTGGACAATATTTTTAATTGAATCTTTTTTTTTCTTCTCCAATCGAACCAACTCGCTTACTTGACTTTTATATTTACAGTGATTGGTGTATCTACTTCAATAATACTATTGTTTTGTACCATTATGGAAGAAAATTCTGGTAAAATATACATTTCTTTGGGAATGAAAAAAAAATTGATCTACTTTTTAACTTGGTATTTTGTCTTAAATTCCTCAATTCCTAGATACTCGATTAAAAAATACTCTTTTTAAAAATGTAATTTATATCAATAGTCCTATATTTAGTAATACCCGAGCTTTGTGTTTGGTATTGAGGATCATCGAAATATGCAAAAATACTATTTCTACAAAAAATACCATGGATTGGTATTTCAATCGAGATATTGGAAGTTAACATTAGTGCTTTGTCTCGTTCTTGAATCGATTGGAATTGAAATGGAATAATGAATCAATTTCTCCGGCTCTTTAGTATCGTGAAAAATAGTAGGATGTGTAATCAAGGATCCATCTACAGTAATCATTAAATAAAATTTGGATTAATTTTAGTAGTATAATGGTAAAGTGTGTAGACAATTGCAGTGTAATGGTAAGGTGTGTAAACAATTAGAGCTTTCAAAGCCTCTCTAACTAAAAAAAAATGATGCACTAAAAATTTCTAGGTTCTAATTAGGAGATAAGATTGAATACCAAAGGCTCCCTCAAGAGACCTAATTAGGCCAAGTTTACAAGAAACAAATCACAACTCAAATTAAAGAAAGGTGCTCCTCTCTCCTCTTTTTGCCTCCTTCACCAAGGCTTCAAGTCCACTTAAGGTTTTCACCCCTAAGATACTACCTCAAGGGATTGGTTCACCTCAAAAGAGCGCCTACACCAAAAACCAAGGAGGCCAAAGGGAGAAAAGCAAGAAGCACGTGTATGACAAAACCAAGTGTACCAAGAAGCTCAAACAATAAAATAATCGTTTAGAAACAAGGTTAAGTACAATGAGAATCACCTAAAAAAAAGGCACTAGAATGAATGAACAAACACAACTAGAATAGAGAGGGTTATGCTTCTTGTTTTCTTTGGTTAATGGCTAATGGTGAATATAATCACTCTTTTAGCTCAAACCCAAGACCAATAGTTGTTGGAAAGTCCAATTCCGAGCCCCAAAAAAGTTTCAAAATAAACATCCCAAAGAAGGTAGTAGTAGTGGTTCTAGTGCATTTGTTTTAATTACTATTTTCTTAATTTTTCTTTTACTTCTTTTTATGAACTTCTTTTTTATTTTTCTCAATAATTTTTCAACACCAAAACATAACCACTACAACATATTTAAAATGGAAAGAAACCTAGTAGAATCAAAAGATAGAAATTTAAAATGGAAGAAACCTAGTAGAATCAAAAGATAGATTATAAAACTCAACAAAACATAATGAAAACCTAACTCTATGAACTTGATAATGAACTAATAACAAGTATGAACTCAAAGATGCAAAAATAAAAGCATTCAAAGGGACATATATGGTGTATTTTTGAAAATGAACATATATTTTTTGTGATTTTTCAAAGTTAAACTAAAATGTAGAAACACAAAAAAGGACTAAACATGACTGTAGACAACATGAAATGATTTAAAAATAAAAATGATCCAAACATATGATATGACCGAATGAAAAATATTAAGAAAAGACTCAACAAAGGCTAAGCATGTGTAAACATGTTATCCAACACATTTAAGAGCATTTAGAAGCAACAAAACAATAGCCAAAACTACCAAAACAAAACCTAGAAAACATTGATGACAACATTATGGCAACTTTGACATTTGTTGACTATTTTGCTCATAACCTTCTTCATAGAACTCCAAATGAGTTGATTTTTTTTTTGTTGGAAACTAGACTCAAAGGGCTTTCATTCTAATACAAGCACGTAACTTTTGGATATTTGAGAGAGAGCAATTTTATTTTGAATGTTATAGATGTTTACTATCAATATTGTTTATGTGTAAGAGAGGTTGATTTTTATAATCTCAAGATAGGTACAACAAGACAAGGTTAGGAAAACACAAAAGGCAAACAAAATAACATAAGCTATGATTACCAAATGGCAGGATAAGCAAGCTCCTCCAAGCTATACGACCCAAGCCAAGGAAAGACTCCTAAATGCGTGGTAGTTTGTGAAAGCCTGATGGTGGTGGAAATATGGCACGCATGTGGTGATTTTGATGTGATGAGATGATGACTCCTCCTCCAAGCCATATGACTCAAGTAAGGGGGAGAGATTATGGTGGTGTTTAGGTGCTCTCAAGAGATGTTGGACCAACTCTTAAGGAAAGGTGGCTAAAGGAAACCTAGAAACAACACTCTAGCCTTGGGGACTTAAGTTGAGTTGTATGGCACAAAATTGACAACATAACTTTACTCAAATTCAAAGGTGAATTTACATGGGGGAAGACACCTTTATTTACAACACTAACCCTAGAGGTTTCTCATAAAAAAGGAGAAGCAAAACCAAAATTCTTTGAAAAATAAGGCAAAATCATCTCTATTAAAAGGATGACACATGACCACTACTAAAGAGAAATTCTCTCCATTAAGACATTACACATGACCACTACTAAGGAGAAATCCTCTTCATTAGTAGCATGCCGTGTGGCCACTACTCTTCTTAGCCCTTTACCTTGGAAGACAAGGCTTCTCATGTTAACTTAAGGTGAATTCTTCCAAAAACCCTATACTACATGGTCCATGATATAATATCCAAAAGAAAACTCTATACTACTAAATTCATAATGATAATAAGATTTTAAGCACACATTTCGCAGATAATTCCAATTGTTCTTGAATGTACTTGATTATCGCTAGAAGGTATGCTATCATATTTATCACTATTCAACCCCACTAAACTAGATTCCCTTGGGAAAAATGGTGTTTGTAGGAATAATAATCGATTATGCGTGAACGATCATCAATTATAAAATGGATTTTTAGTTTATACATATTTTTTAATTATTTTATTATTATTTTTAAACTAAGCATCTCTATTTCTATTTTTGTTTTTCATATGTTTCCATGCACCCTATAATTCCATTTCCGTTTTGAATCTATTTTATTTTCCACCAATATTTTTTACCTATAATAACATAGAAAAGGAATATAGTGTAAATACGCGCAGTTCCATCACTATTCGTGTTGCAGATATCTTGAAATAACTTTTTTATAATTGTGATATTTGAGTATACAATTTATGTTTAAAGAATATATCCCTTATTTTATTTGCGACATTCTTACATAATCAATCAGTACACAAGTTTATAGTGTGAAAAACAATCAAATAACTCGCACCAAACCGTATTTAAAAAAAAAAATAATAACATAAAATTATTTTAAAATCAGTTATGTAAAGTCCATATTTTACACATAGATACATTGAGCTCATAAGAAAACAATGTCATTATTTAGGGAACCAGAGATTGAATGTCATTATTAAACAGCAAATAATCACCATAAGAGATTGAAACAGAGAAAATAAAAAATCAGATGCTATATCCCTATTTTACATAGAATGTATCAGCTTCCATTACACATATTCAGTTCATACTAAATTACATCTAGCAATGTACATTGAAAACAGTCACTACGCAAGAAATTAGGTCAAAATCCCCATGCTCACACAGGAAAGACACCAGAAAGAACGAAAGCAAAAATATTTTGAAATCTTAATAATTAATACAAATAAAAAGGGCTTAAAATTTCTCCAAGCTTACATCATTTAAATGAATTACCCAGATAGCTACTCAGACCAGTAGCTATGATTAATGACAATCAAGTAACTTCTCAAGATGTTAGACACACAATAACAACCATGCTGTCCCAAATGACCTTGACCTTAACCTGAGAGGATATTCAGAATCAACAAAAAGCTCAAGAATGTCCGGCATGGAATGATTGCAGCATCATTGCCTTCTCTCATGTGAATTTTGAGTTTCTTCATCTGAATCGAACAAGTCTAGAATTGGAGTTGGGAGAAGCCATATCGGTACTTTACATGGTTCAACAGATTTAATAATATCAACATGTGGCAAAATCAACCAACCAAGCCATATTGAGTCATTCCTGCTTACACTGGGATGTTTCCTGCCACAGAAAGACAGTAATAAAATGAAAGGATATAAAAAGAGCTGTAATTGGGTAAATGAGAACACTACTAATTACCTTTCAGCATCAGGAAGATCTTAAATCTTTGTCAATCTTTTTTGCAATTACGGCCACATTTCTTGGCGATATGTTTGGATCAAATATAGGCAACAAGCAGGCTTCTAAAGTACTGCCTTGCTCTTGAAGAAACAATAATCTATCAAGTAGAATAAGAGTTTCCAAAAGAGGTCCTAAAGCGGCTCTCAGAGACCAATAAGGTCCTACAAGGTCCTGTACATAATTGGTAAATAAGTACTAGATATTTTTTACTTTAATTATATGTAACCAAAAAAAGATGTAAAATTGCTTTCATTAATAGCAAACATCTCTGTAAGTACAGTTCAAACAAATTATTTTAATTTTAAAGAAAACTTTACTTTTTAACCAAGATTATATGGATGATGGTACCAAGAAAACACAATCAATGAACACATTATAACTTAAAACAACATATTCTACAGTCTGTCTATTTATAGATTGTGTTTGAATTTCTCGTTTTTGAATCTTAGAATATTATATTATATTAGAAGATCTTGTGAATACTTTTTCGTATTTAATGATTTGTTTTCTTATTTGATTGAGATTAGTATGAACAGAAGTTAAGGCTTTGCATCTTGTATCACATCAGTATGCACAAGACAATATTCTTAGGCTTGATTATCTCTTTTCCTCCTCTTCGAAAGTTGACATACTTTCAACATGAAAATTTCTCATGCACGTGCCGATCCCTGTTAGTATATGTTAATATTAATTACACATGGACACGTGTCACGTACAGCTGTCCTTTCTCTTGTATTTCTGTAAATACAATCTCTTACAGAATGTTAAGTGGATTTTACAACACTTTGTTCAGTTTCTCTGTTCTCTCTCTTTCGTTTCTCTGTTCTCTCTCTCATGAATCTAATATGGTATCATGAGCTTTTTTTTGACGATCCTGACTGATTCCACTGCTTCTTCATTGTCTCCTTTGTTCGGTTCTCTCTCTTGCGTGGTTGATTTCGTGGCGCTCGTTCTTGGATCTTGTCTTGGTTCGACGGCTTCAATGAACTCTTTCCAGGTCTGTACTCTTTCTTGTTCTCGGATGTACTCACTCGTATGAAGTTTGGGAGCGTAATCATGATTATTGTAATCTCCAGACCAAATCTCATGCACGTCAGTTGAGGACTGCTATATGTGTCGTTAAACTTGACTCTCAGACTATGGAAGAGTATCTACGTCGAATCAAGAATTATGTTGATGAGCTAGCTGGTGTTGGTTTCTCTGTTCGTCATGACAAGCATGTGGATGTGCTTTTGGAAGGTCTTCCATCTGATTATGCTCCTTTTGTCTCACTTATAGAAAGCAAGAAGAGACCTCCTTCAATTGCTGAGATTGAAGCTCTTATGCATGGTCATGCAACCAGACTTCGTCGCTATGAACAAGAAAATCAAAAACCTCGTAACACCTCTCAATTTTACTCATGGATCCTATGCTCGTGATGCACAAAAAGGAAATTCTCGTGGTTCTGGTCGCAGTGGTAGTAGTCCAGCCCGAGGTCGTGGCAAGTTTGCCAAGTTTCAGTGCCAAATTTGTCTCAAATTTGATCATACCGCCAATGTTTGCCACTTCAAATCTGACGAGTCCTATCATCCTCGTGAGTCGTTGTTCTTTATTGATCCTGCCACTCAACAGTCTATTCCATATTCAACTGGCACATACAAGACCTCCAATACTGATGGAGGCATGACTAGAACCGTCAAAGGAATTTCGGAGTAATTGATAGAAGCGTGCCCATGACCTTCAGAGTGTTCTCGAATTAGCTTCGATTGATAGAATAAGAACTTTTTAGTTTGTAATTTTGTAATTTTTGTGTTTGGGTTTTATCGGGCTTTTAGTCGTACTGGACTTTTTGTGTTAAGGCTCATAATACATAAGTCTTTGTAAGACACATTTGAGTATATGAAAATTTGAGTTTTTTTCTTAAATCTCGAGGTTCTCCTTCGAACCACCGATCCTTATCTTTGAATCTTCAATTCAAAGTGGTGGACTTCCACACTTATATTGGAATCTCCATCAAGTGGCCATGACATTTACATTGAAACTTGCATCCTATCATATAAACTCATCTATGCCTTTACAATGTGCCCTTCAAAGTAGAGGTATTTAGGAGTTGGTTCTTCTTCCAACTAACAAATCAAATATTGGGTGTCAATGGTTGTACACTTTTAAGACAGGATCTATTGATCACTATAAATCTCATTTGATTTCCAAAGGATACACCATCTATGATCAAGATTATACATGTTGCCGAAATAACATTTATTTGACTTCTCTTTTCCGCTACCATTCACCACTAGAATTTGTTTCAACTTGACATCAAGAATGCATTTCTACATTATGACATTGATAAGGATGTTGATAGAACTATGACCACAAAAACAAATCAAAACAGCACAGCAAATGATAGTGTATGGAAACTGTATTATTGAATGTGTGAAAATGAGCAAAACGGTGGTATGACAATATAGAATATCTCCAGAGTC
>Ga0209589_1001805_pt1 | contig 35994 bp, 14 predicted proteins | sample CowpeawhiteBW_FD_187525 | JGI IMG/M metagenome (GOLD analysis project Ga0209589, IMG submission 187525) | Root nodule microbial communities of legume samples collected from California USA - Cow pea white BW (SPAdes) (version 2) | ecosystem: Host-associated > Plants > Roots > Nodule | place: USA...
AAACTAAAGATCAAATTATTGAGTTAGAAGAACCAATTTTTAAAACATTATACTAATGATCCAACAATTTAATGATCAAAGAATTATACTATTTGGCCCCTCCAAAACTTGTGGTTAAGATCCGCCACTGATTATAGTATATGTATCCGTAGATATCTATATTACTATACTTTATTTTAAATAAAAAAAATGATTAAAACATTGAGTTTGAATGAGTTATGTTTTATCAATTGGTTTTAAAAAATCTCTATTTATTTTTAAACTGTCGTTCAACACTATTTAAATGGTTATTTGCACTCTGTTTGAAGTTTATAAATGTTATACATTATATTTTTATTGGAATTTATGATTAAATTTTGTTGTTAAATATTAAATTTTTCTTTTTGTAAATATCCGCAAATACCGTGAATATTAAAAAAAATATATGTAGATACCCACATAATGAATACCCAAACGAATATGGGTATAGATACGAGACAACTATTTATCCAGCAGTTACCTTATGGAGGAGCTACTATTTGTATCCAACCCGCCCCATTTACATCTTAGCGGTGGGACGATTTTTTCTTTTTTTTTAGTTTTAAAATGTAAAATTATTTTTAAATTATTTTTTTATCAATAACAATAAATATAATAAAAAGATAATTATAATACAAATATATGAAATGAATTGTAAATGATCTAATGTACGAGAGAATCGGCCTAACCAACTCTAAGTCGATATTATTTATTTGTAAACTTTTTAATAAATAAATATTTATATTTATTATTAGTCGATATTAATACAATTTACTTAATGTTACTTTAATTATATTTACAATTTGTGAATGATTTTTTAATAATATAAATAAATGCGATCAAGATTATAACACTAGAATATTTTTTTTAGTGAAAGTAATATTTAATCTTTCATAGACAATTACTTACTCAATATTAACACTCTCACAGTCTCCATGTTACTATACTTTCCTATGTTATTGCTTATGCCTCAGTTTACATTTTTAACGATTAAATTATGAAGGGACTTTGTTATAAATTTACTTTGTTCAAAGTACTATACTATTTTATTAAACATAAATATGAAGATGTAAAATCTTTAATTAGTTATTGGCATGCTTCATTCCATTGATTCTTTTCCAATACAATTGAAACTTAATTTTTTATTTTCATAATTATTAAATTATAATTTGTTAAGAAATAAATTTTAAGTCTACCTCAACCTTATAAAATTAGTTACTTTGTAGGGTGAGATTTGCCATTGGGAGGGACCATGGCCCCCCAAAGATTTTTGATTTTTTTTAAAATTATATACATTTTCAAATTTTTGATTTTTTTAAATTTTTTAAATTATAGGTAGTATATTTTATAAACAGATGAAAATTAAATAGTTTGTCTTTTTATTTCTTTTATAAAATATAACCAATTAATGTTAATAGATAATAAAACATAAAATTAAATATATAAAGAATAAAAATATTTAGGTTTAATTAATCTTTTAGTCACTATTTTCATCTAAAAATGTCAAGTTGGTCATCAAGTTTTTTCTAGTCTCAATTTGATCTCGACTTTTGAAAAATTGATGTAATTTGGTCATTTTGGTTAAATTTATTAAAGCTGATCAACTTTTCATCAAGATTGATAGTGAGATTATGTTAATTACACCAACAAAACAAATTATCTTTGTTTACAATTTTAATGAAAAAACATTGATATGTTTCAAAAAGGTATAATTACTGATTTGGTACCCAAACTTTTTGGTTAAGTTCAATTTGGTACTCATACTTTTGGTTTGTTCAATTTAGTACCCCAATTATCTAGAGTGATTCAATTTGGTCCTCTCCGTTAAGTTGGAGTTAACACTGTGTCTGCACAGGACACGTGTCAAGCCATGAAATTTTTAATTTTTTTTTTTAAATATTTTTTTTAAAATTTATTATTTTTTTCAAACACTTTAAAAATTGTCACGTGTTAGTTTATCATCGTGCCACGTGGCAGCATACAATCATGACACGTGGGGTACTAAATTGAAAAAAACTATTATCACTGCCACGTGTCATGATTGTAAGCTGTCACGTGACACGATGATAAACTGACACGTGGCAGTTTTTAAATTTTTTGAAAAAAAAATATTTTTTTTTAAAAAATATTGAAAAAATTAAAAATTTCATAGCTTGACACTGGACACGGTGTTAACTCCCACTTAACAGAGATGATCAAATTAAATCTCTTTAGATAATTGGGGTACTAAATTGAACAAACCGGGTACCAAATTGAACTTAACCAAAAAGTTTGGGTACCAAATCAGTAATTATACCTTTCAAAAAATTTAATAAAAATAACCAAATTATATCAGTTTTTCAAAAATCAGAACCAAATTGAAACTAAACAAAATTGGAGGACTAACTTAACAAATAACAGAAAGAATAATTAAACCAAATATTTATTAAGATATTTTTTATGTCCTTTCTTGTTGTCTTGTTAGTTTTACAAAATTGTACTCATCTCTCATTGTCATTTTTTTAAAGAAAAAAGGTAATTATTTTTTCTCTCATTTCTCATTTGTCTTATTTCTTTTTTGAAGAAAAGAAAAATAATTATCTTTTATCTTACTTGATAATGAAATATTAATTTAATAGTTAACATTGTTTCTTTTATCTCATGAGCCTTTGGTATATTCATTTTTTATGAATATAGAAGAAAAAACAATGTATCCGATTTTTAGTTATGACTTAACTATACTATATTTTTCCTTTAATTCAATTTTTTTAGTAATGTATGATAAATTTTTTTTAATATTATTTAAAAAAATAGGTATATTGATGAAGAATAAAATAATAAATTTATTATTCAAAAGTGATAAAAGTGATAAAAGTAAAGTTATTCATGAAGATGGAAACAAGATAGGTTACACTTTTCACAATATTATACTAAAGATCAAATTATTCAGTTAGAGGAACCAATTTTTAAAACATTATACTAATGATATAACAAATGATAAACAAATTATATTATTTTGGCCCCTCCAAAACTTATGGTTAAGATCCGCCACTGCACTTACTTATACCGTGACGAAGTATATAAGGGGTGAGGGTGCCCAAGACCCCAAACTTTTTCAATTTATTTTAAATTATATGTATTGTGAAATTTTGTAAATTATATGTATTTTTTAAATTATATGTATCTTTTAAATTAGGTAGTAGTATATTGAAAATTAATGAAAATTAAATTAGGTATTTTTTTAGTTCTTTTATAATGTTAATAAATAATAAAATATAAATCAATATAATAAAAGAAAAAGAATTAAGATATTTTTTTCTCTTCTATCATCTTTTTGTATTTTTCACATATTGTACTCATCCCATCTCTCTCGCTTACTTGTTTTCTTCCGTGTTGGAAGAAAAGAAAGTTAGACATAAACTTATTATTTATAGTCATATTTTTCATATCTTCTGTTTCATTTCTAAAAAAAAGGCAACTCTCTTTTGTCTCAATTAATAATGAAATATTTGTTTAATATTTGGTACTATTTTTTATCTCTTTTTTATAAATACAGAAAAAAGTAATATATTATGTGATTTGTCATTGTCGATTTTAATTGTGACTTGATTATTAAATTTTTGTTTTAGTAATTATGAATTATATAACTATTTTAATTCAATATAAAATTAAAAAATAAAAAATTTAAAAGAAGAATTAATTAATTTATTAAAATATATCGGTAATGACTTATCTGTCGGTACAAATAAAAGATAATCACGGTTTAAAGAAGGTAAAAAACATCATGTTTGTAATCATTACGTGTGTATATATATTGGTGGGGTGCGGGTAGAAAAAAAGAATTTAAGGGGAAAGAAGAATGAGAAGAGCATAAAAAGGATCGAGAGAAAACAAGAAAGAGAAGTGAGAAAGAAGAAACGGAGAACGAAAAAGGACAGAAGAGAGTAGAAGGAAAGAAAGAAAAGGAAAAGAAAAAAACGAAAGAGAAAGAGAAACCAAAAGAAAAATATGGAAGTGCATATTTATATTTATTAAGATAAGAGAAGAAAATATCACTCATCTTATTTTATTTATTTATTAATTTTAAAATTCATTATTCAGGAAATATCCCAACTTTATTTTATTTATCTATTTAATTACTTATATTCATTTCTAATTATCTTATAGATCTTATTTATTTAATTATTTATATTTATATTTATATTTAGTTATATGTTAATTCCACGTACTTAATTATTTATATATTTTTTCAGTTATATTATTGGATATTATAGTAATAACACAAGTATATTCACAACTAAAATAAAGATGAGGAAAATATTGGCAATAGATAAAAATGAAATTTTGGTAATAGATAAAAAAATAAATTTTACTATGGAAAAAATGCGTACCTTTTTCTTTTATCTCGAGAAAAAAATAATAAAAATCTTTCTCTTGAAAATAAGAAAAATAAATACAAGGAGAATCTTAAAAGAAAAATTAACAATTTCTTTTTATTTTTCTCTCGAGCACTACAACAAAATAAAAGAGAAAAAAAAGATTTTATAACGCGTTTTTAAGGAAACACTGAGCTTCTTTTATAACATGAAAAGTAAGATCCAATGTAAGTTTTTACCAATGTGGATTTCTATTCTCACAATCTCCCACTTGAAAATTTTAACAAAATTAATCAAATCTTCACATTATGCTTTATTCTTTGTCATTATGTTTAGGACATGGGGTTCCTTTGATGTATCTCAAGATTCTCTTAACAACACATCAATGATTTCCACTTGAATTTGTCATGAAACTACTAACCATTCTTACTGCTTGTGCAATGTCTGATCTTGTACAAATCATGACATACATAAGGCTATCCACCACCGATGCATATGATACTCGAGACATCTCCAATCTCTCCGCTTCACTACTAAAGGGGTAAAAATTGACTTGCAATCTTTCATGTTAAAGTGCCGTTAAATTTTTAGTGAGTAATTCTTCTGAAAAAAGCCATTTTTTTTGTCTCGGTGTATCTGCATCCCTAAAATCTTGTTTCCTGGCACCAAGTCCTTTTTATCAAGCTCCCTAGCTAATTGTGCTTTCCATTCTTGAATTCAAGCTTTGTTGGGGCCTACCTCCAACATGTCATCCACATAAAGCAACAATATGATAAAATCATCCTCATGAAACCTATTGCAGTAAGTACAATGGTCTGAACTTAGTTAGTTCTAACCGAGGCTACTAAAAAAATCAAATCTCTTGTACAAACACCTCCTTGTCCGCTTTAAACAAAGACCTGTTCAATATGCAAACCAAGTTTTCTTGTTCTTTAAAATCTTATGGTTGGAGCATCATTACATTCTTGCTAACAATAACCTTATGGACAATGGGACCCCATAGGTGAGATCCCTCAGATTGTCAGCATAACCTATACACTTAATTGTTTTCCAAGTTTCAAGCTCTACCTGTGTTTTTAATTCTTTGAATATTGGTAACACATTTGACTTCCTCTTGATGGGGTACACCTAAAATCTCCTAGAGTAATCATTAATGAATAATGCAAAATATTTTGCCCCTCATAGTGATAATACGGGTGATTCCCACACATCAAAATGAACCAAGTCTAATATGTGTTTGCTTTTTGTAGCCACTCTAGCAAACTTCAATCTATGTTATTTGCTTATCACACTGTGCTCGCAAAGAGGTAAATTAACCTCCTTAGGCCATGGTAAGAGATTACGTTCCACAACGATTTGCAGATTCCACTCTGACATATGCCAAGTCTATGATGTCACACAATCATCGCTTCTTGACTTGTCAATGCAACTATTACATTAACTTCTTGCAACGTATCTCCCATAATCACGTACAAATTCGCCATGATCTTCTCTGCTTTCATAATTAGGGTTTAAGTTATTCCACTACCTTTAAGATCCCACCTTTAACATGGATCCTGCACTCGAGTTCATCCAATTGTTCTATAGACAATAGATTCTTCTTCATGTCCTTCACATGTAGTACCCCTTGAATATGTTTTTATTTGGGTTAAATATATTTTGGGTCCCTTCATCAAAACTTTGAACTAATTTAGTCCCCATCTTTAGAAATGTGCGGGTTTAGTCCTTTTAACCAAATTTTGTTAGGTTTATTTGATGTTTCAAACGCATTTATCAATTAATGTTGAAGCATAAATGTGTGAAAAGGTGTAACTAGCTTAAATGTTATCATGAAATGCCAAACACATGCCAAACTTAAATCAACTTATTCAGTTTTAGAAATTGATTGAACATGATTATAGAGCTCTCCACAAGGGTCACTCTAGTGGTTTTTAATATTAAAAAAGATGAAGACAAGAGTGAGAAATCTAAAGAGAAAGGATAAGGCTCTAAGAAAAGTATTTTAAATAGATAGTGTGTTTATAAATAATGAAACTCATTTATAAAATTTCTATGTATACTTTAAATTTTTAATATTAAAGTAATCGAGTATCATTATTTCAATCAAAACTTATTATTTTCCTATAATTCTCTCTTATGGTGCTCTATTATGCAAAACAAACTAAATTTGGATAAGTTATCATAAAATTATAATCAATCAAAGCAAAATAAGTGCCAAAAATAATTTTAATTTTCACTTAAAATGGGCACTTATTGGTACCACCATCTAACCATCCTCTTCCTTCAATAAAATTTGTTTGTCTACGGTACATGTTTGATATGAATGTACACAAATTCAGAATATATAACTTAGTGTTGGCTAAGCCAATGCTAACTTAAATAAATATAAATATTAAAAATAAATAAAGTTTACATGACCGAACTTAGACTAACCTTATTTAATTTAACTTTTTTAATAGGTAGTGTTCAATAAATCAATAAATAAAGTTATCAATAAAATATTAAAAGTAAATAAAGTTATCATCGGCTAAGCCAATTCTAACTTTATTTATTTATTTTTAACATTTACCATTCACTTAGTCAATACTAATTAAAAGAAATAAAATATTAAAACTAATAAAATTTAGAGTCCACTATACCGACCCAACCTTATTTATTTTAGTTTTTTTATAGTCAATATTTGTTTACTCAACACTGACTCAAATAATTATAAATATTAAAAATAAATAAAATTAGTATATGCTAAATCGACATTAATTTTATTTATTTTAATTAACGTATGCTAAGCCAATGCTAACACAAATTTGAAACTAATTACATATTCTTTTAGTTGTTTTTAATTAATCTTTTATATTACATTAGAAAGAATCGATTAAACCAACAATAGCATCGCAATTTGGGTGACACTGATATTCATTTTTCTTTTCAACTTAATTCCATTTTCTGTATTCTTCATAGCATGAGATTCAAATTGGGTTGTCAAGTCAATGGAATGTGGGGGCAACTTCTTACAACTCAAACATGGTTTCTTACAACTCAAATATATAGTTTCAAAAGGAAGGAAATTTAGTGAGGATAACTTTTAGTTTGGTTTTGCTATGTTTGATCTTGCTGTAACATATAAATATTTAGTATATTTTTTAATATTAGATTTGTGAAACTGTGGTTGACCTCATTAAATTTACATAATTGTGGCTGACCAATATGTTGTAGAACATAATTATGGCTGACTAATAACTTAGGACATTTTTTTTCTTTCTCGTACTTTGAATGCTATGAATGATATGTTTATAGGGTCTTTGGACAAGCATGGTTGGGATGTCACACTGTTAACAAAAATAAAAAAATAACAATGAAATACTTACATTACTTAGGTGAGAAAAAAAGTGTAATTGTCTCCTCTATTATTAACATTATTACATTAATTAAACAATATACATATTTATTATTTAAAGAATAATTATTATAATTAATGTGTGACAAAATAAAATGAGAGAAAATTTTATCATGAAAAGATGAAACTAATATATAAAGTAATCTCAAACTTGAATTTCTTAATTTAAGGACTCAAACATGAATGATCAATGGATATATCTTAACTTATTTACCATCTTTAAATGTATTTGGAGATTAAAAGGAAAGACAGATAATATAACAGATGCGATAAATGGAAAGATAACGTTCAAGTCATTTTATATATCAGAAATGTTTAAAAAGTAAGGAGATAAATTCAAGATTTTTTTTTTGGTTGGTGTGGAATGGATGAATTTATGCGTCAAATATAATATTTAATCTTATTGTTTTTAATTAAAAACATAAGAAATAAATGACGCAAGATTAACTATAGGGTGCTAAACTATTTGAAAATTTTCAATTACTTCATTAAACTAAAAACAAAACAAAATATTGTAAAACTCAGCTCTTGATCTTGTAATTTTTTTTTTTAAAATTAGATTCCCAAATTTAGTTTATGAACCGTAAAAAAAAAAGACAATCTATATTATAGTTTTAAAACATATAGGGACACAAATTTTTAGAAGGATCCAATGACATTTTTCAGTTTAGGAATAATAAAAAAATAAAACAGTTTATAAAATTACTGATTATCTTTTAAGCAAAAATTCATTAATAATAAATCTTAAATTGAGTACAATAAGATGTGTCAACACTGAGAACCAATATTCATATATAAAAGCAAGAAAACTTTCTACAAAGTGCAAAAGAAATTAAGAAAATAGGGTGGTAATAATATAACAATATATAATGGCACGTGCAAGTGTTTACTTATGAGATGAAGAAAGTTTTGAATGTTGACCAAGGAACAATAATGGAATGAATAAAATTAAATTTCATTAAAAGAACTACCTGTGTTAAAGTTGTAGTCTTGACCACATATATTTAAAATATTTAAGTATTTAGAATCATTGGTAAGTTATATATAAAAATAACACTTTGGTCAATGGTAATTATAATCAGTTACTATATTAAGTGATTAGTTTTTTATTTTTATTTTTAATTTAGAGATATATGTCCAAACCTTTTTGCATACTTAAAAATTGATGAACACAAAAACCGGGAACAAAGATCTTTGCATGTTGCATCAACGAGTTATTATGACATTGAAATGTGTAGCAATGGTTCAATCCTTTCTCTGAAGTAAAGAAGTTCAGTGTTGTGTCTGATTTTCTTATTAGAACAGGTTTTAATGCATCCACTTTTTCCTATGTTTCATTGCTTGTGTTTACAAATTCTCTTTTTTTTTTTTTTTTTTTTGTGTGTGAAATATGAACAAGAACTAAGGATTCACAAAAATTCATTTACATTGTTGAATGTTGAACTAATTAACTGAGATATATATTCCTTAATTACTTGTGATTTTGTGATTTTATTATTTTATTATGGTTTGTGGTCCTTGTAAACTTTATAAGTTATTTTTGTCATTTTTTGATTAAAATTCATTAAACTTTTTTGTCAAATTTTACTTACCTGTATATCTTTCACTATCATTTCCATAAATAAGTAAAATAAAATCTTAATAAATGTACTGTAAATTTTATAGAAAAATAATATATACATATAATTTTATATATTGTGATTCAATCATAAATAATTTATTTACATGCGCATTATTTTTTTAGAAAAATATATCATTAGTGATTTTTAATTTGTTAATTCTATGAAGTCAATTTTTATGTTGGTTTTTATTAATGCTTATCAAACAAAATGAGAACTGAAATTACTTGAAATACATTTACGGTGTATTATTAAAATTGGCCTCCTTTACAAATGTAAGCTCTTTTTATATAAAAATGTTGCTTATAAATGTTCTTTCAGTTAAAAAAAAAACTTTTTTGTAAAAATGTAAGTTTATCTCTGAAACTATATTGTTGAAAATCAATCATTCATATGGTAATTGCTTTAGAAATTATATTTATGATATTTTTAGTTAATTAAATTTATATTTATCTCTTCAAAGTAATTGATCATTTTCATTGTCTTCACACGTAAACATCATTTATGTTTTAATAGATTTTAACCTGATTGGTTGGTGTAATAATTACACACCCATTGTATATATATTGTGTTAACAAACCATGCATTGAATTTTTTCATATTTGATTTAATTTTTGTGTGAAAATCCTTAAAGTCACCAAATCCTTCCTGTTATATATAGGAAATTGTCTCTTATCCAGAGTTTTTTCTTTTATTTATTTATATTGCTAAACCAAATTTATTGGTGGAATTGTTGACTTTCATGACGAAAAAAAAAAACATTACTAATGGACCCCATAAATAACATCTCAGAAATACATTTTCATCACCCTAGCATTTATTGCTGTTATTATTATTATTTAGAACAAAATACACATTGACCCACATAAAATAGTCAAACACTGGTACTAAAAAACCAAGCACATTGATTCTTCACACGCTATTTCACCATTTTCCCTCTAATACCCATATCTTAGTAAGCACGAAGCATACTAAGAACAATTCACACAAAGGTTTCAAAGTGTATTTTGTTTGCTATAGCATGTGTGTCTTCTATGTTTTTCATTTTAAGAATTGGTGCTGAAATTTGTATATGTTGAATTTTCAGGGGTCTGAACTGAAAATATGGGAAGCATTGATTGTATTAGGGTTGATTCTTCAATTGGGGGCAAAACCAAGAGAGGAAGAAACAACAAAGATGTTGTTCATGGTAGTACTGAAGAAGGTTCAAGATTTTGGAAGAAATTGAGGATTTTCCTGGGTTGCATGCTTTGGAGTTCTAAAGGGGAAGCTTCTTCAAACAAAATCAATCAAATTCATGGTATATATATATATATATATATATATATATATATATATATATATATATATATATATATATATATATATTTATACATATTCTACCTTCTTTCACCATTATTCTTCTAAGAGTTTACATTTCTTTCTTGTTCCAATTAAAGAACCTCTTTTAATAAACTCTTAAATTGCATTACTTAATTTCTATATGGGATGGGTGTACAAGTAATTATAAAAACACTTATTTAATTGACTACACCATTTTTCTCTATTTTTTTCTAAAAATATCATATCATTTATCACATTCATGGTTTCTTTTCCATTATGTGTTAATATGCATTGGGTGTCCACTATTCTTTATTTTCACAATACAATATATAGAAACACACAAAAAAAGAAAAAAAAAGTTAGAAAAATCAATTCTTTCCTTGAAATATGGTGTCCAATGTTTAAGAGAATCTTAACTTTTGTACGTAAAAGTTATATTGTTGTCTTTGACAAATTTTAGAGATACACCACATTTTTTTTCATCTTTTGTAATGCTCTTTCTTTCATTTTTTATAAATGGATTAGAACATTCCTTAAATACTCTATTATTAATTTAAATTAATTGTTAGTAGATAAAAAAAAAAGTTTAACCCGATATATATGCATGTCTCAATAAAATTAATTATGACATAAAGTTGAATATATATAAAATATGTATGTTACAAAATTGACAATTCGAGATCTTCTTTGATACTCTTGGAGATTAAAAACTTAGACTTAATTTTATGGGTCTATTTCATGTACCTTTTTAAGCCCCTTGCTAAATTTTCTTTAACCTATTTCCCCCCAATTCAACAGGAAAACATGTTACAAATGATGTTGAGAGACAAGAACCAATTGTCCCAAGATCCTCATCAAACAGAAGGTTACTTAGGCATGCAACAAGATTTTGTGTTCCGGATCAAGAACTGTTTGAAGCTTCTTTGCTTCTTCGAAGGTTCAGTTTTCAAGATCTTATGTTGGCAACACGAACTTTTAAGGTTGAGAATTTTCATGACGAGGAAGGGTTTGGGATTTTGTTGAAGGGTTGGATTAATCAATATGGGAACTATGCAGCAAGGCCTGGAAAAGGGATTCCCATTGCAGTCAAGGCACTCAACTTAAATGAATCTCAAGATCAAAAGGAATGGCTAGTATGTGATGCTAACCCTAACTAAATTTCTTTATTTTGTTTGTTATTTATTGAACCAAATTACATTGGCATGCTTGTGATTAATTTCTTGAGATTGCACATGTCATTATTAACCTTTTTGAGTCGTTTTAAATACATTACACTGATAATCTATTTATAATCTATTTGACATGTATAATCTTACTATACTAGAGAAGAAAATGTTATAAATTAATCACATCACTTACTATATATATTGTTTATTAAAAAATAAAATATTTTCATTGTTTTTATGTATTTTCAGGATGAAATTAGTTATCTCAGTGAACTCAATCATCTAAATCTGGTTAAAATAGTAGGGTTTTGCATTGAGGATGGCAAAAGACTACTAGTACATGAGTATATGTGTCAAGGAAGCTTAGAGAAGCATCTATTCAGCAGTATGTCCTAATGTACCAAATAATTCATTATTTCAGTTACTTTTTCAATAGTGATTGTATGGTTTGAAAAGTTTATTTTTTTTTCTGCCTTTATTTTTTACTACTCCAATTTTACTTTTAGTTTTCAAAAAATAAACTCTATTTTTACAATTGAAAATGAAACAAAAAAAATATTTTCTTTATATACACTGTCTACTATTTTTTGTGACTGTTTCAATGCCTCAGTACTACATTATCATTGTTGATTTTTGTTTGACATAAAATATATATTAATTATAGGTACAAGATATAAGACTACAAGCTTTTTATATTGTTCTTTCGTATTTATCTTTAAAGGGAAGACATAATCTAGTGAGATTTGTATAATCTCAAAAATTTGACCAACTTTCACTTAAAATCCTAGCACCCCACCTACGTATACACATTCCTTAATAATCTACAATTCCCCTAGGCATGCTCTTAGATTTTATAGAACATAATAAAAACGACTACTAAAGAATCATATTATTTAATTTAATGTAAAAAATAATATATATATATATATATATATATATATATATATATATATATATATATATATATATATATTATAAAAGAAATACATAAAACTAGACAACCTCATGAGAACTTGGATTCAATCATTATATTCATATCTCCAACTCCTCTTTTCTAAAATATATTTCTTTTTTTCCACATACACAAATTAATTATACATTAACTATACTTCAATTTCTTATTTTACCTTTAATTTCATATTGTTATAAGTGATTCATATATGGAAGAGTATCTCACATTACATTTATATTGTTTGCATTACCTTTATTCTTCGTAGCAATCTATTAGATGGCAGAAGAGATGATTAAGAAAATTAAGACACTTCATAGAAATTTTCTATAAAAGGTAGAAGAATATATTAGAAAAAATGAATGGGTAAGTTAGAAAACAATCTACAAAATTAAAATATGTGGAAGACTATAAATTAAAAACTTAGGTTATTTAATATATCTTAGTTGAAATTAGTTGTCTCAGTGACATTTCAATTCAATAGTAGGAAACACTATTCACATGTTTTCTCCGCTTGTTTGAACATGTTTCATAGAAGTTAGTTAAGGTGGTTATGTTACTATATATAGGAACTTGTAGTTATAGTTGAAAACTAAGTAAGAGTTGTAAGTTCAGCTCTTACACTTTGTAAGTGATTTCAATGAGAGTTCACCGAGAAAAACTTCAGGTTATAATCTCTGGTTCATAGTGAATTCTATTATGGATATCAATTGAAGTTTGTTAACACTTCAATTTAATCATGTTGCTTTTTGTACGTTGATTCTTTTTTGTATCTTCCTTCATTTTCCTTTTAATGTTAGTTTGCACCTTCTTCTCTATTATTGTAATTTCGTTTGTGTTGCTAAATCATCTCACAATGATTTATTTTTAGTACATTTCACACCAAATTGGTGTGATGAGCAAGTACTTCAATCATTATGACTTTTACAAAAAGTATGTGATTGAGAAATTCATTGCTTTGAATAATTTTAGACCGTGACTATTGAAAATATGTACTCTTATAGTTTAATAAGGTTTTCTTGAATCTCAAAAAAGTAAATCTAGACTTGATGTAGCCATGGTGAAGAAGGACAAGAAAACGTGACTGGAGAAGTCTCATGGCATGATTGTTCTTAACCTTAATAACAAGGTATAATGTATTAAGGCAAGTCTTGAAGGGAAGATTGCAACAAAATTATGGATGAAACTCAAAGGCTTGTACATGTTGAAATCCATAGTTAATCGTCTAAATCTAAAGCAAGTATTGTACTCATATAAGTATTGTATTGTGGTTGCTGAAGTGTGTGCTCTTTTGATTTAATAAGTCCTCCTTGAAGCACGGGAAAGTGAATCAAGGCTTGACATAGTCATGGCAGAGAAGGACAAGAAAATATTAGTAGAGAAGTCTTATAGTGTGATTTTCTAAGTCTCAATAACAAGGTATAACATCTAAGTCGCACACGAAGCTAGCAAAAAAATCATAGATGAAGCTTGAAAGCTTGTTCAAGCCAAAATCCTTAGTTAATAGTCTAAATCAAAAGCAAGTATTATAGTCATACAAGTGTTGTAGTGTTTTGAACAATTTTAGATTTCGGTATTTCAAATGTGTGCTCTTCTTATTCAACTAGGTTTCCTTGAAGCTTGGGAAAGTAAATCAATCGTTTGACATAGTCATGGCAGAGATGGACAAGAAGACATTACTAAAGAAGTCTCATAGTGCGATTGTTCTTAGCCTCAATAACAAGTATTGTCCTTATATAAGAGTTGTAATAGTTTGAACAATTTTAGATTGAGGTTGTTCAAATGTGTGATCCTCTGATTCAACTAGGCCTCCTTCAAGTTCGAGAAAGTGAATCAAAACTTAACATAGTCATGGTTGAGAAGGACACAGATTTTACAAGAAAAGTCTTAGCACCATTTCTCTTAGCCTCAATAAGAGGTATAAGGTAATGAGACAAGTCTTCAAGGGAAGATGGCAAAAAAAAATGGGTGAAACTTGAAAGCTTGTACATGTCGAAATCCCTAGTTTAATTGTCTAAATCAAAAGCATGTATTATACTTATACAAGTTTTGTTCTTAGCCTCATTGACAACATATTAAAGCAAATTTTAAAGAGGAAGATCACAATGTGATTAAAGATAAAAGTCTAGAGCTTGTACATGCCAAAATCCATGGTAAATCACCTATATCTTAAGTACGTATTGATAAATTCAATAAGTTTATTCTTGATTTGGAGAATATTGACCTTTAAATTGATTATGAGGATGAGGCATTTTTGTTTTTGTATATCTTGCCTAAGATGCATAATCATTTTTAGGAAACCTTGTTTTATGGAAGAAAGACTTTTTTCCCTCTTTCTCTCTCTCTCTTTCTTGAGGAAGTGCAAGTGACTCTGAGCTTCAAAGAGTCAATTAGAAGTTTAAAAGTAGGGCATACAGTTTTTAAGACAACCTTGTAATGAGGAAAATAGCTTTTACAAAGGATAATAGAGGTGGTAAAAGTTGAAGTTAAGACATATGAATAATGGAGGTGCATTCAATATTAGATGTTTTCATTACAAGAAGGAATATCACATCAAAAGGTTCTATCCTAAAAGAAAAAAGAATGCTAATAACCTTGGCAGATTGTTTGGATCTTGTAGATTATCTAGTTTTAATATACCACATATGTTTAGTGAAACAACTCTAGTTGGTAACGAGGAAAAGAGTGTTTACAATTGATAATAGAGGTGGTAGAAGTTGAAGTCAAGGTATCTCAATAGTGGATGTGCATTAAATATTAGATCTTTTTATTGCAAGAAGGAATGTCATACCAAAAGGTTCTATCCTAAGAGGAAAAAGAATGCTTATAACCTTGGCAGATTGTCTAGATCTTGTAGATTGTCTAGTTCTAATATATCACCTACATTTAGTGAAGCAACTCTAGTTGAAGATATTCATGAATTAACATAGGCTTATATGGTGTCAAGTAATGTTGATGATTGTTATTGCATAATGGATTATAGTTTCTCATTCCACATGACACCTAATCATGTATGGTTTAGGAACTTTACAAAACTTGAAGGAAGTTCAATTCTCCCTAGAGATAACAAGTCTTGTAAGATAATCAGAGTTGGAATCACCAAGATTTGTCTAAATGATGATGGATTTGAGATAGTTCCTAAAGAAGTTAGGCTTCTACCTAGCTTGAAGATGTTCGACTCATACCTAGCTTGAAATGTAACCTAATATCTCTTAGTAAATTTATGAAGAAGGGATGTTTCTTTAAAGGTGGTCGGACAATGTTGATGGTAATGAGGGATCCATTTTAGTGATGAAAGGTGTGAGGAAGAATGACTTGTATGCCTTGCAAATAATTTTACAAGTTTGGAACAAAAAACTTGAATGGTTTGGAATGAAAACCTTGAAAGGTTTGGAATGACAAACTTGAAGTTTGTTTACTCACTTCTTGCTTCACATTACAATATGAGTGATGCAAAGTCTCCTAAGAAGGTGAAGGAACAAAGTTATATGGATGTATTCCATATCAAAAAATTGTTTGTTTTGTGATGCATGCAATGTTTTATGCTTGCCCTCAACATAGCCTATGTTCCAAATAAGCTCACGCTAGGTATCACTCCCATTACATGAACATTTTATTAAAAAAATAAAAAACAAAATAATAAATAGTCTATGTCGTGAGTGTTGTTAACAAGTTTATCTCAAATCTTAGGAAAGACACTAACAAGCTCTTAAGTGGATGCTTTAATATTTGAAAGTGTCACTTGGTAGAGTTTAGTTAATGGTAAAGCTAGTCAGTATGCTTGAGATGCTCAATTAGAAGATTGTGTTGACCTAGACTACATTAAGTGCTCACTACAAGAAAATTGCATATTACCAAACGGTCAATATTAGTCAGTGATGCAAAAATTTGTTGGTAAATCATGTTTATCAATGGATCACCAACAGTTGAAAATTTGTCGGTAAAGTTTATCAACGATACAACCATTTTTTAATAAGTATCGACAACTTTAAATCTGCCAGTAATTTCCATCGGTAATATTCGTTGGTAAAATGTGTGATAGAATCTTCTTCTTCCCCCTTGTTTACCTCTTTTTTTCATTTTTTTTCTCCTTGTCACTAACCAGCAGACGTGCCACCACCACCAATGCAGGTCCTTTTTATCCTTTAGGTCTCATCCTCCTCTTATTTGTCTTCCTCATCCTCCATCTCCTCCTCTTTCATCTCCTTCTCTAACACAGGCCTACAATTGTCACCATCACCAACAATCATCGACGTCACTAGTACGCATTACCAGCGCGTATCATGTTAGGACTTTGGCAAACATACCAAATCGTGCAAGTAGTAACCAGTAAGACCGAAATATCGTTTCCCAATGGACTTATGTAATACCAAATAATCGTACTATTAATAACTAGTTTAGACTAACAAATATTTTCATAATCTGAGTTTGTGTAAGAAAGTAAACTTGAGCATAAATGAAAAAAATAAATTTTGGAGATTGAAAACACAAGGATGATGTAAAAGGGTACAAATGATATGGATTGTTATTGTTGGGGTTAGATTTCACCAACTTCACTCTCATGCATATAGAAACTCACATCCTCTCCATTAATATACTATCAACCCACAAGTCTACTCAAACCTTAATCCCTTAATAGAATGAGCCTAGGTTTCCTTATTAAGAGTTAATCCCTTGAACCCTTAACAAACAGACTCGCTTTATGAGCTAGGGTTTACGACAACTAATGGGTCAAGCTCTATTCTTAGACACAAGCCCCATTAGGTATCAAGTTTCAGTTATAGGTTACAAAAGATATTTTCCAACACCTAATGAACCAAATATCAAGCAACGGATGGCCAAACTAAAGCAAACATTAAGTAAAGAAACAATGATACTAGCATTTAATGGAAAAGGCATATATATATTCAAAACATTGAAGAATATGCAAGAGTTAGTGGCTACATCTACCTCTAACAAAATGGGTCCATTGTCATAAAAAACCAAAACTTACAAATGAAGAGTGGAAGAAGAAGGAGATACAAAGAAGAAGAAGAGATTATTCCCATCAGCCCTAACAAACCTCTAAGCTATCCACAATGTATTTTTCGTGCTCCAAAAGTCCAAAGATGACTTTCCTTCGAGTAACTAAGAAGAAATAGGATAAATTTACCACGTCAACACAGGTATCGCTCAGCGCTAGTCCTGTATCATTAAGCGTTCAGTATAAAGACTTCTCTCTGCATTTTTTTGAATAAAATGCCACTCAACGTTCGCCTCCTAATGCTCAAAGCCACATTTTACAAGATAGGTGTTGCTCAGTATTGGCTTAAGGTCGCTCAATGTTGGCTTTAGGGTTTCTAGGTGTTTAACCCTGCAAGGTTTGTGCTCAACGCTCCTTTTAGTGCATTCAACGCAGGAAAAATACAAGCTAAATGGCGTTTAACTTTGTCTTTCTGGCGCTCAACACTAGATACAGGGTTCAAATCTTCAAATTTGGTCTTTCTTCTTGCTTCTCTGGGTTGCCAACTTCTTTGGTTTGAGGCAAAATCTTCCTATCCCTGAATTAATACAAAAATTTGGGATTAGCGGTATCATTAGATCAATGCAACCCAAGATGTATTTATTTAATAAAAGCAAGGTAAAATTGAGGATTAAGTAGGTTAAAAGCTAAAGAGTAGTTGATTTTGTTAGCAAAAGATAGCTAAGATAATGGTAAAAATTCACATTATCATATCACTAGCAAGCCTTTGTGTCAGCCACCAACCTCCACCTCAACCCCTAGCCGCCTCCCACCTATTCTTCTTATCTTCTTCTTCTTCTCCTCACCCATCTCCCTCAATATAATATAAATCCCTAGTAGATTGGGCGAAAAATTTGTTGCCCAAAGTGCCAATATGTTTACTGAAAGAATTTGATCATCAGTAATTGTGATGCTAAAGTACACCGACAAACACTTTGTTATGATAAGTTACTGACGAATCTTTCCAACAAATTTTAAAAACTCACTTTGTTTCATCGGAAGTATCTGTCGATAAATTTAAATGTGAAATCCATCGGAAACGTCCATTGGTAAATTAAAGTCTACCAATGAATTATTGGTCGTCAATAACATTTCGTCGGTAATAAACAAAATTCTTGTAGTGGCTTGGACACTAAAAACTTTCTCATAGGTTATGTGTTTATTGCTTATGGTACTACTATAAGTTGATCAGTCAATCTATAGAAGGTAGTTGCTTTGTTAACCACTAAAGCAAAGTACATTGTCATGACGAAAGCGATGAGTGAAGCCTTATGGCAGTTGTGTTTAACTAAGGATAGGGTGCAATATTAGGTTGTCATTGTATAGTGTGACAACAACACTATAGAATTAACAAAGGGCCAAGTATACCACGAAAGAACAAAGCATATTGACATTAGGCTATACTTGTAAGAGAAGAGATTGCTTAAGGATTTGTGAAGGTGTTGAAGGTCTCAAATAATTGTAACCCTTACAACGTAATTATGAAAGATTTTTCAAACAAGTTCTACCATTGCTTGGATTTGACCTAGTTGATTAGTGATTAAGCTTATAATGGGTTTAGTTGCACGCAAGTGAGTCTTGCTCAAAAGATTTGGGCTAAACCAAGGTTTCATGTATTCTAACTTCATTAAGGTGTCCAATACAAGACATCTATCTTCTTGTATCAAAGGTAGATAGTCTTAGTAAGGAGTCCAACCCTTAGTTTTTATTAAGACTAATGTTGTTTAACGTAGTCTTCCAATGATGTCTTTTCTTTTTTGTGAGAATCATTGTTCACATGTTTTTTCCACCTGTTTAGACATGTTTAATGAAAAATAGATAAGGTAGTTATGTCACACTTTGTAAAGCGAGTTGAGTAATGGGTCATTTAGAGAGAAACTTTGAGTAATAATCCTTGGTTCATTGCAAAATTTCATCATGGATATAGATTGAATTTATTTAAAATTTCAATTAAATTATGTTACTTTTGTGTGTTCATTTTCTATTTTATTTTTCTTCATTTGTTTACCTTCTACCAATCATTTGTAGTTTTTTCTGTTATTGTAATCATGCTTGTGTTTGGGATGGTTGATGGGGTAAACTTAAGTTGAGATTTATATCCATAAGGCTTAAGCCCCAACATTACATAATATCAAGTTTTAAGATATTTATTCAACTGTGTGACCTATTGGAAAGTGCACTAAGTCAGTTGTAGTACATTCGAATGAAGGTTATTGTATCCACAAAGATTTAGCAAGTATATTGGTAGGTAGTTTTTGGGATTTTGGATGTTGATAGAAAGTACATATAAATACATATAGATTGAGTGCAGTGGAGACTATGATTGGGTTTCAACTCTTCTTCTTTTACGCTACTACTAAAAATCTTGTTTATTTAATATGCAAATCATTTAATTTCCTGAAGTACTCTTAAAGGTTGATCGAGGCCCATTCCTACAACCTAGAACTTAAGGACTTCAAATCTAGTGTGATTCCTCCACTCTTGGTTGAATGAATTATTACTTTATTGTGCAAGACTTTTTCACCCAACATATCCTGTAGATCATGTGGAAGCCTCTAGCTAGAGTGTGATGGTTTGATTGGACCAAAGTTTAAGACCAATCTTCCAACTCAATCCAAACTAGTGAAATAAGATGAGTGATCAAGTCATCCAAGCAATAAATACAAATCAAACCACAAACTATTGAATGAAAGCATAGATAATTATCCAAGAAGTAGAAGTATAGAGAAATAGAATTGATTACATCCAACCTGGACACGAGAGAGTTCAGCTACCCAAATAATATTGCAATATAATTCCAACAGCATCTACACAAAGGATTTATAATAAGAGCATCTCTCTCTAGTCTCAAATACCTATTTCTAATCTACTACTACATTTATAACTCTCCATTCAATGTCTAAAATAAGGACAGGAGGTCTTTATTTATAGAAATTTTTAGGCAGTGCTTAGCCTAACTTTTGGCGCTCAACTATAGAGGTTTCCTTCTATGAAGGGTTTTCTTTTGTCTTTGTTGCCTTTGTAGCTGAGCCTAACTTTCTCATGGCTCAATCATGAACCACCTTAAGTGTTGAACACTTACCCATAAGATTTACAATAATAGCATCTCTCTCTACCCTTGCAACCCTATTTCTACTCTTGTATATTTGGTAAGTTCCTTATATTCGTTATGTTCGTATAACTTGTGGGGTTAATTGAAATCTTTATCAAATTTTTGTTAGAAGCTTATGCTTTCCTCTAGATGAGTGATTAACCTTAGGATTGAGTTACAACAAATAGGAGATATTTGGTATAGGGGTAATGTATTATAATTTACTACTTGTTTTCATAATCTAATTGTATTGGCTAACATGAGTATATATAAAAATAGTATATAAATAAAAATATTATTTTTAATCATAATATATTTTACTCCCTCAAATTTGTTTGCATTTATAAATAAAATTTTGGTACCTCTAAAATATTTTTGGACATCGCCACTAAAAAGTTTGTGCATATTGATAATATAAGTTGTTTGTTAATCATTGTATTTTGTGTCTGGTTTTAGTTGTTCAATTATTGGTAATTAATGGCAAGAGGAGGATTAAGGAAAGCTCCTTTAGCAAAGCTTGTTATTTGTAAGCTTAACTAGGTTTTAACCTTTGTTTATGGTTTGTAAACTTCCATACATATTCGTTCTTTCTATTTCTTAAACTTATAGTTATTCTTAAGGTTTATGTATTTTTTATACTTCTTGTATCTTCTATTATATTTCTTTGGCCGATAAGAATAAATTAATATTGTTTTTATATTTATCTATTCTTAACTCTTTCTTTTCTAAATCTTATCTATCTTATGACATGTGAAGATATTACCTCACATGTATCACAACGTAGACATATTAGTTAGATTCTTTCTATTATTTTGTATATTATAGATATATATCATAAAATTAGCAAGCTATATATTGTTATGTGTGAGCAGGAACTCTTCGACTTACATGGCCTATGAGGATGAAAATTGCAATTGGTGCTGCTAATGGCCTTGCATTTTTACAAGAGGAAGCTTCAAGGCCAATAATATTTCCAGATTTTAAGACATCTAAGATCCTATTGGATATGGTAATAACTTCAATTTTGCAATCTCAAACTATGTTAATTTTATACACATCTTAATATCATTTTATTTCAGGACTACAACGCAAAACTTTGGGACTTTGGTCTTGCTAGAGAAATTCATTCACCAACTAAAGTAGTAGTAACAAAAGGTTATGAAGCCCCTGAGTATGTCATGAAAGGTTAGTGATCCTTGAGTCTAAATAGCTTCTATGCAATACCAATAGTATATTCATTCACCAAATTCATAGACTTTCACTTCTTATGGAGAATAATAAGTATTCATCAAAGTCTCACATCGAATAATAAGTATTCGTCAAAGTTCCACATCGATAGACATGACATAGTCAAAACACTGAAAAAAGTCTCAAACTCATTATCTCAAGATTTTAAATTAAAAATAGTGTCAATTTTTTATGTCGATTAGACTAATGTTATATATATATATATATATATATATATATATATATATATATATATATATATATATATATATATATATATATATATATAACATTAGTCTCTCTAAATTGTTGGGTAAAAAATCCATCAGATTTGACATTTTCTTAGTTTTTAACTGTATACTCCTTTCATTAAAATTATGACATCTAACTTTAGTGACTTTTATGTCTTTTGACACATTAAGAATGTGGATGACACAGGACACATTACTTCTGAGAGCAATGTTTATAGCTTTGGGATTGTTTTGCTTGAAATACTGACTGGAAGAAGAGCCATGGATGAAACAATGCCTGTAGAGGAACAAAACCTGATAGAATGGTTGCGACCTCATTTGAGAAACAAAGCAAATTTTCATTATTTGATGGATCCTAGACTTGAAGGACAATACCCTACAAAGTGTGCTCATAGGACAATGAGAATAGCTACTCATTGTCTTCGCCTAGACCCTAAAGCAAGACCCCTTATGAGTGAAGTAGTTCACAAGTTGAAGTATCTACATGATGAGATGGTTGGTGAGGTTGGTCCCAAAAAAACCTCACATGGTGTACGCCCTTCCAACCATGCTAGTGCTAACAGGTGTGCCCCTGGAAGAGGTTCATCACCAAAAGTTTTAAGGTGCTTTCAAGGTTCACCACAGCGCCAATACTACCCTCTTCCTCTACCTCCAACTCCAGCAAATCCTTGGATTGCATCTTCATCTAAATCTTAGGGTTTTGGTTCTTCCTTCAACCTCTTATATTAAATTCTTGTGCACCTTTTTCTCTAAAGTCTAGTAGAATTACGAGTCTAGATTCTCTACTAGGATTTTTTTGTGTTGTTCCCTACTGAGCATTAAAAATACATTATATTGATACTTTAAAAATCTTTAAAATATATTTTTAAATTTTTTAATTTGTGACTATTATGATATTTTAAAGACAAAGTAGAAAAACACAAAAAAAAAGAAAAAACTCTAGTAGAGAATCCACATTCTAGAATTACCATGTTGTCTAAGTAACAATTTAAAGTTTATAGCAATACAAAGTAAAAAGAGCTTTTGAGTAAATTGTCGTGAAATTGTTCTCATCATTTTCTCCTCCTTATGAATGCTATAATCTTTGTTATATTTGTTAGGAAAATTTATACTTGTCCTTAAAGAGTTCAAATTTTTTATTTTTATTAAAAACAAAAAGAAGAAAACATTACTCAACTACCGCTGTTATTTATTTTTTAAACATTTTTCAAAACTTAATAAATTTAAGTTACAATTTTGTTGTTGATTTTCATGGAATGGTTTTGCATAACCCAGTTAAGCCAGTTACATTGAGATTGGAAGTAAAAGAATAAGACGTAAATAATAAATTATATATGTAACTAATTGATGTAATAATATTCAAATAAAATGATTTAAAAACAGTGAAATAATATTTGACGATGAAAACTTTAAACGTATAGATTTTTAAATAATGAATTAAATTAAAAATAATTTAAATAATTAAATTAAACAATTGAATACATATATTGTTCAAAGTACTTTACAAAATAGTATACAATTGTACATTAATAAGAATTAGTGAAAAATTTATATTCAAATTATATAAAGGCATTATGTTTATAAAATAATTGAATAAATATTAATTTAAAATTGATTAATACTATTGTTTTTTTTTTTTTTGAATAGCACTCTTTGTGTCTTTGTTTATCAAAGCCCAACTTGACTCAAAAGCCCAACAAGACAAGGTCAATAGGTCCAAATTTTCGGAGCCTGTAATTCAATACCCTAACTTAAAATAAATTATGGGTTTCTCAAACTAACCCGACGGAAGGTTTTTTTTCCTGCACTCCCAATTTTTCTTCCTGCACCTCCAAGTTTGAGTGTGAAAACCATTAAATCCTTCAAAAAAATAAAATAAAAATTATAAATTAAATACCTTCGTAGCCTGCATCCCCAAGAATGAAATTCGGTATTCCGATTTCTAAAATTTGGTACTCCGATTTCTGAAAGTCGATAATATTGGTTTCTGAAAGTCGGTAACACCGGATGCTGAAAGCCGGTAAATTTATGATTTATGTATCTTAAATTTATGATTCTCCTATGATATTTCTTCCAAATTAAGTTTTACCCAAATTAATATGACCCTAATTGTGATTTTAGGAATTCTTTTATCAAATTAGCATGAACCTTGATTATATTTTTACCCAAATTAGTACAACCTTAAATTATGAAATTTAAAGGTTGTTGTGTTTTTTTGCTGAAATGGTAAAATTTATGGATAAATCTTGGGTTGCATTACAAATTCTGCTACACATAATGAATTAGTTGGATAACCTTGATTTGGAATAAAAATTAGAATATCTTTATTGCGTGAATTCAATGATTTAGAAATATTAGAAATTGAGAAATGCATATGTGAATCACTCTATGAAAATGGTTTAAGTAAAGAAAATGAAGATTTTTTTATTTAACAAGAAAATTAATTTATATATAAAAAAATTAAATTTGGCATCCCTAAAATTTTTATTCATGTTTCGCCACTGTTCGTATCTTGAAAATCGATAAAACTGGATTCTGAAAACCGGTAACACCGGTTTCTAAAAGCCGGTGACACCGAATTCTAAGAGCCGATAACTACAAACCAAAAAGGTAACAGTAAAATTATAAAAAAGTTGGGATGTAGGAAGAAAATTTGGGGGTACAGAAAGAAAAACCCCAAGGATCGAGTCTTAAAGGGTCCTTGCATATTAACAAAAAAAGTCTTAAAAAATTAAAGTTAATTATACAATATTTAATATGACCTATTAGCTATTTTAATTATTGTGCACATGACTTTTAATACAATCCTAGTTCTTATTACAAGACATATTTTAGAAGACATTAAATTTTATTTTTCTTAAGACATTTTATAGTTTCTGTATTATATTATATATTTTTTTTCTTTTCAAATATTATGACATGTATATTTTCACTAATAAATGAAAAAATGAATTTTAAAAGTCATTGTAACAAGAGTAAATTTAGTACACTAATAACGTTATGGATCTTTTAGAAGTGTTTTATATTTAGGGAGGGACAAAAGGATAGCTTTTAATATTTTACATTGTAAAAGATCAAAAGACTTATGTTTCATAACCATTCAATAATTTATTAATAAAGTTGAAGGAAAGCAACAATTATCATGAAAATATGGACGATTATCAAGTGCTATATGGTTTATTTTAATTTCTTAATTATTCTTGTAAAAAAAAACATTACTTATATAAGGGACAAATTAAATTTAGAATGCATTCGTGTTATTTTTCTATATTTTGTAGTTAGTAGTATTTATTTTTATTTTTTTTACTTCATAACGGTATAAAACAACTTCTTGATCCATTTGATAAAATTCATCTAATTCAAATTTTTTTATGGATTAATACTCAATTCATCCACAAATATATACTATCTCACATTCTATATATATAAAAAAACAAATATCTAACTATAAAATCTTGTAAAGGTAACTTGAGTAAGGAACATTTGAAATCTTTCACATTTTATTTTTCTTACATTTTTTTCATTATATTAAGTTTAATTTTAAAAAGAATTTACTTTATTCCAGTAAATTATATGTTTTCAGTAATAATTAGCAATATATTCAAATTTTAGCATTTTCAAACCCTTAAATATCGAAACCCTTAAAAAAGGTTAAACTATAGTGAGCATTTATTAAAACTTCTTGATCTACTATTTCTCTTTTGTTCAACACTTTTTCTCCTTACATATATATATATATATATATATATATATATATATATATATATATATATATATATATAAAAGTTAATATGAAGTTTACTTCCCTTTTTATTTTTAATTAGAGAAATAATATTTAATTTTAATTTATTTTCAAATATTTACAACTATAAGCGTATTTTTATTGTGTATGTTAGATCTTGTTTATATACACAACAAAAGTAAACGCACTTCCAACAAGGATTTTTTTTTTTTTTTGGAAAATAATACAGAACAGATGGAGTGTGAATTTAACAAAAAGACCTGTGAGAAATAACAAAGCCCAACGACATTTTCATACTCCACTCCTTAACTATTTGGGCCTATGTTTATGGCCTGCTTTTTTAGATTACTTATTCTGAAACAGAATTTCTGGAATATATAAGATTTTTATAATAGAATTTTCAAAATAAGTTTTCTAAAAATGTATTTTGGAACAAGTTTTATGTAATAAAATTTTTGGAAATTTTTTCAGGAATTTATTAAATGTTTTCTGGAATGAAATTTTTAAAATATATTTTTCTTTAAATACATGAAATGTCTTTTGAAACATGATTTCCAGAACAAGATTTATGGAATAATCTTTCCATAAAATATATCATACTTTATATAACATGTTTCCAATCAAACTCACCGTTTCTCTCCCCTATTCTTCTTTTCTCTATTATTTTTTTTATGTGTAGCATTAGATGCGATAATTTTATATAATGTAACTATTTTTTACATAAGATAGTTATATTTAATATATATTTGCTACTTTTTTTCCAAAACATTTTTAATGCACAATAAAAGTGACAACAATAGTATTATTAAAAAACATTTTTCAATCCATAATAAAATTGGCAATCAGAATATAATTGAAAAAAATAACCGTTATCTTGAAAGTTTAAAAATGATAAAAAGGATTTTTTTTTTCTCGAAAAAATTACTATTACATGAGAATAGTAATTAATTTATAACCAACTAGAATGTAATCCCATATAAGCTTATATAATAACCTTCCTTAACATTAGAAAGGAAAAAAAACAAAAACTCACTTTAAGTTATATTCTCTTATACATTTTTGCTAACTTGATTATTTAAGTCCCTTTCATAAGTGGACATTCCTTAAATTTATGATTATTTAGTTTAGCAAACAATTTGACTCATTATCAAAAAATTTGAAAGATTGATGTTGACCAACGGAGAATTTGTTCATGAGAAAATCTGAATGAATTCTATTATATATATATATTAATAAATTTAGATAAAAATGTAAGTTCTGTCAATCCAATTATTAAATAATAATTTTATATAATCATGATTATTTGTGTCAATTTTTTTTGAAATTAAACAAAAATAACATAGTCTAATACATATTTTACTATAATTTGAAAAAAACATATGATACATTATTTTTATTTGCATAAACAATATATCAAATAATTCAAAAATTAATATAAAATTGTAAATATAATATATATGATTAGAACTTTCGATTCAATAGCTAATTTAGAAATTCAAATAATTCAATGAAAAGATATTAAAATGAGATAACATGAAACTTCAATGTATTTAATTTAATTTTATTTCTTCTCTTTCTGTTTATATTACATTAAACATTCGTTTAAGTCCGTAATCAATTACGTTTGCATTCTGTTTAAATTCATATTTGAAAAAAAAGAAAAATTCCCAGATCAATAATTTTGTAATTTTATTTTTAAAAAAAATAATGTAAATTTGTTTGCCTTTATACTCTGTTACATTATTATATATATATATATATATATATATATATATATATATATATATATAATATTATTAATTTGAGACAACTTTGCTTATTCTACCTTATCTCTTAGTGTGATAGTTGAGATATACAACCACAAGAAAAGAAAAACCACAAATGAGAAATAATATATAAATATATGAAGTTATGTAAAAATATTAATGATTATTCTTTTAGCTATGCTCTAACTCTCTATAAGAAAAAAGGTGGTTCCACTTAAAAATGAAGTTCAGTCACTATCCGTAGAAAGTAAGGTCAAAAGATGCATTCTACTTTTTTCCAATATGATAAAGAAAAGAAAGTTTCCTTCTATTTTTAATGTGTACTATTTCTCAATGTTTCACAAATTTTAAGCATCAACAATGTACGATAATATTATCAATTTTACTATCTCTTATTACCAGACATTTTGTAACAAAATAGCACTTTTTTTTTTTACATTTTTTTATTTTATCCAAAGTTATATTATTATAAGGTACATTTCGTAGCAAATAGTTTCTATTTTAAAAACTTGTCATATTATGAGACATTTCGTAACAACCATAGATGATTGTAGGGTTTGATGGAAGCTGAGTAGACTTTAAAACTACTTAAGGAATATTTAAATTAAATTAAAATTAAAATTGTCGGTGGTAAATCAAAAATATGATAGGTATAACAGAGAACACTCACATGATTGGGAAAGATTCTTTTGTAGATATTTTATTACAATTTGATTATAAGTTCACACAAACGTCAAATGAATAAATTATCTACATCATATTTTTGAAAATTTTTGTTTCAATAGTATGTAATAAGATTAAGCAATGTTTCGAATTATAATATTATAGATAGAAAAATGTGATTTAGAAAAAAAAATTCCTTAGACTCTTTGATGATAATTAATTATTAACAAAATTGATAAAAATGTTGTATCACATATTACTACAAACATAAAATATTGATCTTAAGGAAAATACTCTATGTCTATCTTAATTTTACAAATTCAACTTATATGATAAGATTTATATTCATTCCTATAAGTGTTCTGATAACAATTCGATATTGAATAACTCAATAGTCTCAATAAACATTAAGGTAGATTTTGAATAATACTAAAAATTCTCATATTACATGGGAATTTTCTTGCAAATTTGTTAAAAAAGTTTGCAAGAAAAGATTTTTTCATGCTATTTTCTCTATGAATTTTAATTTGTAGGTAATTATTTTCTACAAAATTATAAAATTTGCAAGTATTTTCTATAAAATTTGTTGCAAAAAGTGTTTTATACAAAATATTTTGCAAAAAAATTGGTAGCAATTTCCTGCAAATTTTTTTTCATAACAAAATTTATAAATATTTCTTACAAAATAAATTTCAAAACAAAATTGGCAAGAAATATGAATTTTTTTAGTAGTGGAATGATTCTGATATTATATTTCTTTAGAAATTAACTTTAAATTTAATTCAATCAAAAGAAGTATTACCGTCACTTAAAGATTGTAAATTTATCTTATCTTTAATCGATACAAAATGTCTGAAAATTATATTCTTATTATTTTGAGAGAAAATTAAAACTATTTTTGTAAAAATATATTTTTAATTAATGGTTGGTATTAGGAATGCCAAACATGCTTTTGGAAAAAGAGTGGATGGTGATGTTGGGCAAGAAACAAGAGATCTCACCAATAATTAACGATAATGAAAAGATTAATTATATATAATGGAGTTGACCGATCTCATAATCATGTGTGCTTTAATCTTCAATCAATAAGAAAGCAATTACACTTTATTTTTGGAATATCTTCTATGATACTGTTAACACGTGTCACATTATTATAAGCTCTTTAACGAAGAGCTTTTATTTTATACACAACAGTTGCCACTAGCACTTCCATAAAAGCATGAAGCACATTGCTTAGCAAAGATGAAAATCACAATCACTCCTCCTTAAACCTAATTAAGTTTAAATAATTTATATACATAAAGTAATTTTTCTCTACGTTTTAAAGTAGAGTCCAAGTTTACTTCGTATCACACGGCTAAATAATAAAAAAGTTATCATTCAAAAAAATATTTTTAATATAGTTATTATAAAATCAATCACGTATTACTTATTCTTAAAATATAAATGTTACCGTAATTTTTGTACAAGTGTTATTAAATTAGTTATTATAAAAAAATCATCTTACTCCATATAAATTAAAAAAAAACAACTTATTTCACACAAATTAAAAAAAATTGTTAGTATTGTTTAATTATTTTAATTTTGATCAAAACAATATTTAATTTTTTTATTTAAACTTTATCATTACAAAAAAATCTCTAAATATCAACCAATTTTAATAATAAAAAATAATTAGTCACTATGGTAACCAAGATACCAATTTATAAACTAAAAATTATTAATAACTAAAGGTAACTAAAATAATTTCTATTATAAATAAAAAAGTATAATTGATTTGTGAATATTGATCTCTAAATTAGTCATTAACATTAACTATCAATATTTTGCCTACCAAAGGAATTGATTTCTAATTTGTCAAAGTCATGGTAGCTAATCTTAGTGACCAATTCACAAATCAATTATAATTTTTTATTCATAATAAAAACCAATTTAGAAATCAATTTCTATAGTAATCAAAATCTTAGTAGCTAATATTAGTATCTAATTTATCGACCAATTCACAAATCAATTATAGTTTTTTATTCATAATAGAGACTATTTTAAATATCAATCATCTTTAGTCTATAAATTGGTTTATAAATTGTTTACTATAGTGACTAATTATTTTTTGCCTCTAAAATTGGTTTCTATTTAGACATTTCCTTGTACGTAGGATGTCCACCACACTCTATCACGACAAAGTATATATATCTCAAGTGTGAAACTAAATATTAATGATGGTTCGATAACGAGTAACATAATAGGTTCAACAAACAACAAATCTCTTTAGGATATGCTTTAAGATGATTCTAATATCATCTTAAAATATAAATTTTAATTCTAACTCAATCCTACAAAACATGGTTTATAAGGTGAGATTTACACCTATTTGTTTATTATAAGTTTGTATTATTTCTAGTTGATGTAGAATCTTCAATTATATATATATATATATATATATATATATATATATATATAATATAAAAATTAAAAAAGAAATTCTCAAATTCATGTTTGGAATATAACAAGTGAAAATTATGTAAAGTAATTTAAATTTAACTACATTACTTTTACGTAAACAAAATAAAAGAGATAGTTAAATCTTGAACCCAAGAGGATGTCTAAAGAAATTGACTTTAATTATAACTTAAGGCTACAAAATTAGCTTTAAAGTGAGGTTTGCACCCACTTTATATAATATATTTGTTTCTAATTGATATAAAATTTTCAACACACTTCATCGCGAGCATGAGATTAGACATTAATGGGTGGTACGATAGGTCCAACAAACAATAAGTTTCTTGATAAGATAGCACGGGTGGTACGATACGTCCAACAAACAACAAATCTCTTGATAGTGGATGACACAATAAGCTCAAGTCGTTAGGATATGTTTCAGATACTCTCTCCATAGAATAAGTTTCAGATCACTCTGATACCGTCTAAAACTAAACTTTAAATTTAACAAATTTAACTCAATCTTACAAAACTAACCAGTAAGATGAGATTTGCATTCATTTATATACTATAAATTTACCTATGCTACTTTAGTCTATCCAACCTGATATTTGAATAAGCGAGAAAGTAGAGTTTGGTGGCAACCTTATACGTAACTATCAACACACATGATTCCCACTTGACCTTAATAAATGTGATATATGGGAAACAAGAAATGGTGACCAACATGTTTTGGTTTTTCCTCGAAATGCAAGTCCTGCTATAACACTCATCAAAATTAAGGAAGACAATTCACTAATCACTCGTACCTTGTCTGTTGAATGTTTATTACATGACACAGGCACACATGCATGCATTGCAATAGCCACATGTGTTGGTGAATGGATGCATCAGATACGCAACCATTAATGCTCATTGTTGTATCTGCTGTCATCAAATGGTTTCACTATCAGTTTGTGTGTCAGTTCAGATGGCCCCAATCTCTTAAATACGTTGCTGCAATTTTCTACATTTCTTATTCACATGCTTCATCAAACTTACACAAATGCCTATCAAATCTTCTTTTAGTTTTTCAAGGATAACTCTGCTCTCTTTGTCCAACACAATTAACCTATTAACTAGTATCATGAAACTTTATAAACTATTAAGAGTTCAAAAATAATAACCTATAGTTGCTTAAATTAAAAGTGTTTGATGAAACTGTTTAACAGATTAAGGAAGTATTAGGAGGAAATTCTTTATAGTTACTTTAAAAAAAAGAAAAAAAGAAAAAAATTAAAATAAAATTAGCTTCTTCTGTCATAATATAAAATTAACTTATACATAAATTTAAAAAATGGCTGGTAAGAGTTTAATAAAAAATAATTTCAATGTATGTATAAACTAATATTAGTTCTTTTAGACAATTTTTTTACATGAACTTTTACTATAAAAAAAAAAAGAGAAGATAATGTTTTTTGGGTAAACGTTACAATTATAGTTTATATGAAGGTGGAAAAAAAAATTATTTTTATAAGTTATAAAATTTTGTTTATTCATATATGCTAATGTATAAAAATTTCTCATATATGAATTTTATAATTTTTTAATAATGTACGAAATCATTCTAATTTATAAAAATGTTCATTTTCTTTTTATTTTCAAAACTCTTATAAAAAGTATTTATCAGAAGATAGTTTTAGATAAGTCGTTATAAAAATAAGTTAGAATAAAAGTTTGTTTAAATAGATCATTGGATAAATAACTTATGACAACAAATTAAAAACACTAAATGAAGTTTACTTTTGTTAAATCAATCAAACTAATTTTTAAATGTCTTGATAAATAATAATTTTATATTTAATTCAGTTTACAATAGAAGAAAAATCAAGTTTAATATATTTCATTCCATTTCAAATTCAATGAAATAAGTTACAAATACTAAGATAAAAGTCAATTCATCAATTTTCTTTAAATGAAAAATTGATATTCAACCCTAATTGCATTTTCTATATATTTGAGTTTTTTATTTACTTTGCAGTGGAACTAATTCATATAAGCCATTAGCGGGAACACTCCGCCTGATGAGATTTTTAAGAATTTAAGTGAAAAATAGAAACCAACGTAAAATATATATATATATATATATATATATATATATAATCTTGACATTTTAGTCCTTCATTTTCTAAATATATTTTAGAAAATAGGAAGAGACAGGTCAATTTATTATTTTAAGATTTGAAAATGTAACACCCCTCTTAATCAAGAGGGTCGTGTCAGGTTTGCAATCAAGAGACTCTTGTTGAGAGGGTGTTAAAGGTCAGGTTTGGGGTTCGATACCCACTGAGAACAACCTGCCTTGCGAAATGGGGGGACACTTGGGGCGAGGGGTTGGGGTGTATTGGGCTGCAGACCTGACACGACCCTCTTGATTAAGAGGGGTGTTACAGAAAAGTCAGCACAACTGGTAGTATCTTCTGGTTCGCCAGGGTGTTAAAAGGTCAGGTTGGGAGTTCGATACCCACTGGCAACAACCTGCCTTGCGAAGTGGGGGGACACTTGGGACGAGGGGTTGGGGTGTATTGGGCTGCAGGGTTGGGGTGTATTGGGCTGCAGACCTGACACGGCCCTCTTGATTAAGAGGGGTGTTACAGAAAAGATAAAAATTGAATTATACTACTACAAGTTGTGTTTTCAATAATGATTTTCAACGTGATTACATGGTAATAATGGTAATAAAGATAGAAAGATGTGTGTTAAAGTTGTGATATTTTATTTTTTATATCAGTCGTTTAATAATTAAAGTAGAAATTAAATTTTTAGTTGAATTTTTAACTAATATTAAAGTTGTTAGATGATAAGAATAAATCTAAGATTGTAGTTGAACAAAAAGTTTTGTTTTTAATGCAAAGAGTCATTCAATTAGGAGGTTAAAGAGATCACACGAAGTTTGATAATCTTAGATTCTAGATGTTAAGAATGGATTTAGGATTACAATAAAGAGAACTTTCAAAAATACTAAAGCAGTGAACATAACTTATAGCGAGTCAATACTAGTGCAATAGAATAAGATTAGCCAAGTTCAATCTCAACATCCTTATCAACATCAATTACTTTAATCATTAAGTAAAGTATGTTTTCAAATTTTTCTACCAATATCTTTGTTTCATTACAAACTTGAATAGATCATAAGTCATTCTTTTATCTAACCAAATCCTTGTGTATACGACTTTATTGTGCTATAAATGAACTAGTGCATTTGCTGGAAAGATTAAGTCCCTATTGGACCATAAAAATTAGCATAAATGGGACAGGCAAGAAATAACGATGGTTATATCGAGAACCATCGTTAAAAATATCTCAGGATGGAGAAACAATGACAGTTATATAGAGAACCATCATTGAATGTGCAATACTTTCATAAAAAAAAAGTGTTTTTTTCCTCAACTTTAATTTGATTGTTTCCTCTTCCCCATGTACTTTCATTTTTCTTCCCCCTACTTTTTCGCAATCACAACTATCACCAGTTATGAACCTCCACGAGCTTTCACCAATCAAGAATCGCTTCACGTGAACCTCCGCCAGTCGTGAGGCATTGTTGGTCTCATTTCATGTTGCAAGTCTTTATTGCACCGCGCTATAAAACACACGTCGCAAGGTTCCTCCACGAAGCTTGTTGGGAAAACCCCCCAATAATCACTTTATTGATAGAGAAATAAAATAAACACAAGGAAACGTATAAACAACTCTCTCATGCTCTTTGACCCCAAGTACACTCACATCCTCCAGAGCAAGAATTTAGCTACACCTCACAATACTTTATTACAAGAGAATAATAAAAACCAAACACTAGCTCAAAGTGTGTTTGACTTGGGCCAAGGAACATCATGGACTTAGAGTTCATTATATAGTCACTAACACCCATCCCCTAGGTTATCCTAGGCGATGTGGGACTTTTCAAGACATGTTATTTTCATAAGCTCAACATTCCCCATCCTGATTAAAATAAACACATCTTTATTGCCCTGTACCAACCATCAAACTCCACCATGAAGAGTATCACTTGGAATCAAATGGTCTCGATAATTTCCACTTGGAATCAAACCATCCCAAAATTTTTCGCTTGGAATCAAACTATCCCAAGAATTTTCACTCATAATCAGACCATCTCAATAATTTCCACTTGGAATTAAACCATTCAAAGAATTTTCACTTAGAATCAAACCATCCCAAGAATTTCCACTTGGAATTAAACCATCCCAATACACTACTAGAATTTAATGTTTTAGCGACCGAAATTAGCGACCGAATTAGCCACTGAATGATTTTTGTTGCAATCTGCGACCACTATAGCGACAAAATATTATTGTAGTTACATAAATTTAATCAGCGACTGAAATAGCGACCTTCACATATAGTTGCTACAATTTATTTGCTAAATCGGTGGCTATATTTCTACAAATGAATGTAGACTTTTTAGCAACCACATTAGCGACCGAATAAATTTTTCATTAGCGACCGATACCATGGTGGTCGCTAAATACGTTTTAGCAACTGAAAAGTCATTGGTCGCTACCTAAAATATTTTTAATGCATGAATCAGTGACCGAAAGTATGGTGGTCGCTAGATTTGCATAATTTTATAATTAGCGACCAAAAACGTGGTGGTCGCTAAATATTTATTACATAATAATTATCGATCAAAAACTTGGTGGTCGCTGAATATAATGTTTTTAACGTAGCAATTTGTGACCGATATGCAGTGGTCGCTAAATGGCGAACACATCATTTAGCGACCGAATTGTGTTGGTCGCTAAATTCAATATTTTTAAAATTGCATTAGATGAGTGTGTTTAGAGTTTGGGATTTAATGGTTACGGTTTTAAGACTTAGGGTTAGGGTTTATGGTTAAATGTTATATTAAGATCCAAAAATTTAATGGTTGCTAAATGTTTATTGTTTTTAGTTGAAAAATAAAATTTAATATTTAATTGGGTCACTAAACAT